>Ga0209501_10000285_pt1 | contig 63802 bp, 60 predicted proteins | sample ArcticOcean_MG_C_4_FD_187434 | JGI IMG/M metagenome (GOLD analysis project Ga0209501, IMG submission 187434) | Marine microbial communities from western Arctic Ocean - ArcticOcean_MG_CB4_134 (SPAdes) (version 2) | ecosystem: Environmental > Aquatic > Marine > Oceanic | place: Arctic Ocean...
TGCTCGCGAATCCACGTGCACAATCGGTTTGCCGCATGCGTCTCCCCGCAGACATGCAGCGCGCACGCTACCTTGTAGTAATCCGAAACCCCCCGGTCTTCCGGTCCGAATCCTCCATCCGGACGCAGCTGTGCAAGCAGAAACGCGGCCCCTCGATTCCGCGCCTCGCGATATCGGTCTTCCGTCGTGGTCTTTACCTTGGTTGCGGCTTCCATACATGTCCTCCTCTTCCTCTGGGTTCGCGCGAATTGTACGCTCACCGGCCCGAAATGCTCCTGCGCCCTCCCTCCGCCCAACTTCCACACCCGCTTCCACGCTGCGGATTGCTATAAGTGATGACGTAACCTCGTAGAGTGATTTGAGATGGCACCGGCAATGGCGCGGAACCTCAAGTCGAGTCCCGAACCGGCCACCGCGACCCCGACCCGCTTGGTCCCGACAACATCTTGGTTATGGCTCCCGGCGCTCTCACCGGCGCTCCCGTACCCGGATCCGACCGCCTCTCTCTTGCCACCCGATCGCCGCAGACCGGTTTTATCGGCGAAAGCACCCTCTTCGGACCAACCGGCGAGGCCCTCGCCCGCGCTGGTTTTGCCGCGGTAGCGATTAGTGGCGCGGCCTCCTCCCCGTCCTACCTGGTCGTAGACGGCGACACCGTCGCCGTCCGCCCTGCGGGCCACATCTGGAGACTCCCGATCTCCGAAGCTATCGCGGCGTTCGTCGACGACCTTCCCCGGCCCGGCTTCGAGTTCCTTGCCATAGGTCCCGCCGGTGAGAACCTTGTCCGATTCGCCAGCATCGCCGATCGCACCGGCCGTGTTGCCGGCCGGACCGGCCGTGGCGCAGTGATGGGCTCCAAGAATCTCAAAGGCGTTGCCATTCGTGGTGGTGGCGTTGTTCCCATGCATGATCCGGCCGGGCTGCGTTTGCAAATGAAAGACCTTGCTGACCGCCTCAAGCGGCCCGAAGTTGCCGTGTACGGCTGGTCGGGCAGCATCAAGGGCGTCTCCACCCTGAGCCGTATGGGGGCTCTGCCCGCCGCCAATTTCCAGCGGAGCACCGGCGATATGACCTACCAGGTGCTCGGCCACCGGCTGCTACAGGGCACCGACAAGCTTCGCCACGGCTGCATCGGTTGCCCGGTCAAATGCGAGCATCGGTTCGAGAGACCCCACGCCCACGGTGGGTCCCGCGCCGTCCGTCTCGAATATCAGAGCGTCTACGCCCTAGGACCCCTCTGCGGAATCGACGACCTCCCCGCCATCGTCGATTCCGCCGCGTTGTGCGACAGCCCGGGCATAGACACGGTCAGTATGGGCGCCACCATCGCATGGGCCATGGAGTCCTTCGAGCGCGGCATCCTCACGGCCGAGCAGACCGGCGGGCTGGAGCTCACGTTTGGCAATACCGCCGCGCTGACTGAATGCATCGAGCAAACCGCTCGCCGGGAAGGGTTTGGTGCTTTGCTGGCCGGCGGCAGTCTCCGGACCGCTCGTTCCCTTGGCGGTGGCTCCGAAGCGTGGACCATGCAGGTCAAAGGCCTGGAGATGCCCGGCTACGACCCGCGCCATCACAGTGGTCTTGGCATGGGCTTGGCTATGTCCGCCCGGGGAGCCTGCCACAATCGCGCAGGGCTCGGCCTCGACGTCGATCCCCTCCCCGGCGACCCCACCGCTCCTGCGGACAGTGAATCCACTCCAGCCGGCGGCATCTCCCGCGAAGACCGCCAGTCTCTGCTGGACGCCCTCGGCATCTGCAAATGTTTTCGCTGCGCCTTCGACGATCTCCCGGTCGAGACCGCCGCCCTCCTGACTGCCGTCAGCGGGCCCGGTGGCGCGGCCGCCGAATTCGCCCGGTTACCCGCGCGAGTGCCCTCACCCGGCGACTCCTTCATCTACGCGAAGGGCTGGCACCCGCCGATGATTCTCTGGCCCGCGCGCCTGCTAGACCAATCCGGCGACGGTTCGAACGGCTCTGACTTCCACAAAGAGCGGACCGCTTACTATCGGGAGCGCGGCTGGACCGAGGCAGGCGAAGTACCTTTCTCCGCGCTGGCCGCCCTCGGTATGGAAGACTTCGCCATCGAAGCCCGCGCTCACCCTGACTAGACGTCGTTCGCAATCATGTCCATCCAACCCCGCCGCCGGTCTACTCCATCAACTTATCCACCACCGCCCGCGCGTCCTCAATCCCCTTCACGATCGGCCCCGGCGTTTCGGCATTCTCAGCAAAGTAGATCAGCATGATCTCCCCGTCATATCCCGATTTCTGAATCGCTCGGCACACTGCGCCATAGTCAATTTTGTCCTGCTCCCACAGAGGTTCGGTCGTGTTGGTGAAATCCCAACCACAGTCGAAATAGACGCTCGACAGCCGTTCTGCGAGCCTCTCCAACGCCACCACCGGATCGTCCCCCGCTATGTGAAAGTGATAGGGGCAGTAGTAATACCCGAAGCTATCCGATTGGATGGCCTCGAAAATGCGCTCGCAGCGCTCCAGGTTGTACGCCATCCATCCTTGATGGGAGTAGAACGAGAGCTTCAGATTTCGATTCTCCGCCTCCTGTGTCAGCGTCTTCAATCGATCGATAATGAGATCGATCGCGGCTTCGTCCGATTCCTCGCTCCCGCCGCTTGAGATACTCACGGTCGGGATCGAAAGTTCCTCGGCGCGGTCAAGCACGGCCATCTGTTCAGCCAGACCGTTCGGCCCCGCGATGTCCTCCGTCGTCAACGTCGACTTGAAGCGCAGTCCGTTGTCGGCCTGCAGGCTGACTGCCGTAGGAGCATCCAGCCCCTCAAAATGTGTCTTCCCCAGCTCAATCGTGGAGATGCCGATATCGGCCAGATCGCCCAGAAAATCGCCCAGACCGAACTCTCCGAGCGGAAACGTACTCACACAGTATTTCGTCATCTATCTACTCCTGTTCTCACGAACCAACCGCCGGCGCTTACAGATCCCATCTCCCCTCCGGATCGCCGGCCGGCGGTCAGCTTCCTTCGGTGACCCCTGCCACGGTGGGGCAACTTCATCCATCTCTTCCATCCCGTCCAACACGCGGATCTCCTTCTCGTACGCGATCGCCGGTCCCGGCTTCAGAATCCGCAGACCGCCGGCCTCCTGCAGCGCGCCGACAAAACCGACTCCGAGGCGGCACTTCCATCGCTATTTTTACTCTGCGTTGCGAAATCCGCCCGGTGCCAAGAATAAGTCCATGCCGACATTACCGTCCATGCACCGATCTCCACCGGAGGCGATTCGGTTGGACGTAACACCGATGGCGAACCCGCCCCCGAATAGCGGACCGAGCCCGTGACCGAAGTTTTCCAGCTAGGACCCCCTCCCGGACAAACCGGGGATAGAGGAGATTAAGGGGACTGCCCGCCAAACTCAGATCAGCTCACCTGGGTCCGAAAACCACTAGAAATAGTGGGGCCCGTCAATCGCCAAATGGTAGGAGGTGAATGGGGCTCTAAATTTTTGGGAACTGCGGACATGGGCGACCCGGGTGGACGACGGAGTTTTGTGGGTATCGCTGGACGACGTGGCAGTGACCACTCTGTCGGAATGACGCGGCATCGAGCGGGCAAAGGGTGACCAGCGGACCCCCGATCTGGGGCGGGTAGGCTTCCCCGTGGAAATGACCCGGACGTCGGTGACGGTCATCGTGATCGAATATCGATCGCTACCGATACCTGCTCCCGCGCCGAGACCCGGAACGACTCAATTCAATCCGAAAACGACGCGCGCCAGGACTCCTATCCCGTGACGGAATCGGCGGACACTTCATTCGGTGGGTGAAGCCGAGGCGCTCGATATAGTCGCGGCATTTCAGGGAGCGGTGATATTCCGCTCCGGCCGGGCGGTCAATTTGATCTAGCTGAACGGAGACGGCGGACGGGGCGGTGGTCCGGTGATGATCTCGAATGCCCTTGCCAGACGGAGTACCGTTACTTCGTCGTGGCGACGGCCAACGATCTGGAGACCGACGGGCAGGTTGTCGCCGACGAATCCGGCCGGGACGCTGGCGGCCGGATGGCCGGTCATGTTGAAGGTGAAGGTCAGTGCACCCCACTCCCGCAGGCCGCCGTCATACTCGCTCGCCGGATCGATTGCGTTGCGACCCACCGGCAGCGGAGGCACTGCGACAGTAGGGAGTAGTAAGGCGTCGTATTTCTGATATATCGCGGCCGTTTCGACCAGGGCCGTTCGGCGGGCGAGGCCGGCATGAAAGACATCCGTACCCGACAGACTGAGACCATGCTCGGCGATGGCGATAAAACTGCCCTCGCGGAGGTGACGGTTCTGGTCAAGATCGTCCCTTCGGCTGGCCTCGAATCCGACGCAAAACAGGTCGTACCACGGACCAGTTAGATCGGGGAACGGCTAGTCGAGAAGGTCGATCGAGCAGCCGGTTTCCTCAAAGCGCCGGGCGGCGGCTTCGGCCGCGGCGGCGACTTGGGGATCGACAGCGGCGAATCCAAGATCGGGCGTCCAGGCAAGGCGCAATCCGGAAACGTCGGCGTCCTGAATGCACTCGACATAACTCTCTGTCGGTGCGGGCAGGGTGCTGAGATCGCGATAGGTGGGACCGCTTAGCACGTCCAGAGCGAGCGCAAGATCCGCGACGTGATCGGCCAACGGACCGGGGCTGGTGAGTTGCTCCAGGCCTGTGACGGCCGGCCAGTAGGGAATGCGGCCGATCCCGGGCTTCAGGCCGTACAAACCGGAGAACGAAGCGGGAATGCGGACGGAACCGCCGCCGTCGGTGCCTATGGCAAGGGGGGCTAGCCCGGCGGCGACGGCCGCCGCACCACCGCCCGTGGAACCTCCGGGCGAGTGGTCAAGGTTGTGCGGGGTGCGAGTGATCCCGCAAAGAACGCTGTCAGTAACCCCTTTGTGCCCGAACGCGGCATGGTCGTCTTGCCGAAAACGATCGCTCCAGCATCGCGCAATCGGGCGGCTATCGGTGAATCGGCCGCCGATATGAACTCCCGCATGAGATGAGAGCACCCGGTGGTCGGCATATCTCTGACCGGGATACCGTCTTTGATCGCGATCGGGACTCCGTGCAGCGGTCCAATTTCGTCCCCGTTCTGAACCGCCCTTTCGGCCACCCAGGCCTGGGCGCGAACGTGTTCGGGATCTAAAAAAGAAAAGGCGTTGATCCGGGGTTCGAGACGTTGGATGCGATCGAGATAGTGGTCGGCGAGTTCGACCGGGGACAGTTGTCTATCTCGAATGAGAGCGGCCAGCCGGGTGGTGGAGAGGTACGAAAGATCAGCGTCCGGCAAGAGGCCTCCGTTGTGCCGGTTTCGGACAGTGATTAAGGCAGAAGCGCAGTGGGGCTGAGTCGAAGCCGGGCGTGAGCGCCCCACAGAACCTAGTCGGAATCGAGGATGATCCGTGCAGCGGCCCGCAAATCCGGGACGGAGCGAGGCGCGGCGTTGGGTCGCCCGTGGACGAGGATGGCCGGGATACCGGTAGCCTCCGCCCCTAGGACGTCCGCCGATGGGCTGTCGCCAACCATCCATACGCCGGCAGGCGCGCCCATGGCCCGGAAAGGCAGGCGAAAGGCCTCGGGATTGGGCTTCTCGTAGCCGGTGCGAGCGGAAGTGAATACCGTGTCGATCAGGTCGAGCAGGCCGAGTTGATCCAGTATCCTGTCTAGTTCCGGGACGTGATTCGAAAGCACTGCGTTCGCCCAGCCGGCGGCGGCCACGGTCTGCAGAGAATCGGGAGCGGCTGGATCCAACCGGTAGCGGTCGGATCGCAGATATCGCTGGCGAACTCGACTTGCCAGATCATGGGCCAGAGCTTTGGCAATGCCGGCGCGACAGTAGCCGCGGAACAGCGCGGGCAAAAGATCGGCCCACCACTCATCCGCGGTGCGTATCTGAGGGTGCGACCTCTCCGGGTCGTGCCAGGGGAAGCCCTCTTGAATGCAGGCGAACATGGTCTCGTGGTCCATGCCGTGCCCGGGTTGGTATTCGTCTAGAAGCTCCGTCATCGTGGCTCCCCAGTCGAGGGGAGCGTGGGCCAGCGTGCCGTGAAAATCCCAGAAGACGACTTTCGAGTGTATGGGCTGACGGGCGTCTTTGACCGATGTGGCTTGCAGAATTGCTCCCCGGCCGGCTAGATAAACGAGACCGCCAGTTTAGTCGTAAGGGCCGGGTGGTTCGGGTTTAACCAATCGTTAACAATCCGGCGAAACGCAGGTAACACGAGGGCGGGACTATAAGATCGGTATCAGTGCGGCCTCGGCGGTCACGGAGGATTTACATGGCAGGCTTCACGCCCTGGGAGCGGGACTGCCTCGTTTCAGCGGCAGCGGTCTGCTGGAAGGAAAAATGAACGCCGGCGTAATGATGGTCCCCGGCGATCCGGCGCTGCTGGAGGTGGAAGGCTACGGCCGGCGCTCGCTGGGCCCGCTGTACGATGATTTGCGAGATAAGTTAAAGGCGCGACTGCAACAGTCGATGTAGCGGTACGGGACCCGGCGAGCTTTGGGCTACAGCCGGACGATGTCGACCGGCGGAACCTCGTCGATGAGGCCGGCGGCGTGTGCGCGGCTGAAGAGTTCGTTGAGGGCTTTCTCGCCATCTTCGCCCATGTCGACGGTCAGTTTATTCACGTACATTTTCGCGAACTTCTCCCCGCGTTCGGCGTCGATTCCCCGGCCGAACTTCAGGGCGTAGTCGACCGCCGGTGCGTTGTTGTTGAAGGCGACGTCAATGCTGCGCTGAAGCGCACGGCCCAGCGCCACTTGCCATTCTTCGCCCAGATCGCGCCGGACGCAATCCAGACCGAGCGGCAGCGGCAGGCCCGTCTTCCCGTACCAGAGCTCGCCGAGGTCCAGAATCTTAGTGAGGCCTGCGTCCACGTAGGTGAGTTGGCCCTCGTGAATGACGACCGCGGCGGCCAGTTCGCCGGATTTGACCGGCTCCATCACTTGGTCAAACGGCAGCTGTACGGCCTCGACCGGCGGCAGAAACATTTGTGCCAACAGGTAGGCGGTGGTATTCGGCCCGGGCATCGCGACGCGACGCCCCTCCAGTTCGGATATGTCCATCGGTCCGTTCGTGACGATGATCGGCCCGTACCGCAGCCCCATGGACGCTCCACAGGCGAGGATGCGATATTTGTCAGCTACCTGGGGATAGACGGCGGCGGAGATGGCGGTCATTTCCAGTTCGCCGCGCAGGGCGCGCTCGTTGAGACTCTGGATGTCCTCCAGCACCTCGGTGTGTCCAGCCGGCTCGGGCCCGTTCAGATCGACCAGCCCGTGAGTGATGGCGTAGAACATATAGGCGTCGTCGGCGTCGGGACTGTGGCCGATTTTGAGTTGTCGCACCGGGTTAGGCCGTCACCTTCGCTTCGGGTTCGGAGTCAAACACTTCCTGTATTTCGTAAAGGGTATTCCGGCGAGCCGGGACGAATCCAGCCTCTCGAATCAGCGTCCGCACTTCCTCCGCGTCAGCTCGGAGATAGTGGCCAGCTTCCTGCATCACGTTCTCGTCCAACAGCGTACCGCCAAAGTCATCGGCGCCGAAATGAAGAGCTACCTGACCGGTTTTTTTGCCTTCGGAGAACCAGCTGGCATCGATATGGTCGAAGTTGTCCAGATACAGCCGCGCGACCGCCAGGATGCGGAGATAACGATTGGGTCCGGCGCGCTCGTTGGTCAATTCACGTCCCAACGGCGTGTGGTCGGGACTGAAGCTCCAGGGCACGAAGGCGGTGAAGCCGTGGTATTCGTCCTGAAGGTCGCGGATTCGGCCGAGGTGCTCGACAATGTCTTCGTCGGATTCGACGTGGCCGTACATCATGGTGGCCGTGCCGCGAAAACCCACTTGATGGCTGGCGCGGATCACCGCGATCCACTCGTCGGCGGTGATCTTTAGCGGGCTGATCTTATTACGCGCGTGATCGGTCAGGATTTCGGCGCCACCACCGGGAAGTGTGCGCTGGCCGGCGTCCCACAGGGCCTCGAAAACTTCAACGAACGATTTTCCGGACACGGCTGCCATACCGGCAATTTCGGGTGGTGACCAGAAATGGGGAGTGACGTCCGGGTGCACCGCGAGGCTGGCCCGTACCATGTCCGGGTAATAATCGAAGGGTAGATGGGGGTTGACGCCACCCTGCATCAAAACCGTCGTGCACCCCCGGTCCCGCGCCCGACCGATGGCTTCCACCATCTCCTCGATCGTATGAGTGTAAGCGTCATCAAATTCGCCGCGATGTGGCCGGTAGAACGCGCAGAAGTTGCAGTAGACATCGCAGACGTTGGTGTAGTTGAGGTTCGTGTCCAGCACGTAGCTGACCACCGGCTCGGGCTGGCGCTGGAACCGAACGTCGTTAGCCAGGGCGCCCACTTCGAGCAGCGGCGCCTCGCCCAGTAGAAAGAGAGCGTCAGCGGTAGCCAGCCGTTTACCGGCGTCGAGTTTCGCGCGGATGGCATCAATCACGCCGCGTGCCCTCGGCGACGCAGGTCTGCGTCCAGTTTCTTGAATTCCTCCAACCCCGCCAGGGTTGCGGGATCGAGCTCGTATTCGAAATTTCCGATGTAGGCGGCGATTTCGTCGGTGGTCATGTGCAGGTCGGGACGCCTTGCATGAATCGCGGTGGCGTCGTCAAGGTTGGCGGCCAGGCTGCACCGGAAGTAATCCACGATTTCCTCAGCCGCCTGTTCGGGAAGGTCCGTCCGCGCAAGCCAAAGGGCAAAAACGAAGGGATGTCCGGTCAAATCCTTCCAGGCCTGACCCAGATCGACCACATGCGGATAGGCGGGGGTTGGAGTAAGACTGGCCAGCGCCCGGTCGCCAATTAGTAGCTGCGCATCCTGGCCATGGCCCAGCTCTTCGAAACGCAGGTGGTGGGCCACGTTGTAATGGTGGGCCAGCAGGACCCGCAACAGGCGGACCGAGGTGGCCGTCTCATTGATGATGCCCACTCTCGCCCCTCGTTGAAGCGCGGCGACATCAACGGTTGAGCGGAATATCACCGTCCGGGCCGGGCCGTCGCAGGCAATGCCCATCGGCCCCAGGATTTTGAAGCGGCCGGGGTGATCGAAATGCGCGACCACCGGCAACGGAGCGACATCGATTTCACCCGCAAAGGCAAGATCCAGCGTCTGCCGGGGCGGGGCGGCGAGGCTGGTCGCCCGGATTTCGTCGGTAAGAAAGAACGGCTCAGTGTTGAGGTAGGAGATGCGGCCGATCCTAGCTCGCATAAACAGTCATCTCTCCGTAGACGGCGTCGCGCATGACGGGAGTCTTGCCGGCGTCGCGAATCAGGCGCACGATCTGCTCCGTGGCCATGCCAAGGGGGCTGTCGGCGTCCGCGGCGTGGGCTATGCGTTCTTCACCGATCGTGCCGTCCAGGTCATCGGCGCCGAAATTGAGGCCGATCGCCGCCGTGGCTTCGCCGCTCATTACCCAGTACGCCTTGATGTGGGGAATGTTGTCGAGCATCAGCCGGGATACCGCCAGCACCCGCAGATCGTCCAGCGGCGACGCATGACGGGCTACCAGATTCGTTGTGCCCAGCTGATATTCCAGAGGGATGAAACAAGTGAAGCCGCCGCTGTGGTCCTGGGCTTCCCGCAGGCGCACCAGGTGAACCACCCGCTCCTCCAACGTTTCGATGTGACCGTAGAGCATGGTGGCGGTGGAATGCAGGCCCCGGGCGTGCGCCATGGCGTGGATTTCGAACCAACGCTCGGCGCCGATCTTGCCTCGGAAAAGAATCCGGCGGACCCGCTCCGTAAAAATTTCGGCTCCGCCGCCGGTCAGAGAAACGTGGCCGACAGCGGCCAGTCGATCGAAAACTTCTTCTTCGCTCAGCTTCCAGCGCTTGCTGAAAAAATCAATTTCGGGCGCGGTGAACGCTTTAATCTGGACGTTGGGGCGCTCGGACTGAATCGTGCCAATCAGTTCTTCGTACCACTCGAACGGGATGTCCGGATGGTGGCCGCCCACGATGTGGACTTCGTTCAGGTCCGGGTGGATGCGGCCCAGGATTTCCTCAACGGACATTTCGTAGGCGTGGGAGTCGCCCTTCTTCGCCGCGAAATCGCAGAACTTGCAGGACAGGACGCAGATATTGGTGGGGTTTATGTGGACGTTCAGGACGAAGTAGGCGTTGTCGCCGGATACCCGACGGGCGGCGAAGTCGGCCATGCGACCCAGGTTGAGCACATCGGGAGTCTTGAAGAGCGTCAGGCCTTCATCTTGATCCAGCCGGTCCCCAGCCTGGACCTTTTCCCAGATCGGCGCCAGCGCGGCATCGCGGAAGCGGATGCTGGGAATTTCGGGAGCGTTAATCGTGGCCATGTCTAACCTCATCCTCTGGGGTCAATAATCGTGTGTGGGGATCGACCCCGACGCTCTTGAGGAGCATGGCCCGAAGTTCGGGGATTTCCCTCTTGAGTTCCGAGGCTTCATCGTGACGCAGCCACGCTAGGACGATCTCGTTTATCGCCCCGAACCAGGCCAGGGATACGAGGCGTGTGTTCACCGGTTCAATCGCACCTGCTTGAATCGCCTCGTCCAGTTGCGCCTTGATGAGACGGCGGAACCGCAAGCGCAACTCGGCCAGCATGTCCTGAAAAGCCGGCCCTGCGCCGACAAGCTCAACCAGCGCCAAGCTGGCGACGCGACGGTGCCCGGTGAAGGCATCTAGGACCGCGGCCAGGGCGGCGTCTAATCTCGCGATGGGCATCGTTTCGACCGCGACCGCCCGGTGAACTTTGCGTTCCAAGCGATCCGCCAGCCGTTTCAGCACCGCCCGGAATATATCGCCTTTGCCGGGGAAGTGAAAATAGGCCGCGCCCTTGGAGCGGTCGGCGGCCTGCACGATGTCGTCCATGGACGCATCGTGATAGCCCTTGCGCCCGAAGATGTTCTGGGCGGCATCCAGCAACAAACGCCGCGTTTCGTGCGCGCGTGATTGCCGGGTGGGTACCTTAAGCGCCATGGTCCTCAATCTTTCAAAACAATACCGACTGGTCGGTCGGTTTTTACACCCACGGCCGGGCGACTGTCAATTCATGTCGGCGGATGGCCGGCGGTAATCAGACCGGCCGGCGCATGAGGGAATAGAGCTGCCCGGTGGGTCCGCCCGCGGGTCGGGTGGCCAGCCAGAGCACGTGCTCTGCCGCCTCCGCCGGGGTCTTGGCCCGCTCGCTGGGATTTTCAGGGGAAGGGAGGCCGCCGAACTGCCGCGCGATCTCTTCCTCGTCGTCCAGGTGCGTGGCCCACGGCAGCATGACGGTCGCGGTGGGACCGGGGATGAATTCGTTGACTTCGATACCCCGATCCCAGAGTTCGATGGCCATGCACTTGGTAAGCATGCTCAGGCCGGCCTTACCCACCCCGTAGGCCGAGCGTTCGGCCACGGCCTTATGTCCATTGCCCGAGCCAAAGTTCACGACCCGGGCGCCTTCTGACAAGTGGGAAATGAACGCGCGAGACACGAAATATGGACCGATCACGTTGGTGGTGACGGTCTTCGCCCAGGCCAGCGGGTCGGAATCGGCGATGGGATCGGTGTCGGCGCCGGCGGCGGCGTTGTTGATCAGGATGTCAACGGAGTCGAATTCGGCTGCCACTTCCGCAGCGAACGCCTCAACTTGATCCCATTCGGTGATGTCGACGATCCGTGAAACCACGCGGGTACCGCCGGCTCGCAATTCTTCCGCGACCGGGTCGAGCTGGGACGCCGTGCGGGCGCAGATGGCGATGTCCGCTCCTTCGGCGGCGAAGAGGCGGGCGATGGAGCGGCCGACTCCGCGACCGGCTCCGGTGACCACCACCACCTGACCGTCGAGACTTCGTTGGGGCAAGGGCCGTTCCTTTCGTGAGCTAAAGCGGGCGTCGAGCGAGCGAGAACGTCTGGCCGGTGGGGCCGCCGCGGGGCCGGGTGGCCATGTAAAGCGCCAGTTCGCCCACCTCGTCGGGATGTTTCACCCGCTCGAACTTCGGAAATTGCGGCGGCGGCTCGTCGGCGAACTTGGTGATGATTTCCTCGGTCGGCGTGCGCTGGCCAGGCGCGTCCCGATTGAAGGTGCTGGTGGCGACCGGGCCGGGGATCAAATTGTTTACGTCGATGCCGCGCGGCCAGAGCTCGTTGGCGAGGCATTCGGTGAACATGTGCACTCCGGCCTTGGCCACGTTGTAGGCGCTGCTCTGGTTGGCGGCCTTGAGGCCCATACCGGAGGAGACGTTGATTATCTTGCCACCGTCCGGGATATGTTCCAGCAAGGCGCGGCTGAACAGGTACGTACCGAATAGATTGACCTCGACCGTCCGTCGCCAGCGGTCCGGGTCGGATTCGGCCACGACGCCGCGCTCCAGTCCGCCGCCGGCGTTGTTGACCAGGATGTCAACGCGCTCGTAACGCTGGATCAGGTCGTCGCGGAATCGCTCGACCGCGGCCCGATCGGTCACATCCACGATCCCGGTCAGGCAATTGGCTCCTTCGGCCTGCACCTTCTCCGCCACCTCATCGAGTTCCGATTGGGTGCGGGAGCAGACGGCGAGATCCGCGCCGGCGCGGGCGAATGCGATGGCGATGGAGCGGCCGATTCCGCGTCCGCCGCCGGTGACCAGCGCGACTTGTCCGGACAGTTCACTCATGGTTCGGTTCCTTTGCGATTGCGGATGTGGTGGCGGCTAGAACGGGCGTCGAGCCAGCGAGAACGACTGTCCGGTCGGGCCGCCTTCCGGCATGGATGCGACCCAGAGAACCAGATCGCCAAGTTCATCCGGGTGCTTGACCCGTTCGCTGGGAGCGAAAGGAGGTTGCTTGCCTTCGAACTCGGCCAGTACCGATTCCACGCTGCTCCGGTCGCTGGCCCAGTCCACGTTGGTCGTGGCGACCAGCCCGGGAATGATGTCGTTGACGTCGATGCCGCGATCCCAGATTTCAAGCGCCAGGCACTGGGTAAGCATGTGTGCGCCGGCCTTGGCGGCGTTGTACGAGGAATTGCCGGGACGCGCTTCGAGACCCATGCCGGAAGTGATGTTGATGATCTTGCCGCCGCGGGCGATGTCGTCCAGGAAGGCCCGGATCATGTGATAGGTGCCGAACAGGTTGATTTCGACTGTTTTGCGCCAGCCGGCCGGGTCGCTAACGGCGACTGGACCCACCTCGAATCCGCCGCCAGCGTTGTTTACCAAGATGTCGATGTGATCGAATTCATCCGTCACCGCTCTTGCGAAAGATTCGACTTGCGCCCAGTCGGCCACGTCCACCGGCAGCGCCAGAGCCCGCCGCCCTAGAGCGCGGATCTCGGCGGCGACGGCGTCGATTTCATTGCTTGTGCGGGAGCAGAGGGCGATATCGGCTCCGGCTCCCGCGAGGTATAGCGCGATTGAGCGGCCGATGCCCCGACCGCCGCCGGTGACCACCGCAATCTTGCCTGCGAGCTGTTGATCGGTCATGGGTGGTCTGCTCCCCCGGGTCGGTGTATTGGTGACAGCTATCTTGAGCGAACCTGGAGACGAAAACAAACGTGCCCGCGAGCACTGCATGGTGGTTCTGGGGCAAAATAGATGGCTTCCCACTTACTTCGATGGTACGGGAGCGGCGCCCGCCCGGCGCACCATTATGGAAAGGCAAAGAGATGAAGTTGTCCGAGCGAGCAAACAACCTGGTCGAGTCTGCAACCATGGCTGTCACTGGACGCGCCGCGGCGCTGCGACGCGAGGGGATCGATGTCGTCAGCTTTGGAGCTGGAGAGCCGGACTTCGACACGCCGGATCACATCAAGGCCGCCGCGATCGAGGCTCTAAAGGGTGGCGCCACGAAGTACGCCACGCCGTCCTCCGGAATTCTCCCTTTGAAAGAAGCGGTGGCGGCAAAGCTACAACGGGAGAATGGGATCGAATACGCCCCCGCCTCCGAGGTGATCATCACCGTGGGTGGCAAGGAGGGGCTCTATCTCGCCTTTTCCGCGCTGGTGGACGAGGGCGACGAGGTGATTATCCCGGCGCCCTACTGGGTGTCGTACCCGGAGCAGGTCGGACTGAACGGCGGCGTGCCGGTCTACGTGCAGGGCTCCGTGGACAATTCCTTCAAGATTACCCCGGCCCAGCTGCAGGCGGCGATTACACCGAAAACGAAGGCGTTTGTCTTCAATTCCCCCAGCAACCCGGGAGGATTTCTCTACACGCCGGAAGAGGTGGACGCGCTAGCCGCCGTGCTGGACACCACCGAGATTGTCGTCTTCAGCGACGAGATGTATGACCGCATCATCTTCGGCGGGCGAAAGTTCAAGAGCTACGCCGCCGCGTCCGACCACGCCTACGCACACACCATCACCTTCAACGCCGGGTCCAAGACGTATTCGATGACCGGCTGGCGCGTGGGTTATGCAGCCGGACCGGCCGCGATTATCAAAGGAATGTCCAAGATCCAGACGCAGACGACAAGCGGAACCTTCACGTTCGGCCAGCATGGGCTTGTGGCTGCCTTGAACGGAGATCAGGCGTGCGTAGAGAAAATGCGGCAGGAGTTCGAGCGCCGCGCCGTGCACATCCACCGGCGTTTGAACGCGCTGGAGGGGGTGTCCTGTCCGGAGCCGGCCGGCGCCTTCTACGTTTTCCCCGATGTCTCGGGTACATTCGAAAAACTGGGCGTGAGCGGGTCTATAGAGTTCTCGCAAAGGCTCCTTGAAGAAGCGCACGTCGCCGTCGTCCCGGGTGAGGCGTTCGGGGTGGACGCGGCGGTCAGGCTGAGTTTTGCCACCAGCATGGAGAACATCTCCAAGGGGCTCGATCGAATAACCGATTTCCTGGCCTGAGCGCGTCCATAACGCGTGCCGGCGACCAAATCCCGGTGCGGCCGGCAGGCTGTGTCCGATTGCTCACCGAAGGTGGCGGTCCCCGGCGGTAGGCTGCGGAGGTGAAGCTGGAACCTGGACGAAACATGGCCGTTCTGGTCGGGGCGGGTGCGGTCCTACTGCTGGCCGGTTGCGGGAGTAGCGAAGCCGGTAGCGCAGAGTTTTACCCGGTCGGCGCAGGCGAGAACTTCTCGATGAGAACTACCTGACGGCCACTGCCAGCCGCGATTTTCTGCGCCCGATTGACGACCCCGAATTCGTGGCCGCCGAGGTAGCCAAGCTGGAGCCGCTCGACATCGTAATGGGGCTGGAGATCAATGGCGACGCCCGCGCCTATCCGGTGCGAATTTTGAATGCTCGCGAGATGGTGGACGATGTTGTCGGGGAGGGCCGTTCTCGTCACGTAGTGACCGGTTTGTTATACCGGTCTCGTGTACGACCGGCGAGTGGACGGGAAGGCACTGACATTCGGCAACCGCTCGCAGCTGTACAGGCTGAATATGACGTGGTGGGACCATGAGACCGAGAGCGTCTGGACTCAACTGCTCGGCGAAGCCTTAATTGGCCCGCTGGCCGGTAGCCGCCTGGAGCAGCTACCGGCCTTCACCGGGCCGTGGAAATCCTGGCGAGAAGAGCATCCGGACACGCTCGTTGTGAGAATGGAGGGTGAGAGCTACGCCGCCGAACAGCCGAAAGATGAGTTCGTGGTGGGTGTGGCCGTAGGCGAAGTCGGAGCGGCCTTTTAATATGTGCCGCTGGCTGCCGCCGGTGCGGTGAACGAGAGGGTATGGGCGACCTGCCGATAGTGGTCATCGCCGTCGCCGATACCCGCATTTTCAGGACGTTCAGCCGGCTCGTTAGTGATCGGGAACTGACATTTCACCTGGCCGAAGGGCTGCTAATCGACGAAGAGACCGGGACGACGTGGGATCCTTTCACCGGCGCTGCTCACGTGGGACCGCTGGCCGGAGAGCGTCTTGCACCGGCTTCACACACTCTTTCGTTTGACTGGGCGTGGCAAATCTTCCATCCTGATAGCAGGTAATACCCGGGTTTTGGGGAGTGGGAAAGCAGCCCCGGCTAGTATGTGATCGTTGTCGGCAGTTAGGCACCGGAGAGCCGCGGCGGCGCTGATAAAATCCGATGCATCGCGATCCGAGGGGCAGAATTGAACACAGTTTCGGCCGATTCTCTAGCGCTACTGGTGAAGCCGGCATCGGCTCACTGCAACCTGGCGTGCGACTATTGCTTCTACGTCTGGAAGCTTGAAGACGGGGGAGTACTGAGCGGGGACGCCGGCCAGCGCATGTCAAAGCGAGTGCTGGCCACTTTCACCCGTCAGTACCTCGAAATGGCCGGGCGCGACCCGAGCATCGCTTGGCAGGGTGGCGAGCCCACTCTCATGGGTTTGGATTTCTTCAAACAGGCCATGGATTACCAGGCCAAGTTCGCCAAACCGGGCCAGTGCGTCGGAAACGCGCTTCAGACCAACGGCACCCTTATTGACGAAGATTGGGCCAAGTTCCTGAAGGAAAACAACTTCCTTGTCGGCATGAGTGTTGATGGCCCGAAGCTGCTGCACGACCACTACCGCGTGAGCAAGGGCGGCCGGGGATCGCACGATAACGTGCTGCGGGGCCTGCGGCTGCTGCAGGAGTACGAGGTCGATTTCAACGCCCTGATCGTGCTCAACGATGTCACCATAAAAAAGTGGCGAGAAGTCTACGACTACATTTACGACCTGGGCGTGAGGCATTTTCAGTTCATCCCCATCGTTGAGTCGGCGGAGCAGAAGGGTGAAGTGCTGCCGTTTTCTGTAAACCCGCACGAGTACGGCGAGTACCTGAAGGGCATGTTCGACATCTGGTACAACGATGGCTCGCCGCAGATGTACGTCCGTGACTTTGATGACTGGACTGTCGGATTCGCTGGACTGGGGCATCCCTCGTGCATCCACCGGGACAAATGCATGGATTACGTAGTGGTTGAGGGTAACGGCGACGTCTACACCTGCGACTGGACTGTCGAGCCAGACTGGAAACTGGGCAACGTTTTGCGAAAGCCCCTCAAGAAATTGGTCGAGTCACGGAAGGCGAACGAATTCAGAGACGCCAAGGCCAACCTGTCGGACAAGTGTCTGAGCTGCAAGTACTTGAACTACTGTCAGGGCGGCTGCCCCGTCCACCGTGGTGTGACGGCCACCACCGATGAACCTCAGCCCAGCTACTTTTGCGATGGATACTACGCATTTTTCGACTACGCCTTCGAGCGAATGTCAAAGCTGGTTGAGGAAACGGCGCGGAAACAGCGGATTCCCTACGATCCACCGCCGTTATTGGAAGTTGTCCAGGCGGAGAATAAGTAGCTCCGTCACCGCGTTCTCTATGCTGGTAACTTACTGGCTCGACGACAGAGCAGGTCCGCCAGATGGGCGCGGCCTAATACTGGGCGGTGCGTTCGAGTGAGCGGTCGTCGGTGCTGATGAGCTTTTGCAGCAGGCGGGCACGCATGTCCTGAAGGTCCCCGGCGGCCGCCGCGTCGCCAGCCCGATTGACGAATTCGTTGGGATCGTCCCGCAGATCAAACAGGAGCTCTTCGCCTTTTTGGTTGACCCAGTATTTGTGAGTGGTTGTGAGCAGGGTCTTGCAGTTCTCTCCTTCGGGTGTGGCGAACTCCACCAAGACTGAGTTGGGGCCCGCTTCACTGTCCCCGGTCACGGCCGCCCAGCGAGAATGACCATCCACGCTGCGCGGTGTGTCAGCGCCAACCGCCTCAAGAATCGTGGGCATCAGGTCCACCGCTTCAATAATCGCTTCCACCTCCGATCCAGCCGGCACCGCCGCCGGATAACGAACGATGGCCGGGACGTGGATCACGGATTCATAGTTCGTCTGATGCTTCGCCATCAGGCGGTGGTCACCGGCCATCTCGCCATGGTCGGAATAGAAGACCACCAGGGTGTTGTCCAGTCGGCCGGTTTCGCGAAGATGCTCGATCACGCGACCGCAATGATGATCGACCATCGAGCACGAAGCGTAGTAATAGCGGCGAAAATCCTCCCATTCAGAATCGTCCGCCGGAACGAAGCGCTCGGCCAGTTCGCGAAATACGGTCGGCTTGTCGTTGAGCTCATTATCGCGAAGAAGAGGTGGCGGTATCTCCACGTCGCTGTAGAGGTCGAACCAGCGCCGCGTTGGGTTGCAGGGGGCGTGAGGCAAATAAAGCCCGGCTATGGCGAACCAGGGTCTGTCGGGATTCGAGTCGATGAATTTGATCGTCTCGTCCGCGACCCAGGCGGAGTAGCTGAGCTCCTCGGGGGCGTCGAATATCCAGCGGTCGAAGCTGTCTCGCGGTTCGACGCCGGGAATGGGCACGCGAACTTTCTCTTCCAATTCGGGTGCGACGCTGCGAATCCACTGGATGTAGGCATCCGGGTAACAGCCCGGTTCGTCAGCGTTTACGACGACGTGAAACCCGTAGTCCGGGTGGGGCTCCGTGTAGTCTCGCCCGGAATGGGGCAGAAAATGGAGCTTGCCCAGATTGCCGGTCACGTAACCCGCGGACCCCAGGGCATGGGCGATGTTGGGGATAGACTCCGATAGCGGTATCCCGTTGCAGGTTACGCCGTGATTGCGCGGATACTTGCCCGTCAGCAGGCTTGCGCGGCTCGGCATGCACAGCGGGTTGTTAACGTAAAAGCGGAGCAGATTCGTGCCCTCGCGAGCCAGGGCGTCGAGATTGGGAGTCTGCACGAAGCCGTTGCTATTTATCCCCAGGCAGTCGAACCGTTGCTGGTCGGTGGTGAGGAAAAGAATATTGGGACGGGAACTTGGCATGAGCGATCGCATTTCGAATAGGGCCGGGCAACACCTGCATTCTTGGCTCAATCGAATGCGGGGGCAAGCTGGCGCCGCGGGCGCTCTCTACCGAATACGGGGACACGCCAATGGCTAGTTGGTATCCGCGCCGATGTGCGGCAGGGTTCAAACGCGCGCCCCTTTTTAATATTGCGGTCGCGGGAGCGAAACGCCGACAGATGGATCCGGTATTGCAACGACGAATGAGCATCCTGCGGCTGAGGCGGCGATAGCGGAGGGCATCGATGTCTCCGCCCTGTTCGCCATGCGGGCGGCCGTGGTGCTTAGCACTGACGGTGGAGGAACTTTTAAGGGCACAATCATCAGCGCACCTGAGGACCGCCTCATCATCACGCTCGATAAGAATGGTGACTCTGTCGAGGACCTTGCCGTCGGAACGGAGATGACTATCTCGGCGACGGCCGACGGCACCGCATACGAAGCGGAGTGCAATGTGCTGGAAGTGGAGCAATTGGGCTCTACCAGGTTCGCGACTTCTGGACCAATCGCGGCGAGGCGTCGAATCGAGCTGGCGACGGCCCTGTGGACCACGTTGCTTGATGATTGTGCCATCTACGCCGCCGAGCGGAGCGATCCCGGCAACTGGGACACGTATCCCGTGGTCGCCCGGCTGCTGAGCGTGTCCGCCGCCATGGTGGAGTCGCGGCAAGAGATCACAACTGGGTCCGAAGGCTCCGAATACATGCACGTGGTCGAGTTCGGGCTCCCGTGGGGGTTCGGGACGGTCACGCTGCGCACCCGCGTGTCAGATGAAGGCAAGGCCGATCAGGGCCGGGAGACGGTATGGAAGTACCGCCTGAGTTTCATAGAGCCTACGCAGACGGCCAAGGAAACGATTACAAATTATGTAAATCGATCGCAGCTGGAAATGCGGCCCCGGGGCAATCCGGGTCCCAAGGGGCCCGACGGCGGCAGAGAGGCACCCGGCCCGACGGCGGTACTTGCCGCCGTGGAGGTGGTCAAGCGCCCGGCCGAGGCGATCGATCTGGAATCCTTCATGTCCGATCTCAGCCGGCCGACCATCGAGTGGGCCCAGCGGCTTGACGGCGACGCTGCCGAGATCGCCCGCGAAATCATGACTCCGCCAAAACCGCAGAACGTTCGCCAGGCGACTCCCATCGTGCGGGACATGATCGACTACATGGAAGCCAACCCCGACATGCTGGAATCGCTAGTCAAAGGTCTATCAACCGACTCCGATCTATACGTGCATCCGGTGAAGGTGTCCGTCTATACCGTGGCCATGGCGCGACGCATGGGCATTACCGATCAGGACCAGCCGGAAAATCTGGCAATCGGGGGATTTCTGCACGACATCGGGAAATCTGCGGTACCGGCCGAAATTTTGACCAAACCGGGGCCGCTGAACACATCGGAATGGGTCGTCATCCGCAGGCACCCCTATACAGGTAGGGCGCTTGTTTCCGAGGCGGGCGACTTCGGTTCCATCGTATTCGACTGCATTGTGCACCACGCCGAGCGGGTTGACGGCAGCGGCTACCCGGACGGTCTGCTGGGTCCGGATATACCGGAGGTCGCCCGGATAGTCGCCGTGGCCGACGCGTTCGATGCCCTCACCGTGGACACACCGTGGCGCGCGAGGCACGGGCTCTTCGAAGCCCTGCTGATCATGCGCGATGAGATGGCCCGGTCGTTCGACCGGGACGTGCTCAAGGTGATGATCTAGGCGCTCGGAGACTTGCTGGTAGCGCGCGAATAGTTCGGTTCCCCAAGTTGGATTCGGGCCGGCCATGGGACTACGGTATGGCCACTCAGTCACCAACCAGACTCTGTAGAAAGGCGTGCCGGCATTGAAATCACCGCCGTCGAAACCATCGTGTATCCGAATCCGGGACGGCCGTTCGTCTGGGTGCTCGTTCGCACCGATGAGGGTTTGACCAGCCTGGGCAAAGCTACCCTCATGAGCCGCGATCGCACTGTTGTCGCGACCCTGATCCACCTGGCCGATGTGATCGTGGGAGAAGATCCACTTTGCCGGGAGCACATCTGGAATCGCTTATTCATGGGCGATCGCCGGCGTGGTGGGCCGCGCTCGGATCGGCGATGGGCGCTATCGACGTCGCCCTCTGGGAGACATCCAGGGGCAGGCTCTGGGAATTCCCCTGCATGCCCTGCTGGGCGGTCGCGTGCGCGATCAAGTGTGGTTCTACAACCACGCCCAGCCGACTTCGCCGGAATCGGTGCCAGAGGCGTTCGGTCCGCTTGTCGAAGGTGGTTGGACCGCCGCCAAATTCATGCCTCTGCCGACTGAACCCGACGGCGAGGGCCGATCGCGAATTGATGTGGCGGATTAGATTCGCCAGGGAACTGAGATCGTGGCAGCCGCCCGCGACTTCGTCGGCCCGGAATTCGAGTTGCTAATCGAAACCCACGGCCGTCTGCGCCCCGTGGAGGCTATCGACCTGGCCCGCCGAATCCAGGGGTACGAGCCGATGTTCATCGAGGAGCCAACCCGTCCCGAGGCGGTCGCGACATTTCGCCTGCTCCGGGAAAAGAGCGATATCCCCATAGCCACCGGCGAGCGCCTCTATCACCGCTGGGCGTTTCAGCCGCTCATCGAGGAAGAGTTGGTCGACTATCTGCAGCCGGACATCGTGCATGCCCACGGGCTTACTGAAGTGAAACGAATCGCGGATTACGCCGATATCCACCTGTTGAAGATGGCGCCCCACAACCCTCAGCGCCCCGTCAACACCATGGCGAGCATCCATCTGGACCTGGTGATCCCCAATGTCGCCATTCAGGAAATAATCTGGCCGTTCCCCCGGTTCTTCTACGAACTTTTTTTGGGATTCCCGAGATAGGTGATGGCTACGCGGATCCACCCATTGCACCCGGCCTCGGAATCAAGTTGAACGAGGAACGGGCCAGGCAGATCGGATACGAGCCGTCGGCCATCGACGAGCTGATGCTTTTCGACGGGATCTACACCGAGTTTTAGACGCCTCGCAACGCGTTCGGCTCAGGGGCCAACATCGGTTGCCGCCGAGCCGCTCGTAATCAGACTTGCGGTGGATCACCCAAGGGCGACCCACTAACGGCTATTCGGAGATGTCCTTGAGCTGAGTGCTGCCGCCAAAGGACTGCACGAACTGCACCTCTTCGTGAACATCGCCAGGCCCGCACGCTTCATCAAGCGGAACGCTGATTTCGACGCTTGACGTACCGACCAGCCCCTTTTCAAGGAGGTACGCCTCGACCTCTTCCCCACTGACATCAGCCAGGATTTCACCGTTGATTTGCATGCTGGGCTGGAGTCGCTGGCCGGTCTTACTGACCATCTCGAAGAAATTCTCCGAGACGTTGATGATGTCTTTGTCTTCGTATTCGATCTCGTACTTCGCGAACACGGCGCGGACGCCATTGCTCCAGCCACAGGACGGCTTCATCCAGGCTACGATCTGTGGTTTCTGGCCTACTTCTGCCAATTAAGGACTTCCTTTCGCGGGTATACCCGCGGCTGTTCCGCCGACATATACCCCTGTTCGGCAATCAATTGTATTTCGTGTTCGAGGAACTGCCAAAGACTTGCTTCAGGCTCACTTGCCCGGACCCGGGAAATCCGCCGGGCTGAACAGGCCCGGATTCACCTGAGCGCCGTCGACGCGAATCGTTGTTCCCGTGATCCATGAGGCCCGGGCGGATACCAGAAAAGCGATTACGTCTCCGATTTCCTCGGGCTTGCCCAGGCGCTTGAATGGGAATTGCTGATCGGCGAAGCGTTCCATCGTCTCCGGCTGTTCCTCCAGTCGCTTCGCCCATCCCCCGCCGTCAAACATGATCGAGCCCGGCGCGATGGCGTTGATGCGGATATTGTGCTGGGCCAGCTCCATCGCCAGCGCCGCCGCCAGGTAATTTTCGGCCGCTTTGGCAACGCCATACTGGGCCGGCGCCGAAGGAGTTATCCCGGTCACCGATGAGACCACCACGATTGCCCCGCCGCCCCGATCCTTGAAAAACGGAGTCGCCGCCCGGACCGCACGAACCGCGTGCATGAGATTGACATCGAGCGTGAACTGCCAATCGTCGTCGGACGCTTCCAACAACCCACCGCCCGCGGCCCCCCCGGCGTTGGCGATCAGGATGTCCAGTCCGCCCAACCCGGCCGAAGCCTCGGCCACCATTCGGCGTACGTCATCGGGATCGGTCACGTCGGCCCGGACGGCGCGCGCGTTTACGCCAAGGTCACGAATTTCGGCCACCGTGGCCTCAAGAGTCTCCGGGGTGCGGGCGACGATGGCCACATCACAACCTTCTCCTGCCAGGGCTAGAGCAGCCGCGCGGCCAAGTCCACGGCTGCCCCCTGTGACCAGGGCCTTGTTACCTTTGAGTTCCAGATTCATGAGGTACTCCTACGTCAGGATGCCTGAATTGTTGTTCGGAATTTGCGCACACGGTTGAACGCTGCCAGCGTATTTTCCGGTGCGAGCTCCAGCACGCCCCGATTGGCGATGATGCGGGGTGGGCAAGCGCGCCGTCAGTCGGCCGTGAAGCCGCCGTCGATATCCATCATCTCGGCGTTAATGAAACTCGCTCCCGGCGAGGCTAGAAACCCGATCGCGGCCGCGATCTCTTCCGGGCGGGCCAGGCGTTGCATCGGATTCAGTGCGCGCATCGTCTCCCGTTGCTCTGCCGAGAAGGCTTCGATCATCTCCGTCTCGACCGGATACGGACACACGCAATTTGCGGTTACACCAAAACGGCCGACGTCTCTTGCCAGGGCCTTGGTGAACGAAAGTAGCGCTCCCTTGGAAGCCCCATAGTGAATACCCGCCAGCAACCCGCCCATTTTCCCTGCCAGCGACGAGATGTTGATAATACGTCCGTAATCGCTCGCCAGCATTCCGGGCAGTACCGCCTTGGTCACCAGAAACACGCCCTTCAGATTCACGGCTAGCATGCGATCCCAATCATCCTCGGTCACCTCGAGGATGGTTCCAAGTTGGAGATACCCGGCCGCGTTCACCAGCACGTTCACCGGGCCGAGTTTGCTTTCGACTTCCTCCCGCATCCGCTCCACGTCCGCGCTTGAAGCTACGTCAACACCCACTGCCAGAGTCGGCACTCCGTGCTGCTCAGCCACCCCGGCGGCAGTTTCCGACGCACCCTGTTTGTCCAGATCGACGGTCGCTATGGCCGCCCCCATCTCCGCCAGGCGGTGGGCGGTGATCCGACCGATGCCGCCGGCGGCTCCTGTGATCAATGCTACGCGGTCGGTCAATTGAGCCATTCAGTTGCTCCAGTTCTTGGAAAAAAGTCTGATGGAGGACGTTAGTCGCGCATTTCCTTGAGGTAGCGCTGCGCGCCCTCAGCAATGAACTGCGAGTCCCCTCCGACATTTACGAAATTGAACCCTTCAGACATGCGCCGCTTGCCCATTTCCAGGGTGTTGCAGGCGTAGCCCGCGAACTTGCCGAGCTTCTTGCAAGTGGCCACAACATGCGCGACGGCTTCGTTATGCCGGTCGTGGACGCCGATGTCATCCAGAGTGAGCCCCATCGTCAAGGCCATGTCCGCCGGCCCCACCCAGCAGCCATCCACCCCCTCAGCCGCGAGTATCGCCTCCGCATTCTCAACCGCCGTGGCCGACTCGATTTGAACCGCCAGGAACACCCGGTCGTTAGCCTCGGCCGAGTAGTTGTCACCATGGATCCCGGTGAGGTACGGTGTGGCCATCGACCGATGGCCACACGGCGGATAACGCATAGCATCAGCCGCTCGCTCGGCGTCGGCCTCCGTGTCCACCATCGGCACGATAACTCCGAGCCCCCCATCGTCCAGGATTCGGTTTATCAGGCCGAAATCGTTCTTTAGAACGCGCACCACCGGGGTGGCTCCGGCTTGAGTCACGGCAAGGATCGCCGTTCGCAGAGCTTCCGTCTCCCAGATGCCGTGCTGGGTATCCATCAATACCCAATCGAAGCCCGCCCTTGCCAGCTCGCCCGCCGCCCACGGTGAGCTGTAGCCGGCGCCGGTGCCGATCGCCGGCTTTCCCTGGTCGAGGAGATCTTTGGTGCGATTCGAGTTCATACGTGTCTTATATTCCTTGCTTCGTCCGGACTGTCGGTTCCGGCCCCAGTCCGCCTGGTTCTACCTACCGGCGTAGGCTTCGATAATTTCTGGCTGCTCGGCGTCCGGCAGCACCTGCACGGCGAACCCGAAGCCCTTCTGATTAGTGAAAAATCCGAGGTCGGGCATGCCCTTCAAACTTTCGCTGGAGGCGACTACCTCGTCGCCGACGATGAAAACGTACTTACCCCGGTGTGTCCGCATGAGTCCATCCTTGAGCCGGAGATAAGTACGCGCCGCCGACCGTGCCCCGTCAAGCTTCTTGCTCGACACATCCGCCGGATGTTCCGCGTGGGTCTCAAACTGGTTCCCGAAAGACTCTGGTGCGGGCCCCACCACGTCGATCTGGGCCGGATCAATCACCCCGAGACCGACCTCCGCGCACAGACGGATGTGGTTCTCCGCGGATTCAAACGGGGCGTCGGGTAGATTCGCGGCCGGGTCGAATCCCATGACGCGCATAGTCACGGCGTCGGTGGCCACGTGGTCACTTCCGGCGAGGATTACCTCAGTCTCGTAAGCCTCTCCCTCCATGGTGTAATTCGCTCCGACTATTCCGTCTATCACCGCCAGATTGGGTTGCAATGTCGCGGCCAGATCAACGAAAAATCGCATCAGCCGGAAAGGATTCTGATGCATAAGATCGCGGTTGCTGCTGCCGTACCGCGTGGCCGGCACCAGGCCGAAGAGATTCTTCGTCGACAGCGTGACTCCGGCCGTCTGGTGGCACTTGATCTTGGCGACCGACACCACCGCGTCCGCCTCGGCGATTTCAGCCCGCATCCGGATAAATTGATGAATGAGGCCTCCGCCAGGGACCGGAACGTCCACCACATCGCCCTCGTCGGTATGGATCAACTCGATACCGTACTTGTCGCGCAAAGGCGTTGCGTCCATCAGATCCCAGCACCGCTTGGGGTCCCAATCGCTGAATTGATCCAGCCCCTCCGCCAGGTAAATGGTCGCGCTTCCGTTGGCTTCCCGGATGAGTCGCACCACCGCCTCCGTGACCTGCGGGTCCGTATCGTTTATCAGCCGGCCCCGGTGACGTTTGACCCGGTCAGGCGTTGACGCCACCAGCGTCCCTACCCAGTTGGGTTTGACCACAACGCTTTTAGCGGAGCGAATACTTTCGGGAATGCCGCCGATGTCATCGATCAGCGCGGCAACGGTTGCATAGACCTGCTCGGCCGTGGTCTCAATTTGACAACTCCGTATGGCGACGCTGGTTCTAGTCATCCGACCCGGGACCTTCCCCTTCTTGCGGCCTTGCTTCACGGCCCCCCGCGATCCGGTCAAGAAGGTTGATGTACTTGGCTCGACCGAAGTGTATCCAAAATCCCGCCGGGGGGTCGGTCACCGGGTCGAATATTGGGGGTTGGGAAACATACGCCGATCGATCTGTCTGGTTCCATCTATCCGGGCGTCGCTCCCACGAAATCAAGCAAACGAAAATATGAAAAGTTTTTATTCGCTACATGACATAACGTGGAGTAACCTTGCTAGATTTGTCTCAGGGAGATCGATCCAGGAGGGTTGAGAGCCCAGGTGCGTTTCCTCCGAATTTGGCGTCGCGGACGACCCGCGGCCGGGTGACAATCAAGTGGTAGTGAACAAGCTGTCCTGGCTGATTGGCGGAGCCCAGGGAAGCGGTATCAACGTCTCGGCCGAGGTTTTTGCGAAAGCATGCTCAAGGGCCGGCCTGTTCGTCTTTTCCAACATCGAATACCACTCCAATATCACCGGTAAGCACGCCTATTACAGGGTAAGAGTGAACCAGAAACCCATCCACTCGCCCATCGACGGGGCCGATCTATTTCTCGCTCTGGATCGCGAGTCCCTTTTTGGCGACGTAGACGCCCCATACCCAACTCATCGCGGGCACATCGAGCAGGTGTTCGCCGGCGGCGGAATCATCTACGACGCCGGACTGGGCGTAAGTGACGACCAATTCGGACGGGATGACATCCGTTTGTTTTCGGTGCCCTACGGTGAGGTTTTGAAAGAGGGATTGTCCAGAGGGGGAGTTGACTACGAGCCCCGGCGTCACGACATCATGCGCAACATGGTTTCCGTGGCCGCCTCGTTCGCTCTGCTCGGGATGAAAATGGACGAGATTGTGCTCTTACTTAGAGAGCGGCTCGGCGCAGACCGCAAGCACCTTGTCGACATGAATGAATGGGTGCTCGAGGCCACCTCCGACTATGTGCACGAACGCTACGGCGACGATTTCCCCGTCCATCTGCAGGGAATAGATTCCCGCGCAACCCCGATGCTTATTCGTGGTGCCGACGCGTCGGCCCTTGGCAAGCTACATGCGGGTTGCTCCTTCCAGAGCTACTACCCGATCGCTCCCGCAACCGAGGAAAGCGAAGTCCTCACCTCGTTGCAAGGAGAATTTCCGATCACCGTTTTACAGGGCGAAGATGAGATTGCCTGCATCAACATGGCAATTGGCGCCGCGCATGCCGGCGCCCGCGCCTCGACGGCTACTTCAGGCCCCGGTTTCTCCCTCATGGCCGAAGGAATCGGATTCGCGTCAGTTATCGAGGCCCCAGGGCCGGTAATCACGATTTACCAGCGTGGCGGGCCCAGCACTGGTCTGCCAACCCGACAATCGCAAGGGGATTTGCGATTCGCTGTCCATCCCGGCCACAGCGAATTCCCCCACGTCGTGCTGGCGCCGGGAGACGTCCAGGAAACCCTTTCACTGACGTTCAAAGCCTTCAACTACGCCGATCAATACCAGCTACCGGTCATCGTTTTGATGGACCGGTTTTTGGCCAACAGCTTCTGGACCGTGGGCGAGCTCAATTTTGAAGGGCTGAAAGTCAACCGCGGGGAGTTCTACGAGCCCAACGGCAGCGATCCTTACAAGCGGCATAAGGTCACGGACTCAGGCGTCAGTCCGAGAAGCGTCCCGGGGCAGCCGGGCGGTCAGTTCGTCACCACCAGCGACGAGCACAACGAATTTGGAAAAATCAGTGAAGGAATTCCCAATCGGCACGCTCAGGTCGAGAAGCGAATGCGAAAGCTGGCACAGATAGAGCGGGATGCGCCGGTGGAGGACCGCTGGGAGCTCCACGGCACCGAAGACGCCGACGTGACTGTCGTGGCCTGGGGATCGACCAAAGGTGCGATCCTGGATGCTCACCACGTCGTCGAGCGCGAAGGGATTACGGTCAACTACCTGCAAATCCGAATGCTCCGGCCGTTTCCGGCGGAAGCCGTGGCGACAATCCTCAAGAAGGCAAAGATGCCGGTCCTGCTTGAGGACAACTTCGAAGGTCAGCTTGGCCGTCTCATTGCTGAGGAGACCGGAATAAAAATGGAACGCATGCTGCTCAAATACAGCGGCCGGCCGTTCTCCCAGAATGAAGTCGAGACGGGACTGCTCCAGGCAGCTCGTGGAGAGCCCCAGCGAATTGTGATGAGCACCGAAAAAAGTGGTTTGTAACCCCGGCACCTGCGCCGGCATGAGAATAAGGTTTGCCAGATGGCGATCGCAACAGACGTAAAACCAGCCGACTACAAAACCGACATCCACCCAGATTGGTGTCCGGGCTGCGGGGATTTCGGCATCTTGAATGCCATTCGGCAGGCGCTGGCTGAGTTAAATATCCAGCCTCAGGACGTCCTCACGGTTTCGGGTATCGGCTGCTCGGGCAAGACGCCCCACTACATCAAGTCTTACGGGCTGCACACCCTCCACGGCCGCGCATTACCGGTGGCCACCGGCGCGAAGCTGGCCAACAGCGAATTGACCGTGCTGGCGATGGGCGGCGACGGCGATGGTTACGGAATCGGCGCGGGCCACTTCGTCAACGCCGGACGCAGAAATCTGGACATGACCTACATCGTCTTCAACAACGGTGTTTACGGTCTCACTAAAGGGCAGTCCTCGCCCACCTTGCGGCGCGGTGAAAAGACCAAGTCGATGAAAGAGGCGTCAATTCAGGACAACATCAATCCCATCGCTATCGCCATCGCAGCCGGCTACACGTTCGTCGCCCGCGGCTACGCGATGGATGTCAAATCCATGAAAGCCATCCTCATCAGGGCCATCCAGCACCGGGGAACGGCGATTATCGATGTCCTCCAGCCATGCCCCGTCTACAACGACCTGCAGACCGCTGAGTTCTTTGCCGGCCGTGACCTCGCCACCGCGATACCGCGGGTGTACAAGGTGGAGGAAGAGGGGTTCGATCCCCTGGTCCACGACCCTGAGGATGGTGACGAGATCATTGCGAAAAAGGTCGCCGCCACCGCCAGATCATTCGAATGGGGGGACCGCATCCCCATCGGGGTGTTCTACCAGGTCGATCTTCCGACCCTTGGCGATGGATTCGACGCTTACCGGCCCGACGCCCCCGCCACCGCCATGCACAAACAGGCGCAGCCAGGACAGGACATGTCCCCGGTTCTCGGACGCTTTCGCTAGGCATTCTCCCGGCGATTTCGGCGCTGCTCTGGCGACGGGCTGATGGTGCAAGTTCCGCTTACAGGTATCTCCCCGTAAGTAAGGCCCGCACGCGGTAATACGGCAGATAAAGCAGGCTACGGCGCTGGTTCCGGAGCCGCTCGCCGATCGACGGTCGCCGGTGTGAAATAAGCGTTCGGGTAGCGGTCGTCGCGCGATTCTCGATCGCCGCTCGTAAGTCCGCCGCCGTAGAACCCGGAAAGAGTGTCGCGATCCTTCCCACGTCCCCGAAATGCGCGTCCGTGCCTCCCACGGCCGCGCCCAGTACGTCGGCGTGGGCCAGATAAAACGCAAGCAACTTGGCCCGACGCTTTTGCGGCAGATACTGGCTATCGAGTTCGATGCCATCGAACGTCGTCTTTTCAAGCCACCCCCGGATGGTGCTTTCCGACGTGGCCCCCGGAAACGGCAGAAACGGATGGGCGATGATCGCCAGGCCACCCTGATCCCGGATACGGGCAACCGTCTCCGGCACCGTTTTGAAAAGCGGCACCGCTCGCTCCAGAAAAAGGCCCACAATATGGTGTTGGCGCCGGGTCGTGATCTCCTGGCCGACAATCGCCTCGAGTCCGTGTTCCGCCGCCGCCCGCATGCCGTCAAGCGCCGCGTCGATCATGTCGTGATCCGTTATGGCGACCACCGCGAGTCCCCGGCCCCTGGCCAGAGCGACATTCTCCGCCGCCGTGCAAGTCCCGTCGCTGTGATCCGTGTGGCTATGCAGCTCGGCCGCCGAGAAGCCCTCCGGCAGGGTCAGCCGGCCGGCCGAATCCACGGGAAGCGGATCGGCACGAAATGGTTCCGTACCGCTTTCAGGATGTTGGCTGTACATGATCACAAATGCTTCTGGATTCCTCGGATGACGGCATAATCTAGCCCAGCGGCGGAGCGACCGCCTACCGGAGGAAGCATGGACGACCCCGCCGAAAGGCGACAGCTAGACCAGTTTCTACAATATCCCCTTGCCTACGCTCGGCAGGTGCTCCGCTACGCTCAGGAACTCGGAATCGCGCCCGCGCGCATAGTGCGCTTGGCCGACACCGTCCGCGCTGTCGCTCAAGGATACGCGCCGGTGAACTCCCTGGCTGAGTTCAGCGGCGACGCCCCGCCGCGCCCTGGAAAGCCCGCTCGGCCCCGGCCGCTGCCGCTGGTGATCCGTGATCGGACCTTTATCTGGGGTTCCCAGACTTACGTAATGGCGATCATAAATGTCACTCCCGATTCCTTTTCCGGAGACGGCGTAGGCAACGCGCCCGGCGCGGTCCGCGGGAAGATTGAAGCGGCTATATCGGGCGGAGCCGACGTAATCGACCTCGGCGGCGAATCTACCCGTCCCGGAGCGTCCAAAATATCCGCCGCCGAGGAGATGGAGCGGGTATTACCCGCCATCGCGATCGCCCGGGAAATTACTGAAATGCCGGTGTCAATCGACACGTACAAAGCCGAGGTCGCCCGTGCCGCCGTCGAGGCTGGCGCCGACCTTGTCAATGACGTCTGGGGAACGACCGCCGACCCGGAGATGGCCGCCACCGTGGCCGGCCTTGGATGTCCGTTCGTAATCACGCACAACCGCACCGCACCGGCGGTTCAAGGAGAAATCGGGCCGCACGTCGGGGAGGTCGATTACGGCGATGTGGCCTGCTCGGTCTATAACGTCCTGGAACGACTGCTGGACGGAGCTATGTCCGCCGGAATATCGCGCAAAAACATCATCGTGGATCCGGGCATCGGCTTCGGGAAGACTCCGCCGCAAAACGTGGAACTGGTGGGACGGCTGGAAATCTTGAACGGCCTCGGTCAACCGTTTCTCCTCGGAGCGTCCCGCAAATCGTTCATTGGTCACACCCTGGGAGATGGCACGGCCGATCGATTGATGGGCACCACGGCGGCCAACATGGCTGCCATCGCGCAGGGTGTGGATATCATTCGCGTGCACGACGTATCGCCGGCCGTACAGGCCGCCCGGGTGATGGACTCCATTCTCGGCCGGTCTCGCCCCGATGCCGCGATTGAGTAATATGCGGTCGGTCCCAGGAAACAAGGAGAACCGGCCGCAAGTATGAGCAGGCGCGATCCAGGATATCGGCTGACGTTTGTGTGGTTGGCGTTGTGGGCGGGCGGATTCGGAGTCCTGGCGCTCTTTTTTCCAGGCCTGGCGGCCGGTGCTATGGGTGTGACCACGGGCGACAACGGCTTCCTGGTATCGCTCTTCGGCTCATTTCTGATCCCCTGGGGGGCCGGTTTGCTTCTGGCGGCTCGTTCCAGCCGTCCGACTCGCGGTTGGGCCGCGCTGGCCCTTGTCCAATCCTTGACGGGCGCAGTCGTGACTACATTCTTCCTCGGCCGGGGTGTGCTGGATACCGGCAATGCCATTGTCTTCTTTGCCGTGTTCGCAGTCGGAGCAGCTGGAATCCTGGTATTTGGCCACGAGGAAGTCTGGGGTAGGTCGTCCGGATCGGAAAACGTCGTCTTCGGCAGGGATCCAAATGCCGGGTCCGAGCGGTCGTACACGGTTTCCGTAGAAGACGAGGACGGCAACTAGGTAGCCGTTGCGCTGAAAGTCCGACGCGATTCACTGCTGGTCGCCGGTACCGCCCCTCACGATTACGACAAGAGGTTGTCGACCAGGCGCGCCAGCCCCAGCGCGTTGCTCCCCTTGATCAAGACCAGATCGCCGGGCCGCAATTCCCCACGCAACCAGTCCGCGGCCTCCTCCACCGCCGCACCAGAGCTGTCCGCCGCCCCCGAATTGGTTTCGAAATGCCGATAATTCGCCTGGTTCACACCGGCCGCCATCGCTTTTTCGCCCAAAATTGTAGCGTCCGTCCCAATGGTTGCTAATTCATCCACGAAGCCCGCTTGAGAGCCGACCGCGGCATGGTCGGCGGCGGAGAATATCCCTAGCTCGAGCATGTCTCCAAGCACCGCCAGGCGACGCCCGCCGGGATGCGCTCGCTGGAGTTCTCCCAGAGCGTAAATGTAGGACTCCCGATTGGCGTTATGCGTGTCGTCGAGGATCGTCGCGCCTTGCACGTGATGTACCTGCATGCGGTGCGCCATCGGTTCGAACGACCCGAGACCGTTCAAAAGGTCGTCGAACGCCAGGTCCAGAACCAGTCCCAGCGCGACCGCGGCGGCAAACGCTTCGCCCAGGTGACGGCCCACGGCGCCGACCCGCACTTCACCCGTCCGGGTCCCGAACGTGAGCCGCACCTGCTGCCCGGACAGTTCGGGGTCTGTCTGCACGGATGACGCCACGATGTTCTCCCCCGGTCCACGCCCGAACCACACCACCCGGGCCTGCGTTCGGTCCGCGATCGCCGCCGAGGCCGAATCGTCCGCGTTCAGCGCCAACACGCCTTCTGGTCCCAGGTAGTCCGCCAGCTCACCCTTCGCCCGCACCACGTTTTCCGGCGATCCAAACAGGCCGACGTGCGCCCGGCCGGTGTTGGTGATGATCCCGTGATGAGGACGCGCCAGTTCGCAGTAACCCGCAATCTCCCCCACTACCTGCGCGCCCATTTCGACCACCGCGAAATCTGTGTCCGCGGTGATTTCCGCCAGCGTGACCGGGATGCCAAGTTCGTTATTAAAACTCTTTTCTGATTTCACCACCGGGCCGGAACCGCCGAGCGCTGCCGCCAGGGCTTCCTTCGCGGTGGTTTTGCCATTGCTTCCGGTGATTCCGATTACCTGCGTTCCGGCGGCCCGGGCGCGGAAGTGACGGCCGAGCGTGGTGAGCGCGGCCAGCGAATCGGGAATCACAATCTGTCGGGCGGCAGCGTGCTCGGAATCGACCCGCTCCACTATCGCCGCCTCAGCGCCCCGGCCGAAAGCGTCACCCACGTAGAGATTGCCATCCCCGCGGTCCGTGCGGAGCGCGATGAATAGATCGCCATGTCCGGCGATTCGAGAATCGATCTGGAGCCCGCTCAGATACACCGCGTCATCCCCGGGCAGAGGCTGCTGACCCAGCGCCGTCCGCACTTCGGCCAGGGTGAAACGCCCCATCAGCGCGCGGTCACGATCAGCCGGTGCCCAGATCGGCGAGCAGCCCGCGTAGATATTCCAGGTCGGCCCTGCTGACATGATCCCGATCGCCCCCGCCTGAATACTCGATGCAGTAGGGACCTTTGAAGCCGGTCTGGTTGATCGCGCCGACAATCCGGCGATAGTCCAGATCTCCGCCCGCCAACGGCCAGTGATAGTCGAAGCTCCTGGCCAACTCGCGGCAGTTTTTCAAATGAACGTAGGTGATCCGCTCTTTCAGCAAGTCCAAGGCGTCGTCAGAATCTTCAGCGTGAGCGGTCGAGAACATATTCCCGGCGTCGAAGTTCGCCCGGAGGTGCGGACTGCCTACGCCATCGAGAATGCGCAGAGTCGCCGCCGCAGTGTCATGAATCGTACGCCTATGGGTCTCCAGCGTGATTTCAACGCTGGTGCCAGCCGCGATTTCGGCGAGGGTCCCGGCCAGTTCGATGGCCACAGCGAAATGTTCCTCGGTCGCCACCGCCGACCCGTCCGCGGCCTCATCGCCAGGTTTCGGTGGAAGCCAACCAATCATGGCGTTCAGCCTCGGAATGCCCAGCTTCCCCGCCGCCTCGATAACCCGCACCGCGACATCGAGTCGCCCGACCCGTTCTTCCGCCGACCTGGTCAGGACGTCAAGCCCCAGCGGCGCCACCTCAACCGGCACGCCACCGCGCTCTCCCAGGAAATGAACATGAGCCAGCCCGGCGACCGGGTCCCCGGAGTCGGGGAAGTGTCCCGGGTAGACCTCCAGCCCGTCGTAACCAAACTTAGCGGCGCGAGCGACCGCGCTCTGAAACGATTCGCCCCGATAGTTCCAGCTGTGAAGGAAAATCTTAGTCATGACGGTCCTCTCGTCTCATAGTCAGTTCGTCATACCCGGGGTACCCGGGGTACCCGGGGCAGGAGTTGAGTTATGACTTCGTAGCCGATCGTGCCGGTTTGTTGTGCCACCCGATCCACCGAAACCGGCGAATGCCTCCCTCCGCCAATCAGCGTCACCTCGTCCCCGGCCTGTACTGCCGGGATCGCGGATACATCGATCATGAACATATCCATGCACACGTCACCGATTATGTCCGCCGGTCGTCCCCGTACCAGGACCGGACCGAGATTATTCGGACCGCGTCGCAGCCCATCGCCGTATCCCGCCGCCACGACCGCCACCCGCGTGTCTTTTTCGAGCAGGCCGGCCGTGCCGTAGCCCACGTGACTTCCCGCCGGAAGATCTTTCACCTGGGCGATCCGCGCCTTCATGGTCAGGGCCGGGGTGAATCCATCCGGCAACACCTCCGTCACAGCCGGGTCGAGTCCCAACAGGGTGATGCCGCACCGAACAGCGTCATAACGTGCCCGTGGAATTGTGAGCGCCGCCGCCGAGTTCGCGGCGTGCACCAGCCCGGGCGACACTCCGGCCTTCCTGATGGCGACAAGCGCTTCGTCGAACCTATCGAGTTGCGCCAGCGCGTCAGCTTTGTCCTCCAGGTCGGCACGGCCCAGATGCGTGAATGTTCCGTCCAGCCGAAGCCACTCTGTTTCGTCGATCTGACTTGCCAGCGAGGCCGCCTCGGCCACGTCCGCTCCGAGGCGTCCCATCCCCGTTTCGATCTTCAGGTGCACCGGGACATCCCGCCGGATCGCCGCCGATGCCCGAACGAGCGCTTCGATTCCCCGCCGGTCGAAGACCGTCAACGTGCAGTCGGACAGCACGGCCTGCCGCGACTCGGCCGGCGCGGTCGCTCCCAGCACCAGGATCGACTCGCTGAATCCTGCCTCGCGCAGGCTCCGAGCCTCGTCCAGTCTCGCGACCGCCACCCCGCCCGCCCCCGCCCGCACGGCGGCTACGGCTACTTTGAGGGCGCCGTGGCCGTAGCCTTCCGCCTTCAGCACCGCCAGCAGCGACACCTCAGGCCCCACGATTTCAAGCACCCGCCGCGTGTTCGCCCCGATCGCGTCGAGATCGATTTGAATCCAGACCGGCGCGTCCGGGTTCACCGTCACGATCTGTCGCCATGCCGGTGATTGACGGCACAGCAGTTTGTTAGCCTGCGCCTTCGCACCCAGGAGCTTCTCGGTAAGACGCTCCAGGCGGTCCTCAGCGGCCCCTTTTACGAATACCGGAGTATCAGCATCGGCCAGATCGGCAACGAGCTCTGCGGCCTGAAAAATTGTGTGCGCCTCCTTCAGGCGGTCCGGTGGAAGGCCGGCCGCCAGAGCCGCGTCGCCCAGGGACTTGCCGGCGTCTCCGTAGGTGATAAGTGCGCTTAACCCCGCCTGCAGAAGCGGGCCAAGGCGATCGGTGACCTCCGGTCCCGCTTCGCCCAGATGTCGTATGCCACCGAGAATCCCAACCGGCTGGAGTCCCGTGCCGTCAAAATGCCTCAGCGCCGCGTCCAGGGAAGCCGGACCGTTGGAAAACGTGTCGTCAAACAAAGCGCCGTGCGCCTCGCTTTCCAGTAATCGGAACCGGCCCTCCACCGGTTCCAGCGTGGCCATCCGGCCGGCTATCTCCCCGATGTCCATATCCAGCGACAGGCCCAGCGCCGCCGCCGCCAGAGCGTTCCGCACGTTGTGCAGGCCGGGCATCCCGATCCTCACCGGCTTGCTGTCTTCCCCCATTTTTAGCGTGAATTTGGTGACGTCGATCTCAATTTCAAGGCCGGACGCTCGCACCGCCGCATCCGATTCGAACCCGTACGAGATTTTCCTGCCGTCGAACGATGCTGCCAGACGCTCCGCGACCGGATCATCAGCGGGGTAGATCAGCAGACCGTCCGCGGGCAACGCGTCGACGATCGCGCGGTGCTCCTCCGCCAGCGCATCCATCGAACCGAAGTACTCCAGGTAGGTCTCATCGAATTGAGTCAGGACGCAGATCGAAGGCGGGGCCAGTTTCGCCAGTGCGGCCATCTCCCCGTGCGAGTCCGTGGCCATTTCAAGCACGGCGACTTCATGCCCCGGATCCAGTTCGCCGATGGCCAGCGGAAGGCCCACGAGATCGTTGAAATTGTCGGGATTGCGGAATACGTCCAACTGGCCGCCCAGAATGTGCGCCGCGAACTCCCTGGTTGAAGTCTTCCCTACACTCCCGGCAATCGCGACAACCCGAGGCCCGAAGCGACTAATCGCCAGCTCCGCATATCGGCGGACCGTCTCCAGCGGATCAGCGCTCAGAATTGCCAGCCCTTCGTCTCCGTCCCACCGCTCGCAAAGCACCGCCGCCGCTCCCGCTGCCAGGGCGTCGGCGATGAATTCATGGCCGTCTCCACGGTCCGTTCGCATCGCGACAAAAAGATCGCCTTCCCGAACCCGGCGACTGTCGAACGCGAACCCGGGGAAACGTTCGGGCAGCGCATCTGACTCCGCCCGTACTCCGGCCACGTCCAGGAGCTCGCTCAGATAAATCATCGACCGTCGCCACCTTCGCCGGCGAGGCTCACGAGCCACTGCACTAGATTCGTCGGAAGCTCAATCTCGCTCGCCCGGTCTAGCGCCTCCCGCAAGTAACGGACACGGCGGTCTTCCTGAGTGCTGGCCAGGTCGTCCAGCCCGTCTTCCCGAAACCGGATTCCCCGCGCCGACAGCGTGCCCGCAGAATCGAGCGCACGCACGATGGCTGCCAGTTGTAGCCGCTCGCGCGAATCCCCGTCGGGTTTCCCTACAGCCATCGCCCGGTAGTACCGGGCGATGAGTGCATGCTCGCCAGTCCCGATGTCCGGCCCCGGATAAATCAACAGCTCCGCCAGGTCCAATTCGGCCGGCCCGATGGCCACCGTTTCCATGTCCAGAACCCGCAGCGAACCATCCTCCAACATACAGATGTTCAGCGGCGAAAATGAGTTATGAATCACTCGACGCGGTCCGCGCAAGAGAGGTCGGATGACGCTGCGGTGAAATTCGTCGCGAACGCCCGACGTGTCCTGGCTCGAGGTATTAGAAGCCAGTCGGTCACACGCCACATCGAATCTTTTCAGCAGCGTGTGCGTATTGATCCGGTCCAGGATGGAGCTCTGGCAGACGGCACGCAAGATGACGGAATATTCATCGGTGAGCCGGTGAAACCGGGCCAACAGATCGACTGCCAGCCGTAGCCGGCGCATGCGCCCGCCCACATCGGCGCCGTCAAGATCGACGTGCAAAGGGCGGTCGCCCAGGTCTTCGAGTACCAGGTAGGCCGAACGACCCTCGATAATCGCTCCGCCGTGGACCGACGGCGCCAGCCCCGGTGCGTAGCGGCCGGCCAGGTCGAGAATACGTTCCTCGCGTCGAAAGCGGTGATCGAAGTACTTGTCAGAATCTCGGTGGTACGACTTGACCACGTAGCTTCGCGGTCCCGGAGCTGTAGCGGGCGCGGTAATCCGCCAGATCGAATGTCGGGACTCGGGTGTCACCACGGCCCATTCGACCTCGTCCTCGCGCACCGCTTCGGTCAATCCCAGGATTTGCAAAACCGAGGTAGTCATGGGGTGGTCTGCCTGACCGTTCCGCGTCATGAGCCCGCCTCCGTCGCGTCGAACCCCACGACTGCTTCGTCAAATAACCGCCGCGCCACGATCGGGTTCATGGGGCGATCCAACGGTATTGAACCGAGTATGGTCCCACCCTCCGGAAGCAGATGCCGGCGCGCGGTCAGGGTTGGCAGTAATCCCAACCGGCGTCGCCGCCACCCGTGGACCAGCGCCAGGCAGGAGCCATCCGGCGTCGTCTGGACGGTCAGGCTGGCCGGTCGCAGACTGGAAAAGCCGAACCATACAACGGCCATTTTGAGAACCCCGACCCCGTACAGGGCCACAGTCCAGGGAATCGTCCCGATCGCGGCGATCAGTAGAGCCAGACCCGCCCCACCGGCGGCGAAAATCCATAGCAGCAGCACCACTTGCCGCCGGCCCAGGCCGATCAGTTCCAGATGGTGATGAAACGGAGCCGCCACGAAAGGAAGCGGAAATTCAGAGTGTTGAATCGAATGGCGCTCGGGACCGCCAAAGCGCGCCGAACGCCGGTAAAAGGGCACGAGGATCTTGGCCTGTACGACCGACGACAATCCTTCGAGAATCAAAAATCCGCCTATTAGTGGCAGTAGGAGATCAACCCCCGCCGCCAGCGCCGCTGCCGTGAGGAAGGCGCCAAGCATCAGGGCGCCGCTGTCCCCCAGATAGATTCGGGCCCGGCGTCTGCGGCCGGCTCGCAGCGCCCAACTCGAAGGCAGGTTGAGCACGAGGATGCCGGCCGACGCGCCCGCCACGATCCAGGCCGGTCCCGCGGCTGCCGCTGCCACCGTGGCCGCCAGGGCGATACCGACCGCCGCGATCGTGCTCAGGCCGGAGGTGAGGCCGTCAACTCCGTCGCTGATGCCCGTGGATACCGCTACGACGAGAAACAAGACGAATGCCCAGAACCCGAAAACGACGTCACCAAACGCCCCGGGCCCGACCCAGTGCCGCAACCCGAATGGCGACTCCGCCGCCGGCGCCAGCGTGTATACGATCGCCGCGATGGTCGCCGCCCCCGCCGCCAGCAGCATGCTCCGTCCATCGCCGAATCCATGACCGCGCACCGCCTTCTTGAGATCGTCCGCGAATCCGATCGCGAAGAACGGGAGGCCCGCCAGGAGGCTCATCAAGAGCGCCGCGCCCTGCCCGGCAATCACGGCCGCGATTCCCCCTGCTCCGATGGCAATCAGGATGGCCGGTCCGCCCACCAGCGGCAGCCGGGACGAGGCGGTCGGCGCCGCGCCCGGCCGGTATGTACCCGATTTCGATTCGTGCGAGCGAAATCCAGGAAACAGCCTCAGCCCGGCTCCGGCCGCGATAGCGGCCACCGCGAATCCGATCGCGATCTGTATATAAGCGTTTATGCGGTTCCCTCGATGTTCGATGGTGGCACGGAGCGACGCCCTGCCGGTCGAGCGCCGCACTCACCGGCCATTATCCCAGTAGCTCGTCATAGACGGATTCAATTCGCCCGACCCCGACGTCCCAGGCGAAATGTTCTTCCGCCCGGCGGCGCAAAAGCGCTCCCTGGCGAGTGCGCTCATCCGGGTCACGCAGTAGATGCAGCAACGCCTCCGCCAGCGCCTCCGCGTCCGGAGCGACTAGCGATCCCTCAACTCCCAGAAATTCCCGGGCCACAGGGCTGTCGAATGCCACCGTCGGTAATCCCGCCGCCATGTAATTGAGCACCTTGCCGTTTCCCTCCGTCTGCGATCGTTTCGGCGACACCGCGATATCCGCCAGGGCAAGCATCCGTGGTGCGTCCTGATACGGAATGCGCCCCGGAAACGAAACGTGCCCCTCCAGTCCCAATTCAGCCGCCCGCCGACGATAGGTGTCTTCTCCCGGGAAGCCCATGACGAGGAAGTGGCAGCCGGGAAATTCGGTGACCACCGCTTTGGCGGCCATGAGCAGCTCCGGGATTCCCTGGTAGCCGGCCAATAGGCCCAGGTAACCCACTATGAGGTGATCGGGCGGGATTCGCCACCGTTCGCGCAGGGCCGACAGATCGAACCCGGGCAGATCCGCCCGCGGCCTGAAAACATCCACATCCACACAATCCGAGACCTCCACCACGCGCTCCGGAGCGATTCCGAACGACCCGATCAGGAGATCGCGGGCGTGGCGACTGCTGGTGATGATCCGATTCGGCAGCCGATTTATGATCTGTTCGGCTTGGCCGATTAAGGTCTCTAAGAGAGTTCCGCCGGGCAGAAAACCGTGATCCCGCATCTCCCCTGTCAGGCTTCCTTGAAAATCGAACACCAGGGGCGCTCGTTGCTGCCACGCGAGCAGGCGTCCAATCAGCGCCCCCTCGTGCAGGTGCGCGTGCACGATGTCGAACCTTTGCCTCAGTCCATGCCCGATCGTGGTCCCGAGGAGCGCCGCATCGAGCGGCAACTTGCCCCAGTGCGATCCCACCCGGACCTCCGGACGCCGACGCTGAAGCGGATTCCGCTTGATATCGACCCCGGGCAAGTCATCTCCGGTCGGATAGGTGAACACCGTATTCTCATGTCCGCGCCGCTCAAGCGCGCGAATTTCTTCCAGAATACGCACGTGGCAGCCGTAGTCGCCAAAGAACGACGTCGGGGCGATGTGAGCAATTCGGTAGGCTATGTTCGACCTCAGACCCGGGGACGACAACAAGCACCGGCGGCGGACGGCTCCACTGGCCGGCCCGCCGTATGGTAACCACCGCAATCATGGGTAGCGAGTTGGACTTGAAGTGACAACGGCCGACGAAACCGATTTGTTGCTTTTCAGCGCGAGTCCATCCGAGACCGAACACCTGGGCAAGTTGTTGGCGAAGAGACTGGATTGCGGATCCGTCGTGCTGCTCGTGGGTGAACTTGGCTCGGGAAAAACGGTCTTCGCCCGGGGCATCGCCCGCGGCCTGGGAGTGACCCGGCGGGTCACCTCACCTACCTACACCTTTATCGCCGAGTACCCGGAAGCCAGGCCGCCCTTCTTCCACATGGATCTTTACCGGCTGAACGGCGTCGACGTCGGCCAGGACGGGCTCGGGCTTGACGATTACCTGCATCAGGGCGCCGTGGTCGCGGTAGAATGGCCGGAATATACTCCCGACCGCTTCTCCGGCGATCGAATCGAAATTCTCCTGAAGCACGACACCGAATCCGGCCGTCGCCTGACCCTGACGGCGGCTGGCGCCGCCGCGAAACGCGCTCTTGCCGGACTACGCGACTCCCTGGACGGCAAGTTATGACCGCGGACCTCATCCTGGGAATCGACACGACGAGTCGCCACGGGAGCGCATCCCTGGCAACGGCCGCCGGCATCGAAAAAACCATCGAGTGGCGCGCCTCTCCCAGCCATACGGTCAATCTGCAACGCGCCGGGGCGGCGCTGCTGGAGCACGCGGGGGATCGTCTCGTCGCGGTCGCGGTCGCCGCCGGACCCGGCGGATTCAGTTCCGTCAGGACCGGTATGGCATACGCCAAAGGTATCTGCCTGGCACTTGACATAAAGTTGTCGGCGGTGGAAAGCCTTACCGCCCTCGCGGCCTCGCTTCCATTGATGGAGCCACGGCGCGTGGTTGCCGCGCTGGACGCGGGCCGGTCCAGCCTTTTCGCCCGGGAGTTTGAGGTGGGAGGTGCGCTCGTGAACCCTCTCGGCGATGCTGCTCTGCTGTCCGCCATTGATCTTGTCGCCTTAACCACCGGCGACGCCCTCCTGGCCGGCGCCTTCGACGAGGCTCGGCGACTTGAATTGGAGGCGTTCACCGGCGACGGCGCATCCCTTCAATTTATTTCCCCCGTGCATCCTCTCGCCGAGGCCGTGGCCGTGGCCGGCTGGGCTAAAATTGGTGAAATGTCCGGTCGGGAAGTGCGCACGGCGGTTCCGACCTATCTGCGAGCCCCGGGGGCGACGCTGCCGAAGAGGGGCTGGGGGAAGGCTTGACCGCGGTACTGACAAAGAAATCCACCACCCGGGACACATTCGTGCTGGCTCCCATGGCAATCGCCGGTATCGACGCGGTCCGAGCCGTTGAGAAAAAGTGTTTTCCCACTCCCTGGCCCAGGGAATCGTTCCGCTACGAACTCGAGCGCAACCACATGGCTCGCTATTTTGTTCTCCGCCGGAAACACCCGGAGGGGTCCACCCCGCCCGTCGAGCCGCAGCCTGGGATTTTGCGACGACTCTTAGGGGGAACTCGTACATTCGGGCAGGATTCCATCGTGGGCTTCGCCGGAATATGGATGATGGTGGACGAAGCCCACATCACCACTCTTGCCGTAGATCCGGAATTTCGAGGGCAGGGGCTGGGAGAGCTTCTACTCGTGGCAACAACCGAGCTCAGTGGGGTAGAGGGCGCGAAGATGATGACCCTGGAAGTCCGGCAGAGCAATGCCGTCGCGCAGCGGCTCTACGAAAAATACGGCTTCAGCCGGCACGGAATCCGCCGCCACTACTACAGCGACGACGGCGAGGACGCGGTCGTCATGTGGTCCGAGGAAATCAACTCTCCTCCATTCCAAAAGAGTTTTCGGGAGTTGCGGGCGAAGTTACGAAAGCGCCTCACCTGGGAATCGAAGCTATAAGCCGTTGGCGCTGATTCTCGGAATTGAGACGTCCTGTGACGACACCTCGATCTCCGTCATGCGCGGAGCCGACGAACTATCCGTGGTCACCCAGACCCACTTGGAAGGCGTCGCCGAGTTCGGCGGAGTCGTGCCGGAGATGGCCTCCCGGCAACACATCGCGGCCATCGCCCCGGTCTACGACGCCGCCATCGCGCGGGCTGCAATTCGCGCAACCGACCTGGACGCCATCGCCGTCACCTATGGGCCGGGCCTGGCCGGCTCATTGATCGTTGGCCTCAACTTCGCCCGGGGCCTCGCCACCGGCCTCGGTATCCCCCTGCTGGCGGTGAATCACATGGAGGCCCACGTTTACGCCTGCTGGATCGGCCGCGACCCGGCTCACCCCCCCGAGCTGCCCGCGGTCTGCCTGGTCGTTTCCGGGGGACACACCGACCTGACAGTGCTGCGCGAAGACGGCCGTCACTACCTGCTGGGCCGCACCCGCGACGACGCCGCCGGCGAAGCCTTCGACAAGGTCGCCCGCGTGCTCGCGCTCGGATTCCCGGGCGGGCCGGCCATCGAGAAAGCAGCTTCCGAACTGAACCCGGCCGATGGCGATCCCTACGTCCTGCCGCGGGCCCGGCTGGAAGGAACCCACGATTTCAGTTTCAGCGGGCTTAAAACCGCCGTTTACCGGGCCTGTTCTGGCAAATTGGGACCATCCGAGGCGGAGCGAATCTTTCGAGGAGAACCATCCGACCCGCTACAGGCGCGTGAGCCATCGGCGATCCGCCGAATGGCCGCCGGTTTTCAAGCGGCGATTACCGATGTGCTGGTATCCAAGACCGCCCTCGCCGCCGAGGAATCCGCCGCCCGCAGCGTCATCCTGGCCGGCGGTGTCGCCGCTAACACGAGCCTCCGCGAAGCCCTTGCCGCCCGGATCGCAGTCCCGCTATTCATGCCCCGGATCGCGCACTGCATGGACAACGGCACCATGATCGCCATGGCCGGATCGTTCCTGCTCGAACGAGGCGAGTACGCGGCCGACAGCCCTGACATCGACCCTAGTTTGGAACTCGCCACGGACTCCCACCTGCCAGACTAGCGCCTTCCCGACACCTATCCTGGAACTGTCATCTGCCGGTAAAGCCGGTCGTACTCCCGGGCTGAAGGTCGCCACGAAAAATCCTCTCGCATGCACTGCCGCACAAGCTCGCCAAACTCATCCGGGCGCCGGTATAACTCAAACGCCCGGGTGATCGCTCCCATGAAATCAAGCGAAGCGTAGGCCCCAAAACTGAAACCGGTTCCGGCTCCCGTCGTCGGATCAAAATTATTTACGGTGTCCGCCAGCCCCCAGGTCTCCCGCACGATCGGCACCGTCCCATAGCGCATTGAAATCATCTGCGTCAGTCCGCACGGCTCGTACCGGGATGGGATCAGCATGAAATCGAGGCCTGCGTACATTCGTTGCGCGAGCGCCGCGTCAAACATAATCCTGGCGCAGCAATCGGCCGGGAGGACCGCGGCGAGCTCGCGGAACACATGCTCGTAGTGGGGATCGCCCGTCCCCAGCAGGATGAATTGCCCACCGGCGCGAATCACTGCAGGCAGCGTGGCCTCCAGCAGATCCATGCCCTTCTGATAGGAAATACGGGCGATAAACCCGTCAAGCGGAAAGAAACAATGCACGTCGTGTCCGAGTTCCGCCAGGTATCGCGGCAATGTCCCTAGCACGTCCGCCAGTCCGCCCGTCTTGGCCTAGGGCACCATCTCCGCGGTGATCATCATGATGTTCATTGGATGGCGATCATGCTAACTGGCCGCCCGCTGAACCGCCGCGCCGCCGATCCTGCTCTGCGAATCAATCAATGCCGAAAATGGCGTTCTCCGCCGGTGAACACAAGCACGGCGCCGGCTTTGTCGACCGCCTCGATGACTTCCTTGTCGCGCACCGAGCCTCCCGGCTCGATTATCGCTTCGATTCCGGCCTCCAGCGCCATCTCCGGTCCGTCCGCGAACGGAAAGAAGGCGTCGGATGCCAGCACGCTTCCGCCGGCCCGATCTCCCGCCCGGCGGACGGCCATGTGAACGCTGTCCACCCGGCTCATCTGCCCCGTCCCCACGCCGACCAGGTCACCGTTCTTCGCCAGCACGATCGCGTTCGACTTCACGTGTTTGATCGCCTGCCAGGCGAACTGCAGATCTCGCCGCTCTTCGTCCGTCGGTGCTCGTCGGCTAACGACCTCAAAGGTCATATTCGCATCCGGGAGTCGATCCCGTTCCTGGATCAGCGCCCCACCGGCTATCGTGCGCAAGCTCAGTCCCGCGAGTCCCGGGACGCCGGGCGCAGGTTCCCGAGCCTCCAGCGGGATGCGAAGTATCCGCGTGCGGCGACGTTTGCGCAGTATCGCCAGGGCGTCCTCGTCGTAATCGGGCGCGATGACGATATCCAGCAGTGTTCCCCGCATGGCCGTGGCCATTTCCAAATCCAGAGTTCGATTGATGGCGACGATTCCCCCAAAGATGGACACCGGATCGCACGCATACGCCCGCTCGTATAGTCCGCTCACCGGCTCGTCCCCTACAGCCAACCCACAAGGGTTGCCGTGCTTCACCGCAGCCACCGCCGGTTCCGTAAAATCCATCACCAGGCCCCACCCCGCATCGGCGTCCAGGTAGTTGTTGTATGAAAGTTGTTGCCCGTGCAGTTGCTCCGCCGCCGCCAGGCCAAAGGCCGGAAGTTCCGGTGGTCCAAATCGATAGAACGACGCCGTTTCCTGATGCGGATTCTCCCCGTAGCGAAGATCGCCCGCCCTGGTGAGTGGAACCACCAATCTTTCCGGCAGCGGCTGTCCCTGTATGTCGGCGTAGTAGGCCGCGATCAGCGCGTCGTACCCGGCGGTGTGCGCGAACGCCGCCGCCGCCAGTTCTTGCCTGAGTGCCCCGTCAACGCTGTCGCTGGCAAGAGCCTCCGCCACGCGCTTGTAATCACCCGTATCTACCACGACCACCACGTCCGCCGCATTCTTCGCCGCCGCCCGAATCATCGTCGGACCCCCGATATCGATCTGCTCCACGTTCTCCAAGTGCGCCAGCCCAAGCACCAACGTGGCCGCAAACGGATACAGATTTACGACCACCACATCGATCGGCGCGATCCCCAGCTCTTCCAGTGTGCGCCGATGTTTCGGATCGTCCCGGCGTGCCAGAATTCCGGCGTGGATCGCCGGATGGAGCGTCTTCACTCGTCCATCCAAGATTTCCGGAAAGCCCGTGACGTCCGCTACCTGCGTTACCGGAATCCCCGCTTCCCGCAGCGCCTCCAGCGTGCCTCCAGTAGAGATCAGCTCGTGTCCAAGATCGGATAGCTTTCGGGCGAACTCCTCTATTCCCGTCTTGTCATAGACACTCAGGAGCGCCGACACCGGCTAGCCTCGCCCCGCGCTCACCGGTTCCGCCACCCGTACACGCCGGCCCTCGACGCTCACCCGATCCTCGGCATACCACTGGATCACCCTGGGTAGCAGCTTGTGTTCCTCGGCCAGAATGCGTGCGGAGAGCGAATCGGAGTCGTCATCCTCGAGCACCGGCACCACCGCCTGCGCGATTATCGGCCCCGCGTCCACTTTGTCGGTGATGATATGCACCGTGCAGCCCGAATACTTAACTCCCCTCTCGACCGCATCCGCCTGCGGCCCCGGCGCCATTCCTCCCGCAAACGCTGGCAACAGCGAGGGGTGGATATTTATCATTCGGTCCGGGAACGCCGCCGTCATCTCTGGCGGCCCCACCAGGTTGAAGCCGGCGTAGACCACCAAATCGACGCCGGCCTCCTTCAAGAGTTGCGTGATGTTCAGAAGCTGCGGACGCCGTCCGCCGCACTCCTTGCGGGTTATGCTTTCCGTCCTGATCCCACCTTCGCTGGCCCGTTGCAGGGCCCTGCATCCCTTCGTGTTGCTCACCACAACCTCGATCCGGGCATCGAGCGTCCCGGCGTCGATCGCATCCATGATTGCTTGCAAATTGGACCCCCTGCCCGACGCCAGCACTCCCAGCTTCAGCCGTTCCTTCATCTCAATATTCTTACCTTCTCCGCCACCCCGCTCGCCTGAACCGTACCTGCTAGTGACGCACCGGCGGTCTGCCGGATCAGATCGTCCGCCGTAGCCTGATCGCACATCACCGCCATACCGATACCCATGTTAAAGATTCGCGTCATTTCATCATCCACGGTGTTGCCCATTTCAGCAATGAGCTCGAAGATCGTAGGCACCTGCCAGGTGCCCCACTCCAGATCGACCCTCACTCCATCCGGTAACGACCGGGGAATATTGTCCCAGAGACCGCCGCCCGTAATATGCGCCAGCGCGTGGATTCGCGGAAGGAATTCCCGCAAATCTGGCAGATAGCAGCGGTGAATCGCCAGCAACTCCTCCCCCAACGGTCGGCCCAGTTCCGGGTAGATCCGGTCCAGCGGCACGTCCGTGAACAACCGCCTGACCAGTGAGTAGCCGTTCGTGTGGATGCCGTTGGACGGCAGCGCCACCACCACATCGCCGGATCGCACGTTTCGAATATCCAGCAAGTCGTCTTCAGACGCTACCCCGATCACCGCGCCGACCAGGTCGAATTCCCGGTCCCGGTAGACACCCGGCAGTTGGGCCGTCTCGCCGCTGACCAGAGGTATATCAAGCGCCTTGCAAGCCGCCGCCACCCCTCTGATCGCCTCGGCGGTCTGCGCAGCAGTCAAATCCGAGTGGGCGAAGTAGTCCATAAAACAAAGCGGGATCGCGCCGGTCACCAGGATGTCATTTACGCAGTGATGCACGATGTCGAAACCAACCGTGTCCAACCGACCGGCCTGTACCGCCACCGAAACCTTGGTTCCCACGGAGTCGATGCTCGACACGACGACCGGCCGTTCGATGTCGGACGGGACCCGAACGATTCCGCCAAACCCTCCGAATCCGGACACCACGCTCTCGTTGAACGTATTTTGCACGGCATCGCTGATGGCATCCAACGAGGCATTGGCGGCCACCAGGTCCACTCCAGCCTCCTGGTACGCCCTGGTTTCGGGGATGTCAGACAAGCCGGGTCGGGGTTGGTTTGTCAGAGAGCCCCACGGCGCTCTCGGCGGCTTCCCCGTTCATGCTTGGATCGGGCGTGCTGGCGGGTTCAAACTTGAGTTTGTCCATCTCCAACTGCACCGGGATCGGATACTCCCGCGTAAGACAGCCGGTGCACAACTTTTCCCGCCCCAGGTTGGTGGCCCGTATCAGCGCCTCCAAGCTCAGATAATTCAAGCTATCCGCCCCGACGTGATCGCAGACCTCCTGCACGGTTTTGCCATTCGCGATCAGTTCACTCGTGTGCTGAATGTCGATCCCGTAAAAGCACGGCCACTTGATCGGCGGACTACTCACCCGGAGGTGTACTTCCTTCGCTTTTCCGGACGTTCTTAAGAGGTTGACGATCGCCCGCGTGGTGTTACCCCGCACTATGGAATCATCCACGACGATCACCTTCTTGCCGGCGGTAATCGTGGGCAGGGTATTCAGCTTGAGCTTCACGCCAAGGCGTCGAATGCGATCGTCGGGCTGGATGAACGTCCGCCCGATGTAGCGGCTCTTCACCAGTCCTTCCGCATAGGGGATGCCGGCCGCTCGCGCATACCCGATCGCCGCCGCCGTGGCCGAATCTGGGATACCGATCACGATATCCGCGTCTACAGGATGCTCGCGAGCGAGCTGGGCACCCATCCGCGCCCGCGCTTCATAAAGGCTGGTGCCTTCAATCACGCTGTCCGGTCGCGCGAAATAGATGTACTCAAATACGCAGAGCGCCGTGGGCGGGTGGACGTCGTCGCCGTAACTGTGCGGACCGTCGGCGTCAATCTTGACGATCTCGCCCGCCAGCAGGTCACGCTCGAACTTCGCGTCCAACGCCTCGAAAGCGCAAGACTCCGACGCCACCAGCCAGGTGCCCGCGTACGATCCCAGGCACAGCGGGCGGTTGCCCAGCGAATCCCGGACCGCTATCACCGAATCCTGGGTCAGGAACACCAGGCTGAACGACCCCTGAAGACGCGGGACCGTCTGCCGGATGCGCTCCACCAGGTCCTCACCGGGTGCTTGGGCCACCAGGGCCAGTATCAGTTCGCTGTCGGTACCGGTGGAAAAATCGGGAGATATATCGAGCAGTTCGTCCCGCAATTCGAGAGAATTTACCAGGTTGCCGTTATGTCCCATGGCGACCGGGCCCAGGTCGGTCTCCGCGAACACTGGCTGGGCGTTCTCGATACGGCTGGATCCGGTGGTGGAGTAGCGCGTATGTCCAATCGCGGCGAACCCGCTGAGGCTGTTCAGGTCAGAGTCGTCAAACACCTGGGCCACCAGGCCCATCTTTCGGTGTATCTGAATACCGGAGCCGTCGGTGACGGCGATTCCCGCGCTCTCCTGGCCCCGGTGTTGCAGGGTGTACAGGCCGAAGAAAGTCTGTCGCGCGACATCTTCACCGGGGCCATAGATTCCGAAGATCCCGCATTCCTCAAGGAGGGTGCGATTCTCCGGTCCGAACCAGTATGGATCAGGCGTGGCGGGCAAGCCTTTTCTCCGCGATTGTTCGGGGTCCTGCAATTCTAGCCCTTGTCCCTCTCCCCCGCCAAAGCGTTGGCGAGACCCTGATTCCACGGCTCGGTGGCATCGGCCAGGCTGACGTCGATAACCGGCGGGGCGGTGATGCGATCTCCGCCCACCCGACCGATGACCTGCACCGGTGCGTCGTGCCTGGAACAAATCTCTTCCAGTTCACCTATTCGGTCAGTAACCATCGATACGATGATGCGCGACGGGTCTTCGCCGAAGTACAGGGCGTCTCGCCGTCCTGGCACTTCCGCCAGGTCCAGCGACGCGCCGATGTGCCCCGCTATGCAGCTTTCCCCCACCGCGACCGCCAACCCGCCGTCCGCCACATCGTGCGCCGACCGGATCACACCCCGCTGAATCGCTTCCAGACATGCCGCCTGCACGTTTGCCTCCAGATCGAGATCGATGTCCGGCGCTCCCCGCTCCAGGCCGTGGATGAACTTCAGGTACTCGCTGCCGTCCAGGCCGGACTCGAGCGGCCCGATCAGGGCGATTACATCGCTTTCGTCCTTGAATGCGATGTCACAGCGGGTCTCGACATCTTCCAGCACCCCCAGCATGCCGATCACCGGCGTCGGGTGGATCTGACGTCCCGCCGCTTCGTTGTACAGGCTTACGTTCCCCCCGGTAACCGGTGTTCCCAACCGCCGGCAGGCTTCCGATATGCCGGCTACGGCCTCCGTAAATTGGTAATACACCGCCGGGTCGGTCGGCGACCCGAAGTTCAGGCAATTGGTGATCGCCACCGGCCGGGCGCCCGCGCAGACGACGTTGCGAGCCGCTTCCGCCACCGCCCTCGCCCCCCCGGCCCGGGGATTTAGATACGTGTGCCGTCCACTGCAGTCCGTAGAGAGTGCGATTCCCCGCCGGGTCCCCATTATCCGGAGCACCGCCGCATCCGCCCCCGGACCCATCACCGTATTCGCCCCTACTGTCTGATCATAGGTGCGATACACGCAGTACTTGGACGCGATATTTGGCGCCTCCAGCAATTCCAGCAGCGTGTCCCCAACGTCGGTCGGCTCCGGCACCGCCGCCAGATCCAACCTCTGCACCTCATCCAGGTAAGCGGGCCTCTCCACCGGCAATTCATATTCCGGGGCGTCGGTGAGCTGTTCGATCGCGATGCGAGCAACTTGCCGGCCTTCGTCGAAGACCGTTACGTAGCCGTCATCGGTCACTTCTCCGATGATGTCCGAATGCAATTCCCACCGATCGAATACCGCGAGCACCTCGTCCTGGCGGCCTTTTTCCGCGACCACCAGCATCCGTTCCTGGCTCTCACTTAACATAACTTCGTATGGCGTCAGGTTCGCCGTGCGCCGGGAGACCTTATCGACGTCGATCCTGATCCCCGCCCCACCCCGCCCCGCCGCCTCCACCGCCGCGCTCGTAAGCCCGGCCGCGCCGAGGTCTTGCATTCCCACCACCGCTCCCGTTTCCAACAACTCTAGGCACGCCTCGATCAAGAGCTTTTCCAGAAACGGATTCCCCACCTGCACGACCCCCCGCGCCGACGCTTCCGGGTCTTCCACCGACGCGAAAGTGGCCCCATGCAGGCCATCTCTCCCGGTATCAGCCCCCACCAGGATCAGCGGATTACCCACCCCCGAGGCCGTCGCGCTGGTCAGGCGCTCGTGCGGGAGTATGCCCACGCACATTGCGTTCACCAGCGGATTTCCCTCGTAGCTCTCATCCACTATCACCTCGCCACCCACCGTCGGGATGCCGACGCAGTTCCCGTACGAGCCGATCCCGCCGATGATGCCGTTGGCCAGGTAACGATTTCGGGGTGAGTCCAGCGGTCCGAAGTGCAGCGAGTCGAGTAGGGCGATCGGACGCGCCCCCATTGTGAAAATGTCCCGGATGATTCCGCCCACGCCGGTCGCCGCACCCTGGAATGGCTCTACCGCGCTCGGATGATTGTGGCTCTCGATCTTGAAGACAATGGCCAATCCATCGCCGATATCAACCGCGCCCGCGTTCTCCTCCCCGGCGCCCACCAGGATCGCCTCGGATTCTGTCGGCATGGTCCTGAGGTACGGGCGCGAGTGCTTGTAGCCGCAGTGCTCGCTCCACAGCGCGCCGAAGATTCCCAGCTCCACGTTGTTCGGCGGCCGTCCCATCAGATCGGTAATTCGCGCGTACTCGGGCCGGCTCAGGGATATCTCGCGCAGAATCTTGTCGTCGATCGCCGCCGCGGTCAGATCAGCCAACCGGCACGGCCTTCAGATGGGCCACCAGCGATTTCCAGATATACGCGCCGTCGTTCCCGCCCAGTAACTCCTCCGACGCCCGCTCCGGGTGGGGCATCATCCCCAGCACGTTGCCCGCCTCGTTCAATATGCCCGCGATGTTATTGATCGAGCCATTGGGATTCGCTGCGGCCGTCGCCACGCCGTGTTCATCACAGTAACGAAATAAGACCCGCCCCTCGCCTTCGAGCCGGGCGATCATTTCCTCTTCCGCGTAGTAGTTCCCCTCGCCATGGGCTATCGGCATCCGCAGGATTTGTTCCGACCCGCAACCGCCGGTGAACGCGGTGTCCGTGCGTTCCGTGCGCAATCCCACCCAATCGTGGCGGAATGCCAGGCCGGCGTTTCGCAGCATCGCTCCCGGCAGTAATCCGGCCTCCAGCAGAATTTGAAAGCCGTTACAGACGCCGAGCACCGGGACCCCATGAGCCGCCGCCGTCCGCACCGCACCCATCACCGTCGCGAACCTGGCCACCGCCCCGCTGCGCAGGTAATCCCCATAGGAGAACCCGCCCGGAATCATGATCAGATCGTACGCATCCAAATCAGTTTTAGCATGCCAGACGAAATCGGTCTCGAATCCCGCCACCTCACTCAGAGCGTGGTGGGCATCCTGATCGCAATTACTCCCGGGGAAGACGACTACACACGCCTTCATGTGGCTCCTTCCAGAGACACTTCCGCGATCTTGATCTCGTAGTCCTCGATCACCGGATTCGCCAGCAGCCGGTCACTCATTTCCTTCGTTCGCTCCCGAGCTTCATCCGGGTTCTCCGCTTCCAGCCGAAATTCCACCAGCTTCCCCACCCGCGCTCCCGACACCGTGGTAAATCCAAGATTCCGCAGCCCCGTCTGAATCGTCGCTCCCACCGGATCCACCACCTCCGGTTGGAGCCGCACCGTAACGCTCACCTGGAATGTCTTCATGCTGCCGCCGTCAGCCGTTCCAGCGCTTCTTCGTACTTGCGCGTCGTATTGCGGATCACATCCTCCGGGAGCGACGGGGCCGGGGGCTCTCGATCCCAGCCGGATTTCGTCAGTGCGTCGCGCACGAACTGCTTATCAAAGCTCAACGGCGACGTGCCGACTTCATACGCGCTCGCTTCCCATAAGCGGGACGAGTCCGGGGTCAGCACTTCGTCAATCAGCATGATTTCACCGTCGTACAGGCCGAACTCGAACTTGGTGTCCGCCAGGATCAGGCCGCGTGACCGGGCGTGATCGTGCCCCATCCGGTAGATATGCAGCGTGAGATCGCGGAGCTGCCCGGCCAGTTCTTCGCCCACCTCCGCCGCGGCTTCTTCGAAGCCGATGTTCTCGTCGTGCCCGGAGGTCGCTTTGGTCGCGGGCGTGAAGATCGGCTCCGGCAGAATTTCCGACTGCCTTAGACCCTGCGGGAGCTCAATACCGCACACCGAGCCGCTCACCTGGTAATCCGCCCAACCGGAGCCGGCCAGGTACCCGCGCGCCACGCATTCCACCGGGAACGGCTCCGCCCGCCGCACCAGCATCGACCGCCCCTCCAACTCCCCCAGATCGGCCTCCGCCGGAAGCCCCATCGCGCGAACGTCCGTGGTGATGAGATGATTCGGCACCACGTCACCCAGCAGCTCGAACCAGAATTCGGACAACTTGGTCAGAACCCGGCCTTTCCCTGGGATGGGGCTGGGGATTATCGAATCGTACGCCGAGACGCGATCCGTTGCGACGATCAATAAATTCTCGCCCAGCTCGTATATGTCCCGGACCTTGCCGCGATTCCACGGCTCCATTCCCGGAATCCGGGATTCGTACATTCCAGCTGTCGGTGCGCTCATTTATCTCCCTCCGAATCAAGTCCAAGGCGTTCGTAAGCGGCGTCAATCCAGCGCAGGTGGCGGGCCGGATCGAAGATTGCCGCGAGTTCCTTCGTGCCGATCCTGGAAGTGACCTCCTCATCGGCAGCCAGCAAGTTTTGTAACGATTCTCCCTCCTCAAACGCCCGCATCGCGTGGCTTTGTACCACCCCGTACGCCTCCTGGCGCGACATGCCCGCTTCAATTAGCGCCAGCAGGACACCCTGAGAAAAGACCAGCCCATGCGTCGAGTGCACGTTCGCAGTCATCCGCTCTTCATTTACCCGTAGCCCGGACACGATGCTGTCGAACAGCCACAGGATGTAGTCCAGGGCGATACACGAATCAGGCAGGATGATCCGCTCCGATGAGCTGTGGCTGATATCGCGCTCATGCCACAGAGTCACGTTTTCGAGTGCCGTCCCGGCGTTGTTACGGATCACTCGCGCCAGGCCGCTCACCCGTTCGCAGCGCGACGGATTGCGCTTATGCGGCATCGATGACGACCCATGCCGGCCCTCTTCAAACGGCTCCTCCACTTCGCCAATTTCCGTGCGCTGGAGGTTTCGCACTTCCGTCGCGAATTTGTCCAGCGAGGTTGCGATCAGCGCCAGCGTGGACATGAGATGCGCATGGCGATCGCGCTGCAAGATCTGGCTCGATACGCTCGCCGGTCGCAAGCCGAGCTGTCGGCAGGCTATCTCTTCTACTTCCGGCGGTACGTTCGCGTGGGTGCCCACCGATCCGGAGATTTTGCCGAACGCGACATCTTCCCGGGCCGCCGCCAACCGCTTCCGGTTACGCCGAATCTCATCCACCCACACCAGCAGCTTGAAGCCAAAGGTAGTCGGCTCGGCGTGAATACCGTGAGACCGCCCGATCATCAGCGTGTCTTTATGCCGGATCGCCAGCCCGCTGACCGATTCCTCCAGCGTTTCCAGGCGCATAAGTAGCAGATCAGCCGCGGCGGTGAGTTGCAGCGAAAGCGACGTGTCCAGGACGTCCGATGAGGTCAGCCCCAGATGCAGCCAGCGCGACTCGTCTCCCAGGCTCTCGGCGACCGCGGTGACAAACGAGTCGGTTTCATGATCCGAGGTTCGTTCGATTTCGTCGATTCGCTCCAGCGAGAACGTGGCTTTGTGAATCAGCTCCGCGTCCTCGGTCGGAATGACGCCCGTCTCCGCCCAGGCATCGCAAACCGCGATCTCGACCCGCAGCTGAATTTCAAAATAAATCTGCCGGTCCCAAATTGCGCCCATAGCCGGCAACGTGTAACGAGGGATCATTGTCAGGGCCCCTTCATCGTGCCCGCACCGGTCCATTCCACTGGCTCAGGCATTGCCACCCCCTACGCCGTTCTGCTCGGCGGCGCCGATATCGGCACGGTAATAAGCACCTTCAAAAGACACGGTCTCCAGAGCGCCGTACGCCCTGATCCTTGCGTTCTCAAGATCGTCCCCAAGCCCCACCACCGCCAGCACCCGTCCTCCGCTGGTTACGAGTTCCTCGTTTCGGACAGACGTCCCCGCCTGAAATACCAGCAAATCGTCTCCTACGTCTCCCAGGCCTTCAATCGGGAATCCGGTCTCATAGTCCGCCGGGTAGCCCTCCGATGCCATCACCACGCAACAGGACGAGCCCGAAATTATCTCCAGGTTCGCCTCCGCCAGCCGCCCACGCGCCGCCAGATACGCAGTGTCGGCAAAATCCCCACCAAGCAACGGCAATATCGCCTGGGTCTCCGGATCGCCCAGGCGGGCGTTGAACTCGATGACCTTCACCCCCTCCGCCGTCAGCATCAGTCCCGCGTAGAGAAAGCCCTGATAGGGATTGCCCGACTCCGCAAGCGCTCGCAGGATCGGCTCAAACACTGTCTTCTCAATCGTTTGCGCAAATGCATCGTCCGGAAGCGCCACCGGCGAGTAGCTCCCCATCCCGCCGGTATTTGGCCCCAGGTCCCCATCGCCAATTTGCTTGTAGTCACGGGCGAACGGCAGCATTTTGTACATCTCACCGTCGGCAATGGCGAAGGCTGACAACTCCTCCCCGACCAGGCATTCCTCCACCAGGATTTGCGCTCCGGCCTCTCCGAACACCCGCTCCGTCATCATCCTGCGGACCGCCTCCTCGGCCACCCCGAAGTCGCGCGCCACCACAACTCCTTTTCCCCGCGCCAGCCCATCCGCCTTCACCACCGCCGGATATTCGATGCGGGCCAGGTATTCGATTGCCTCATCCACGTCGTCGAACACCTCGAACGCCGCGGTCGGGACGCCATTCTCCACCATGAGACGCTTTGCCCAGATTTTGCTCGATTCAATCCGCGCCGCGCCCTTGTCCGGTCCCAGGCACGGAATACCGGCCGCCCGGAGTTTATTTCCCATTCCCGCTGCAAGCGGGTCCTCCGGTCCGATCACCACCAGGTCGATGGCATTGTCTTCCGCCCAGTTCCGCACTGCCTCCGGATCGGCGGGATCCAACTCGACGTTCGTCGCCAGTGAGGCCGTTCCCGGGTTGCCGGGAGCACAAAAGAGATCGTCAATCGTGGCGCTCTGGGCCAGCTTCCACACCATGGTGTGCTCGCGCCCGCCTCCACCCAACACCAACAGTCTTATTCCCATTCGATCGTCCCCGGCGGCTTGGACGTGATGTCGAACACCACCCGCGTGATCGCCGGCACCTCGTTCACGATGCGGCTGGATATCCGGGCGAGCACCTCTTCGGGAATTCGATACCAATCCGCTGTCATGAAATCGTCGGTGGACACCGCCCGCAGCGCCACCACTTCGCCATAAGTTCGACTGTCTCCCATGACTCCCACCGTCCGCACTCCCGTCAGCGCCGCGAAGTACTGGCTAATCTCCCGGTCCAGTCCCTCTTTCTCAATCTCTTGCCGGTATATCCGGTCCGCCGCTTGCAGCGTCAGCACCCGCTCCGCGCTGATCTCCCCAATTAACCTCACCGCCAAGCCTGGTCCCGGGAAAGGTTGTCGCCACACAATCGATTCCGGCAGCCCGAGCTCGAGCCCAACCTTGCGCACCTCGTCCTTGAACAGGCGCCGTAGTGGCTCAATCACATCGAGATCGAGCACATCCGGAATTCGCGTGTTGTGGTGAGTCTTGATTTTCGCCGATCCCAGTCCGGCAGCCCCGCTCTCAATCGTGTCCGGATAAATCGTCCCCTGCACGAAGAACTCGATCCCTTCCAGTTTCGCCGCTTCCTCGATGAAGACCGCGAAAAACTCATCACCGATGAATTCCCGCTTTCTCTCTGGATCGGTGACCGACGCAAGTCCGGCCATGAAACGCTCGGCCGCAAAGACCGTCGTGAAATTCAGCCGCAGTTCATCGCGCAACATGACTTCGACTTCCTCCACCTCCCCGCCTCGCAACAGCCCGGTATCGACGAAAATGCAGTGGAGCCGATCGCCAACCGCCCGATTCACCAGAGCCGCTGCCACCGCCGAATCCACCCCTCCGCTGATCCCCAGCAAAACCCCGGCGTCCCCGACCATGCGCCGGATCGACTCCACCGTGTCCTCGATGAACGCGCCGGCATTCCAACCGGGTTGGCAGCCGCAAACGTCAAGGACGAAATTTCGCAGGATGAGGCCGCCGAACTCGGTGTGATTTACCTCGGGGTGAAACTGAAACAGGCTGACATCGCCCCGACCCACCGCCGCCCACTCTGCCCCTTCGGTGCGCGCGATCTGCTCAAACCCAGGCGGTGGTTTCAGCACCTTGTCGGCGTGGCTCATCCAGACCTTGCTTGGCGACGAACAGCCCGCGAACAGCGGGTGTTTACGGTCCACAATCTCCAGTTCCGCCGGGCCGTACTCGCGACGATCGGCCCGACCCACCGTTCCTCCCAGCTCGTGCGTCACCAACTGCATCCCGTAGCAGATGCCCAGCACCGGAATTCCGGCGTCCAACAGCCTGTCGGCCAGCCGGGGCGCATCTTCGTCGTGGACGCTTGCATCCGAGCCGGACAGCACGATCCCTTTCGGGTGCAGCGCTCGGAGTTTGTCCGCATCCACGTCGAAGGGCACGATTTCACTGTATACGCCCGCTTCGCGAATTCGGCGCGCGATCAGCGGTGTGTACTGCGATCCAAAATCCAGCACCGCGACAGTGTCGTAGGTCGAATCGGATGGGTGCGTTGGAGTCGTGTCGGCCGGGGCGGAGTTATCCACGCGGACCACCGCGTTCAAGCGAGTCGGGATGGCCGGTCCGTGCTCGCCCGGGAGGCGTCACAAACCCTGATTCCGGCCGGACTGATACCGTTACTACCGCTCACCTTCCTAGTATATGTTCCCGCAAACCTCCCCGGCAAAGCTCATTTCGAAACGATCGTGGCCCCGGTGCTCGACGGCATGCAGACGGAGTCCCAGCACTCGATCCCCGCTTCTTCGCAAGCCTGTCGCATCGCCGTCGCCGCGGGTTGCGCGTCGCCGTCGCACAGCGCGATGACGGTCGAACCCGAACCGCTAAGGGCCGCGCCCAGCGCCCCCGCTTCCCGCGCCGCCGCCAGCATCTCGTTCAACGCCGGGTGCAACCGGCGGCGATATGGCTGGTGCAGGCGGTCGTCCATGGCCGTCCCCAGAAGATCTAAACGATCGTTCTGCACCGCGGCCACCAGCAATCCCACCCGCGACACATTGTGGATCGCGTCCCCGAATGCGACCCGCTCCGGCAACACCTCGCGCGCCGCGCTGGTCGTGATCCTCAGTTCCGGTACCGCCAGCGCCACCCGGAGGGAAGGAGGGCAATCTATTTTCACCCATTCGGCCTCCGCTCCGGTCGCCGCCACAACCACCAGGCCTCCCACCAGCGCCGGGAGCACATTGTCCGGATGCCCCTCTATTTCGATGGCCAGAGCAGCCAGTTCCCTCGTCGTGAGAATATTTCCCAGAACATGATTCGCGGCGATCAACCCCGCGACCACTCCGGCCCCACTCGCTCCCAGCCCCCGGGATACCGGAATCGCCGATTTCTCCTCTACATTTAGATAATCGAACGTCGCGCCCTGCCGCTCGGCGAGCAGGAGCGCCGCTCGCAACGCCAGGTTTTCGGCTCCGGTCGGCGCTTCTCCAGTCGCCTCACCTTCCATTCGTACCCTGGCCTCATCGCCTCGCCGGAACGTGTATTCGTCGTAAAGATGCAACGCCAGGCCCAGGGCGTCGTAGCCGGGGCCCAGATTTGCCGACGTCGCCGGCACCCGCACCGTCACGAAATAAGAGTTGTCAGCCAATGGTCGTTCCTTTAGAAGCGGTGACCGGCGCGCCGGCCCGCTGGCAATTCCGCGCGAGACGACGCATGAAATAGCGCCACGTCCCGGTGCAGCGACACACTCACCAGTATTCCCAGCGCAATCAAAGTCATTACCAGCGAGCTGCCACCCGCGCTCATCAGTGGAAGCGTAATACCCGTAACCGGTGCCAGGCCAATATTCATTCCGATCGCTACCAGCACCTCAAACGCGATCATCGCCAGGATTCCCGCGGCCAGAAACCGACTGAAGTCGTTTGGCGCTCGCACCACCACAATCAGCGCGTAGAGAAAGATGATGAAGAACAGCGAAATAATTACCAACGAACCCACGAATCCGAACTGCTCCGCAACCACCGCGAATATGAAGTCAGTATCCCGGACCCGCAGGAACTCAAGCTGACTCTGCGTCGACGAGCCGATCCCCCTTCCCCACCAACCACCCGACCCCACCGCGATTTGGGCCTGCAGCACGTTGTAGCCAGAACCCAGTGGATCGATCGTGGGATCGATAAACGTGATGATTCGCTCCCGCATGTACGGACGCATCACGAACCAGGAAATGGGGGCCGAGATGATTCCCAGCATCACGATAATTCCCATATGCAAAAGCCGCGAGCCCGCCGCGAACGCCATGCAAAACCAGATCACCACAAACACCAGCGACGTACCCAGATCGGGCTCCAGCAGCACCAACACTACCGGAATACCGGTCAGCGCGATCGAACCCATAAACGTCCACGTCGAATTGCGCACTTCTTGCAGAGCGGTGAAATAACGGGCAAGCACGATTATCAGCGCAACCTTCGCCATTTCCGACGGTTGGAATTGCACCGGTCCAAACAGAAACCACCGCTGCGCCCCGAAACGCTCGACCCCAAAGAACAACACTAATAACAGGGCCAGCATTGCGAACACGTAGCCCCCCCAGGCAAAAATCGACAGAATTCGATAATCGATGGTGGCGACCGTTATGTACAGGAACACCCCGATCACCACGAACACACTCTGCCGCACGATCTGACTCTCGAATCCCGCCGAAGCCGGTTCGCTGATTCCCGATAGCGTCACCAGCCCCACCGTAATCAACCCCATTACCGCCAGCGTGACCGCAAAATCGCCGGACTGGACTCTTCGGATGGTGTCGAGCATTTCTATCCGATGCCTCGACGCGAGCTGAACGGCGCGTATCGCATCGGAGCCACCGTGCCCGTGAAATAAAAATCGACAATGTCCCGCGCCACCAGCGCCGCCGCCGCCGAACCTTCTCCTCCATCCCGGATCAGCACTATGAAGGCGATTCGCGGTCGGTCTGCCGGCGCGTAACCGGCGAACCAGGCGTGACTTGGCAGATTTCCGCCTTCCACCAGCTGCCCCGTGTACTCTGCCGTGCCCGTCTTCCCGGCCACCGACGCCACCTCGCTCCGGGCCTGTTTCCCTGTTCCATTCACTCCCTGCACTGCTTCAAGCAATCCACTACGAAGTCGCTCAAGATTGTCCGCCGAGAGCGGTAGCCGCCCCAGTTCCTCCACCTCCGGAATGTCGATCACTTCTCTTTGACTGTTCTCCACCCTATCGATCAGGCGCGGGCGATACAGCGTGCCTCCATTGCCAATCGCCGCGTACATGTTCAGCAGTTGCAGCGGTGTCGCCTGCACAAAGCCCTGCCCAATCGCCGCCTGGTAGGTATCACCCGTCACCCAGGGTTCGTCGAGATTGTCATGTTTCCATTCGCTGTCCGGGACGATTCCGTCAAGCTCGTTCGGGAGGTCTATACCGGTCGCCCGCCCAAATCCAAACGCGCGAGAGTACTCGGCCAGTCGGCGCTCCCCCAGTCCCACCAGATCGGTGTAAGGATTTCCGCCGGAGACGTTGTAGAAATACACGTTGCACGATTCAGAAATTGCCCGGTGGATGTTTACCTCACCATGGCCGGTGAGCAGCCAATCATAAAAAATCCAGCCGCTGGGCAAAGTCAGGTGACCGGGGCAATCCACAATGTGCTCTGGCGACAGCACTTTTTCCTCCAGCGCTCCCGCCGCCACCACCAGCTTGTACGTCGATCCCGGCGGGTACAGCCCTGCGATCGCGTGATTGATCAGCGGCCGTCTCGAATCGCTCGCCAGGCGCGAAAAGTCCTCCGTCGATATTCCCTCCGCGAATAACTGATTGTTGAAAGCGGGGTAGCTCACCATCCCCAGAACATCGCCGCTGTCGATGTTCATGACGATAGCCACCCCCGCCCCCAGATCACCCAGGAAGCGGGCCATGATCTCGTGCATCCCACGCTGGAACTCCACCTCCACGGTCAGGTAAACGCTGCGCCCCGACTCCGGTGGGGTGTAGGCGAATTCCCGACGTTCTTCCCCCAGCGCCCCTACCTCGATCAACCTCCGGCCATCGCGGCCGCGTAGAAGGTCCTGAAGGTGGTTCTCGATCCCCGACAGCCCCACATCTTCGTCCAGGCCAACGCCGCGTTCCAGGTACTCCTCCGTCCTCTCCGGCGAGATCGGACCCGTGAAACCCACCATCTGGCCCATCACCTCGCCGTGGAAGTACTCCCGCTTCGCCGAATCCCGGACCGTGATGCCCGGCAGATCCAGCGTGCGTTCTTTTATGATCAGAGCCGTCTCCCGAGTTACGTTCCGTATCAGCCGAATCGGGTCCAGCGGCCTTCCCTGGCCCAGCCCGATCGCGGTGGCCAGTTCGGGGCCATCATTCCCCGTCAGCTCCCCCAACCGCGTCGCCACGTCTGGAAGCAGCTCCTCCGGCACATCGCCCGGCATTACCCACACGTCGAAAATTGGCAGATTCCGTACCAGTTGGACTCCGTTCCGGTCGTATACGACTCCACGCACCGGGCTCACCGCCTGTTGTCGAGTGCGATTCGCCTCCGCCTGGCCGATGTATTCCCCACTCCTCACGATCTGCAGATCCCACAGTCGTGCAATCAACGCGGCTCCGCCCGCCGCCGCGGCCGCCCCGATTAACAGGGTTCGCCGGGAGCTGCTATTGGGGCGGCCCGCGCCCCGTCCCGTAGTTTCGTCCACCGTGTCAGTTTCCCTGGCGAGGTCCGGGAGTCGTCACCCGATAACCGGCAAAATTAGGTCGCGGACGGTCAACGCCGCATCGCCGTCCTACTATCCATATCGGTATCAGATCCACTAGCGTTGCGACCGCGTCGCTAGAGAATCCTGTACGGCCTTCGACCTCTGGTCAACCGTTCCAGCAGAGCTATCGGCCAATAAAGCGCCAACGCCACCGCCAGATTCACCGCTACGGCCAGCGGCAGCGTGCTCGTGAAGGCGCTCCCCCACGGCACGGCGAACCCCTGCACAGCCAGTAAAATCATCGAGATCGGGTAGTACACCAGCGTTCCGGAAGCCACCGCCGCCAGCGCCCACGGCAGGGTCGTGCGAAACATCCCCGCACCGCCCATCGCGGCCACATACGCCGCCAGCGCTAACGCCATCATATTCGTCCCGGTCGGTGTTCCACTGCTCAAATCCAGTAATAATCCCGCGGCGGTCGCCCAGAACAAGATTCGCGTTCCTCGCGCGACCGTCGCCCAAATCGCAACGAATATCAGCACCAAATCCGCCCGGATTCCCAGTATCGGGAAAAATGGCATCGCCGACGTTTGCAATATCGACATGCTCACCAGGGTGGCCACGGTTAGCAATGTCCGGATGACCGTGCCCCGGTCGGGCGAGGGCCTGGTGAACGTCGGTCCCCCTGGCCGGCCGCCCATGAGGCTAGCCATCGTCAAAGGCCTTGATTACCTGCACCGTATCCAGCGCGTCCGGCTGCACGAACGGTCGCACATCCGCCTCCTGGAGGACGCTTGAGCTCAGCCGTCGCACATCGACGATCTGCCCCACCAGAATGCCTCGCGGAAACGTGCCTCCCAGGCCCGACGTAATCACGAACTGCCCCGGTTCCACGATCTCATCCTCAAGAATGTCGCTCATCAACAGGGTTCCGCCCGACCCACTCGTCAGGACCCCGTCAGCATCCGCGAATTCGCCTTGCAACACCACGTTGACCGCACTGCCGCTGCTCGTGATCGGCAATATTCGTGCCGTATTTTCGGTCACTGAGATGATCCGCCCCGCCAGTCCCCCGCGCCACACCACCGGCATTCCCTCTTTAATTCCGCTCGATCGTCCCCGGTCGATGATGAGCAAATCCAGCAAATTAGAAACGTCCCGCCCGATCACCTTGGCCGCCGCCAGATCCAGATCTGGATGGTCCCGCGTATACCCGACCGCTTCCCTGAGCGATTCGTTCTCGCGTTCGGTTGCCCGTAGCCGGGCCAGCTCCGTCGTCAGCTCTCCGACCTGCCGCTCCAGGAGAGCCTTGTCCTCTCGCAGCTTCGCGAATTCCCCCGCGTCTCCTAGAGTACGTGCCACCCCGGCCGAGACATTCGAAACCATCCTCTGAGTGGGCGCCACGACCCGCCCCACCAGGTCTTCCATGGGGTTGAGCGCTCCGTTGTTGTGGAGAACCGAAAACCCCAGCGACAATATTGATAGCGCGATCAGCCATACCAGTGATCGTTGGGCGCGCAAACCGTTCTCCTAGCTGATCGAGTACCCGTTGTCCGAGATAAAAAGATCCCGGTACGCCGACAGGTTCTGCAGGCAGGCTCCCGTCCCGCGCACCACCGCCTCCAGCGGATTCTTGGCCGTCACCACCGGCACGTCGGTCGCCTCTTCAATCCGCCGGTCCAATCCCTGCAGCAACGCCCCCCCACCCGCCAGATAGATCCCTTGCTCCATGATGTCCGCCAGCAACTCTGGCGGCGTGGCCTCCAGGGCCAACCTCACGTTGTCGATGATTTCGTTCACGGTACCCAATATCGCTTCCCGCACCTCTCCACTCGATACTTCCTGCGCTCGCGGGAGTCCCGTATCCAGGTCCCGGCCGCGGACGAACGTCGTCTGCTCGGCGACGCCCGGGAAGGCCGAACCGATCTCCATTTTGCATGCTTCCGCCGTCCGCTCCCCGATCAAGAGATGATGCTGGTCGCGCAGGTAATCAATGAGCTGCTCGTCAATTTCGTCGCCGGCGATACGAATCGATTGGCTTACCACCACCCCACCCAGCGAGATGACCGCAACCTCGGTGGTACCTCCCCCGATGTCCACGATCATGCTGCCCTCGGCCTCCTGGATCGGCTGCCCCGCTCCAATCGCCGCCGCCATCGGTTCCTCGATCAGATAGGCCTCTCGGGCTCCCGCCGATAGCGTAGCCTCGCGCACCGCCCGTTTTTCCACTTCCGTAACTCCTGACGGAATACCCACGATCACCCGGGGTCTAGGGAAAAACGGGGTCTCTTCGTGTACGCGGTTGATGAAGTAGCGAAGCATCACCTCCACCGTTTCAAAGTCCGCGATTACCCCGTCTCTCAGAGGCCTCACCGCAATGATGTTT
>Ga0209501_10000289_pt1 | contig 63694 bp, 63 predicted proteins | sample ArcticOcean_MG_C_4_FD_187434 | JGI IMG/M metagenome (GOLD analysis project Ga0209501, IMG submission 187434) | Marine microbial communities from western Arctic Ocean - ArcticOcean_MG_CB4_134 (SPAdes) (version 2) | ecosystem: Environmental > Aquatic > Marine > Oceanic | place: Arctic Ocean...
CGGTTTCGAGTCTAATACATGGAACTTGGCGCCCTATTCAGACTCGCTTTCGCTACGGCTCCGGAACTACAGTTCCTTAACCTTGCTCCATACATTAAGTCCCCGGATCATTCTTCAATAGGCACGCCGCCACCCCGACCAAAGTCAGGGCTACGACCTTCTGTAGGCTTACGGTTTCAGATCTATTTCACTCCCCGCTAGGGGTTCTTTTCACCTTTCCCTCACGGTACTGGTACGCTATCGGTCACCAAAAGTATTTAGCCTTGGAGGGTGGTCCCCCCAGATTCCCACAAGGTTTCCCGTGCCCCGTGGTACTTAGGTAATACGCCAGGAGTCTCATCCATTTCGTCTACGGGGCTGTCACCCTCTATGGCGGTCCTTCCCAGGATCCTTTGACTATAGATAAGATTTGTAACTCCTTTGAGCCTCATAAGGGGGCTCTAGGCAATCCCTGCAACACCAATACGACATAGGCCCTTATGCCACTAAGTCATACTGGTTTAGGCTGATCCCCGTTCGTTCGCCACTACTAAGGGAATCTCGGTTGATTTATTTTCCTCGGGGTACTTAGATGTTTCAGTTCCCCCACTTGCCCTCCTCCCTAGATAGAGAGGATTATCCGACTCAACACCGGATAGGGTTTCCCCATTCGGGTATCCCCGACTATGCCCGTTAGACGGCTCATCGAGGCTTAACGCAGCCTTACCGCGCCCTTCATCGGCTTTTGGTGCCAAGGCATCCACCGTAAGCCCTTAATAACTTGACCCACGCAAGGAACTTCATACCTTCGCGTGCATCATTCTTTCATACGTTTTCGTACGTCATGTATTTCTACACTCAGTAGTAATTACGGTTGTACGTATCCGCACCTCACGTGCTCCCACGTTTAGTGCTTACTACGTTGTTACGCAGGACTAATTGCAGTTTCTTATTCTCTTTTTAAGGTGCCACACACAAGAAACGACGGCCAAGGGTTTTCCCTCGAACCGCCGCCCAGGTATCCCATTAGTTCAGCTTATTTCAGAAACGTATCATCATTAAGCGAGACGCCTTTCTCCTGTGCGAAGTTCGATTATATGCCTGCCCACGACCAGAGTCAATAGTCCACTCCGCTCAATTTCGGCTTCGGTGAGGCCGCCTTACCTGGTCGGTATTAATCAGCGCCTTTTTTACCGGCCTTTCAGGTTCGCCGGACGCTTCTCCAAGAACGCCTGCACAGCTTCCTTGTGGTCCTCGGTCTTCCGAACCTGCTCCTGGGCTACAAGGGCCAGATCCAACGCTTCTTCAAAGTCCATGGATAGGCTCTTGTGCACCAAGTATTTGGTCAACGCGTGAGACTGGGTTGCGCCTTTAGCCAACCGCGAGGCCAGCTCCATAGATGCGTCGAACAGCTCTTCGTCGGCGAACAACTTGCTGGCGATGCCCAAGCGGTAGGCCTCGGCCCCATCGATACGGTCGCCGGTGTATTGCAGCAGCAGGGTGTTGCTCATGCCGATAAGCCTGGGCAGTTGCCAGCAGCTTCCGTCGCCGGGTATCAGCCCCATCCGAGCGAAGGCCTCTGAAAATACGGCCTTTTCCGACGTATAGCGGATGTCGCAGGCCAAGGCCACGCCCATGCCAACGCCCATCGCATGACCATTGACGGCCGCGATCGACGGCTTTTGCAGCTGGTGGATCCTGAGAGGAATCGAGCTGGCGCCGCCGCCAAAGGCCACTTTCTGGCCCCTAGTGGCGAACTGGCTCTCCATCTTGCCCCAAGGCAACTGGTCGACTTCCGCATCAACGGAGCCGGCTTCCCGGTCCTCGATGCGCTGGGAGAAAACCCGGACGTTGGCGCCGGAACAGAATGACGGCTCGCTACCTGTGAGCAGCAGCACTCGACACCCTGGATCGTCTTCAAAAATGTCCAAGCATTCCAATATCTCTGAGGCCATCTCCGGCCCCAAGGCGTTTCTGGTGGGAGGATCGTGCATCGTTATGATGTAGACGCCCTCGCGGTTTTCGGTCTTGATAAACTCGTAGGCCATGAATTTCACCTGTGTTCCCTGTGTTCATTAATGTTTTGCCCTGGGTTTCGACCCAACCTGAAAACTATTCTTTTTCGGTGGTTAACAGGCTCGAAAAGGGCTTGGCACTTGATAAGGACAAGCCCCATCAGTACACTCCGCGCAGCATACCACACGCACGCCGAAGGCCAGTTCTGATGGGGTATTTCCGGCTACTAGAGAGTCCGGCCAAAGCCCAGTCAAAGCCGAGTCTAGGAGACAAGCCATGAAGACCGACCTCGACACCAGCTTGCTGGAGCGCGTCCGCGGGATCGGCCCGGTGCTGAAGGCGAACTCGGCGGAGGGGGAGCGTATCCGCCGTCTTCCTCAAGCGTCGTTGGACGCTCTGTCCGGCTCGGGCCTGCTCACGATGCTGACTCCAAAATCCATGGGCGGGCTGGAAGTGGACCCGGTCTCCTACGCCTCACTGATCGAAGAGGCCGTAAAGTACGACACGGCGGCGGCATGGACGCTGACAAATCCCCTTATCTGGGCGTTCTTCTGTTCCAGGCTTCCAGATAAGGGGGCAGCCGAGCTACTGGGTGACGACCCGCGGGCGATGTTCGCCGCGTCCATAACTCCCCCCCTGAAGGCGGAGCTCGTTGATGGTGGCTACCGCATATCTGGCGACGGTCGCTTCGTAAGCAACTGCCACCACGCCAGGTTCATCGCTTCTGCCTGCCTGGTCGATGACTCCGAAAATCCCGGCCAGGTGATCTGGGCTTACATTGCCCGGGAAGACGTTCAAATTCTCGCCACCTGGGACGTTCTGGGCATGCGAGGCACCGGCAGCGACGACATACGGGTTGACGGCGCCTTTGTACCCACCCACCGTGCGTTCCCGTTCGTTCCAGAGATCGAATACGGCTCAAAATTCCAAGGACCGCTCTACCGATTTAGCTTTTTAGGAATCGTGGCTGCGGCTTTACCATCGGTGATGCTTGGCATTGCTCGGGTCGCCATCGACGAAGCCGTAGCCCTGGCCCGAGGCAAGACCGCCACCGGCAGCAGCTCTGCGCTCTGGATGTCGCCGGCGGCCCAATCACAGATCGGTCAAGCAGAGGCTACCCTTAGGGCGGCCCGCGCCCTGGTCTTTCAGACCTTGGACGACGTCTGGCAATGGGTAGTGTCGGGCCAGGAAATAACGAAAAGCCAGCGTGCCGACCTTTTACTGGCCGCGACTAAAGCTTCTGAAAGTACCGTCCAGGTGGTGGAACGGATGCACACACTTGCCGGGACCACCGGCATCTACAGCGGCAATGCCATCGAGCGCTGCTTCCGGGATATCCAAGTGGTCCGACAGCACCGCTTCTATACTGAAAGCCGCTACGAGACCTTCGGCAGGATGTACTTCGGTCTGGAAACTGATTACGGCTTGGTGATGCTGTAGAATATTCAGTAATCCGAATTCATTCCGTTATTACTTATTGTCCAGTAATCAAGGAGACGAACCAACATGCCACAAGGAACCATCACCAACCTGCATATCGCCAGGGTCAAAGGCACTCCTTCAGACCCGGTCCAAGAAGCCACCGCGATCTCCGGCTTGGGGCTGGACGGTGACCGTAGCGCCTACGAGGGCAACCTCCGTCAGGTGCTTTTCGTCGACAAAGAGATTTTGGACGGGGCCGGCCTTGAACCTGGCCAAGTCAAAGAGAACATCACCGTCACGGGCATGAATGTGGCCGAGGTGAAGCCGGGTCAGATATTCACCATCGGAGACAGCATCACTTTAGAGGCGGTGGGAGACTGCGAAGCCTGCAGCAAGATGGACGCCATCAGGCTGGGACTCATGGACCAATTACAAGGCAAGCGGGGCATGCTGGCCAAGGTCATCAACGGCGGCAGCATCAAAGTAGGCGACTCGGTTTCAGTCGCCTAGTCACTCAACTTCTCCAACAGGAACAGGCACAAGAAAAGCCGGGATCCTACGGGGTACGGCCCGTGGAACCCAGTAACCGCTCTTGAACAGTACCAGTGGTGGGGATCGTGACCTCGGGGCCAAAGGCGCCCATCTGACGGCCGCCTTCCAGCGCCTCAGGGCTCAAAACACCGAGGCATACCTCAGCCAAGCCGCTATCAATGGCGTTGTTCTGTCCAGTGGCGCTGGCCAGGTCCCAGCGGTGAATCACCATGTCCAGCATGGGAATCATAATGAAATGACCTGCCGGCATCTCTCCGAACGGAGTTGCCATAACGGTCGAAAGGTCCATGCCATTGGCGGCTGAAATGACCTGCTCGGTGATCGCTTTTAGAGCGGCCTCTGCTCCCTGGAACGGCAAGTCGCCGTCAACCTGAAACATTTCTCCTGGAGTCATGGAACCACCGGTCAACGTGGAATGCAGAAATGTCTGCACATTGATGTTGTGGTTCAACAGGTTCTTTACTGTCCACTCGGTACATGGTGTGTTCGATGTAAGTTAGCCGGAGTTAACTCCGCCGAAAACCGGAATCAGCCCCTCGGCTGCGCCTTGGTAGACCTCGACTGGGTTCGGTCCTGAAGCCATGATAGTCCTCCATCTTTGTCTTGAGTCATCGGTGTCCGGTGCCTTCGAGGCTCAACTCCAGACCACCCAAAAATGTACGATGGATTGTATCCGCGATAAAAATAACGGTCAACAGTAAGTTGTCTCCTGTTGACCGTTGATTCATGTCTTGTTTACCGCTGGGTTAGCCTAGGAGCTTTCGGCAACCAGCGTGCTGCGTATAGCTGTGGCGATGTCTGTCATCTCAGGGATGTTCTCCCAGGTCTCGATGGCCTTGGCGGTGCCGTCAGCCGAAAGAACTCGGGAGACATTGTCCTGGAACTTTGCCTTGATGGCGTCCATGCCCCAGGGGTTCTTCTGGCTGCCCAGAACGTCGGCCCGAGCGGTGGTGTGCTCAAAGACACGGCCATCTTTCAGAGTGATCTTGACCTTTAGGCCGTCGGCAGACTCCGTGAGCAACTCCTCGGACTTGGCCATGACCCGTGTCCGGACCTTGTCCATGGTGTTCTTATCATTATGTTCGGCGATCTTTTCTTCAGTGAAGGTGTCAATGCCGACCTCACCGTCGACCAACGCCGCGGCCACGTTGTACTTGGCGCTGAACTTGCCCTTCAGCTCATCGTCGGGCTCTTGATAGAGCATTACCACCGAGAAGTAGGACTGGTCGATCTCGGCGTCGGCCACATCGTCGTAGGTGAAGTCGTTATCCCGCATCAGGCTAAACAGGCTGTCCAACATGGCGTGGTTGCCGCCGCAGCAGGGGTACTTCTTGATCATCAAGGCGTCCTGGGTGCGGAAGGGCTTGCCCATGTTATCGGCCATGCGGTCCAGGTCGTAGATGCCCTCGCCCAAGACCACATTTGTGAACCCGAAGGGGTGTTCGATAACCTGGTCGCCGGCGGTCATGCCCATCTGGGCCAACTGTACCGCCGTAACGCCATCGCGTCCGACCAGGCCGGCGTGTAAAGGCTTGGTCATGGTCCCAAAGTTGTGGATCAACCCGGAAGACATGGAACCAGCCATGCCCAGGGCCATGATCGTCTGGTGTTGGTCCAACTTCAGTAGCTTGGCGCAGGCGGCGGTGCAGGCCAAACGGCCGATGACTGCTGTGCTGTGGAAGCCCTTGTCCATCTGCTTGTACTTGGTCTCGTGGGCGAGGGCCAGGCCGATCTCGCAGCCGACCACGTAGGCCTCCAGCAGGTCGCGTCCCGTAGCGCCGGTATGCTCGCCGATGGCCAGCAATGCCGGGAATATGGCGACTGTCGGGTGTCCGAAGCCCCCAAAGTCGTCAAAGTCCAGCGCGTGGCCCATGGTGCCATTGGCCAGTGCGGCGTTGGCCTGGGTGCTCTGGAAGCCGGAGGCCAAGACCGTGGATTCGGGAGCCGCTCCCTGGCTGCTGGTATACTTTTGAATGATTTCGCCTACAGGCTGCTGCGAGCCTGCCAGGATAACCCCTAATAGGTCGAAGCAAGATTCGTTGGCGACGCGGATGGCGTCGGGTGGGATGTCCTCATAGTTCGTGTCGACGATCCACTTGGCGATGGTCTCGGTTGCGCCCATCTTCTACCTCCGTTTTGTCGCTGTTTTGTACTAGAATCCAGTTTGTGCGACTCATTATATACCCCTGGTAAACACCGGCAAATCATGGTTTTTAAACTTGAGATTCATACCGAAATTCCAACCCGAAAAAACACAGAGAAACAGGGATTGATCATGGTTCTTAAGCGATCGAGATGGCTTGTTGCGCTGGTTCTCTTGGCATTGACTGCATTGGTGGCCTGTGGCGGTGGTGATGCGGATAAGGCAGCCGAACATTACGTCACCGGGACCCAGTTGGCCGCAGCGGGCCAATGGCGGACCGCCATCAAAGAATTCGATGAGTCGATACGCCTCGACCCCACGGAAGCCGACGCGCATGTGAACCGGGGCATCGCCTACGCAGAGATCGGCGAGTTGGCAATGGCGTTGGAAGATTATAACGAGGCCATTCGCCTTGACCCGAATATTGCCGATGCCTATTACAACCGGGCGTTGGCCTACGGCAACCTGGATAGCTACGCACAGGCCGTCGTCGATTACACCGATGCCATCCGCCTAAACCCCAGCTTCGCCGAAGCCTACTTCAACCGTGGGTTCAGCCACCGCCAGTTGGGCCAACTCGTTATGGCCGTTGAGGACTTCGGAAATGCGATCATTCTCGACTCTACTGACGTCGAAGCCTACAGGTTCAGAGCAGTGGCCAACCGGGATCTGGGCGAATACGAACTCGCCATCCAAGATTTCGATCAAATGATCCGATTGAGCCCTACGGATGCCAACACCTACGTTGACCGGGGGATCGCCTACGACAACATGTCCGAGCACGAACGCGCGATAGAAGATTTCGACCAAGCGATCAGCATTAACCCAGACTTGGCACTCGCCTACGCCAACCGGGCATTGGTCCTCGCATTCATTGGCAGGGAAGAAGAGGCCCGAGCAGACGCCGAGCTTGCGATCGGTTTAGGTGTAGACCGAGAAGTGATGGAAACCAACCTCGAATTGAACCTGATCCATGAGTGATCCACGGTCTGGCCGATCAGCCCAACGCCCCGTTCTTAGCCCTATAACCGTGTGAATGCCGTCGAAAAATGTCTTCGGTTATACCGCCCATGCGCCACGACCCTCCCGGCAGGCCCCTAACCGGTTACCATCTGATTCCTGATATTTCGGCTCGGTTACATATCATAGTCAAATATGAGCCTCGCAGCATTAAGTGTTTTCACCTGAATCGATAGCTGTTTTGTCCGCTTTACGCCATCGCAACAACCGCGGTTGTCTCCTCGGACCTGTTCGCTTTGGAAGAACAAACCACGCCTCTAATTCCTAATAACTTGGAATTAACGCCACGAATTCTTAAACTTTTATATAGAGTGCCGCCCGGAACCCCGCCGGAACCCCTCATCAAACCCCGACAGGGCGTTGGCATCTGTGCGATTTAACTGCAATCGATCATCCTGCCGCCAAACGTTCGCCTTGGCCGGCGTGCTCTAGGCACCGGCAAGAGAACAGGATCAAGACCAGAATGAACATTCGCAACAGCACGGCAAGCATCGCCAATTTAGGACACAACCTGGGACTACGAAAGCTGCTAATAATCGCCGCAGTCATGCTCTTAGGTATCACAGCCTGCTTGGGGCCCAGCGACGCTGAAAAACACTTCACCACCGGCGTCGCCCTCATGGGAGAGGGAAGGTATCAAGAAGCTATCGCTGAGTTCGATTCAGCGATCATTCTCGACGACGCCATGGTTCCAGCCATCTACAACCGGGGCTTGGCCGAGCAGCGGACAGGCAGTTTGACCTCTGCGATCCATGACTTTAGCCGGGCGATCGATCTATCCCCCGACCTTGCTTCCGCCTATGCCAACCGTGGCGGCCTACATCTCCAGACCGGCGACGTCCAAAGTGCGCTGGCCGACCTGGAGAAGTCCCTGGAGTTGGACGAAAAATCGGCGCCAGCCCACACCCAACTTGGCCGGGTCTACCTGGGCTTGGGAAAGTATCGGGAGGCGCTGGCAAGCCTGGACCGGGCTGTCGAGTTGGACGAAAAATTCTTTCCCGCCTACGGCAATCGAGGCATCGCCTACAGCGGGTCCGGTGAGATCGGTCTGGCCTTGGCAGACTACGACAAGGCGATCGAGCTTAATCCTGACTATGCTTTGGCCTACAAGAATCGCGGTGCCGTTCACCTTCTTCAAGGTGATCTGGCCTTAGCCCTAGCAGACCTGGGCCGAACGATTGACCTGGAACCAGACGACGCGTCCGCCTACGTGAACCGTGGCGTGACTCAGGCAGCAGCGGGAAAGTTGACCCTGGCAGTGGAAGACTTTAGCCAAGCCGTGGCGGTCGACCCAACGTCGTTGAACGCCTACATGAACCGCGGGTCGGCCTATGACAATCTTGGCCTTCTTGAGAAGGCAGTTGCCGACTACGACGCCGCACTGGGTCTGGCCCCCGGCTCCGCGACTCTCTATACCAACCGGGGTGCCAGCCTTCATGCCCAAGGTCAGCTGCAGAGGGCGCTGGCCGACTTCGAAAAGGCCATCCAACTCAACCCTACTTCAGTCCCGGCCTGGTACAACCTGGGCGTGGTACACGAGGATTTGAATGAAGCCCTGCAAGCCGTCAACGACTATGGCCAGGCTCTATTTTTTGAGCCTACGAACGTAAATGCGTTGATCAATCGCGCCCTCCTTTACTCCAGCCTGGGTGATTACCGCGCCGCCGTGGCCGATATGGACACATTGATTGAGGTTGCCCCAGGCTATGCCAAGGCCCTTTTGGTGCGCGCATCGGCCCATGCCAACCTCGGTATGGAGCCTCAGTCTCAGGCGGATATCGACCGTGCGGTAGCACTCGGCGTAGACCGGGCCAAAGCGGAATCAAACGTCATTGGAGCTTCTGCTTCCCCTTAGGCGTATAATCCGTTTACATTTCTACAGCGCCATTTCCAGACCGGCGCCTGGACGCCGCCTATTTACTCGCGTCTAGGAAACGACCAGTCTGGCCCTGTCGGCTTAGGGGTCACCTTTAGATGATTCTTCGCTTCCTTTCTGCTTTCTACGGTGGGATGAAATCTGTCTCCAGTGGTATCTACTTCAACTGGGGCATGACCTACGCCCGGTGGGGACAGCCCAGCAAGGCCATGTACTACCTCAATAGGGCTGCCAAGCTGAACTCCAAAGGCGCTCATATCTTCTACCAACGCGGCCTGTTGATGATCGCCATGGGTCGGCCTGAGGCGGCGATCGTCGACTTCGACACCGCCATCGAGGCTAATCCAAAGTACTTAGAGGTCTACGTTAACCGCAGTATGATGCTCGCCATGACCGGCAGGCACGACCAGGCCCTGGAAGACGTTGAGTCGGCTGTGGCGTTGGGCGCTGACCGGCCCAGCCTGGAAACCCGCGTCGCCGAGTTGCGAGACCAGATAGAATAGCCCCAACTCTCGGACCCATCGTCCCGGGACCTACTCTCACCTAACCTATCGACCGGAAAACAACCATGCGAATCTTCATAGTCTTCAAGATCATAAGCAGATTGGTACGCTGGGCGCTCCCCGGTGCCGTTGCTAAGTCTTCGGCTGAAAAAACCTACGACCGCGGCGTGATGATGCAACGCCAAGGCAGATTAGACGACGCGGTAGACCGCTACACAGAAGCCATCGAGCTGGACCCCACCCTCGCCCAGGCGTTCAGCAACCGTGGCTCGACCTACTTGAACCTCGGCCAGCCCGAGAAGGCCATCGCAGACCTCGATGAAGCCCTCAGCCTCAATCCAACCCTGGCCGTCGCCTACAGTATCCGTGGGTTGGCCCATACCAGCATGGCCAATTTCGGTGAGGCCTTGAAAGACCTGAATGAGGCTGTGCGCCTCAATCCCAAATTTGCCGATGCCTACAGTAGCCGGGGCTTCGCACACCGCGCCGCCGGCCGTCTGAACCGCGCCATCAGCGACTTTGACCAGGCCATCCGACTCGACGAAAAATTCCCGGTGGCCTATAACAACCGGGCCGATGTCCACATCGAGATGAACAACGCCGACCTCGCCATGCCCGACCTGGACCTAGCCATCAAATTAGACCCCGGATTCGCCGTCGCTTTCGCCAACCGGGCCTTCGCCTGGACCCTGCTGAAAGATGACAAAAAGGCGGGCCGAGACCTCGATTCCGCCGTAAAACTGGGGGTCGACCGGGACCTCATGGTAGAGAAGATGGCTGAGTTCAAAGAACGCGCCAAATAGCGCCCCAAGTTCCTGAAATACCAGCTGCAAGAAGCGCTGAAAACACATCACAAACGAGGCCGCTGCCATGTCCCGGTATCCCATCAACGAGCCAAGGTTCAATCAGACACTTCAAGAGCTGGGCCAGCTGGGTGACAGCCCCGAAGGCATGGTCCGAGTGGCCTATTCTCCGGAAGACATCGCCGGACGGGAATACGCCATCAAGCTGATGCAGGAAGCGGGCCTCGAGACCCGTATCGACACAGCCGGCAACATCATCGGACGCACCAGCGGCTCCGATGACAGTCTCCCTGCCATCGCCCTCGGCTCCCATACAGACACCGTCCCCAAGGGCGGCAAGTACGACGGCGCATTAGGAGTCATGGCGGCCATCGAAGTCATGCGCACTCTGAAAGAACAGGGTCACCAGACCCGCCATCCCGTTGAGGTGATCAACTTCACCAACGAAGAGGGCACCCGTTTTCACCGCTGGCTGGTGGGCAGCCGCTCAATGGCCGGAGTGCTCGAACAAGAAGACCTGGACGCGGTGGACGATGATGGACTCGGGCTTGGCCCCTGCCTGGCCGACATCGGCGGCGACATCACCCGTATCGGAGAAGCTGCCCGCAGTACCGGCGAGTTGGCTGCCTACTTCGAACTACACATCGAGCAGGGCCCCAATTTATATCAGACCGGGACACCCATCGGCGTGGTCACCGGCATCACCGGCAGGGCTGTCTTCGAGGTTGAGATCGAAGGCAAGGCCAACCATGCCGGCACCACCCCCATGTCCACCCGGCGTGACGCCCTGGTAAGCGCCTCCAAGCTGGTTCTTGAGATTCAAAAGATGGCCGCAGAACAAGAGATATGCCGGGTTTCCACCGTAGGGTCGATCAAAGCGGTGCCCAACGCGGTCAACGTGATTCCTGGCAGCGCCAGTATCGGCCTGGAGTTTCGGGACACCGATATGGAAGCCCTGGCCGCCGCAGAACAAGAACTCCGGAGGATCACAGACCTGGCGATTGCGAACGACCTTGTGGATATAGAGGTCATACGCCACCGGTTCACAACATCCGTGCCGATCACCCCTGACATGCAGGCCCTGGTTGCCGAAGCCGCGGAGAACTGCGGGTTCACCTGGTACCCTCTGCCCAGCGGCGCCGGCCACGACGCCCAGGCGGTGGCCAACATCGCCCCAGTGGCGATGATATTCGTGCCCAGCGTAGATGGCATAAGCCATTCGCCCGAAGAATACTCAACACCGCAGGACTGCGCCAACGGCGCCCAGGTATTATTAGAATTGCTACTGCTGGCCGACGACCGCTTCTAGCGCGTTTCCGACCGGCAAAGACATCACGAGGCAATCAGATGAAGTTATCCGGAACATACGAATTTGACGCGGCCCCTGAGAAAGTCTGGCAAACGTTGATCGATCCAGTGTCCCTCAGCGCCTGCATCCCCGGCTGCGAAAAGATGGAGGCCCTCGGCAATGACGAGTACACGGCCGTCGTTACCATCGCCATGGGACCCATACGAAGCAAGTTCAACGCCACAGTCAAGATGATTGACCTCAAGCCTTATGAATCCTATAGCCTGGTCATCGAAGGCAAAGGCCCGTCCGGATTCGTACGCGGCGAGTCCCAAGTGAAGCTGACCGATAACGGCGGTAAAACCACCGTGGACGTCGAGAGCGAGTCCTCGTCCGGGGGCCTACTGGCCCGTGTCGGCCAACGCATGATCGAGAGCTTCGCCCGAACCATGATGGACCGCTTCTTCACCTGCCTACAACAATCGGTGAAATAACCCGTCGAATTTCGTTCCGTTATCAAAGCCCCAGTCCCGTTCTCCCGTTCGTAGCGGGCCCCATTCTCCCGCTCGCTGTCAGATCCCGTCCTCCCGTTCGTGGTGAGCTCCGTCGAACCATGACTGCGCCCAACTCTTCGACAGGCTCAGGACGAACGGAGGGCGCAGCGCATTTCGGCAGAAAGCGGGTTGAGATTCAGTAGAATCACCCAGCGAAGCGACCACCCCGATTGCGCCGCAGTGTCCGCTCTGCTATCGTGTCCGCGAACCGGGCACAAACCAGCTACAAACAACCGGAGGGGACTATGGAGCGCCGCGTACCTACCAAAGACGAAGTACTGGCTTACCTGAAAGAAGACCGCAACTGGGGCCGCTGGGGCAACGACGACCAGGTCGGCGCCATCAACATGGTCACCCCGGAAAAGAGACTCGCCGCTGCCGCGTCGATCAAGTCTGGCCGGGCGGTATCCCTCAGCAGGGAGTTCCCCAAGACCCCGGCTCCCAACAACCCCACTCCGGCCCACCACTACATGAAAAAGGTCTTCCGCAGCGAGAAGTCCGGGTTCTCTGCAGACTATTACGGCATCTCATACCACGGCACCGCAACCACCCACCTCGACGCCCTCTGCCACGTGTGGGACGAGAATGGAATGTGGAACGGGCGCACCCATGACGACACCGTCACCATGGATGGCGCCGTCTGGGGCTCCGTTGAGCATTGGAAAGAGGGCATCATCACCCGTGGTGTGTTACTGGATGTTCCCAAGTTCCGGGGCGTCCCTTACGTGACCATGGACGCTCCCGTTCACGGCTGGGAACTGGAAGACATAGCCAAAGCCCAGGGCGTGACCATGCAGCCCGGCGACGCGTTGGTCGTCTACAGCGGCCGGGAAAAGTGGAACGAAGACGGCAACATGCTCTGGGGCGGAGACGCCAACGAGCGGCCCGGACTGCACGCTTCCTGCCTCAAATTCATCCGCGAGTCCGATTGCTGCCTGCTTGTCTGGGACATGATGGACTTCACTCCCAACGGCTACGATCTGGCCTGGTCGGTCCATGGCTCCATCTTCGCCTACGGCATCGGCCTGCTTGACAATGCACTGCTCCAGCCATTGGCTGAAGCCTGCGCCGAAGAGGGCCGCTACGAGTTCATGCTCACCGTAAACCCACTGCGGGTCGTCGGCGGCACCGGCTCTCCCGTGAACCCGGTGGCCATCCTGTAGGAAAGGGAGCCGGTCTCACAGATAGGCTTCGTCTCAATAAAGACTAGGAGCCACGCTCCGGTCCCAACAAACGCCGCCGGTATGTCACCCTGCTATGTCACCTTGAGTGGAGCGAAGGGTCTGCCAGGATCATGATCGGCAGTTTCTTCGTCGGCCTCCGGCACTCCTCAGAATGACGATGCTTGGGCCAATGGATAGTAAAAAGAAAAGGGCGGGGATATCCCCGCCCTTTTCTTTTTAACTTCTCATAGACTAAGACCGGAGCCTGAGAACAGCCGCTAGATAACCGCTGGTTCCACCAGATTCTCAGCAACCGTGTGGTTGTTGGACGGCGTTGAGCCGTTCAACTCCTGCACTCGCTTCCGCATCTGGTCCATTCGGCTAAAGTCGGTGATGCCGGAGATCATCGTGATCGCCGACAGATACTTGGTCCGGCGGTCAGGGTAGTCTCCGTAACGCACCTTGCCCACGGTGGTCAGCTCTTCCAGCTTGGCCTTACCCGCCGAGATCGCTTGGCTGTACAGGTGCTCCGGCCTCCCATGGACTATCAGCGACGCAGACCGTGCTCCCGACACGTCGGCTGGGAACGTGAGCGAGCTCTTCTCAACGCTCCTCTCAATGATGTCTTCCAGCTCATGGGTGCCGGGTTCCATCCCGCCACGCCAGAATTGGGACTTCACCCTGATTTCCTGAGAGCAATGGCCGATGGTCGAGACGTCCCCTATGAGTCCCATAGTGGCCTTGATCTCCGAGGAGCTGAACACCTCCTGAGGCGGAGGGCGAATCTCGCCGGCCGTGATGATTGTGGTCAGAGTCTGGGCCAAACTTTCGTTGACCCTCTGAAACATCCTCTCCATCGATTCGCGGGTCACATGGGTCTGTTCATACTGCTGGTTATCCACCAACAAGATATTGTTGAAATAATGGCTCCAAAGCTCGAAGCTTTTGACGGTGTTAGAGAGGTTCAACGCCTCTTTTTCATTGGGCATACCAGCAACGGACGGCACGACGCCGATTCCGTAGACCGGGATGTGTTTGTAGATCTTCTTCAGCTCGTTGGCCAGGACAAAACTGCCCCCGGCTCCTGTTCCGCCGCCCAGACCGGCCGCGATCCAGATCACTTCCGGGTCACGTTTCCGCACCATGGCATCTATGGAGTCCATCATTTGCGCCAAAGATTTCTCGGCGATGCTGGCTCCAAGGTCTATATCCGAACCCACTCCCCGTCCCCGGAGAGCGTATTTCCCGATCAGGACCTTCTCGCGGATGTACCGCAGCCCAGAAAGGTCAGCCTCTTCCGTATTGATGGCGATGGCGTTATAGAGGCGGCGGTTCATTCCCATCAGGGAATTGGCTATCTTTCCCCCCGCCTGTCCAAAACCGATCCAAAGTACTCTCATCTTTCCCTACCTCCAGTGTCGGCCCAACGCCAGCCGAAGCTGCCGGACCGCACCTATCCCTCTGATTCTTTTGGCGGACTCCACTACGCCAAGCCGCCGACGGGGCCTGGCTATATGTTAATCGCCCGCAGACTCGAACTAGAACCCGAGCCCGTGCCCCGGCGTCCATCGACTGGTTGCTGGGGTCTAGTAATCCCGATCGGCGTCGGTGATGGAGTTTTTAAACTCCTTGCCTTCATGGCAGACCTGGCACTCTCCCCAGCTAATAGGCCCGTTAGCTGCCTCGATGACCCAATGGTGCTTGCAAGTAGATTCGGGCAACGCCTCGGGCGGTTCTGCAACCGGCGCCTTTACCGCCACGTTCTCCACCAAGTCTTTCTCTATTACCATGATCAACCTCCAGAGCGGGGAACACCCCACGCTAGTGCCATGAGCCGCACGCGGCCCCAACATCGAAAGCAGTGGCATGTTTAAAAGAACCGGTCGCCCGAAAACTTTTCCACCACTTCACGTACACTGACGTTACTTATTGGGCAGCCTTTATGTCAACGAATTTTAAAACTATTTTAAGTCTATTTTTATACTTAACCCAAAAAATAGGCATAAAACCTATTTCTTACATAACAAAACGGGCCAGCAGCTAATGCTGCTCGCCCGTTTTTGGTCCGTTGATCTTCAGCCTTTACGCTATGCGGCCGCGGTAGTCTCCTTCAGGCACAACGTCGGTGGCCGTAGCCTGGAACACCGTCTTCTGGTCAACCGGCAGCACTGATTAAAAATAAAGAGGCCAGGCTAAACATCTCTGCCGCCTGGTCTCTTAAAGTGCTTTAGTGTCCGTTGCCCACAACCTATACTCTCTTCCCGGTCTGTCTGACCGAATGAGCCTACCGGTGCCTCCCGTTTGCCGCCTGCCGCGCCTGCCTAACAACGGCCTGCGGAGCGGGATTGGTGGTATTAAGCTGCTATTCAAATATCAAGGCGGGGCTCGTGGACCCAGGTGCCCCCGCTGACCGCTGGAATCTACTTCGGAAGTTTTCCGAAACCCCCTCGGCTCCACGCTGCAAGGTCAGCGGGGGCGTACTAGGGAACTTCCAGGCATGGTCTCGGGTAAATTTAAGAACCATGCTCACCTCCTGGCTAAGATACCCAGCCCATCCGGGTCACCCATATTGCCGGGTGGCACTGGATTGCCGAGACGGTGGAGAGGCTGGTTGCGTCCCCCGGGGCCTAATGGCCCTGACCGGTCCGCTTAAGATTTCTTCTTGAGATTTCTTCCTCTCCGTACAACGACTTTATCCCGGACAGCGCCCGGGCCACAGGGCCAAATGGACTGATTTTTAAAGGGCCGTTGGTCATATCCCATATTCGGCCGCGTATGCTCTTGGGTTTCCGTGTTGATAACCACTGGTTATAATGGGCATGACGGGTTCGAACAGAAGATTTAGACCCAGGGTTTTGGCCGATACATGACCGCTACGCCAGATCAGCCCTCCGGCCCGGGACCGTTATTCACCGAGGCCACCGCGCTCCACGAAGCCATCCGCACCCTAACCTCCAACCTGTCTTTGGAGATGGTGCTGCAACAGGTGGCTGACCTCAGCCGGGAGCTGGTCTCAGCCACCTATAGCGCCCTGGGCATTCTGGGCGAGGGCGGTTCGCTGGATCAGTTCATCACCTCGGGAATCTCCCAGAGCAGCCGGGACGATATCGGCGACCCTCCGGAAGGCCGTGGCGTCCTCGGGGTCGTGCTACAAGAGGGTCAACCGCTTCGGATGCGTGACCTGATCCAGCACCCTGATTCGGTCGGATTCCCGGACAATCACCCTTCAATGACCAGCTTCTTGGGCGTCCCCATCTCCCTCAAGGGAAAGGTCCTGGGCAACCTGTATCTCACGGAAAAGATCGGCGCTGAAGAATTCTCCACCAGCGACGAAAATATCGTCACCCTATTCGCCGCCCAGGCTGCGGTGGCCATCGACAATGCCCGTCTCTTCGAGAGGGAGACCCGACGCTCTGCCCAGCTTGATGTCCTGAACCTCATGGGTCGCGAATTAACCCGCATCTTCGACCTGGACAGGCTGCTGGAGAAAGTGGCCGACCTGCTGCGTGAGGGTTTCCAATACCAGAACGTTCAGATCTTCTGGGTGGACCTGGAGAATAACGCTATTCGTGTCCGGGCCTTGGCTGGATCGGTCAAGGGTCAGATCCCCATTGGCACGCAGCGCCCCCTGGACCGGGGCATCGCAGCCTGGGTCGCCCGTTCCGGCCAGACCGCCATCAGCAACGACGTCCGTGAAGACCCGCGCTACCATGCAGTACCCGGTTTCGAGACCGCGGCCGAGCTGGCCGTCCCCGTGACGGTGAAAGACGAGACTGTGGCGGTGATCAGTGTCGACGGATCGGAGCCGTACATATTCGACGACAGCGATGTGAAGACCCTGGAAACCCTGGCCGACCAGTTGGCCGTGGCCATGGAAAACATCAAACTTTACCTCCAGCAGCAGGACCAAACGCAGCGGCTGGCCGTGGCCGACGAGCGCGACCGCATCGGCCGGGACCTCCATGACGGCGTGATCCAGTCCATGTACGCCGTTGGCCTAACCCTGGAAGACATCTCCAGCCAGGCCGGAACGGAACCGGAGACCGTCCAGCCCCGCTTGGAGGGGGTCGTAGACGACCTGAACCAGGTCATCGGAGATATCCGGCGCTACATCATGGACCTGAGGCCAACGGAGCTTCAGGGGCGGCGACTCGAAGAAGCCCTGGCTTCCCTGGTCGGTTACTTGGAGGACCGCGCCGGCGTCTCGGTCACGGTCAACCTAGACCTAGACCCGTCCCTCTTGCCGGAGCGGTATTTCGTAAACATCTGGCACATCCTGCAGGAGTCTTTCTCGAATATAGAGAAATACGCCAATGCCAAGAATGTGGCCATCTCTCTGTCGGTCAATGATGGCGATATCTGCCTGACCATCACCGACGACGGGGTTGGGTTCGATCTGGAAACAGCCGAACTGGGCCGCGGCTACGGCCTGCCCAACATCAAAGACCGGGCGGAGCGGCTGGGCGGCGCGCTCTATATCACGAGTTCCCCCGGAAACGGCACCAACCTGGACATAAAGGTCCCGGTGCCCGTACCCACGTCGCGGCCGCCGCTGGTGTAACCTATAAGCCAGCGGGCGTTTCAAGCGAACGCTTTCCTCAAGCACCCTCGTAAGCACTCCCTAAACGAGTCCCTGAACGACTCCCCGGAGGTCCACATGGCAACCAAAAACAAACTCAAGATCCTGATCGTCGACGACCATGACATCGTCCGCAGAGGGCTTGCCATGCTGATCTCGCGTCAGGAAGACTTGTCAGTAGTGGCTGAGGCTGGCACCGTGGCTGAGGCCGTAGAAAAAGCCCGCGAGTCCGTCCCTGACGTGGTGGTGATGGACATCCGCCTGCCGGACGGCACCGGCATCGAAGCCTGTCGCGAGATTAGGGATGAGAACAATGACATCAAAGTCCTGATGCTCACTTCATACAGCGACGAAGAAGCCGTGATGGGCTCAATCATGGCCGGCGCGTCTGGATATCTCCTCAAGGAGATCCGCTCCCAAGAAATAGTGGACGCCATACGCACGGTCGGCGCCGGCCAGTCATTGCTCGACCCGACAGTCACCGCCAGCGTGCTGGAACGTGTCCGCCGGGGCAAAGAAGAAGACGTACTCGCCCAGCTGACCGAACAAGAACAGAAGATCCTCGAGTTGATCGCCGAGGGACAGACCAACCGGGAGATCGCCGGGCAGATCAACCTGAGCGACAAGACGGTCAAGAACTACGTGAGCAACATCCTGGGCAAGTTGGAAGTATCCCGCCGTTCCCAGGCGGCAGCCTTCCTGGCCGAACGGCGCGGCCGCCGGGAATACGACCGCTAAGCCAATCTTCAAAAATCTTTTTAGCGCAGTTATAGGGCCGAATGGTGGGCACACCGACCGGCCCTCTTTTTATGCCCACTTGGCCTGCCGGAAAGATTACCAATGGCACTCTCCTACCAGGCTATGTTCGCCGTATCGTAGGTCTTGCCGGACCGTAAAGTTCTACTCGGCGAGCAAAAAAATGACTATTCGAATCCTACTGATCGACGAACACCGACCCGCCAGAGAGATACTCGCCCGGCGCTTGGCATCAATGCCCGGCCTAGACGTTGTCGGGGCAACCTCCGGTGGCGACCAGGCGATCCGTGAGATTGAGGGCCTCAGTCCGGACGTGGTGCTCATCGACACCAAGATGAAACAGGCCGACGGCATGGATATCTGCCGCCGGGCCCTGGCCGCCGACCGGCAGACAACCGTTGCTATCCTCACTTCATACCTGGACCCCGACGAACGCAGGTTGGCCTATGAAGCAGGGGTCGACGGCTATCTATTTAAGGACGTGGACACTGGAAATCTGGCCGATTGGATAAAACTCGCAATTGCCCGCAGCTCTGATGATGAAGAAGATTAGACCGGCTCTGACCGCCATTCAGCCGCTCAGTTCATCCGGCAGGCTGGCAAGATTTGCCCAAACAGCCCTTGAAGGCACCTGAAACCGGGCCAACTCCTGGCCAGCTAAGCTCCAGAGGGGGCGCCAACAAGCACGCTAACGCAGACATTCTGGAAAGATTGGGAGGAGTCTATGAATAAGGTGGAAGCAATCATCAGGCCGGAAAAATTAACTGACGTCAAAGAGGCATTGGTCGCCGTGGGCCTCATCGGTCTAAACGTGGTCAACGTCACCGGACGGGGCGCCCAGCGCGGCGTTACCGCCGGCGGCTCCCGTGGCGTCGGGCGCTATGGGATAGACATTCTGCCCAAGGTGAAACTGGAGTTGGTCGTCCACGATAACCAGACCCAGCAGGCTGTGGATACGATCATTGAGCACGCCCGGACCGGTAACATCGGTGACGGCAAGATCTTCGTCTATCCGGTGAGCAATGCGATAAAGGTAAGGACAGGAGAGACCGGCGACGAGGCTCTGTAACGCGCCGGCTCTCGTCGGGTAATTAACCGGCGGACCTAAAATCCAATAATTCAGGAGGTGGTGCTGATGCGAGGCTTACCCAATGCCGAGGCTTACCCCAAAGACATCATGCTGCGGGACGGAGACAAGGTTTCTGTCCGCCCTCTTGAGCCAAGCGACAAGGTTCTTCTGTTGGAATTCTTCGAGCGCATCCCCGAAGAGGAGCGCTACTACCTAAAAGAAAATGTTGCCTCAGCTAAGGTGATCCAAGGCTGGACGGTCAACATGGACCTCTCCAAGGTCATCCCCATCGTCGCGGTGTCGCACGGCGCCATCGTCGCCGACGCCACCCTGCACCTGAACGGTACCCCAGCTCGCCACCACATGGGCGAGGTACGAGTGGTGGTCGACCCCGCCTACCGTGAGGTGGGCCTAGGCGGCCGCTTGATACGCGAGATACTCGACATAGCCTCTCGACTCGGTTTGGTCAAAGTCGTATTCGAGCTAGTGGCGCAGCGGGAGATGGAAGCCGTCTGCGCGGCGGATCGGGTTGGCTTCAAAGAGGTCGCAACACTGGAAGACCGGGTCAAAGACTTCTGGGGAAATTACCAAGACCTGATCCTCCTGGAGATTCCGGTGGCCGACCGCGAGCGGTGGTGGCGCAACTGATATCCCGGCCCTCCCGGGCTTATACGAAACAAAGGGCAAGTGAAACAGATGGGACGATTCGGTGTTTTGGGCCTATTCATAGCAATGTTGCTTCTGACAGCGGCGTGCGGTGGCAGCGATAACCAAACTGAGACCATCCAGCCTACGACGGCCTCCACATCTTCGCCTGGAGAAAAGCTATTTACTGCCGCCGGATGCGCCGCCTGCCACGGTTTGGCCGGTGAAGGCAGCGCCATAGCGCCGGGATTGGCCGGCCACACTGGTGCCCAGGTGGTCAGGCAAGTCAGAGCGCCCCTCGGGATGATGCCGGTATTTTCGCCATCTCAGGTTTCCAACGAAGAGCTCCGCCAGATAGCCGAATACATCGAAGGGCTTTCTGGCGACCATCTTCATATGGTTATGGATGACACCGGACAGGCGTCGGCCCAGCACCACTGGATGACGCTGTTCGCGTTGGAGGCTGGGTCCAACGAGGAAGCGGTTCACCACATAGACCACATAATCGGACTGGTGGCCGGCCAACACATGGCGCAGATGGAGGAGGCGAAAAAGGAGATCGAGGCAGGAAACCTCCACGAAGGGACGCACATCATCGAAAACATGCTGGCCGGCGTCGAGGTAGACGACCTAACGCCCTCAGAGATGCACGCCAGCCTGGCCCGTTCATCTGCTCTCATTGATGACGCAGCGGGAGCGTTGCATCACCTGGATCACATCGCCCCTGACCTGAGCGATCATCTAACCTAGATTCGGGAAATGCTTGAATCAGGAGCGCTGAGCGACGCGGCCCACGAATTGGAAGAGGTTACCGGTTTGGCCCACGAAGAGGAACACGAGGAGGAAGAAGAGCACGGCCATTAGGCTAGAACTCACACACAATACTTACAGGATTAAAACCTCCATGTAACCAAAAGCGTTCGGTCTGCCCATAAAGTGTTGCCAACAAAGAGCAGTTAACGATAACGGTTAAACAAGGACCAGCAGATGTGGAAGCACTCAGCCTCCCGCTCTTCGTTAGTACAACCGCTGATACAAGCAAAGAGGTTTCCCGATGTTCTGGCTCAAAGGCTGTCCCCGGTGTAACGGCGACCTGCACGACAACTCCGACGTTTACGGCAATTACATCGATTGCTTCCAGTGCGGCCACTACCTGACAGCAGATCAAGAGGCTCGGGTCCGGGACGAATATCCCAACGGTACTGCCCATATCCTCCCGTCTGATCAGCCGGTCAGAGTCCTAGAAAAAATAGCAGCCTAAGGACCACGCGGCCTGGGGCGGTCCACCATGCCGTTTCCTGTATTCACATAGGGGCGTTTCACCATACCGGAACGTCCTTATTTTTACGCTTCCTAGCCTCCAATATACCTGGTCCTCGCCCCCTCCCTCGCAGGCCAAACACTCCCCAACTCTTGCTCTTTCCAATAGGCAGTCTTACAATTGCCCCCATTGCGTCACATCTGCTTTTTAGGGGGGACTTCTGCCCATGGCCGCTCTCAACCACCCATTGGAAGGAATCCGAGTAATCGACCTAGGCCGCCATCAAGCCGGACCGCGTTGCGCCCAAGTCCTGGCCCGTATGGGCGCCGAAGTCATCAAGGTCGAGCGTCTGGGTGGCGAGGAGACCCGCTACCACGGACCCTGGGTCAAGAAACAGTCCTCATACTGGGTCCAGTACAATTCGGGCAAGAAGTCCCTGGCCATGGACCTCCGCAAAGAGGAAGGCAAAGAAGCCCTCAGGAAGCTGATCGAGGTTTCCGACGTCCTGGTCCAGAACTTTCGGCCCGGCACCATTGAGAAGATGGGCTTTGGCTACGAAGAACTCAAGAAGATCAACCCGCGGATCATCATGGTGAACGTCTCGGCTTACGGCCAGTTCGGCCCCTACAGCGACCAGATCGGCTACGACCCCATCGGCCAGACCATGTCCGGCATCACCATGCTCACCGGCGACGACGGCATGCCTCCGATCCGGACCGGCGTGCCCATCATCGACCGCATAACCTCCCTGCACGCCGCCATCGGTTGCCTGGCCGCACTTCACGAACGCGAAACTTCCGGAGAGGGCCAGTCCATGGACGTCTGCCTGGCCGACACCGGTTATTCCATGACTGAGATTCCCATTACGGCCTACCACGGCTCGGGAATCCCGCCCAAGCGGGGCGACTCCAACTCCACTGCTCCCCCCTCAGGAATCTATCCCTGCAAAGAGGGTTGGGTGCTATTGTCGGCCGGTGACCAGCACCACTGGTACCGGGTCTGCAACGCCCTGGGCAAGCCCGAGTGGCTGGAGGACCCGCGTTTCAATACCCGCCCGGATCGGGCCAAGAACGCGGCCATCGTCAACGAGGCGCTGAACGCGCTGCTGGCCACCATGACCATGGATCAGGCGATCGCCCACTTCACCGAGCACGACGTGGTAGCAGCCCCCGTAAACGACATCCCCATGGCCGAGGCCGACCCCCATCCTTGGGAGCGGCGCGCCATGGTGGAAGTGGACGACTTCCTGGCTGGCACCATCGCGGTCTCGGGAGACTACTGGCACTTCTCCCGTACCCCGGTCAACATCGGCGTCACGCCCCAGGTCGGCGAGCACAACGATGAAGTGCTCTCAGAGATTTTGGGCTACTCAGCCGAAGAAATCGAAGAGTTCAAGAAGAAGAACGTCATCTCCGAGGAACACCTCTACGACGAGATTGTCGGCGCACCCGACCGCGAATAAACGGATTACCGCGTCTCGTTCGGACGGGCGTGTCTGAACAAACAAATTAGGATGCATAAGAAAGGGCGGGTGTTAAACCCGCCCTTTCTTGCTTGTTCGGAGTTGTGCAATAAAACCGCGCGCCATTCCTTTCCGCTCATGGTGAGCTCCGACCGCGATCAAGAGTCTCGATGAAATAGGACCTGTCGAACCACTATTGCTGCATCAACCGTGCTACTGCGATTCGTCCTTAGACAAGCTCAGGATGGGCGGTTTTGTGGCCCCATCAATAAGTCAGCATCATCCGCTGAATCTCGGCCTTGTCCTTGGTCTTTGTTAGGGCCAGCATCAGCAATATGCGCGCTTTCTTGGGCGTGAGGTTATCAGCCACGATGTAGCCGTCCTCGGTGAAACGGCGGGTCTGCATCACACGTCCGCTGCCCGTATGCGTGGCGATGACAACCGGCAACCCCGCATCCGACACCTCTTTCAGGGCGGCCATATAGGGAGGCGGCGAACTGCCGCTACCCAACCCGGCAGCCACCAGACCGTCGACGCCAGCGGCAGCCAACGCTCTGATAACCAAGCCGTCTGCACCGGCATAAGCGGGAGCGATATCTACTCTGGGCAGTTGGTCCAGCCCCTCAACGTCAAATTCCGAATCAACGGTGTGGGCACGTTCCGGGCGGCGGTAGAAGACCACCTGCTCGTCGGAATCGGCATAACCCAGAAACCCAAAGTCAGCGGCCTGGAACGTCTCCAGCCGGTAGCTATTGGTCTTGGTAACGTCCCGCGCCGCTTGGATCTGGTTATTCAGGATGGTCAGCACGCCCCTGCCGGCCGATTGAGGAGCCGCAGCCACCCGTATGCTATCGATCAGGTTTACGTCTGAGTCGGTCCCCAAGCCAGTGGGAGGGCGCATGGCCCCGGTAACCACCACCGGCTTGCTGCTCTTCACCGTGAGGTTGAGGAAATAGGCTGTTTCTTCCAGGGTCGCTGTTCCGTGGGTCACGGCCACGCCTGCCGCGTCCGGGTCATCGCGGAATATCTTGTTGATCCGCTTGGCCAGGCCGAGCCAGTGTTCGGGCGTAACATCAGTGCTGCCCAGGTTCAAAAACTGCTCTGCCCGCACCTCGGCGAACTCCAGCACCTCAGGCACCCGGTCGAGTAATTCTTCGATGGTCAGATGCTTACCGTCATAGCTATAGTTGGTGTAGTCGGTCCGGGTGCGTCCCACAAAGGATATGCTCCCTCCGGTGCCAACCAGATATACCCTCGGCTTGCTTTGGCTAGTCATGGTTAGACTCCCTTATGATCTGGAACCGTGCCTGAAATACGGCCTCATGCCGCCCCGCGACCAAAAGTATACGCCGGAGCGGCCAGATTGATACAGATGGTCGGGCCAAGCGACGTGATGGGCCAACAGGTCGGTACTTATGGGCCGACTACTGCAAAATACCTTCCCCAACATGTGTGCATGTGATATTCTCAAATAGTCGAACAAAACGATACGTATCTCGTAATCACGACTAAATATCAGCCTAAACCCATCTGGAACCAGCAGATTGACCCGGGTGGAATAGCAGGAATCAACCAGTAATTTACGTCCTTCGAAAACGGGTATTCCGAAGGACCCACAACATATCAAACTTACATAGGCGATTGATTAAAAATCGAACGACCAGCGTTCGCTGCCCCGGCTGACCAAATGCCGGGACCGCCGCTGGTAAGGAGGTGGCTCCATTGTTGGCCCTTTGGACGCTTAGAGCGTTATGCGCAGGGGGTCTTGGGGTAGTCGGCTGGCAACTCGGACCATATCTATCGGACTTATCATCTAATTCTGAAGAATTCATCCCTTGGGGTCTCGCATCGACCCTAGCCGGCGTAATCATCGGGGGAGTCCTAGTCCCCTACCTGATCCTCAAGCCCTGGCGCATGAGCGCCGAATACATCGATTCCCTACCTGGATCTGCATTGATCTCAGGCACCGCGGGACTGCTCGTGGGCCTGGTTGTGGCTTCGCTTGTCTCCATACCTCTGTATTCCCTTTCCGGTTGGCCCAGTTGGGGCGTGCCGGTCATCGTAACCGTGGTCTTAGGTCTCTCTGGCCTCGGGCTGGGCGTACAGCGGGAGCGCGACATGCGCGCCATCTTCCCTGGCCTGGACGCACCCGGCTTACACGGCGAACATTCAATGGGCACAACCATGAATGGCGCCGGAGTGACATCTAACGGCAACGGCTGGACCGGCAAAACCGACAAGGTTAAACCACTGAACTCCTCGCGGAACGGCAACATCCTCGTGGACACCAGTGCGATCATCGACGGACGCATCGCCGATCTCAGCATCACCGGCTTCCTGGAAGGCTCCTTGGTCGTGCCCCGGTTCGTGCTCGACGAACTGCGTCACATCGCTGACTCCAGCGACCCGTTGCGCCGCAACCGTGGCCGCCGCGGCCTGGAAGTTTTGGGCAAACTCAGGAAGGACGAAGCCATCCCTCTCCAGGTCTTGGACGTGGGAGTGGAGAACGGTAACGAGGTGGACGCTGTCCTGGTCCAATTGGCCCGGGAGATGAAATCAGCGATCCTCACCACCGACTACAATCTGAACCGCGTGGCCGAGCTCCAAGGCGTCCAGGTCTTGAACGTGAACGAGCTAGCAAACGCTCTCAAATCCATCGTTCTTCCCGGTGAAGAGCTACGGGTGAACATAGTCCAAGAAGGCAAAGAAGCCGGTCAGGGCGTGGCCTATCTGGATGACGGCACAATGGTGGTGGTCGAAGGTGGCAGACGCTACCTGAACGCCTTCCACGACGTCTCGGTAACCCGCGTATTGCAGACCGCGGCTGGGCGAATCATATTCGCCCAGCCCAGAGGCGAGTAACCCGCAAAGTTTCCAATATTCAGTCCCTGAGAGGGAGTTCCGGTGAGTAAAGTCGGCGCAGTGATAGTAGCTGCCGGGAGCAGCACCCGAATGGAAGGCGTGGATAAGACCTTCGCCCCGATCTTGGGGCTTCCGATGGTGATTCACACCATTGACCGTTTCGAGTTGTCCCCTCTGGTCCATCAGATAGTTTTGGTGGTGGCCAAGGGCTCGTTGGGCCGGGCACGCGAACTGATCCGGCAACGAGGCTACAAAAAGGTAACTAGCGTCTTCCCGGGCGGCCGACGACGCCAGGACTCGGTCCGCCTTGGGCTGGAACAACTATCCGCTTGCGATTGGGTCATGGTCCATGACGGCGCACGGCCCTGTCTGGACAACGCAATGCTGGAAAGGGGGATGGAAGCCGCCATGGAGCACGGGTCGGCGATCGCCGGGATGCCGGTGAAGGACACGATGAAGTTGGTGACACCGACACAGATGGTCAAAGAAACCCCGGACCGTTCTCTGCTCTGGGCCGCTCAAACCCCTCAGATATTTCGTTACCGGGTCCTGTGGGACGCTCACCATTCCTCCAGTAATGACGTCACCGATGACGCAGCCATGATTGAAGCGCTTGGCTACCCGGTCAAGATGTTCTTGGGTTCCTACGAGAACATCAAAGTGACTACCGCCGAAGACCTGATCATCGCCGAAACATTCCTGAAAAGCTCAAGTCACAAGCAATAATTTGGCGACCACTTATCCTGAGCTCGCATCAATCGCCGAGAGTCTCTCAACCCCGGTCTCGTCTCCACCAGGATTACACCTCTTCCCCTGACGCAAGCATTTGGCGTAAACTTTCCCAGTTATGACCACGCCCGCAGATTTCGAATTTCGCTCCGGTATCGGCTTCGACTCCCACCCCTTGGCTGAGGGGAGAAAGCTGGTGCTGGGCGGCGTTGAGATCCCTCATGACAAGGGCCTCTCGGGCCATAGCGACGGCGATGTTTTGGTCCATGCCATCATGGACGCCCTGCTGGGAGCGGCCAATCTAGGCGACAAAGGCCTCCATTTCCCGTCCAGCGACTCTCAATACAAAGACATCTCCAGCCTCGTGCTGCTGGAGCGGGTCGGCATATTGGTCTCCGGGGCTGGTTGGCGGCTCTCAAACGTAGATGCTACAATCCTGGCACAAAACCCCAAGCTAAGCCCCTTCAATGCGGAGATGCGGGAGAACGTGGCCAAGACTCTAACTGTCGAGCCCGACCGCATCAGTATCAAAGTCACCACAACCGATCACCTGGGGTTTGTGGGCCGAGAAGAAGGGATCGCCGCCATGTCCGTTGTTTCTCTAATGTCCGGCGGCCGGTGATACCGGCCCCCAATGATTCATGAAGCTATATAACACCCTCACTCACGATGTCCAAGAATTCGAGCCCGCCGACGGCAAGACGGTCAAGATGTACGTCTGCGGCGTGACGCCATATTCCTCTACCCATGTGGGACACGCCCTCAGCTACGTTGCGTTCGACACCCTCAGGCGGTATCTGGAGTACCTGGGCTTCGAGGTTAAGCACGTTCAGAACTTCACCGATGTGGACGACAAGATAATCCAGCGCGCCAAGGAACAGGGGATCGAGCCGGACGAACTGGCAGAGCAGTTCATCGATGACTTCTACCGGACCATGGACGCCCTGAACATCCAGCGCGCCCACATCTACCCCCGAGCCACCCAGGAGATCGGTCCGATCATAGAGACCATCCAGATACTGGTGGATAACGGCTCGGCCTATCCCGGCGGCGGAGATGTGTTCTTCCGCGTCACCAAGAAAGACGACTACGGCAAGCTGAGCCACCGAACCCTCGACGGCATGCAGGCCGGTGCCCGCATAGAAGTTGACGAGAATAAAGAACACCCCATGGACTTCGTGCTCTGGAAGGGCGCGCGGCCCGGAGAACCGTCCTGGGAAAGCCCCTGGGGGCCCGGCCGGCCCGGTTGGCATATCGAATGCACCGCCATGTCGATGACCTACCTGGGCGACACTCTGGACATCCACGGCGGCGGGCAAGACCTGGTCTTCCCCCACCACGAGAACGAGATCGCCCAGAGCGAAGCCGCCACGGGCAAGACGCCATTCTCGCGGTACTGGGTACACAACGGCCTGCTCCAACTCGGTGAAGACAAGATGAGCAAGTCGCTGGGCAACCTGGTGTCGGTAGAAGAAGCGCTCGATAATTACACGCCCGACGCCATTCGCCTGTACTTCCTAAGTTCACACTACCGCAGTCCGCTGAGCTACACCGAAGAGGGTTGCGACGCCATGGAACGTAGCGCCGACCGCCTGCGCCACGCACTGAGAGAAGAGTTAGATTCAAGCGGAGAGCCCATGGACCCAGCCCTGTTCCGAGAACAATTCTTGGCCGGGATGGATGACGACCTGAACACCCCCAAGGCTCTGGCAGCCATGTTTGACCTGTCCCGCGAGATGAACCGCCAACGGGACGAGGGTCACTCTATCGTCGCCGCCCAAGAATGCCTGCGTCACCTGGGCTCGTTATTGGGCCTCACTTTCTGGGAACGAGAGACTCCTCTAAATGTGGACGCCGCGCTGTACAACGCCCTGATCCAGGACATCCACTCCAAGCTTGTCGCCACCGGCCAACCCGAGCTGGCCGGGCTTTTTGCCGACCCTGCCGCGACTCGCGTCGAGACCGTATCGGGGCCAGACATAGACCAAGTCGTAAGCGTCCGTACCGAATGCCGGACGTACAAGCAGTACGGCCTGGCCGACGAGATACGCGCCTGGCTCGACGGTCAAGGGATCTCCGTAGAAGACTCGGCTGCCGGCAGCATCTGGGAGTACCGCCCCACGTCTTAATGGGGACCCTCTGATGGCAACGGCCCCGCCCGAAGCCCTGATCGCTTCTCTGACCCAAGCCCTAGGCGGAGAAAACGTCCTCACCGACCCCTACGACCTGGACCGTTACTCCGGCGACGCGCTATCCCCATCCCGCGCCTTTGGCGCCGAAGACGCGTTTGAACGCCTGGCCGACGTCGTAGCACGACCGGCATCTGCTGCCGAAGTAAGCGCTGTCCTGAAGCTGGCCAACGAGTCGGGCACCCCGGTTATCCCCTACGGTGGCGGCACCGGCGTCATGGGCGCAACCGTTCCGGCCAGGGGCGGCATCGTGCTAGATGTATCGCGCTTGAACGCCATAATCGCCATCAACCCCACCGACATGACCGCCGAGGTTGAGGCTGGCGTGGTCTTGCAAGACCTGGAGAACGCCCTTTTTGAGCTGGGGTTGATGCCCGGCCATGACCCCTACAGCGTGCCCATAGCCACCGTGGCCGGGACCATATCCACCAACGGCGTCGGCTACCGGGCCGGGGCCTACGGGCCCATGGGTGACCAGGTCGTCGCCTTAGAAGTTGTGCTGCCCGACGGGCGCATCGTGAGCACTAGGGCCGTCCCCAACCAGTCTTCCGGACCCAGCCTGAAACACCTGTTCATTGGCTCGGAAGGGGTCTTCGGCGTCATCACCAAAGCCACCATCCGCGTGTTCCGTCTGCCCGAGGCCCAAGTCTTCTCCGGCGTCGCCTTCGACACATTTGACCAGGGTTTCAACGCGGCGGTTGAGATGTTTGCCCTGGGCGTAAAACCGACCCTGGTAGACCTGACCGAAGAGGACGACGGCATCATCTTTCACCTGCTCTTCGAGGGCTTTCGCGAGGGTGTCCAAGCCAACGAGGATCGGGCCCTGGCCGTGTGCGCACAGTTCGGCGGACGGTTGCTCGGCCCCGACCCCACAACGGCCTACTGGGCCGAACGGAGGCAGTCCGCCGAGGATTACAAGGTCTCAGCCCTGGGCAAACCGCGCAGCGTCCGCTGGAGCCGGTGGCGCGGCCAGCGTGGCTTCGATTACCTGCACCTGGGCCTGCCCATCTCGCAGGTACTGGAATACCGCAAACGGTGCGACGAGATCATGTCGAAGGCCGGGGTACGGGTCGTCGAGTACGCCATCTGGTCTCGGCCCGAGCTATTCTCCATGCTGATCGTCCCCGAGTCGGGCACTACAGCCGGCTCCAGAGAACTGCTGGGTGAAACGGTGCAGCAGGTGCTAGAGCTGGCCCAGGACATGGGCGGCGTGATGGAGTACTGCCACGGTGTGGGTGTAAAGCTGAACCATCTACTCGCCAGAGAGATGGGGGTCGGCCAAGACGTGGTGCGCGCCATCAAACAGGCCCTGGACCCCAATAACATCATGAACCCTGGCAAGCTGGGGTTATAAGTCTGGTCTTAGGAGTAAAGGCAAATGGAATTCGGACTCCAGTTCTTCCCCGACGTCGGCCCTGCGGATAAATCCGGGCAGCAGTATTGGAACGAATGCCTGAACCTGGTCGATCTCTGCGACGAGCTTGGCTATGCCCAGGTGCGCACCGTGGAGCATTACTTCGAGCCCTACGGCGGCTACAGTCCGTCGCCCCATATCTTCCTCACTGCCGCCTCCCAACGCACCAGCAAGGCACGGCTGCTCACCGGGGCGGTGCTGCCGGTGTTCAACCACTCTCTGAAGATAGCCGGCGAGATCGCCATGCTGGACGCCATCTCCAACGGCCGCCTGGACTGCGGCTTCGGCCGCGCGTTCCTGCCCCACGAGTTCCAACGGTTCGACCGGACCATGGACGAAAGCCGCGCCCGGTTCGACGAGGGCGTGGAGGCCGTGCGTCGGCTGCTTGAGGAAGAAAACGTAACCTTTAACGGCAAATATCACCGATTCAACAACGTAACTTCACTACCCAGACCCACTCAGCAGCCACGACCGCCTTTTTGGGTCGCGGCGCTGGGTACGCCGGAGTCGATGCAAGCCGCCGGGAAGAATGGGTACAACCTGATGCTGGTGGCCTTCGCCGGGCCTCAGATGCGGGAAGCTATCGGGACTTACCGGGAAGCTTAGCAACAGGCAGGGCACGCCGGCAAGGGCAAGATCGCTCTGGGATTCCATATGTTCTGCCACCAGGACCGGGAGGAAGCCCACCGCATCGCCAAGCCGAATATCGACGCCTACTTCAAGTCACTGGTGGCCGCTGCCGAGCAGGATTCAGGGTGGGGCGCTGGCACGTCCTCCAAGGACTATCCAGGGTACAACGGCTACCTGGACATACTGCGCGCCGCCAACTTCGACTCGCTATTGAACGGCGGCACCATCTGGGTTGGCACCCCGGAAGACATCCGGCAGCAGATCTCTGGTTACGTCCAGGAAGTGGGCGGGTTCGACACCGCCTCCATGCAGGTCAACTTCCATCTCATCTCCGAAACCGACGCAGCGGCATCCATGCGTCTCTTCGCCAAAGAAGTCATACCTGCATTTTAGTTGCATGATTAGCCTATAATTTTACGAATTACGGCATAAGTAGTGTTATAGCGCGTTGAGTTTCCATATTTTCGTTAATTGAAATCCTATCATGTTGCGATAAGCACCATCACAAAATACAATGTTCTCAGGCACCTAATATACATTGACACAATAATTAACTAGGATTATCATAAATTTCGATTAAGTATCGATAACAGTATCGCAATACTACATACTTGACCGGACGGTAAGTCCGAAGGCTAGGAATTCAAGAAATGGCAAAGGCACACAAAGACAAGAACGAGCATCCGAACTTTTTGCACCTGAGCGAAATGCTGCATCACATGGAAGACGGTGTCTCGACCGCCTACGGTTGGCCGGCCCTCCCATGACTCAGAAGCAACGCATCGAGCATCAATTGGCCGAGACGGAGCCCATCCGCCGCATGGGAACCATGGGTTTCTAAAAACCCTTTTCTCATACTGGAGATGGTCTTTCGGAGGTAACTCGTTCGCGCCCTAGAGATTTAATCGCCCTGCGGCGCGCCACCTCCTGCGATCGTGGCCGGGTTCACCCCGTCTCCTTGGCGGCAGCGAAATCAGCTGCCGCCTTTTCTTTTGCCCGGCATCAGCACACAACTGCCACCGACCCCACCGTCGGCTCACGACCGATCATTCGCTCTACAAACTTGGCTTACCCGCGTCTTTCGAGAGGGCTCAGGACGAACGGATGGTGAGCCCACTCCGCCCTCTCCGTCATTCCTGCGAAGGCAGGAATCCAGAACGCTGTTGCAGAACAGTGCTTGCCCGTTCCAACCAATCTGGATTCTGGCCTTCGCCAGAATGACGGCAATCAGAATGCGATAGAAACACCGGCGATGGCCGACCTTGTGTCGCTAGCCATGCCGACCCAATGTCATTCCGAGAGAAGCGAGGAATCTCATTGCTGAGGTCAACCAACTATCGGTCATGCACAGCAGTCAATGGTTAAAGGCTGGGTAATGGGATTACTCGTCGGCTAGCGCCTCCTCGGAATGACAGCCTAGGCGTGGCGTATTCAATTATCGGAGCGAGACTTTCTTGTTCACTCACCCGTCATTCCTGCGAAGGCAGGAATCCAGGTAAACCTAATCTGGCGATTACTAGATGGCTTGTTGGGAGTCGACGTCCCGTACACCCCGCCACGCCGCCAGCCCACTAGAACGGCAACTCCTGTCCGATACCCTGTTCTTTGGCTTTGGTGTAGACCAACTGGGCCGCGGCGATATCTTCCAACGCCAGACCCATGGACTCGAACAGGGTTATCGAGTCAGCCGAGGGGCGTCCATTGACCCGGCCTACCACCACGTCCTGCAGTTCTGAGGCCATGTCCCAGCGGAAGCTGCCCCGGGGTTCCAACCAAAGCAGGTCGCCGCATTCGATCTTGGCCTGGTCCAGGTCATCAACCACGATGACCTCGGAACGCAGCACCGCCTCTTCATCGATCTCCCGCCGCATCCAGTGGTTTCCGCCGGCGGCGTTGATGTGGGCGCCAGGAGACAACCATTCGCCCAGCAGTGCCGGCTCCCGGGCCGAGGTTATTACAATCACCACGTCGGCGCCTGACACACACTCTTCCGCGCTGTCAACGGCCTTTACGTCCACGCTGAGGCTTTCGCTGCTGCGCTTGGCGAACTCCTCACGGCGTTCTTCACGGCGGCTGAACACCTTCACGCCCTTGATGTCTCTTACTGCACAGACGGCCTCAAGCTGGGTCCTGGCCTGGAAGCCCGACCCGATCACAGCCACCGTCGCCGCGTCCTCTTTGGCCATGTACTTGGTGGCAAGTCCGCTGGCGGCGCCGGTCCTGATCTGCCCCAGTCGGCCGGCCTCCATGCAAGAAAGCAGCCCGCCGGTCTCGTAGTCGTAGAGCATAACGATCATCTTGGCCGAACCGGGCCCGCTGAACGACGGGTAGGCCTTATAGCCGAAAACACCCTGCCCGGCATTGGACGCAGTCATGAAGTGGAAGAAACCGCCCGGCATGCGGATCCGGTTCCTGGGCCGGTTATCCACCTTGCCCTCCCCGGCGTGAGCAAAGGCTTCGTCGAGCACGTCGATACACTCGCCCATAGGCAGCAGTTGGGCTACTTCCTGGTCGTTCAAAAACAGGGCCATGATCATCTCCTAGAATCCCCGATTCTTTCCATTCGGGTTCTCTAATGTCGGTCTGGGGGCTCTTTAAGCGCCATTCGTGCCCAGGCACGGGCGGCAGTCCAGTATAGCACCGGGGATTACCTCGGAATAGGCGTCGATTCAGGGGTTCCCTTTGCTACAATTACAGAGCGAACAAGCAGCTTAAGACAAGGGAAGAATTCCGACGATGTTCAAACCTCGCGTTTACGTTTCCCGACAGATATTTCCAGACGCTCTGGACCTCATCGAGAAGTCCGCGGAGATCGAACTCTGGCCTGATGATGAACCGCCTTCCCCAGAGCAATTGAAAGAAGCTCTGGCGGACGTTGACGGCGCCATCATCAATGTCATGGACCGGATAGATGCCTCTGTCTTTGACGCCGCACCCAAGCTCAAGGTGTTAAGTCAGGTGGCGGTGGGGTTGGACAACGTCGACGTCGCTGAGGCCACCAAACGGGAGGTACTGGTTGGCTACACTCCTGGTGTTCTGGCCAAGTCCACGGCCGACTTAACCTTTGCATTGCTGCTGGCCGTGGCCCGACGGGTGGTTGAGAGCGACAAGTGGGTCCGGGAAGGCAACTGGAAGATATCCCATCACCCCATGTTCTGGCTGGGGTCTGAGGTGAACGGCAGCACCCTAGGCATCCTGGGTCTGGGCGGTATCGGCTTGGAGACCGCCAAACGCAGCCTGGGTTTCGACATGAAGGTTCTCTACCATTCCCGCACCAGAAAACGGGACATTGAAAAAAAATACGGCTTCAAATACGCCTCGCTGAAACGGGTGCTGGCCGAGTCTGACTTCCTGTCCATCCATGTGCCGCTCACTCCCGAAACCAACCACTTCATCGGAGAGAAACAGCTCAAGAGTATGAAGTCGACCGCCATCCTGATCAACCTGTCCCGCGGGCCGGTGGTGGATACTGAAGCCCTTTACAAAGCCCTGACCAAGGGTTGGATCGCCGGGGCGGGTCTGGACGTTTTCGACCCTGAACCCGTGCCCGCAGACCACCCGATACTGAGCTTGGATAACGTGGTGGTCCTGCCCCACATCGGCAGCGCGTCCAACCGTTCCCGCCGGGATATGCACCTACTGGCCGCCAGGAACCTGATAGCCGGGCTAAATGGCGAGCGGCTGGAAGAGTGCGCCAATCCGGAGTTGTACGAAAAGCTGGGTATATAGCCGCGAATCGGGCCTCGGTTGGTCAGCTGCTTGGGGTTGGAGCATTGGAGATGTCATTAACCTCCAGCGCGACGTGAAGACCGTTTTGCTCGATGAAGACGACCTCAACCGCCTCGTTGGTATCCCGGTGCACCAACAGGTGGCCAGCGTCTATGCCGATGGGCCCTTCTGTAACGAATTCCCAGAGCTCGCCGCTGAAATGCCGCACCTGTAGCGGTTCTATCTCCGTTGAGTCCCGTGCGATCGCATCCACGACTTGCCCTTCCATCACGCGCAAGACGGGTACTATCGTCGGCGTGGGTGTCGGCGTCGGCGTGGGTGTGGGGACCGGGGTTTCGGTCGGCACGGCTGTGGGGGCCAAGGTGGGAGCCGTAGTGTTGACCGGCGCTTGGGATGTGGCTGTCGGCCCTGCAGTAGCCACGGACTCTGTATCGGAGCCGCAGGCAACAAAAACAACCGCCGCCAGACACAGGGCAACGAGCAGCCAGGGCTTTGACATCAAATGGGTTCTCCGAAGCCGTCCGGCATAAAAAGGAGATGGGTTGCGGGATGTAGTTACTAGGGGAAGGAGGATGGCGGAGAGGGCGGGATTCGAACCCGCGAGAAGCTTGCGCCCCTACACGATTTCCAGTCGTGCCCATTCGGCCGCTCTGGCACCTCTCCAGCTTGGCGGGGTATCACCCGCCCACAGGACCCGGATATAACGCGCGACCGGGAACCCTGAGACCTCAGTCATTATAGGCAACCGTCCACCAGACTGTCCACAGACTCGGCCCTCGATTCCCCTACTCTGCCCTTCAAATATGCCCTGTTGCTCCCCTATAATAATGCTTGGACGATCACGTAGCCCAATACCGCATAGGAGAATTTATAATCATGGCCGACGCAGGCTTTATCAAAGTTGCACAGGTAAGCGAGATCAAACCTGGCGAGATGATCGCCGTGGAGTTAGGCGAAGAACAGGTCCTACTGGTCAACGTGGAAGGCAAGATTCATGCCATGGACGACATCTGCTCCCACGCCTACGCGTCCCTATCCGAGGGCGATCTAAGAGGGGAAGAGGTCGAGTGCCCGCTCCACGGAGGCGCTTTTAGCTGCATAACCGGAGCGCCGACCAACCCACCGGCCAATGAGTCGCTCCGTATCTACAGCGTACAGATCGACGGTGACGACATCCTGGTGGCGCCGCCCGCAGCCTAGTCGTTACTTGACAATGGCGGCCGTCAGAAGCCGGGTATCCGCTCCAAGACATTCAGTATCTGGATCCCCGGCGCCGGCCAATACACCATCCACACTTTGCCTCGTAGATTGGCTCGCGGCACCGCTCCCCAAGCGCGGGAGTCGTTGCTATGGGCCCGATTATCCCCCAAGACGTAATACTCACCTTCGCCCAGGGTGAACTCCGAGGCATTCGACCGGTCCTTCTCCTCCAGATACGGTTCATCCAACTTCACTTCGTTCACGAACACTTCGCCGTCGTGCATGCGGATCGTTTCGCCCGGCAGCCCCACCACTCTTTTCACAAAGTCTTTCTTGGGGTTATTGACGTTGGGGTCAGGAAACTGAAAGACAATGACCTCACCACGCCTGGGACTGTGGATGGCATGCCGCAACGAGTCCTCTTCCGATTCCCAAAAAGGGACGATCTTGGACAGCCTATCCATCTCAATGTTCAGATAGACCAGTCGGTTCACCAATAGGTATTGGCCGTCCTCCAGTGTCGGGTCCATGCTGGAGCCGTCAACCCTGAAGTTCCGCACCGTGGTCTGCAGCAGCATGAAAACCACTGCCGCCAGGACCACTGCCTCGATTATCTCTCTACCAACACGTGCCAAAGGGGGTTCATTCCTTGTCCTACGATTGCGAGGCTACCCATAATCTAGATACGAATAGTGCCTAAAAAGTATAGCACCCGCCCTCCGGGCAAAGCCTGCCGTTTGTTCCAATTCCAGCCGTCTGCTACAATCTGCGCCTACCTGAACCACTTCTAAATCGATAGCTAACCACGGAGGAACACCCACATGAGTTGGCGTTTTCAACTGCTTAACAAGCCCTACGGCAGCGTTACCGAGGGTCCGGTCTGGGACGGCGAGAACCTGCTGTTCACCCACATCGCCGCCAGCCGCATCTACCGCTGCGACCACAAGACCGACGAGATAACCGTTTGGCGGGAAGGCACCAACCTCACCAACGGTCTGGCCCATGACGAAGAAGGCAGGCTATTCGGCTGCTGCTCCGGAGGCCGCGCCATCTTGCGCTTCGACCCGGATGGCAACAATGTCGTGGTCGTCGACGGATTTGACGGACATAAATTGAACACCCCCAACGACCTGGCCGTGGACCGGCAGGGCCGTATCTGGTTCACCAACCCGTGGAACGCCACGAATATCGATCCATCTGAGATCGAAGAACCGGGACTTCGGGCCGTGATCTGCGCCACCCCCCAAGAAGACGGCACCTACTCAGTTGCCAGGGTGGAGACCGACAGCACCATGCCCAACGGCATCCTGGTATCCATCGACGGCAAGACTCTCTACATCGCCGAGAGCAACAGCGACGACGCCAGCATCGACCGGGAACTACGCGCCTATCCCATCAATGACAACGGTTCGTTGGGTCCCTACGACACGCTCCACGCCTTTGGCACCAACAAACGCGAAGCCCAACGCGGCATCGATGGCATGTGCCTGGACCGCGAGGGCAATATCGTCGCCACCGCCGGTTGGCCTTCGTCCGGACCCGGTGCGCTGATCTATGTCTTCGACCCCAAGGGGCGGGTCATCGAGACTCATCCGGTGCCCTGCATCCGGCCCACCAACTGCTGCTTCGGCGGCCCGGACCGCTCGACTCTGTACGTGACGAGCGCCGAGGGTCACCTCTTCAAGGCCGAGACCGACATGGAAGGCTGGGCCCTATTCCCCTAACCGCCGGCGCCGGCATAGCCGGGTTTTCACCGCCAGTGGCGGGTTTTCTTACGATGTGGTTTTCCTCTAATATGGGAGTAACAACTGGGTGGTGTTCAATTTGGGTGCCACCCAGTTTTAACAGGCTTACGAGAGCGGTAGTATGAGTTTGCAGGGACGACAGAGCTTATCCAATTCCGGGTTCACCCGCGAGCAATTGCGCCAGGGTGGCGGACGGGGTAATGGCAACGACCATCTCGACGAGTTGATCGGCGCCACCGAATTATTCGTCTACCAGACCCCAAACAAGAAACCCAAGGGTTTCGAGTCGTTGAAGCTATTCTTGGCGGCGTCCGAGTGTGAACTGATCTTCACCGTGGATATCCCGCCGGAACTGAAGAACTACGAAGCCTTCCGCATCACGCACAAGGGTGGCGAGAAAATCCCGGACGCAGTGATGAAACGCTGCCATTCTTGGGCCCACGGACGCAACTTCCTCCACAGCTTCTTCAAACCGATGTACGGCCAAAAGTAAAAGCCCGATAGATTAGCAAAAAGACCCGTCGGTTCCCCGCCGGGTCTTTTTCATTTGTGCCCTGCCGTCCCTCGTCATTCCTGCGTAGGCAGGAATCCAGGTGAACCAAGTTCGGCGGTTATCAGTTGACTCATTGAGAACCGTAGCCCTCACCTCCGACTACGTCGAGAGTCTCGACTTCGTCGGACCTAGCCCTCTCCCATGCGTGGGAGACGGACCACTTCTCGTAATTCCAAGCTCATTGTCATTCCGAGCGAAGCGAGGAATCCCATTACCAAGGGCAGCCATCTTCCGGTTCTCTAGATCATTCACTGGTAAGAAGTTGCGAAACGAGATTCTTCGTCGGCTGCGGCCTCCTCAGAATGACAGGTGAGAGTGGCTTACTTCTTGATTTATATTTGTCGTTTCTCGTCATTCCTGCGAAAGCAGGAATCCAGGCAAACCACACCTGGCGATTGCAAAACGACTAGTTGAGAACCGACGGCCCTAGCCCTCTCCCATGCGTGGGAGAGGGGACAATTCTCGTCATCCCTGCGTAGGCAGGAATAACGCGGTTGGAGCATCACCTAACCCACAGCCTACCCCCGCGGATGGCTGACCAGGAAATCATCGGCAATCTCGTTGAACGTCCGGAACGTGACCCCATCGTGGGACATGATGTACGCGGTCAAACGCTCCAGCATCAGCAACACCTGCGGCCGGCCGGAGACGTCCGGGTGAATGGTGATGGGGAAGACCGCTTCGTCATACTCCCGATAGACATAGTCAAACTGGTCCCGCCACATCTGCTCTATGTCCCGGGGATTTACGAACCCATGGCTATTTGGCGCTTTCTTGATGAACATCATGGGAGGGAGGTCGTCCAGGTACCAGTTGGCCGGAATCTCAACCAGGTCTGTCTCCTCGCCGCGCACCAGGGCGTGCATCCAGTGCTCGGCCGGCTGGGAGTAGTCGATCTTGGTCCAGCTATCGCCCTTACGCACGTAGTAGCACTCGAAGTCCCGGTGCATCAGGCTGTGGTCGTACTTGATGCCGTGCTTCTGCAGGAGTTCGTTGGTGATGTGGCTGAACTCCCACCAGGGCGCAACGTAGCCGGTGGGGCGCTTGCCAGAGACCTTGGCGATCAGGTCGATACACTTGACCAAGACCGCCTCTTCCTGCTCCGGCGACATGGCGATGGGGTTCTCATGGGAATAGCCGTGCATGCCCATCTCATGGCCGCCGTCGACGATCATCTGACATTCTGTGGGGAAGGTCTCGATGGAATGGCCAGGCACGAACCAGGTGGTCTTGATTCCCAGCCGGTCGAACAGCTTCAACAGGCGCGGTGTGCCCACCTCACCGGCGAACATGCCCCTGGAAATATCATCCGGCGAGTCCTCGCCACCATACGAACCAAGCCATCCGCAAACAGCGTCCAGGTCCACGCCAAACGCGCAGGAAATCTTCTTATCGGCCATCGTGTTGCCCTCCTAGTTCTACTCCATGCCGCACGGAGTATACAGAACCGAGCAACCCTAGCCGGGATTCTCCAGTTAGACCCCAGTCTCCCAGGTGATCAGCAGCTCGCGCATGTCTTGACGCCACCGGGGCACAAAACCAGCGTCGCTGGGTGTGAACAACTCAACGAGATGCGCATCACCCGAAGGCGGAGGCCCGTAGGTGCGCCCATTCTGTGTCTGTACCGCATCAAGATGGGCGTCGCATGTTTATATGGGAGTCATCGCGTCTTTCAACGCGCTCGCTCGTCCTGAGCCCGTCGAAGGATGCGCACTAGCCATGTTTCCGGCGGGAAGGACTTGTCCCCAAGCCGTGGTTCGACAAGCTCACCATGAGCGGGATTGGAACCCGGCGATGGATCGAACATATGACTCTGCCCTATTTCTCGAAATGCGCCTTCATCGGCGCGAAATAGTGTTCCACCCAGCCGTCTTTGTAGCGCATACCGTGGTCGGGCAGGTTGGTGTGTTTCAGAGTCAACCGGGTGCCTGATCCTTCCGGTGTCAGCGAAATTTTGAGGTCTGAGTCGGGGTCAGAGGCGTCAAATTCCTGCGTGCGCCAGGTCTGGCGGATCAGCTTGCCCGGAATCAACTCCAGGTTCTTGCCGGAGATGTAGCCGTCGTGGGCCATGAATTCAGCGCCCACCTCTTTGCTGGCCGAGGCGGTGGTCCCGATCATCGCGGCGTGACCCTCGGAATCCAACCAAGTGTCATAGACAACCTCAGGAGAGACTGGAAACACGTCATAAATCTCGAACTCAACGCTCATAAACCCTCCAGTGGTCGCGGGCTGGGGTTGTTAGGACGCCAGATAGGCGAACTTGTCGTTGGCTGGACTCTCGATCCGGTGGTGCTCGATGAATGTGGCGGCGTTCTCGGCCACCTGCTCGCCGTCCAAGTCGGACACCAACGCCAGGGTCATGTCGATGCCCGCCGAAACGCCGGCGGAGGTGATGATACCCTTGCCGGTCTTCTTGTCGATCAGGTCTACCCAGCGGGGCGTCGAGTCCCACTCAACCTTTTCTCCCTGGGTCAGCACCCAGTTCCAGGCTGTTTTGTTGCTGGTGGCGGCCTTGTTGTCCAGGAGCTTGGTCCGAGCCAGCAGTGCTGATCCCGTGCAGACCGAGGCCACGACGTCGGCCCTCTTGCAGGCGTCGGACAGGGCATCTATAAACCCTACATCGTCCACCAAAGCTCGCGTTCCACCACCACCTGGCACCAGCAGGATATCGAAATCAAACTTGTCGTCGATGCCGTAGTCCGCGATGACAACCGGCCCGGCGCCATTGACGCCTGTGGCCACTGGACCCTTCTCTCTGGCCACGAATACCACCTTGTAGAGGGGCTTGGCGGTGTCTGGCTTGGTCGGGTCATCTTCCCTGGGCGGGCAGGCCGCGGCAAAAACCTGTAACGGTCCAAAAAGGTCCAAAGGGGCCATCCCCTCGAATATCAAAGCTGCAACGGTTTTCATAGGTTTTACCTCGGATGTGGGTGATCTGGGCAGAGGATTTGGTGGGCCCGGTTGGTATCGAACCAACTACCAGTCGGTTATGAGCCGACTGCTCTACCAATGAGCTACGGGCCCCCACTAGTAGCTTAGCCTTGGGCTTTTGAGCGTGTCAAGGATGCCTGGCGAGAGTTGGCGAAAGTTGGCCTGAGACTAACCCAAGCCCAACTTTTGGAGATAGTCCGGGTCCCAATCGGCCAGCATACCCCGTTCTATGGCTTCGGTCTGGGGGACTCTGGGTGCTGCTTCACCGGTGGTCGGCACGGTGGCGACGACCGCATCGTTCACCAGACTCCGGTAGGTCTCGGCGTCCACTCCCAGCAAACCCTGGAGAACGTCCTCGTTGTGCTGTCCGAAGGTCGGGGACGGCCCCTGGATCGCCAGCGGACTGTTAGAGAACTTCCACGGCCTACCGATGAACAGCCTGGAGCCCATCTCCCGCTCTTTGGGATAGTCGACCCGTTCCAGGAAGCCGCGGCTCTTGAACTGGGGGTCGAAATGGATGTCTTTGCTGTTCAGGACCGGGCCTGCCGGAATGCCGACTCCTTGAAGCGCGTGCATCAACTCGTACCGATCGAGACCTGAGGTCCAGCTGGAGATTATCTCATCTATCTGGTCGTGGTTGCGCTGCCTAGATAGCAGGTCGGCGAACTCGGGGTCGGTGGCCAGTTCCGGCTTGCCCATCAGTTTGCACATCTCGGCCCAACCGTGGTCGTCGCCCACCGACAGCGTGATCCATTTGTCGTCGCCCAGAGCCCGGTAGCAGCCCTGCGGGGCGCGGTAGGGGTGGCGGTTGCCGATACGGCCGCCCTCTCGGCCATTGACCTGAGCGTCCATGATGTACTCGGACATAAACATGACGCCCGCCTGGTACATGCCGATATCAGCCCACTGTCCCTGGCCGGTCTTGTTGCGGTAGCGGAGCGCCGAGCCGATGGCAAACAGGGCGGTCCAGGTGGATAGGAAATCCACGAACGACGCCCCAGCCTTGGCTGGTCCTTGGTCTTTGTAGCCGGTGATCCAACAATGGCCGTGGGTCGCTTCCTGAGTGGTCGCCTGGGCGGGATAGCTGGAATACGGGCCGCCGCCGTGGCCATAGCCCGTGTTGGAGACCATGATGATGTCGGGCTTCAGCTTCTTCATGTTGGGATAATCCAAGTCCCAACTGCGCATCACCCTAGGAGTAAAATTCTCCATCACCACATCGCTGACCTTGATCAGGTCGCGGAACATGTCCCGGCCCCGCGAGTCGGTCATGTCGATGGTGATTGACTGCTTGCCCCGGTGTATCAGGTTGTACGTGGAAGGTCGGTTCCACCAGTCCTCGCCCAGGTCGTTCTCCGGGAAGGCGCCTGCGTAGCCGCCGGTGCGGGTGACATCGGGACGGCCAGGCCCCTCAACCTTGATCACCTCTGCGCCCAGATCAGCCAGCAAGCCGCCGGCGTAGGGCAGGGCGAACACATAGGTTGAGTCTATTATTCGGATGCCTTCCAGGGGTAACCGGGCCATTTTCTATTCCTTTCCGATAGGATTGGTGAGCTGATGCCGGTCCTTCGACAGGCTCAGGATGAGCGGTGTGTATTTCTACCGTGCTCACCGGTTCCGCCCATGCCGTAATTCCGCTCATGGTGAGCCTGTCGAACCACCGCTCGAGTTAGGTCTTAGTTTGAATCGTTAGATGACATCAAGCTGCCTCAGCCGGACGAAGTCCTCGACGCTGTATTCCAGGCCGTCCACGTATACCTCTGAGTTGTTCTGGCCCAGGGTGGGGGCCGGCCGGGTGTATTGGTAAGGCGTCAGACTCAGGTTGAACAGGGCCGCCGGCACTTTCACTTTTCCGATGACCGGGTGATCTATCTCACGGTAGAAATCCCGGGATTCCAATTGTGGGCATTCAAGTAGTTCCGATGGGGTCTGCACCAGGCCGAAGAGCATCCTGGCCTCAGCTGCCTTGGTAAATAGGTCCCACTTGCCCCGTTCTTTGATGGAGTCCAGGACCACCTGGTCCAGCTCCTCAGTGTTACGAAGACGCTGGGCCGGGTCGGCAAACTTGGGCTCTTTCAACTGTGGGTCGCCGAAGAAATCAGCGATGGTATCCCAGGTCGCCCCGCCCCCGGTCTGGACGATGATCCAGCCGTCTTTGCAAGGCATTGGGTGGCCAAAAGCGCCGCCGGAAGGCCGACGTCGTGGCAATGTGCCGCCCATGAACGGATACATGGTCTGGGTGGCCATGGCAGTGGAGGCAACACACTCGGTCACCGAAACGTCTATGTGCTGGCCCTCGCCGGTATTTCCCTGCATGAACAGGGCCATGGAAGTCGACGCGGCGCCGTTGAGACCGCCTTCGTATTGGGCCTGAAACCCGCCGTGCTTCAGGGGTTCTTCGCCCTGGATGCCGCTGATGCTCATGATCAAGCCCATGGCGTAGTTGACCACTTCCTCGCCCTGATACTGGCTGTAGGGGCCGGTCTGGCCGAAGGGCGTGATGGAGGTCATAATCAGAGAGGAATTCTCTTTCACCAGGTCGTCGTAGCCAACTCCGAGGTCGGCCAGATAGCCGGGCCGGTACGACTCGATAACCACGTCAACATGGGGCACCAGACGCTTCAGGATGTTCCGCCCCGTCACCGTTTCCAGATTAAGAGTCGCGCCCTTCTTGTTCAGGTTCATCAGAAGGTAGAACAGGCTCTTTTCCGGGTGCGGGTCATCGCCAAAGAAGGGACCCATGCGGCGTAGCGCAGCCCCGGTGGGCGGCTCTATCTTGAGCACGTCCGCTCCGTAGTCAGCCAGAAGGCGGCCGCAGAAAGAACCGGCGATGTCCTCGCTCAGGTCCAGCACCTTCACGCCGTCCATGGGGCCGTGGGTGAGGGGGACCTGGGGCGATTGGGTGGAAGTCAATTTAGCTTTGGTCTCCTCTGGGGTTGGTAAAACCGCCGGGGCTGGTCAAACCGCAGAAATTGTAGCCGACGTCCGCTCGCGAGGCAATTGCCGTTCGTACTCTATTTAAGACCTGAGGGTAACACCCAAGGTTAAGACCTGAGGGTAACACCCAAGGTTAAGACCCGAAGTGCTGGTTCAGATTGGCGTTGAACTCGTCCATGGTGAAACTGTACTGCTGAGTGCCCCACTTTCTCACCGCATAGTGACCGGCCACGTTGCCCATCTGCACGGCCCGCTCCATGGATAACCCCATCACTATTCCCTTGATCAGGCCGCCCCTGAACGCGTCTCCCGCGCCGGTTGGGTCCACCGCGTCATCAGCGGCCACCACCGGTACCTCGATGGTGCCGGAAGTTGTCAGCAGATCGCAGCCGTCGCCACCCTTGGTCACGACTATCGTCTCTACCGTCTTCGCCAATTGTTCGCGGGACATGCCGGTGTTGTTGCAGATCATCTCCATCTCATAGTCGTTACAGACCAGCAACCGCGACTGGCTGATGCACTTGGCCAGGGCGGCCGGCTCCCACGCCGGCAGGGACTGGCCGGGGTCGAAGATGGAGAAGATGCCGCGCCTTTCGTGCTCGGCGGTGTATTCAGCCATGTCGCCCAGGTTGCCCGGCGCAACTATGGCCAGACAATCGCTGGGGGTCACAGTACCAAAATCAAAGCCTGACTGCTGTTTCATCGCGCCGGGGTTGAAGCCGGTGATCTGGTTATTCTGGGTGTCCGACGTGATGTAGGCGCCGGCGGTCAGTTCACCTTCCACCACTCGTATGTCGCCGGTTGAGACGCCTATCTGCGCCAACCACTCGAAATAGCGGTGATAGTCCTGCCCGATGGTGGCCAGGATGCGGGGTTTCTCCCCCAAAAGCGACAGCGAATAAGCGATGTTTCCTGCCGTGCCGCCAAAGTTCTCCGTCAGGCTGTTCACGGTGAAGCTGACGTTGATGTTGTCCAGTTGGTCGGGCAAGATATGGTCTGAAAACTTGCCCTCAAAGTCCATGATGCGGTCGTAGGCCATTGACCCGGAAACCAGGATATCCATCTGTAAGGTCCCTCGCTGTTTCTATATTTCTGATCTAAACGGCGCTTGTGAATCAGCAGCCGTACTCACCCTCTAACCCGCCCAGAAACTTCACCGAGTCTCCCACTCCCAGACCCAGGGCCAGAGCCTCGCCGCCGTTTATCTCCAGCACGTATCGGGCCGTCGCCTCGGGGGAGTACCGGGGCAGGTCGTTCAGCGGCGTTTCTGGGTCAGGAAATGGGACATCCGCAGACACGTCCACCACTGTGCAGCCGGAACTGATCCAGACTATATCTAGGGAAATCTCCATCTCCCTCATCCAGAAACGGAACCGTTCCGCGTTCTCGAAAACGAACAGCATGCCCGTTCCTGAGTTCAGATAGCTACGTCCGGATAGCCCTCTGATCCGGTCTTCAGCAGTTGCCGCCAATTCGACCGGAAATACCAAGTCGTCCACCCGGACGAAGAATCCCTTGATTGGGTTTTCGCCCGCATCTTGAGATGGCGTTGCAGCGGTCTGAGGAGGGCTGGTGGGCGTCCTTACCGCAGCCTCGGTTGGAACGGTCGTCGGCGGCACAGAAGTCGCCGCACTCCCACAGGCGATGGTCAAGGCCAGCAGACTGGCAGCCACCGCTAAAATCAGGTGGCGGATCAAAGCCGGCGGACTGGCAGGGCGGTGACGCTCCAAATTCTTCCCCAGATCTTCCACCGGAAATCAGCGAATTATCGTTCCCGGCAGTCCGAAAGTCATGTTATCCCAGCAATACCGAATCCACAAGCAAATGAACCTGCCAACGGGGTTCTCGCCGCGCCTTTGTTGACGAATATGTGTGCCTGGGGTAGGCTGAGGTCGTTAATCCACCGGAGGGAAACAGCTATGACTCAGGAGGCCCAACCCGAGACTCAATCGGTCCTCACGCCAGGGGTAAAAGCAATGATTGGCGTGCAGGGCGAATTGATCGAGTCCTGGGGCACTGTAGACGTTGAATATCTTAGGCGGTTCACCCAGGCCGTCATGGACCCGGACCCGCGGTATTGGGACGAAGACTTCGCCAAGACCACCCATTATGGCGCGATCATCGTGCCGCCCATCATGGTCAGCTATATGACCCAGCGTATCCGCCCTGAAGCGGAGGACGCGATTACGGCAGCCTTCAAAGAGAACCCCGTATCCGACGGCATCGGCTCGGTGAAACGGCCCGGTGAGCTCCCGGAGATCCCCACCCACCTGGTGCGGACTCTGAACGCCGGTAACGAGATCGAGATTTATCAGTACCCCAACATAGGGGACACGATCTTCTTCCAGAATAAGTACCACGACATCCGTGAACGGGTGGGAAGAGACGGCATGGCCTTCTTGATCATCACCCGCGAGATTACCTACACGAATCAGGACAAGGCCCTGCTCTGCATCACGCGCCAGTCCTCGATCCGCCGTTAACACGCACGAAACAAACCCTTAACCGCCAGAGGTTATTTGAATGAGCGCCCGACTAGAAGACCTGCTTAAAATGAAGCCTGAAGAGATTCAGGCCCACAACGAACGGCCCACCGCCGATGAGTTGCGAAACAAGACCCAGACCTACTACGAAGATGTGAACGTGGGCGACGAACTGCCCAAATACATCTACGCCCCCACTCCAACCCACCTTTTCCGTTGGAGCGCGGCCATCGAGAACTTCCACCGTATCCATTACGATTTGGACTTCGGCCTGAACCACGACAAGAACCCCAGCATCCTGGTCCACGGCTCCTGGAAGCAGAGCGTCGTGCCCCAGTACCTGAAGGACTTCACCCTGCCCAAAGGCTGGCCCTGGAAGGCGGCCTTTGAGCACCGCGCCATGCTGGTCCCCGGCGACACCCTGATCGTTTGGGCCACCATAACCAACAAGTACGAGAAGGGCGGCATGGGCTTCATAGAGATGGACCTGGGCATGAAGACCCAAGACGGCGTGGAGAGCATGCCCGGCAGCGCAACGGTTGTCCTGCCCCTAAAAGGCGGGGCCGACATCCCCTACCCCTTCGTAGCGCCAACGGACTAGCGAGCTTTCAGCGATTAGCCGTCAGCTTTCAGCTTAAACATGAGGTAAGGACCGACATGGCCCGATTTCTAGCGATACACAATGTTTCCGGACTTACGGAAGAGCAGTTCCGGGAAAAACTTAGCGCCGTCAGCCAATGGCGTCCCGACCGCCGCACCACCATCCTCAAGGTCTACGGCGACCTGGGGCGCGGCAAACTGTTCACCGAGTGCGAAGCCGTTGAGCAGGAGCACTTCGAGGACTGGATCAAGATGACCGGCTGGCCCGCCGAGTCCATCTACAACGTGGACGTTGTCATGCAGGTGGGTAATATCTGGAAGCTTTAGTGCCGGACAACCTGAAGCACTAATGCCGGACGATCGGAAGCCATCTTGATACCGGCCAGCACCGGAGCCAAACTCTCCCGATGATCAGCTCTTCGGCCACGGGACCAAACGCACGGCTGTCGTTGCTATCGCCCCGGTTATCGCCCAGAAGAAAGTATTCTCCAGGCCCGTTGAACCACTCTTTAGTATCTACCTTTGGCGTATTTTGGACGTAATCCTCGCCCAGTAGGTCGTCGTTCCAAAAGACCCAGCCGCCGGCGATCTTGATATCCTCATCCGGAAGTCCGGCGATTCTCTTGATGTAGATCGATTTTGAATTTGACGGGCCACCTGGCCGCTCAAAAACAACCACATCCCCCCTGCGCAAACTGTTCCAACGCGACCCCGGACGGATCATCATCACGGACTCCCCGTGCCGCAACAACGGCAACATGCTATCCCCTTCAACCCGTACCCGAGTTGAGAAGAATGCGTTTTTGAGTCCTTCGATGAACCAGATCAGCGCTCGCATGATGTCCTTTAGCTACCGGTCTCAGTCGCCCTAAGTGGCCGTAACCATTCTAGTACGAACCCGCTGCCTATGGACTAATACCAGCCTCTATCCTAGAATTACTCAGATTTAAACCTAGTCCAAGAAAGCGCGCTTTCAGCGCCGCCCGGAGGATAATTATGGCAGACGGAATCATCCGCGTTGGTCTCATTGGCGCCGGCGCCAATACCCGACTCAGGCATATACCCGGCCTTCGTGAACAAGAAGGTGTTGAGATAGTTGCCGTGGCCAACCGCAGCCGCGCATCCGGCGAAGCGATCGCCAGCGAGTTCGAGATACCAACCGTGTACGACAATTGGCTGGACCTCATGGAAGCCGACGACATTGACGCCATCTGTGTCGGCACCTGGCCCTACATGCACCGAACACTGGTGCTGTCTGCGCTCGAGAACGACAAACACGTCCTCACCGAAGCCAGAATGGCCATGGACTCCGCCGAGGCCCACGAGATGCTGGACGCCTCCCGTCAGTTCCCCCACCTGGTGACTCAGATCGTGCCCGCACCCCAGACCCTGCAGGTCGACCAAACTGTTCAGGAAATCATCGCCAGCGGCTATCTGGGTCAGCTCTTGACCCTGAAACTGCGGGTTAGCGACGGCCACGGCCGGGCCGACCGCTCCGACACTTTCATGAACACTGACGCCCCGCTGCACTGGCGGCAAAACCGGCAACTGAGCGGCTACAACATCATGGGCATGGGCATCTGGTACGAGACTTTGATGCGCTACGTTGGCCCGGCCACCAAGGTGATGGCCATGACCCGGGTCTTCACCAACCAAAGAAAAGATGCGGACGGCGCCATGCACGGCATAACGGTCCCCGACCATGTGAACATCATCTGTGAGTTCGCCTCCGGGGTCCAAGCCGACCTAAGCTTGAGCACGGTCACCGGTATGCAGACCGGCGCAGAGCTATGGATCTTTGGCAGCGACGGCACCATCAAGATGGAAGGCCCGCCCTTTGACAAGGTATCGGTCGGCAAGAATGGCGACAAAGAATTGAGCGACTACCCGATCTCCGATGACAAACGGGGCAAGTGGCGGGTGGAGCAGGACTTCATCGAGTCCATTCGCGGCGCACCCGTAACCCACACGCCATTTGACGTGGGCGTGCAATACATGGAGTTCACCGAGGCAGTCACCCGCAGCGCCCAGTCCGGGCAGATGATATACCTGCCTCTTTAGACAGCTACTTAGACACCAACCCGGGACACCAACCCGTTCTTTTTAAACCAGGGGGGACAACAATGGCTTCAACCAATACTTCAGACGGAATCAGGCTCGGCCTCATCGGCGCCGGCAAAAACACCCGGGACCGTCACATCCCCGGCTTCCAGAAGGTTGACGGCGTGGAGATCGCTGCCGTCGCCAACCGCAGCCGGGCGTCCAGCCAGGCAGTGGCCGACCAATTCAACATCCCCGACGTCTACGGCAACTGGCAGGAGCTGCTGGAAGACCCGAGCATCGATGCCGTCTGCATCGGCACCTGGCCCTACATGCACCGCACGCTGACCCTGGCGGCCCTGGAATCCGGGAAGCACGTGCTCTGCGAAGCGCGCATGGCCACCAGCGCCCAGGAAGCCCAGGAGATGCTGGACGCCTCCCGCGAGCGACCTGACCTCATTTCCCAGATCGTCCCATCACCCCTGACCTTCAAGATCGACCGCCTACTCCAAGGCAAGATCGGCGAGGGCTACATCGGAGACATCATCGGAGTGTCGGTCCAGTCCCTAGGCAACGCCTTCATGGACCAGGGCGGCCCCATGCACTGGCGCAACGACCGCGACCTTAGCGGCTACAACATCCTGAACATGGGCATCTGGTACGAGGCCATGATCCGCTGGGTCGGCCGCGCCACCAAGGTAACCGCCATGACGTCGATCAACGTCAATACCCGCAAGGACGAGAACGGCGAATCGATCGACATCAGCATTCCCGACCACGTCAGCATTCTCGCCGAGCTGGCCAACGGGGCCACGGCCAACATGCAGTTCAGCGCCGTAACCGGCCTATCTTCAGGCAACGGCGTCTGGATCTACGGCAGCGAGGGAACTCTCCATGTGGACGGCGCACAAAACGTCTACGGCGGACGCCGCGGCGATGAGAAACTGGCCGAGATCGAGAACCCCGAAGCCGGCCGGGCCTACTGGCGGGTGGAAGAGGAATTCTGCAGCGCCATCCGAGGCCATGAGAAGATCACCCGCACGCCATTCGAGGTCGGGCTCCACTACATGGAGTTCACCGAGGCTGTGACCCGCAGCGCCCAGACCGGCCAGACGGTGGCGCTGCCCCTCTAGCTAAGTAATCCGCCAACACCGATCAGTTAACGCGAGAAAGGGCGTCCCGATGAATCGGGGCGCCCTTTTCACTACGCACAGATTCCATCACCGCCAATGAATCTTGAACGAGCTACATTCTCCCTCCCAATAATGCGCAAACCTTACTGCGCTGCGTGTAAAATAGGGGCAATTACTCCGCACCAGATACGCGTGACAGGTGTTCCGAAAACACATCGAATAGGGATTGGTTATTCGCATGGTTAACCGCCAAGGGCCCGAGTTCGTTGGCCGTAAACAAGAACTCGCCCTTCTGACTGACGCATCGGAAGCAGCCCAGGCCCAACAGGGACAGATGGTGATGTTGGCCGGGGAACCTGGGATCGGAAAGACGCGCACCGCCCAGGAGCTGGCCCTCCTGGCAGAGGAGGCCGGCGCGCAGGTCGTTTGGGGTTGGTGTTATGAAGGCGAGGGCGCACCTCCCTATTGGCCGTGGGTCGACTCCTTGAGGACCTACATCCAACGGACCGATCAAGCACTGCTTCGAAATCAATTGGGCGAAGGCGCGGCTCCCATCAGCGAGATGGTCCCCGAACTTCTAGGGATCATCGATGGCATCGAACCGGCCCCGGCCCTAGAACCAGACCAGGCGCGGTTCCGGCTCTTCGACTCCATCGGTGGTTTCTTGAAGAGAGCTTCAGAAGACTCGCCGCTAGTGGTCGTTCTTGACGATCTGCATTGGGCAGACAGGCCCTCTCTATTGCTCCTTGAATTCATCGCCCGGCAATTGGAAGGCAGCCGGATACTGATCATTGGGACCCACCGGGACACCGAGGCGCCCCCGGAGAGCCCTCTTGGTGAATCCCTTGCCCGGTTCGCCCGTCTCCCGGCATTTCAGCGCCTGTCGATCACCGGTCTCCCGCCCGAAGACGTAAGCCGGTTTGTCCATGTGGAGACGGGAGTAACCGCGCACGAACGGCTGCTAAGCACCATCCATGACCACACCGAAGGCAACCCATTCTTTCTCGGCGAGGTGGTCCGTTACCTGGCGGAACAGGGTCCGTTGGTTGAAGCTTCGGTAAACTCTGGTGAACCAGGGTCCAGCACACTCGAACCGATGGAAGAGATCGGCATCCCCCAGAGCGTCCGGGATGTGATCAGCCAGCGTCTCATGCGTTTGACCGATCCCTGCAATCAGGCTCTGGTGACGGCTTCGGTGATCGGACGAGAATTTGAATTCAATCTACTGACCTCTTTGATCGATTCGACCAGCGAAGACGAGCTCCTAGATCTGATGGACGAGGCCATAGCGGCCCGGATAATAGAGGAATTGCCCGGACGTGACGCCCGTTATTCTTTCCGGCACGCCCTGATGCAGCAGACCCTGATGGAAAGCATCTCTACCGGCCGAAAGATGCGGCTTCATGCCAGAATCGGAGAGGCGCTCGAGGCGGCGTACGGCAACGACCCTGGAGGCCACACCAGCGAACTGGCGCACCATTTCACACAGGCTGCCTCAGTGTTGGGCATCGACCGAATGATCCACTACACCCTCATGGCAGGCGAACGAGCGTTGGCAACCCACGCCTGGGCAGAGGCCATCGGTCATTTTACTCGTGGCCTGGAAGCCAAGAACGTGGACCCAGATGGCCGGTCGCCTGCGAACGACGCGGAAGCCGCAGGTCTCTTGTTTGGGTTATCTCGGGCCAGGTCAGCCGATCTGAGGTTCAGACCGGGCTATATCGCACAGATCGTGGCTAACCTGCGGTCGGCTTTCCAGTATCACCTGGAAGCCGGCGATAACGAACGGGCGATTGAGATTGCCCAATCCCCGCCGCGCGTGCCAGCCGGAGACCGGGGCGGCCTGGTGGACGTTGCGGAGGCGGCCCTTGGCATAGCACCGCCCGGGACCGTGGCAAGAGGGCAATTGTTGGCGAATTACGGCTGGCTGGCCGCGATGGAAGAGAACGATTATCCGGCGGCCAAACGGTCGTTCCAAGAGGCGCTGGAGATCGCCCGCGACAGCGGCGACTTACTTCTATTCCAACGTACCCTGGCCCAGGCCGCTCAGGTGGATTTCTACCACCGGCGATTTGAAGAAGCGATCGACACGTCCAAGCAGATCCTCTCGATTTCTTCTTCCGACCTCGACATGGTCACGGAATGTGCCGCCAGATATGTCTATTGCATCTGCGCGATGTCAATCGGCACACCCCCCAGCTCTGAGGAACTCAAAGCCTTTAATTCCGTGGCCGAAAAACTTGGTGACCGCCTATGGCTGCACCTTTCCTATTGGCTCCCTCAAAGGACTACCGGGTTGCGTGGAGACTGGGAAAGAGCGAGAGAGTTCGGCGTCAAAGGTTTTTCGGTAGCGCCGGGGGCTCCTACTCTGCTCTCTACCCTGCCGCAGATTGAATTGGAGACTGGTGAGTTTGACCGCGCCGAGGAGCTGTTCCAACAATTGTCGGGCCGCCTCTCAGAATATCCAGCAAACCCCACTTGGCAATACGCCGCGACCGTCGCGGTATCTGGGTTAACGTCGTTCGCGACCGGTAAGCCCAGGGATCCCGCTATACCTGCAAGCTTCGCCGAGGTCTCCATATCTTCTCCGTACGCCATTCCATTATTCGTATCGGTGACCGATACGGGCCGGGCTCTAGAAGCGCTGGTCCAAGGCGACGTGGAGACCTGCCGAAGTGCATACGACGCTCTGAAAACTTCCAGCGGACGGATATCCCTGGTCGTGTCGGTAGACCGGCTGCTTGGGCAATTGGCGGCGGCCATCGGCGACATACCGCGAGCCATGGAGCATTTTGAAAAATCCCTTTCTTTCTGTTCCAAGGCTGGTTACCAACCCGAATACGCCTGGACCTGCTGGGCATACTCATCTGCTCTCGTGGCGCGAAATGACAGCGGTGACCGCCGGAGGGCCGAGGAACTTCTAAAAGAGGCCCTCACCATCGCCACAGACCTGGGTATGCCGCCGCTTCTCGCCAGGGTGGAAAACCTGATGCCCAAGACCAGCGGAGGGACCGCTCCGGCTAATCCCGGAGGACTGACTCAGCGCGAGGTGGAAGTCATCCGGCTGGTCAGCAATGGTATGACCGACCGGGAGATCGGCGAAACCCTATTCATCAGCGTCAAGACCGTGGGGAACCACCTCAGCAACATCCTCAATAAGACCGACTCCGCCAACCGGGCCGAGGCGGCAAGCTATGCCAACCAACATGGCCTGATAACTTCGGATGCCCCGGACGCGGAATAAATCCGGCTTTCGCGCTGATTGGCCCTAGTATTCCACCCGGTATACCCGCTCAGCGGTACCTTGGAACATGGCGGCCCGCTCTGTGGCTGAGTAGTCTTTGGACAGAATCTTGAAGGCGTTGTAGAGCACGTTGTAGGAGTGGCCGACCTTGTCGGGCGGGAAATTGCTCTCGAACATGCCCCGTTCCGGACCAAACTGCTCGATGGCGTAGTTCATGTACGGCGACATCAACCCGGCCAACTCCTCAGACCCGATCGGCTTCTCCCTAGCGTACCAGTCGTACCCGGTGCGCGGCTGGCCGATTCCGCCCAATTTCACGTAGACGTTGGGACACTTGGCCACGGCTGCCAATCCCTCGCGCCATTTCGGCAGCACCTCTTCGTCACGGTTGGCGTAGGGTCCGGTGCGCAGCATCCCGCCGATGTGGTTCAGGATGATCGTCAGCTCGGGAATCGCCTGGGCGAAGTCGGCCAACTCGGGCAGCTGCGGGAAGTACATCCAGGCGTCAAAAGAGAAACCCATCCGGGCCAAGACCCTGGCGCCGGCCCGAAAGTTCTCATCAAGCAACTGGCTTTTCAAGTCCCAACGGTTGCTAGCGATATCAGGGTGGGCGTCCCAAGTCAGGCCGTGACGGATGCCGCGAAACCGGTTGGGGCTGGCCGCTTGCAAGGCTTCAAGCACCGGCTCGACCCGGTCACCCAGGTTGAGGTTGGCGTGGCCAACGATGGACGCTGCGGCCTTGGCTGGTCCGTACAGACCGGTCGCCCCGGCGGCGGCCAGTCCCTGGACAAACTCGACCTCGCCCACTGGCTTCATCTCTTCGGGGCCGCTGGGCCGGTACATGGCGTTGGTCTCAACGAACACCGTGGATACCACGTTGTGGCCGCTGTTCAGGTCGGCATACAACTCCGGCAGCAGGTAATTCTGATAGGGAATACGGGCGGGACGGCGGTCCCAGAGGTGGTGGTGTGGGTCACAGATGGTAATCTCGGGTTCCAGGGTGGGCTCTTGGGTTAACGCGAGCCAGTCATTGCCACCGAACGGCATGGGCGTGCCTCCACACTAACCAATATTTCTTTCGGGTACTTCGATTTCCGCTCGTCCTGAGCTCCGTCGAAGGGCCGCATAAGACAAGCCCTGCCCACCATAACCTTGGTTTTCCAGCGCTAGTGGTTCGACAGGCTCACCATGAGCGGGTTTGAGCTTGGGTGGACTGGAGAATCTGCCTTGGTTGCCTAGTGCAGGCTTTTGGCGAACTTCTGGCGGACCTTGGCAACCTTGGGGCTGATGACCACCTGACAGTACATGCTGCCCGGGTTGTTCATGTAGAACTGGCGGTGCTCTTCTTCAGCCTCGTAGAATTTCTCGAATTCGGCGATCTGGGTCACAACCGGACCGGGCTGGCTGCCTGAGGCGTCCAGTTCCTTGATGAATTCGGCGGCCTGGTCCCGCTGTTCATCGCTGGTGTGCAGGACCGTGGAGCGATACCGGGCGCCCTTGTCCGCGCCCTGGTAGTTGAGGGTCGTCGGGTCGTGGGTCGCGAAGAAGACCTCGAGCATTTCCTTGAAGGTGATCTGGGCGGGGTCGAACTCTAGCCGCACCACCTCGGCGTGGCCGGTGGTCTCGCCACAGACCTGGTAGTAGCTGGGGTTCTCAACGTGACCGCCCGAATACCCGGACGCGATCGACGTCACTCCTTTTATCTCCGTGAACACGGCTTCGGTGCACCAGAAGCACCCGCCACCGAATACCGCTACTTCATTATTCTCTGCCATCGTTAACTCTCACCACCAGATTATTTCTGTATTTAGTCTAGCCTACGATATCAGCCAGCCGGTCTAGCTGGCCCATGTCCGCGGCGGTGGGCAGGAACACCAATTCGTCCATCCCAACACCTTCCAGGTCGTGGATCAGGCCCTTAACCGCTTCGGTGGATGAAACCGCGTTCTGGGCCATCTGCTCGGCAACTGGACCCAAGAACGAGTAGTAATGCCTGATGTAGTCGCCGACCACGTCGGCGGCGTCGGGGCCCAGGGCGTAGGAGCACACGGCCGCCAACCGGGGCTTGCCGGGCTTCCCCGCTGCCTCCCAGGCATCTACAGCCATCTTGTATGACGCCTCGACCGCTTCCGGCTGCGTCCCGGCGGCCAGGAAGCCGTCGGCCAGTCTGCCGGCACGGGCGATGGCCTGAGGGGTGCCGCCACCGATGAGTATCTCCGGGCCGCCCTTTTGGACGGGTGGCGGGCCCACGGGGCCGACGTCATTCTCGGGGTCGACATCTTCGCCCGACCAGATACGTTTCATCGTGGCTATCTGGTCCTCGAACCGGCGGCCTCGGTTGCTGTACTGGGCAGGCGCGGCTTTGTAGTCGTCGGGACGGCGTCCCACACCGAATCCAAGCGTGAGGCGTCCGTTGGAGATGGCGTCCAGGCTAGCGGCCTGCTTGGCCAGTACTCCTTCGTTGCGAAGGGGCGCCAGCATCACGCCAGTCATCAGCCTGATACGGGTCGTGACCGCCGCGGCTGCAGCTAGCTGGATGAACGGTTCGTAGTTCTGGTAGACCAACCGGTCGATGGTTCCCAACGTGGAGAAGGGGCCGGCCTCGGCGCGCTGGGCCCATTCCAGGATGAAGTCGCCCTTGACTCCGGGTACGGCCCCCGGCAGACCGATGCCTATCTTCATGTCAGTCCTTATTGGCTGGGGTTACCTGGGGTTAGACAAAGTCCAGTTGCTCGTAGTTGCCGCCGATGGCGGTCTTGGCGTCCAGGCCAAGCCACTTATCGACGATGGTGGAATAGACGCTGCGGAAATCGACATTGAAAAGCAGGTCGCCGTCCAGTTGGTCCTCTTCCCTTAGCGACGGGTACTCCCCGAGCATCCCGCCCTTGATCGGCTGTCCGATGAGGTACGATGCGCCGCCGGAGCCGTGATCAGACCCTGAGCCATTGTCTTTGACCCGGCGTCCGAACTCGGTGAAGACCAGCATCATGACGTTGTCGGCTGCGTCATGCTCCCGGAGGTCGGCAAAGAAATCGCCGATGCCGGCCGACAGGTCGGTGAGCAGCGGTGTTTGCACCGGCACCTGGTTGGCGTGGGTGTCGTAGCCGCCCTGGGAGGTGTAGAGCACGCGAGTGCCAAGACCTTTTTGGATCACTTGGGCCATGCCACGCAGGCTCTGGGCGATGGGCGTGGCGGCGTATTCAATGGTCGAGGAATAGCTGTCGGCAGCGGTTTTGAGGATGTCGGCCCCTTTCAAGGCATCCAATCCGGTGCGTCCCAGATAGTCCATGGCTGCGCCGGTGCCGATGGCGGGGGAGTACATCCGCTCGAAGACATCTAACGCCCGGGCACGCTGTTCCTGTCCGGCGATGCCGGTTAGGACGCCGTAGCCTTCTAGCACGGCCACCGAGGCAACTGGCACGCCAGTCAGCGCCATGGCCCTGGGCAGGCCCCGTCCGAAGTTGACCCCGGTTAGTACGTTCTCGCCGTGGGGGTCGATGTCGCGGATCACCCGGCCCAGCCAGCCTTCCGTGGCGATCTTTTCCGGCTCACAGGTGTGCCAGATGTCCATGGCCCGGAAGTGGGAGCGGTTGGGGTTGGGGTAGCCGACGCCGTTGACGATGGCCACTTGGCCCTGGTCATACAGGTCTTTGAACGCGCCCAAGGCTGGGTTGAAGCCGAACCGGTCGTTGATCGGCAGCACGTCCTCGGCAGGTACGCCCACGGTGGGACGGTTATCGTAATAGAGCGAATCGGCGTAGGGGACGACCATATTCATGTAGTCGCTGCCGCCGGTCAGCTGGACCACCACTAAGATGGGGTCTTTCTTGGTGGATGTCATGGCCTCACTCCCAGTAAGCTCGTCTGGCAGGTCTCGCAGATTACGGTTCACTCTAGCAGTGGGGCAATTGAGCGTCAACGGGGCCACGCGTCAGACGAGCGTCATACGAGCGTCAGACCGGCCGTATAAGCCGTGGTCCGCTTGACAGTCGTTCGGCACGGGCCTTACGATTCAGATTGGTTCCCCTAGGCGTAGGGGAGTGGCCACTGCACCTTTGGGTGTGCCTGCAAGGGCACGTCTCAAGGGGTTACAATGGGGATATAGCTCAGTTGGGAGAGCGCGGCGTTCGCAATGCCGAGGCCGAGGGTTCGAGTCCCTCTATCTCCACCATCATGCCTCTGTAGCTCAGCGGATAGAGCGGCGGCGTCCTAAGTCGCGCGTCGGGGGTTCGACTCCCTCCAGGGGCACCATTAACAATCACGGAGCTGGCGCCGACTGGCGTTGGCACCGCCTATCAGTAGCACCGGCGTCCTTAAAGAAGGGCGCAACATATCGCAGGAGCGTAGCTCAGTCTGGCCAGAGCGCTGGTCTCCAAAACCAGTGGCCGGGGGTTCGAATCCTCCCGCTCCTGCCAATTTTAGGCACAAAAAGGACCTTGGGTGATTCCAAGGTCCTTTTATTTTTGCGGTTTGCCGACATTTTGCCGACATTGAATTTCTAATTCACTTCAAGAGGCTCTTCCAACATCCTTGGCTTAAGGGCCTCTTCGAAGCGGATAGCAGCCTCTTCTTGAAGGCCCGGCATCACGTGCGAGTAGATGTCCATTGTTATGGCTATTGATGAATGGCCTAGTCGTTCGCTGATAACTTTAGGGTTAGCTCCGGTACGGAGCATCAAACTGGCATGTGCATGACGTAGGTCATGAAATCGGACGTTCTTTAGACCGGATTCCGTGACTATCTGGGCGAAGGTATGACTAACCGTACTTGGATCTAACGGAGAACCGTCCAGATGAGCAAATACCAAGTCTGTTGGGGCAACCGTTATTCCGAGCAACTCTTTTTGCTGTTCCTAATGTTCTTTATGGCTCCTAAGCAAAATCGCTAATGACGGAGGCATTGGAATCAACCTTCGGCTGTGAGAACTCTTTGGTTCCCGTACTGAGAATTCACCGCCATACAGTCTTTGCAGGGATTGTGTGACCGAAATCGTAGCGAGCGGTAAATCGACATCACACCAGCGTAGTCCCAATAGTTCCCCTCGGCGCATGCCAGTGTAAAGAGCGGTATACACCAGGGCGTAGTAATCTGTTCCCTCGAATGCGTCAATGAGCCGGTCAATCTCAGATGGAGGGAGAATGATAATTTCTTTCCTAGAAGGACGAGGTGGGTCTGTCATCTGGGCAACATTTCTAGATAGAACTCCCCACTTAACTGCATGTGACAAAGCTTCCGATAGTACCCGGTGATGATGTTTCACGGTCCTTGCGGAGAGTCCGCCTTTCCCATCACGCCTCCCAGTAGCCAGAGCCTTGGCGTAATACTCCTGGAGATGCGCAGGCTGTAATTTCTTAAGAGGGATGTTCCCGAGATGAGGGATTAGGTGACATCTGACAATGAAGCCGTATCCGTCTTGCGTGGAAGGCGCGGTGTTAGTAGAAACGTAGTCCGTCATCCAGCGCTCTAGGAACTCCGATAAATTGACCTTGGATAGGTCGAGAGCCGTGCCAGAATCGACCGCTGCCGCCAATTCTCTCAATTTCCTATCGGCTTCTTTCCTAGTCCCCTTTACGTTTACAAACTTCCTTTGCCTCCGACCGCTGGAGTCCTTGCCGAGGTCGATGGTTAGTTCATAGGTCCCTTTTCCACGTCTACGTATGCTGCCGTTCATGACGCTTGTCTCCTGATCCGCATCGCGTGCTTCGAGTAGGTACGATTGTTAGCGCAGTCTGTGCAAAAGCTCCGTTGCCCCTTCCGTGGCTTTCGACTAGGTTGGAATGTACTGCCACAGTTGGCACAGATCGACAGAGAGTCTGCCCTGGTCAATACAGACGCCATCTGCAACGCTATAGCACCAAACAAGGTGGAAGACCCGGATAAGATGACTTGAGGTCCGTTCCGATCCAGATCTACAACCGGGCGCACGTTAGCCATCTCCAACCATCCGTTAACCACCAGAGTCAGCCGTAACCACTGGGTGTCTAGACTCATCTGATAGACACTCTCGGCTGTCCTGCATAACAAGGTCCAGTTCGCTTCGCTCCCTCTTTTCCCGCCGTCTAGCGCTTGCGCTATAGAAATCATGGCCGTTACCTGGTTCGCGTAGGTCTTCCAACTACTAAGCTGTTCGGACCATAGTCCCGGCTGGTTTCGATCTCGTCTAGGTACACATGAATTGGCCAGTAACTGGGCCAGTTTCCTCTCGGTCAGGGTACCCGCCACATGAATTGGGACCGGAGAGGGGTTGTGGGTGTGAGGCATGCCATGCTTACAGATCCCTAGCACCCCCCAGGTGCTGGCAAACTCTTCTATATCGACGTCTGGTGCTTGAGCTAACCGGGCGAAATTCTCTAGTAACCTGCCGTCAGGCTCTGCCCACCTTAAGTTCTCAGTAATAGATAAGCTCCAGAGTAATCTGCCATTGACCAACTTCACGTAATCCGGCAGCAGAACGGTTCCGGTCGGCAGCCCAAGTTGCTTAGGAACCCGACCACCTGACCCAACGAAAGTGTTTAAGAATGTTCTATAAGTCATATTTAGTAGTTAAGGTTAAGTTAAGGATAAAATCTATACGAGGTATTGGCTAGTTGTCAAAATAAAAGGTGTAGACCGCGTTGTGGAGGAATCAGTGATGCCCGATAGTACCGACTCGAAATCACCTGTTTTGACGGTTGAAGAAGCCCGTATTCTGCTCAGACTGTCCCGGAATTCGATGTATGCGGCCATCGCCCGACAAGAGGTACCGCACCTCAAGATAGGCCGGCGAATCCTAATCCCTAGGAAAGCTCTAGAGGGACTTATGGACGGCTTTCATGAGTGACTTGATAGCCAGTGTGTCTCTCCTGATAAGTGAGTGGCTACTGGTCTTTCTAACAACCATCACCTCCACCGAACAGAGGAGGCACCGTTAGCCCAGGCAAAGGCCCGATGTTGTGAGGTGCTATTTATGGCGATCCAGCTCGTTCATGATGTGTTGTATCTAACGTTAAAGCCTGGCCGCAAACTGACGTTGGCGGTCCTCGCAGAGCATGCAGACGAAAATGGAATCTGTTGGCCTTCGCAAGCCTTACTTAGCGTCCGAACATCTATGTCTGCACGGAAGGTTAGGGACCATTTGAGAGGTCTTGAATCAGAAGAGTGGCTTATAACCCAGGTGAGGCAAGGGCCGAGGTTTGTCAATCGATACCTGTTGAACGTGCAGCAGATAAAGAGCAACGCAGAGGCCACCAAAAACCGCATCAAAAAAGATAAGAATGATCGTTGGGTCGATGGAGAGGACCTTAACTTCGCCACCCCGGACTTATCAGACCCGGCTGCGGACTTTGAAAACACCCTATCGGACGAAAGTGACAACAACCCCGGACCTACAGGTCCTACAGAAACGTCAACTAACCTTCATATAAAAACTAAAAGAGAAAGGTCAGTGGAATTGTCAGAAGTAGCTAAGTTACAGAAGCTAAGCAATCTGCGATGGAACGGCTTAGATTATGGGCAGAGTTTGAAAGCTCAGATGAAGCCTTTAATTCTCACCAAGAAACGAGCCTACAGACCGCATTAACCGACGCCTGTTCCATCATTTCTCAAACAGACCTGATACTCGAGTTAGGAACCTGGGATTTCCTGAACGAAACCCGGAGAACTACATGGATATCGCGGATCTCGGAAAGCTACCAGCAATGCTAAACACCCCAATGTTCAACGGAACCCTGGGTATAGCACTGCATGATGGACATCCCTGTCGGGAGCACCCACCGGTGGGGTACTGGAAGGGTATGAGTAATCGTAACCCGAACATGACCATTCCAAGACAACTAGCCCTAGGGGAAGTTATTGGGCAGAAAAAGGGAAAAGCCCAGCCGAAGCCCCGTCCGGTGTCACCAGGTCGTCCAAGGCGGGAACTGGACGTAGAACTGCTTAGAGAGCTTCGTGGTAAGGGTTACGGGTACAAACGGATTGCGTCGGCATATACAAGGGCCACTGGTGAGTACATCAACCATACCACTGTGCGAGAGCGGTTGACGGTTATTAATCTTTTAGGTACTTAGCCGGAACGTTCAGAGCACCAGTTAAGTCAGCACCAATGACGCCTTTCAGCCGAGCCACGGTCAGGTTGGTGAATCGAAGGTTGGCACCGGTCAAGTTGGCGTCGGTCAGGTTGGCATCGAACAGGTTGGCTCTAAATAGGCTGGCACCGGTCAGGTTGGCCCCGGTCAGGTTGGCGTCGGAGAGGTCTGCTCCCCGTAAGTTAGCCCGGGCCAGGTTGGCCGAAACCAGCTTGGCGTCGGAGAGGTCGGCCCCGTGTAAGAGAGCGAAGTAAAGGTCTGCCCCTTCCAAATCGCAACCTGGGCAATCCTTATCTGTTTCAGGATTGTAGCCACCACAACCGATTACTAGACCAGCCACCAGCAGCGTCAACATCATGGCTATCGTGCCAGTTCTCATGGGTCACATTTTACACATTTAGTTAACCGTGTAGACTACCGCCATGGCCGAAGAAAGCTACTACGAATTGCTACAGGTCACGCCCACGGCTGATTTGGAGATAATCACGGCCGCGTACCGGGCTTTAATTCGGAGGCATCACCCTGACCGAAATCCTAGCCCAACCTGGGTAGTGATACGCTGCGCCGACCCTACGTGTTTTCGGGCGACGTCTGGCTTTAACGACGTTCTTCAGAAAGCCAACTATCATGAATTTCTTTGCTTCAATGGATACGTTTATTCTAGAATGACATTATGATGTTGTCGCAAGATTTCTAGAGAGGAAGGGTTTGCGAACCGAAACGATAAGGCGATAAGAGTAATTGGAAACTAAAATTAAATCTTTATTTGGGCCCGCAATGCTTACGGTCATCGGCGTTATCGCGGCAATGTTTGCTGTGGGTATTGTGTTTGCCCTAAGTAATTCTGGTGGTGAGAACAGATCGATTACAGGTGCCGCGATTGGCGCAGATGCGCCCACTGAAACACCGGCTCCCACTGAAACACCGGGAACGCAAGCTGCTGACATCCAACTTATTATTCTTCCGGTCGCTCCTCTTGGTGGGACACAAGAAGAACCGACTGTCGTACCAGCAACTCCAACTCCGTTACCTACATACACGCCCTACCCCACCTATACACCTGTGCCAACGGCAGTTCCCACTCCAGAACCAACACCCACTCCGATGCCGATACCTACCGCGACCCCTATTCCCGGCATAGATGACCACGGGGATCACGTCTTTAGCGCAACGATGACTGAACTTAATCCAGACTTCGACTACTTCGCCAAGTACTCAGTGTTACAGGTCTTCGGGGAACTTGAGACCCCGGATGACATAGATTATTTCTCTTTCGAGGCCTACGGAGGAGAGGAGGGATTCACATTCAGTCCCCGGTTCTTACCCTTCGTCACTGACACGGGAGGAGGTATACCCAAGATAGCTCTCTACGGTTCGGATTGGTTCACGCCACTTGCTACCATAGAATTATTCGAAGAGAGCTTTCGGTACACACCCGGGTCTCCTGGGATCATCTATCTCTCGGTATCTAATTCCAACCCCATGTACACCGGCAAGTACCGAGTGGTCGTGCACCGCACCTCTACCAGTGCACGCCCAGATTTCGCGAAACCCCTAGAACCACTCTGGCCTGCTGGCGCTGCGACACCAATACCGACTCCAGCACCGACAGCAACACCGACGCCTGCTGGCGCTGCGACACCAATACCGACTCCAGCACCGACAGCAACACCGACGCCTGTGCCGACCCCTACGGCAGTACCAACGCCCACTTCCGACAACGACACTGCCGCATTCACCCTGTCCACCACCACCGCCACGGTCAGTGAGTCAGGAACCACCGCCACATTCACCGCGGTACTGGGAGCCCAGCCATCATCGGACGTGGTCTTGTCCATCACTTCTGCGGATACAGGGGAGACCACGGTATCTGCTTCTACCTTGACCTTCACCAATGCCAACTGGGACACCGCGCAGACCGTCACCGTCACCGGAATAGACGATTCCCTGGTCGACGGAGGCCAGATCACAGCAGTCACCATATCTGTAGTTGATGCTAGTTCTGCGGACCCCTACGACTCCGTGGCTGACCAAACCGTCACTGTCACCACTTCCGACAACGACACTCCCGCATTCACCCTGTCCACCACCACCGTCACGGTCAGTGAGTCAGGTACCACT
>Ga0209501_10000290_pt1 | contig 63628 bp, 53 predicted proteins | sample ArcticOcean_MG_C_4_FD_187434 | JGI IMG/M metagenome (GOLD analysis project Ga0209501, IMG submission 187434) | Marine microbial communities from western Arctic Ocean - ArcticOcean_MG_CB4_134 (SPAdes) (version 2) | ecosystem: Environmental > Aquatic > Marine > Oceanic | place: Arctic Ocean...
CGCCATACGGAAGCGGATGTGAACGTGATTGGTCTAATAGGTGAACGAGGGAGAGAGGCTAAGGAATTCATTGAAGATGATCTTGGTGAAGAGGGACTGAAAAGAAGTGTAATAGTTCTGGCAACTTCAGATGAGCCACCGCTGATCCGGCGACAGGCGGCCTATCTGACAATGGCGCTAAGTGAATATTTTCGAAATCAGAAAAAGGATGTTTTGTGCCTGATGGATAGTGTTACTCGCTTCGCTATGGCTCAGCGTGAAATTGGTTTATCAGCGGGCGAGCCTCCTGCAACAAGAGGGTATACGCCAACTGTTTTCTCTGAACTACCCCGTTTATTGGAACGGGCTGGACCAGGTACTTCTGAGCAAGGCTCAGTGACAGGCTTGTTTACTGTCTTAGTTGAGGGAGATGACCACAATGAACCAATATCTGATGCCGTTCGAGGTATTTTGGATGGACATGTGGTGCTTGACAGGAATATTGCCGATAGGGGGCGTTTTCCAGCTGTGAACATACTTCGTAGCATCTCCCGTACTATGCCCGATTGTAATACTAAAGAGCAAAATACAATAATTGATAGAGCCAAGCAGCTCGTCTCAACGTATGAAGATATGTCGGAGTTGATCCGTTTAGGTGCCTATAGACAGGGATCTGACGTTCTGGTCGATGAGGCGATTCATTATTTTTCAGCAATTGAAGAATTCTTGAAACAAGGTAGAGACGACTATAGTGATCTAGAAGCTAGCTATACCCAGTTAGCACAAATACTTGATATGCAGTATGGGCAAGAAGTGGCAGCATAAATGGCGAAGACATTGCGCTCATTGATACGTCTCTATCAGTTTAACGTTGATGAAAAACGCAGGCAAGTAGGTGGCATGATTGCTGTGCTTAATGATCTAGAAAGGCAGGCAGGTGAACTGGAAACAAAAATTTCAGAAGAAAAAACCATAGCTGGCGCATCCCCGGAAGAGGCTGGCGTCTTATTTGGTAATTACACAGCTCATTATATATTAAAAAGAGAGCGCATTGCTGCTGCGATTAAAGAAATGGAGGAAAAATTAAAAATTGGACAGGAAGAAATGCGCGAAAGTTACCGGGACCTAAAAGGTGTTGAATTGACACAAGATGCCCGAGAAAACCAGGAGGCGTTGAAACAAGCTAGATCGGAACAGGCGGTTTTGGATGAAATTGGAATTGAGGTACATAGAAGGGCATCTGGCCATTAATAAGCTTGGGCCGGCTAGTCCCAGTCATAGACCATAACTTGATAGGAGTTGCGAGTTGCTCCAGTTTGGTTGATGATCTTGAAGCAGAACTTCGTGAAGCTGAGAAAAGCCATCAACATTAAATGGCTGAGACAAAGTAATCAGGAACCACCTTGGAATTAGTTCGTTGCTAAAATCTCTGAGCAACACGACCCCAGCATATTCCAACGAGGGAAACTTTTCATGAGCGATGCTTTCAAAATAATCAGGCAACGATGATTTACTTAAGATTAGTTCGTCCGGCACATAACAAATTTTAATAATTATAGAGTTATTTCCAGACTGCTTAATTCGGCTGCCTATGGAGACTACATAGTCAGTTGTAACATCAGGGTTAGTTTGTGTAATCAATAAACGTCGGCGGTCGAGTATATCCATCATCACAACTATTATACGACGACACCTGAACGATAATTAGAAGTCATTTTGGGAACAGGTATATCTATAAATTGAAGGGCTGATTGCATGATTATATTTCCAGAAAGTCCTGTGATCTCGATACATTCAGAGAATATTTTGATTAGGTCACGTCGCATGGATTTTGTGAATGGAATTGCAGAGCGGACAAATAGATCAAATTGCTTACCTTTTGACGAGATCAGGCCATCTAACTGTATACGTCCTAATTTACTGAGTTCGAGGTCAACGATGAAACGCGCAAAATCTTCTTCATCTTTTTTGTTAGGGTCATTTGACCCACTTCTAAAATTCATTTGAAAGAATTCAAATTCGGACCCATTAAATAACGGAATTAAGGTGGTGCGCCAATCACCTCTGTTTGTCTCACGGACGGACTGGCCCAACTGATTATATTCTTCAGCCAAACGAGCATACAGTTCAGGGCTATTATTTTGTATCCGTCTACCAGCCTGATTTCCAAGCCAATTCCGGATATCTCCTCCCTTCAAGGCTGAAATAAAAAACAGTATGTTTGCTGCCATTTGACTGTCAAGCTTTGGTACTTTGAGGGTCGAAAATTGTTGGTTTGTTATAGTTTCAGAACTTTGGATCAACTCTAGTGCTTCATTAAGTGCCGGCCAATTTCGATTGGTAAATAAAGAACTCACTGTATCGCTGAGAGAAGGTGCAGGGAGCATAGAGTCTTCTGCGGAAACAATCTCTATTGGTATGACGCCATCAATTGTTATTTGAGGAGTTGTCTCTAACATAATATAACCGAGTGGGGTTTCAACTATCGGGTGGCCAATATTGTTGATACTAATGACCCGTCCCTGAATCACTTGCCCTGGCACCAAATTTGTTTTATGGGAAGGATCATTTCCGATGGTAATACCGGATATAGTATCCGTTAGTTGCAATTCCAATTTAGAGCCAATTGAAAAATATCCTCCTGATCCACTGTAACCAGGAGTATTGCCACTATGCGCGGTTCCTTCGAGAAAAGTTGAAGTACTGTTGGCTCCTTTATAATCTTTTGCAGCTTGAGAGGTTGTCCATACAAGGTTATTTTCAACACTCCCTGAGGACCTTTGATTAGGCGTCTTTGTTTGTGAAGCACCTGCCTTGAATATTGTAGCCTTAACGACCCCTCCAACATTAAGTTTGGTTAGATTACTGGTCGGCACGCTTTGAAATTTTCCATCTACGTTAGCAGTACTCTGGGTAAAATTAATTTTGTTTGATTTGGAAACCACCGTGTCCGTTATGCCAGTCGTCAGTTTGGAGTTGGACATGACTACATCTGTCGGATTTTTGATCCTCCCTCTATTTTGTCCAATAGTATTTCTACGGATTAAAAAAGTCGGTTGGGGTAAGAGATTTTGTAATAGTAGTAGAAGTTTTTCACCCTTAGCAAAATTTAACGCAGAAGAGAGTGTAATTTTCCCCAAATTTGTTTGAACTTCCAAGGAACCTGTCGATGACGACTTTAAAACTTCAGCTTCGATTATGTCGCCAATTGATTTTTGTGTAAGTGCCGCAGGAATATTCTCTACTAAAGCGATATTAGATGATGCACCATGCGTCTGGGTCGGAGACGGAGATGTGTTAGGTGGAAGGATTGTTGCCATTGTTGATTATGCCAGTTTTTCGGCAATACTCGTGATGTCGATGGCAGCCTCCGTATTAGGAAACCGAACAAGTATTGGAGATTGCGCGCGGATTGAATCACGTACTTTTGGATCGCGGCGAATTACACCTGCAAGTGGAGGCGAAAATTTTAGAAATCCTTCACAGGCCTTTAAGATTGTATTGTAAGTTCGTTCTCCTTCCTTAATGGAGTTAGCCATATTTACGATAATGCGCACGTCTGTGTTAGGGCGTTCCATATGTGTTATTTTTATAAACGCATATGCATCCGTTAGGGCAGTTGGTTCGTCCGTAGTGACAACAAATAAGGTATCAACTTGGTGGGCTAAATTCCTCACTGTTCTCTCTACACCAGCACCTAAATCCAAAACGACACTTTGATAAACTGCTGATAGGCGGATGATATCCTCGCCTAAGCTATGGAGGCGATTGGCTGAGACGCTCGCTAAATTGCCAGTGCCTGAACGGCCGGCTATAATATCAAATCCCCCCTCCTCAAATTGCATGGTTGCTGCTTCAAGCGGAAGTTTGCCACTTACTACTGTACCTAGATCGTGCTTTGGCATTAGGCCCAGTTGAATATCAACATTCGCTAGGCCTAAATCACCATCGAACAAAAGTGTCTTACGGCCTAAATTTGCAAAAGCATGGGATAAAGTTATGGCAAACCATGTTTTACCAACGCCACCTTTTCCGGAAGCAACGGCATAGATAACGTTTTTTACCTTCTTGGCTGATTGTTGCCGGTTACTGGCGATAATTTGCTGCAAATTTCCCTCCGAAATAGAATATTCACTATTCCGTCTACAACGCAATATACGTTAATCGAGCAACTAATGTTGGGAAAATATTTAGATTTGCTCGACTGTCTTGATTTTAGCCCTAGGATGAACTTCATTTTGTGACATCACAACAGTCGACGGACGAAATCTATCAATTATGGACCTTACAAATGGTCGAATATTTGGGCTAGTTAGGAGAACAGGTGTTTCCCCGGCTAATGCTTGCCGTTCGAAAGCCTGCCTCACCGCAGTTATAAACTCTTGAAGTTTGCTTGGAGCCATTGATAGTTGTTGTTCGTCACCGGTTCCTACCACAGATTCCGCAAATTCCTGTTCCCATTCTGGGGAGAGGGTTACCAGTTGAATAACTCCCTCACCATCAGAATTTGTGTCACTTATTTGTCGAGCAAGACGCATACGTACATGTTCAGTGATTTGATTGATATTTCGAGTTTGTGTGCAAGCTTCAGAAAGGCCTTCCAAAATTGTTGGGAGATCTCTGATTGAAATTCTTTCTTGTAACAGATTCTGGAGAGTACGCTGAATTCCGCCGACAGTGATTTGTGTTGGTACTATATCCGCAATTAACTTTTGATGATCTTTATCTAGTTCGTCCAAAAGCTTTTGTGTTTCTGTAAAAGAAAATAGTTCCGCCATATTATCTTTTACTATTTCTGTTAGATGGGTCGTGATGACAGTGGGTGCATCAACAACGGTATAACCACGGAACATGGCTTCTTCTCGTGATTGGCTATCGATCCAGAGAGCTGGTAGGCCAAAAGTTGGCTCATTGGTTGTTTCACCGGAGATCGTTATTTCTTCACCCCGTGGATCCATGACTAACAACATATTTGGACGGAGATCTCCGTTGCCAGCGTCAATTTCTTTGACCCGGACTACGTAATTATTAGCAGGTAGCTGCATATTATCCTGTATCCGGACGGCTGGCATCACGAAACCCATTTCTAAAGCCATCTGCCGACGTAAGGCCTTTATTTGATCAGTGAGGCGCCGACCGTCTGGCCCGTCATTTATTAGTGATAGCAAGCCATATCCTAATTCAAGGCGAAGAAAATCTATCTTAAGGACTTGGGAAATCGGTTCTTCTTGAACTTGAGACGCATCAGCTAGTTCGGCCTTTTCTTCTTCTTTCTGTTGTTCCAGTACAATCTTTTCTCGTCGGGAGTTTACGAATGATATTCCACCTATACCACCGGCTAATGCCAAAAAAGGCAAGGCAGGTATACCCGGTAAAATAGCAAGGCATACCAATAGAAACGAAACCATTCCCAATGATTTTGGTTTTCGGCCAAGTTGACCAAATACGGCTTTTTCCATTGGGCCTTTGACGCCACCCTTTGTGACGAGCATACCGGACGCTGTAGAAACAATTAAAGCAGGTATCTGTGTAACTAAACCATCTCCGACGGTTAGTCTGGTGAAAGTATCTAAGGCGTCACCAAAGGCCATATCGCGCTGTGCAACACCAATCACAATTCCCCCTACAATATTAATCCCAGTAATTAACAAACCGGCGACTGCATCACCCCTTACAAACTTGGCTGCACCGTCCATTGCGCCGAAGAAAGAGCTTTCATCCTCGAGTTCGGTCCGACGTTTTCTAGCAGTTGCTTCATCAGTCAGACCGGACGAAAGGTCAGCGTCAATGGCCATTTGTTTGCCGGGCATCGCATCTAGAGTGAACCTAGCCGCGACTTCGGCAATTCGGGTAGATCCTTTCGTGATTACGATGAAATTCACGATCACGAGAATACCAAATACAATAATTCCAATGACAAAATTTCCACCCATGACGAAGCCACCGAAGGCTTCGATTACCTTCCCGGCGGCATCTGTTCCTTGATGGCCGTCGCTGAGTATCAGCCTCGTAGAAGCAAGATTTAAAGCGAGCCGGATCAAAGTTGCAAGTAAGAGAACCGTTGGAAAAGAGTTAAAGTCCAGAGACTTATCCATAAAAATGACAGTCATTAAGACTAAAACCGAAAAAGTTATTGAAAATGCTAGGCCGATATCTAGAAGCCATTTAGGCATTGGTAAAATCAATATTACCAAGATTGCAACCACACCAAGAGCTAACATTATGTCACCTCGCGCAAAAGCCCTTCGAAGGCGCAGCACGATGTTACTACCGAGTGCCTCCATGGCTTCTTCCGTTGCACTTGGTGAAGGTGTCTCAAATCCCTCAAGGATTTCGGCGGTAGTCACACCTTGACCATTGTTAGTACTAGATGGAATAGGGTCTATTTCAGGTGTTGTATCTGCCATTTTGCCTCAATAATTATCCCGATAAAAATCAGGTGGCTGCTTGTTCATTTCTGTTACCGGGAGATGGAACATTCACATCTTGTTCAGTGTAAAGCTTTAATTTGTTACGTAATGTACGGATCGAAATACCAAGTATGTTTGCGGCGTGTGTCCGATTACCGAGGCAATGAGTTAAGGTTTCAATGATGAGTTTCTGCTCAACCTCAGCAACAGTTTTTCCAATAAGGGTTACATCATTTTTCTCTGCAGATGTTTTCACTGTCAGTCCGGATCCGAGTGCAGAAATAGATGAGTTCTGAAGGACTATCGAATCAGGGGTAATTTGCCCATCTATTGCCAGGAGAACCCCTCGGTGAATAGTGTTCTCGAGCTCTCGAACGTTCCCCGGCCAAGAGTGGTTTTTTAATAATGCCTTAGCTTCATTAGATAGGACCATTTCCCCAAGACCATTTGCCTCTGCGTACTTTGCCGTAAAAAAGTCCGCTAGAGGCTGAATATCTCCGGGTCTCTCAACCAACCTAGGGACTTCTATAGTTATAACGTTTAAGCGGAAATAAAGATCCTCCCGAAACTTCCCGTTCTTAACTTGTTCCTCCATATTTCGATTGCTGGTTGCTATAATCCGTACATCCACTTTGACTGGCCCTTTACCGCCAATCCTATCAATCTCCTGCTCCTGAACGGCTCTCAAAAGCTTAGCTTGAAGCCGAAGATCCATTTCACTTATTTCATCCAGTAACAAAGTTCCTTTGTTTGCTTCTTCAAACTTTCCCAGTCTTCGAGCTACCGCTCCCGTAAAGGACCCCCTCTCGTACCCAAATAGTTCTGATTCTAATAAATTTTCCGGAATGGCTGCACAGTTAATAGCAACGAATGGGGCCCTTGATCGTGGGCTTTTTTGGTGAACGTGCCGAGCTATAAGTTCTTTTCCGGTGCCGGATTGACCAACCACAAGTATGCTGGCGTTGCTATTTGATACCTGTTCAGCAAGTTTTAATGTCTTTGCCATTAAAGGGTCTTTGTAAACTATAGAGCTCGCATCCTCAGAAACGGCTTCAAAAACAGCTGCAATCAGTTCCTCGTCGGGAGGTAGGGGGATAAATTCTTGCGCTCCCGCTTTTATGGCCCGCACCGCCGTTTTACTTTCACCATCTATTCCACATGCGACGACGGGGACATTGATTCGTTCGCTTTCTAGGCTTGAAACTAGCTTTGCTATATCAAGATTTGAGTCGATCATGATAACATCGGCGCCATTACCTGATCGTAATGCCGCCAACCCCGCCTCTATATCATTCGCTTGCGATACTTTCGCACCGCGGGTTGTAGCGATCTGACTGGCTCCACTGATTTGCCCACCGAGAGCGCCGATTATGAGTAAACGCATTTTGCGTATTATCTCCGTCAATTATTAATTATTATCGAAGAAACGGACCTTATCCGAGGGAGGAAGAGAACTATTTAGAAGCATTTCTAATCGTCGCGGGTTTTCCTGCCTACCGATTGATGAAACTCCTAAGAGATACATATTGCTTACGTTTGCCTCTAAATCAGAATTTGTCTCAAGCTTTGCGGCTAGCGGTAGAAAAACCAGATTTGCCAACAGGGCGCCATAGAAAGTTGTTAACAGTGCCACCGCCATACTCGGACCAATGGTGGATGGGTCATCCAAGTTACCTAACATTGTAACCAGACCGATCAATGTACCGATTAGACCCATTGCAGGAGCAAATTCCGCACCACGCCTTAAAACCTTTACCGCCGCGTGGTTCCGTGAAATAGAGGCCCCGAGATCGCGTTCTAGTATGCTACTAACCTCATTAACGGGACTGCCATCGACAATCATTGTTATTCCCTTGTGCAAAAATGGCTCCGGCTCCAGGCTTTCTGTGACCCCTTGAAGTGCCAGAATACCATTACGTCTTGCCTCATAACTTATTTGCAACATTTGGAGGGCGGCATCCTTGGGTTTACGGCCGGTTCTAATTATTGATTTAAGACTTGCTGAAATCGTCCGGAACATCTCTTCAAAGGAGAAGCAGACGGTGGTAACTGCGAAAGTTCCGCCGAACACAATTAGGATAGATTGCAAATTAACAAATGATCCCGGAGAGCCTCCCAAATATATAGCGGTCCCTATTAGGGAAAAGGCACCTAGTAAACCTAAAACCGTTGCTAAATCAAAAGTTTTCGTGGCCGGTGTAATCTGTACTTGATCTTCCGCCATTAGAACGCTCTAGGTTCGATCAGATTTATAGATTTCTGTCATTGTGACACCGAGGCGATCTTCCAAGACCACGACTTCGCCGCGGGCGACAAGGCGGTTGTTTACGTAAATATCTATCGCCTCACCTACTTTTCGATCTAACTCAACAACCGCGCCTCGTCCTAGTTTGAGCAGTTGATTTACTTCCATCGTTGATTTCCCTAAAACCGCTGAAACTTGAACAGGAATATCGTAGACTGCCTCTAAATCCTGCGCTGTTCCAACATTTGGCACTTCAATTGTTTCGGGTTCTGCTCCAGGTTCTTTAGTCTCCTCGGACTGGGGCGTCTCATCGTCTAATTCGGAAAGTTCTGGTACATCCTGATCGCCCATGAGCGTCTCCTAAAGTTAGGAATGATCATCACTTCTGCCATTATTTTCATCTCTTGAAGGGTGGCTTTCTTCAGCTAAGTTTTCTTTGTGAGCAAATTCGGAATTGCTGCTTCCTTCGCGCGGAGTTTCTTCCAATATTTCAGCATCTTTTATCATGTTGTGTTGGACGGTTGCTTGATTATCGGCCTCGGGTTTTGGTTCTTCTGTCTTAGTTTTCAAGTCTCCATTAGGTGGGGTCACGTCGTTACCATTTTGGGTCGATAAGTTACTATTGATAGCGCTTAAAAAGCGCTTCTCAATACCTGACATCAGTAATTCGGGATTTCTTTCGGCAGATCCACTAGACCATTCAATCTGACAGTTTCCCGTAGAAATTGAAACATCACCGTTAATTATTAACTCACCGCCGTAACTCTTATCCTTGAGAAAATTTTCAATTCGGTCTTTCAAGGTTTCAGATATATCTTCGTGTACGCGAATGGTAATGCGAGGTTCCGTGAGTAACTCCGGCAACACTCTCTGAGAAAACTGAATTGCCTCATCTAAATTTAGTTGTTCATTCATTAAGGGGAATAATTTCCGATTCACGCAATTCAACAGAGAGATGGTTTCGATTTTGATGTGTTCGTTGTATTCAGATTGTTTACGAGATAAATCCAGAATTTCATCAACAATAGTACTCAAGGTCTGTGAGATTGAATTTTCGATACTTGCCAGAGCTTCGGTCATTCCACTCTCTTTTCCAGCGTTAAATCCCTCCTCACGGGCAGCGTTTAATTCATTTTCGCTAAATGTAGGAAGAATTATTTCAGGTTCCGGCTGGTCAGTGATGTTGACTTCATTTTCTTTTCCGGTTTCCTCTTGAATGATATTTTCCATCAATTGGACATCGTCAAAGTCATAATCAAACAAAAACGTTTTTAGCGTAGCCATCTTTTGTTAAGTCGCCATAAAATTCTAATATAGGTCTCTAGAACACCAACTCGTCATCTTCAGCGCCGCTGGCAATCGCTATTTCTCCAGATTCAGAAAGTGTTTTGGCAATGTTTATAACATAGTTCTGGGCTTCATCTACTTCGTTAACGCGGATAGGTCCCATGGCTTCCAAGTCCTCCCGCATCATCTTGGTGGCGCGTTCAGACATGTTATCAAAAAAAAGATCCTTAATATCCTCGGATGCAGCCTTCAAAGCTACCGTTAATCTTTCCTTTTCCACTCGGCGCAAAAGTAATTGGATGCCGGATGGATCGATGCGTGTCATATCTTCGAACGTAAACATCAATGTTTTGACTTTGTCGGCACTCTCTTTATTGCGTTCTTCCAATGCGTCCATTAAACGGCTCTCGGTTGAGCGATCTAAGCAATTGAATATATTTGCAATTTGTTCGTGATTATCCTGGCTGTCCGTTTGAGCCGGGTTATTCATAAATTCTGAGCGTAAAGTCCGTTCTATACCTTCTAGAATATCTTTATTAACAACATCCGTGCGTAACAACCGTAAAACTACTTCCATTGCAAAGTTATCGGGTAAGTTTGAGAGTACGCGCGCTGCATGATCAGGAGTAATCTTTGAAAGAATGACGGCAACTGTCTGGGGATACTCGTTTTTCAGGTAATTTGCCAGGATCTCCTCGCTAACATTATCTAGCTTGTCCCACATTGTCCGGCCTTCTGGACCACGTATCTCTTCCATGATGAGGTCGACTTTCTCTTTTTCCATCGAGGAAAGAAGCAAACGTTCCGTTGAATCGTACGTTCCCAATAGTGAACCAGTCGAAGATAGATTGTCGGTAAACTCTATAAGCAGTTGCTCCACAACGGATGCATCTATCGTCCCTAAATTTGCCATCATATTGGATAGATCACTAATTTCTTCATCTTCCATCCGCTTTAGAAGGTCCGCAGAGTTTTCCGGTCCCAAAGATAGCATAAAGATTGCTGCCTTATTTGCCCCTGAAAGATTGCTGTAGTTTTCCTTTGCATCCATCATGTCCATATCCCTCTAAGCTATGCTTCTTGATACATCCAACCACGAATTATAGAGAGGGCTTCTTCTGGATGTTTTTCAACAATTTCACCAACCCTTTTGACCGAGGAAGATTTAACCCTACCTTCAACCCTGTCGATATCTATAAGTTCTTCAAAAGCCTCTTCTTCACCGCCTTCCGGTCCTTGAATGGCAGGTACGCCTGCGGCCTCCGCAAGCAATCTTTGTTCGGCTTCCGCTGCGGCGGCGGGAAGTGCCTCAAAGGCTCTCGTTAGAAGTGGTCGAACGACAAGAAGTATTGCCAGGACGGCAAGGATGAGAAGCACAATTACCTCTGCAATTCTGACTAGATCTTGTTTCTGAAGACCGAAAAACAAATCAAGGGGTTCTTCTAAATCAACCTCTTTTTCAACAAACCTCATATTAATGACTTCGACGGTATCTCCCCGCTCAGCGTCATATCCGATGGCAGACGAGACCAGTTTTGCAAGATTATCCATTTCTTGTTCAGTGCGCTCGCGATAAACAACCTCACCGTCTTCCTGTTCGATTAGATCGCCGTCAATTAAAACGGCAACAGAAATGCGCTTTACCAGGCCACTCTCGCGAACGTGATTGGTAATCGTTTTCGAAATCTCGAAGTTTGTTACTTCCTCTGTGCGGGATTCAGTGTTTGTGGATTTAGCACCACCGCCGTCCGCTTGGGCATCCGGTAAATTCTGTTGAACGCCTACAGGCTGTTCAGCTTCTGATTCTTGACCACTTGATGTTTCTTCAATGGTATTTGAAGACCGAACGACCTGACCATCGGGGTCGAATTTCTCTTCAGTTGTTGAAATGCGGTCAAAGTCTAAATCAGCGTTTACGTTAACTTTGGAATTTCCCAAACCGACCGATTTTTCAAGTAATTCAGTCAATTCGTTAGCCATTCGTCTCTCAAAGTTTATGCGTCGGCTAACCATGTCGTTAGCCCGGGCTACTTCGGAGTCTTTTTCATTTCCGGTCGCTAAAAGTTTGCCTTTGTTATCAACAATAGAAACCCTGCTGGGATCAAGTTCAGGTATTGCCGATGCGACAAGATGCTGAATGGCGGCAATTTGTTCACCGGTGAGGGTCGCAGCCCCACGCATTTTCAATATGACTGAGGCAGTTGCACTCTGCTTATCCCTCGTGAACAATTGCCGTTGGGACATTACCAGATGAACCCGAGCACTTTTGACAACCTCAATAGATCGGATCGTTTTGGCTAATTCACCTTCAAGTGCTCGGACGAGTTGGACATTCTGCATAAAATTGGTTGTGCCTAAACTGCTGGTATCGTCGAAAATCTCATACCCAGCTGTGCCCCCTAAGGGGAGGCCTTCCGCGGCCATCGCTATTCTTAGGCTCCCCACCTGGGTTGCTGGAACCAGTAGGCGGTTACCATCTATTTCAAAGGGTATATTGCGGGAAGTTAATTGTGCCGTAATGGCATTCTGGTCTGATGGTTCCAGGTCAGCATACAGGAGGTCCATATTAGACCCAGTGAGGCGGGTTATCATGAAGATAAAGAAGAACGCCATTGCCGCTATCATGACGCCCATGACCGCGAGACGAGCGGTACCCATGCCTTTTATAATTGTTACTAGTGTGCCCACTCTTTATTCCTTCTTTTGAATATTAGCGGGATGTCCGCCATCTGTAATCGTGTTCGAAGGTTAGTTAATAATTAAGGGCTGTTGTGTAAAAAAGTCGTTAACACTCGGCAATTATTGCCTATTGAAACCGTCGGAAATTAAAGTTTACTATGATTATGAGTTTTATGACTTCAAATAAAGATTGTGGGCGTGATAGGAACGGAGGGTTGAAACACTATTCATATAGTTTCAGCCTTCCGCTCCCCTAATAGATTTGGGCGAAGATCCAAAGGCTTTAAACCCGAAAATTGGTCTGCTCTTCTCCAATGTTAATATCCAGCTTCTGTGCAGCTCTGAGTGGAAATTTGTCTGTAAACCCCTTGCTCCAAAGAGCCATTTGTAGATGTTTAAATAGGTGAACCAATAATTTTACTTCGGATCCTATAATTTTGGTTCTTCAATGGCCCTTGTAACCGCCGGTTTCGCACCAGGTCGTCCACATATCCCTGAAGGCAGTTTCTATATTTCGACAATAAGGCGCGCCATCACAAATCTTGGATTTATGAAGATTTTCTCGCATGGATAACCGGAGTTTGTTGAGATTATCGATATCACTTGCCAGATCTTTTGCCAATTCCACGTAGTCTTCTTTCGTCTTTGCTGCAAATTCCGGATATCCGGCGTGTGTGACAATAGATGCAGCAACGCGATCTACGAAGTGCTTGCCGAGGAGGGATACAACCGGAACGCCCATCGATAAAGCTTCAAACGTTGTCGTTGCGCCGTTAAATGGGAATGGATCCAGGGATATATCAATCTGTTCGTATAATGCCAGATGAGTTTGGCGGTTATCGGAATTAAACTGGAAAATTAGCCTATCCTCTGAGATACCATTTTTTTTGAAACGGGATTTCCAGCGGGCGTTCATGCTGGGTTCGCAATAATAATTGAAGTATTTTAACAGTAGCTTGCTTTCGGGTACCGCTCGGAGAACGTCGGACCACAATTCAATCACTTTGTCATTGATTTTCTCCGGCTTGTTAAAGCAACCAAACGTAATAAAGCCGTTGGAAAGAATCGGTGAGGGCTTCACGTCAGGGAGGTGCTCCTGGATAGGATATTGGTAATAGTAGGGTAGTCGGTAAAGTTCCTCGGTAAATAGTTCCGGAGTATCTACCGGATGGAGTATGTTATCTGTCAGGTAGTAGTCCATAGCTTCCAGGCCGCTCGTCGCACAGTCATGAAAACTGACTTGAATTGGTGCAGGTCTGTTGGCCGCAATAGTAGGGCGGTTCTCGTCAAATCTTCCGGCTAAGGTAACGAGCACGTCAATACCATCTTCCTCGATCATGTCGGTCGCCTCTTGATCTGACTTGTGAAATATGGAGCGCCAGTGATCTGCGCAATCCTTAAAAACTTCAGTCAGTTCATCCGGGAACTCGACATGACTATACAAAAATATTTCGAATTCATCGTGATCATGATTGGCTATCACCGGGAGGAGGTTCAATGCGACGACATGTGTTCTGAAATCTGACGAAATGTAACCCACTTTTAAACGGCGGGATATCGTTCTATCTCTCTCAGGAAAACTCTTCTTGCTTAATTTGGGTATATTAAAGTGGCCTCTAACCTCCAGGTGGTGGTTGTAGATTTCTCGCGAAGTCAACTGCGGATTGTTTAGTGCTGCAAAAAGCAAGCACTTATGTGTCGCTGATACGTTGGGATTGATTTTAAATGCACGCCAATAGACTTCGGTAGCCTTCTCATTATCACCATACGATTGGTATGCCGCCCCAAGAGAAATTAAAGTTGATAAATTATTAGGATCAATATTTTCAGATTTTAGGAGACTATCTAAAGACGAGCTAAATTTCCCCCCTTTTCGGAGGGCAACGCCTTTAGCAGTTAGTGCCTTCGTATAATTCTGATCCTTCTCCATGGCGAGGTCATATTGCTCGATAGATTCGTCTAATCTGCTAACGGTCTGAAATATATTACCCAGTGCAACACGTGCTTCATTATAATCGGGGTTAATATCAAGGGCGACACGGTAACATATTTGTGCCTGCATCCGATCCCCAAGCTTTTCATAAGTATCCCCAAGAAAAAAGTGAACATCCATTCTTCGAGGTTCCAGTTTGACACATTTTTGTAGCAAGTTTTTTGCTTCTTCGTAATTACGGAGCCTTCGCTGCATCAATCCGAGGTTAAACATTGCATCCGAATAATCTGGATTTAATTCAAGTGCCTGGGAGTAATTATCTATAGCCTCTTCAATTTGACCCGAATCACTGTAGGCGTTACCTAAATTGTTGTAGGCTTGGCCGTAATCAGGCGCTATTTTCAGGGCCCTTTTAATGAGTTGAATGGCGGCTTTAGAGTTTCCTGCTTCGCCGGCAATCACTCCTAGAAAGTGAAGCGCAATGGGATGATTGGGAATATGTTCGAGTACTTTCCGGAAGCCGCTTTCGGCGTGTGCAAGTTTACCTTCTTTATGAAATTTGTTGGATGCTTCTATTAGTTCATTGATGGTGTAGGTGGTCTTCCTCGGCCCTGAAATCAGACCGAGCGGCTTTGACAATCTCTGACCCGATCGTATGTTACCCACTGTTGATCTGTTGGAGTTGCTTTGTTCTTTTGAGAGATGGTTCACTGCCTGACCTTTATTGCGTTATATTTATTTCAAACAGAAGCCGCTGTTGGTGTTATGAGCGTTTGGAAATAATGACCTAGCTTGGTTAAGGTCTGGTAAAACCCACCATAAAGTACTTAATAAAAAAAAATCCCGGTATGGCCGAAGCCATACCGGGTAAGTTTGGTGGTGGGCGTGAATCTCGTTAACGTTTAATCCGGACCAGGTCATCGAGCATTTCATCGGCTGTAGTCAAGATTTTAGCACTCGCCGAGAAGGCTCTCTGTGTGGTTATCATCTGCGTAAATTCTTTAGCGATATCGACTGTAGAAGCTTCCAAAACTGAGTTCTGCACTTTACCGGCACCGCCCGTTCCTGCTGTTCTCAAAAAGAAAAGTCCTGAAAAGTCGGTTTGTGTAAATACGTTACCGGTATTAGCTCCCAAGCCACCGGGGTTTGGGAACGTCGCGACCGGTATTTTAAAGACCGGTCGAATATCACCATTTTCAAATAGAGCTGTTACGAGGCCATCTTCACCGATGGTGACGCCGGAGAATTGACCAAACCCCGCTCCATCCGTGTCGATGAATGTCGGGTTGTAGGCGGCAGCAAATTGTACGAGACCGTCGGCCTGATTAACTGTGCCGAAATTGAAGTCGACAGAAAGGTCGGTGGAACCGTTGATCATTGCGATATCAATATCATCAACGTTAAATGTTGTAGGAACGCCTTGCCCGTTAAATACAATGCCTGCGGTGGCAGAGGCAACAAGGTCCAAGTCCCGGATTATAAATCCATCGACGGCACCTGATTGTCGAACAGAAGTAGGGGCGCCTACTGCATTAACTGCGATATCGAGTGCACTAGGTTCCACTCCCGCCGTGAGAGTATTTCGTATATCAATCCGGGTATTACTTGAGGCGTTTATGATAAAACGTTCATTTGCTGCAGCTGCGAAAGATGTAGCGGTATCGGCTGTATTTAAAGCAACCCTCAGAGATTCGGCTGCGGCAGTCGCCACACCAGCAGTAAAAGTCACCGCAACATTGCCGCCCGCTACTCCCCCCCCAGAATCAAATTCAAAATTTTGAACTCCGGCTCCGACACCAAAGTTGACCGTAATTATCTCACCGTCTGCTGGAGCAGCAGTGATGTCAAGTCTTCCCACTGCCGCAAAAACTAGATTTGCAGGGCTTCTAAGAATTGCGGTCGCAGAGTTGGTTGGCGGCTCAACGGCTAAATCCCATTGGTTGTTTGCTACCTTTGTCCAGACCAGAGAGAGGTTGTGGGCAACACCCAGAGAGTCAAAAACCTGGATCGTCGTGTTGTTAGTACCGCCAACGTCGGCTTCCGCCGGTAAGTTGGCACCAAACGTCAGGTTATCCGTTGCGTCGGCTGTACCGCCAATATTGTTCAGGCGGACTGTTTCAAGGTTTGTGAACACCGTCGGATCAGGATTGAAGACGGCTCCATCCGAGTCGAGGGTTTGTCCCGTAGAGTCGGTTCTATAGGCTTGAAGGAAAAATCCTGCCGTATTTTTTAAAAATCCACTTTTATCGGCATTAAATGCACCGGCGCGTGTGAAGTTGAAGCCCGTTGTCCCATCATTGGAATTACCGACGTTGGTAACAAAAAAGCCCGATCCCGAGAGGGCCAAGTCAGTTGGGTTGGTACTCGTATTGAAGAGGCCCTGGACATCTACGGAAGCGAAGGGTCGTTGCTGAACACCACCAGGGGAGTAATTGTTTTGGCTCGCTTGGGCCGTCACGAGGGTCTGAAACCTCACTTCCGTTGCCTTATAGCCAATCGTATTTTGGTTGGTAATGTTATCTGCAATCGCCCCCAAGGCTTGTGATTGGGCGGTTAATCCAGATACGCCCGAGAACATCGCACCTAAGATACTCATTTTTTTCTCCCTAAATTCTTACGCAAGTTTTAATGCCTTAATCACTGGCTTTTGTTACCGTTTCGATTTTTTCGAATGGAATGGTCACCCCACTCGCATCCATCTTGGTTTCACCATTTGCCAAAGAGATCCCGGTAATGACCGCCTTGACCCTGGTGGTGTGTTCTATCGTTTCACCCGAGAATGCCAATGGTGTGATCGCGAGATTATATGAACCGTCAGGCATTTGTTGGTCCTTACCGTCCTTACCGTCCCATATGACTTCGTGCTTACCGACGCTCGTTTCTCCGGCCTTCGTGAATAGGATCCGGCCTTCGTCATCGGATATAGTCATGACCACATTGGATGCACTGCTCCCCAAAGTATATTCGAACGTTCCTTCTCCGTTTTGAAGAGGAAGCTTACCGCTGGTATCTGCGACGACTTCTCTACCAACAAACCCGATGACAGAGGATGCCAAGGCAGCATTTTGGACACTTAGCAGCTTCTCGATGTTGTCATTTGTTGCAATTTGCTGTTCTACGCCGGCAAAATTTACCAGCTGATTGGTAAATTCTGTTGGTTCGAGTGGAGACAGCGGATCCTGATTTTTCAACTGCGTTGTCAGAAGTAAGAGAAATGCATCCATATCTCCGGCGAGGCTTGCCCTCGCCTTGCTAGCTTGTGTCGGAGTTTCTGTTCCTATTGCTTCAACCATTTTTTTACCCACCTATACTTGGATGTCGATGCCGCCGTTAGTCGACGAGTTATGTCCGTATTCGTGTTGTTTCATAAGGATACCGGGGTCGATTTCATCGCCCTGTATATCAGTAAGTTCCGATGAATTGTCGTCGTGGCCGTTATTAGGGCCACGGTCTAGGTCGCCTTTCTGAGCGGAATTCTGTTTAAGTCCGAAGTTAAAGCTGTTTGAATTTGTATCCAATCCCGCCTGCTGTAGTGCTTTCTCAAGACCCTTAATATCGCGCTGCAGCAATTCCAGAGTTTCGGGTTTCTCGGCCATAATAATGGCTGAGAGTTGGCCATCTGCTGCAATATTGAGACGGACTTCCACGCGACCTAGATGTGCTGGATGAAGTTTGATGTTGATCTTGTCGGAGCCACTCAAAACGGCCCTCTGGATTTGAACGGAAACCTGTTCCATGGGGGCGGGTGGAGTATGTGGCTGCCTGGCGGCTGAGGGGTTCGCTTTAGCAGATTGAGATAATTGGCTTAAACTATTGGGGCCGTTGATATTTGAGATACTCGCGGCGTCGGCGGTGATGGGAGCAAATTTTGGTGCCAAAGTTGCGGCATTCGCTGTTTGCTGTCCACTTAGGGCTTGAGCTTGCGCCCGGATAGCCTGGGCAAAGTTAACGGCCGCTGTATCCTGCTGTGAATTATATGATGCCCCATTATTTTGCGCCCCGAAATGACTATTTGGTGCCTGCCGATCGGTTAACACATTCGCACCTGACCGTTGGAGACTATTACCTAGATTGTTATCGCTTTCCCCGCTAGATCCGAGTGTTGCTAGAAGTGCCCCATTCGTGAGGGCCTGACTAGGCGTTGAGCTTTGCTTACCTCCCGTATCACTCAATGCTACCTGTATCTGTGCCTGTGAACCCTGTCCCAGCCTTTGAGCTAAATCCTGGGCTTGGCGATTAGCTAGTGTTTCAGTAGCCGATGCCGTGTTTCCGCGGGCGCTCCCTTTATTCAATTTTTTGGTAACTGCCGTATTGAGTAATTCGCTCAAATTTGTGAATTCTTTATTGATATTGGCGGATGATCCCGTATTAGCGGCAGTCTCCATATTGTTTTGAAGGTTTAGACCGCGAGTTCCATCACTTTTTCCCATGACGTTTGGCGTAAATCTTTCGGAGAGCGCCTTATCCGTGTTGTTCGCGCCCTTTCTTAGATTTTCTACGGGCCCAGCGATCGGATTTTTAACTAATGCCATGATGTCGGAGTTGTTAATTTTAGGATCGACGGAAAGAGGACCAGATTGATTACTTGGCTGTTTCACCTGGTTAGGCTCTGAGAAATGAGAAGATCCTTCCCTAAGTGCATCTCTTGTTACGGAAGCTACCTTCGGTTTATCGCCTTTGCTTATATTTCTGGGTGTGTCAGTTGCATTGGTATTTTCCGAACTGCGAGCTCCATCCTTGATGGCGCCTTGCCTTAATTCGCGGTTTTGGCCAAAGTCATCAAATCTCCTGTCTGTAACGGTTTTATCGAAGGTTTTTTTGTTTCCCTGAACGGCTGCTAACGCTTCCTGCGGCGTTTCAACAAATGTCTTGAGGAGGGATGAAAACTTGAGTTGATCGGCAAGGGGTGTTCCATTAACACCGTTCAGCAACAACACCGCAGAAGGATCTACGGTGGATCGGATTTGATCTATGGTGTTAACGACTTCATTCATTCAATCGGCCTTGGCTCAAGATCCAAACACGTAATTCAGTTAGTAATGAGCAATTCCCGGGCCAACTTTCAAAATACATTTAAACCACTGTTTTAATTGTGTTTATTTATTTAAAACAGGAATATGAATTATTCTTTTTCGGGTATCTCTGTTAGTGGTGTTGATATCACGGCAAAATTTGCCGACTCTAAATGGAGCTATAACAGAAAAAAGGAGCGGCCGTAAGGCCGCTCCTTTTCAGAGGTTTATCGAAGAGTAACCTAATCTATCACACAGCAACGTCAGATTGTGCGTGGGCGGTTCTTGTTGAGGATACGGAGGCCTCAACCTCAGGATCTTCCGTTTGGGTCAAGAGACCTTCCGCCAGATTTTTATTAATGTTAATTAATACGTCCAGGTGCTTTTCGTTCGTATCGGCTAAAGCCTTAATGGTTTGCCGGTCAACAAATATGCTAAGACTTAGAATATTCGCCTTTAACTGGTCTGGCAGTTGATTTTCCTGGTCAACAATATCCGCCTGTATAATGGTCCAAAGTAGCTGGTTGAACTTAAGTGCCGAAGCGTAAGCATCGTAATCGTCTAACGACTTTTTTGTGTCTTCGAGCTTAAGTGCGGCTTTTGTAAAAGCCATTGCTTCAATCTCCCTGGAGGACATCGAAGACTTTTGGGTTTGTGCGTAGGCTTGTAATTTATCCTGAGACATTAGCCAACAGCTCCCCTTCAAAGTTAATTAATTTTTTACACGTCTTTACGGCTTGATAATGGTTTCCTTCGAGAATTTTTTGCGATACTTCCATCGTCAATGCCAAAATGACCTGATTTGGAGCTGCATTAAACAACTGTTTCACTAATTTAAAGTAAATATCGTGATGTTCTTTTTCGTTTTTTGGATCTACATACATATTAAGAATGGTGTGATAAATCTTTTTACAGGGAGTATCCGCATTTTCTTTTGTAATAATGTCTTTCTCGCGCAAGACGGGAACCGTATTCTGGATTATAATTTCGCATTTTTGCCCGGCGTTAGTGACCACTGCTGTACCGATCAAGACTTTTTCATTAGGCTTAAGTGTCAATTTCAGAGGCATGGGTTCTGACTTTCAATCCAAATAATCACAATTCTATGTTTACCAGCCAATATGAGTTAAAATATTGTTACATAGACATTGTCAAAGATTTTTGTGTCATCACAAGGTATCATCGAAAAACCAACTGGTGCTACCCTAGCATGGCACTTCAAGATCACAAAAAACAGGAGGCTAGACGCCCCCTGTTTTCAAGTAAAAATCAATAGCTTGAACAACTAGAACAACCGCAATATTGACTGCTCTGACTGCTGCGCAATACTAAGGCCTATCGTACCTAGTTGTTGACGGGTCTGTAATGTAAGTAGGTTTGCCGACTCTTCGTTCAAATCAGCATTAACAAGTTTACTTGAACCTTCCGAAAGGGAATTAATCAGGTTTTTTGTAAAATCCAGACGCAAGGACAGAACTGCTGCATTTGATCCCAGGTTCGAAGCGGTGGAACGCAAAGTTGACAATGCACTATCGAGGTCATTAATAGCTCCATCGATGTTTGCATCAGAGGACCAAGCACCGGCCGCCGCAATCACGGAGAGACCAGAGGCATCGGAAGCAATTCCGGAAACTGTTAAAAAAGAACTTCCGTCTTCACTAAATGTTACTTTTAAGTTATTGGGGATATCCCCTTTAATAAGGTTTGATCCCTTAAACGACGCGTCGTTTGATAGATTATCAATTTGGTTGCGTAGGTCGTTGAACTGCGTTGCCGCTGCAAGGCGATTTGCCGTGCTAGAGTCAGACTTTGCAGCGAGCGCAAGACCCTTCATCTGCTCAATAACACCCGTGATTGACTCGATGCCTGTGGCAGCTACTTCCACCGTATTAATACTGAGATCAATAGCAGATTTTAAAAGAGTTAGATCACTCGCACGATCACTGAGGCTTCGCGCCTGGAAGAAGGCGATAGCATCGTCAATTGCACTATTAACTTTTAGACCAGTTGAAAGACGCTCCTGGGTTCGAGCTATCAGATCAGTGGTTCTTGTCAGGGATAAGAGGTTAGTACGTGTGGCAGTAGAAAGATTAATATCAGGGTTAGCCATTGTTTAGTCTCCTATTCTAGGTACCAAAATTCGAGCCCTTCTGCCTAAAGGGCTAAACTTCCCCGGATCAAGTACTGGAATTGTACTCACGCCAGGGAGCCAATGCCATTTCTTTCGTGACACTTCATTTGCGAGCGTCAACGATGGCATGATAGGGAACACCCTTTAAACTTGCAAGGAATATTCCTGGTAACTTCAGCACAAGATTTTTTTAGTTTTAGCCATCTTGCACGCCTTAACTTTTCACCAAATTTATTTTTTTTTTAATCGATGGCAGTATTCGACGGTGTCAAACTATCTTCAATGTGTTAACAATTGGTTATCGGGTCAGATCAGAAATTTTGTCAGGCTAAGAGAGCTTACGCGAACGGCAGTGGCATAGGACGCCTCAAGTTGTGTTTGAACCTGGTTTAATATCGAAACGGCCTCGAAGGTATCGGCACGTTCAATTTCATCGACTACGCCATCTAATATGCTCTTAGTATCCTTCAAACTTCGCGTAGTGGATGTCAGTTGTTGAAATTTCACACCGGTATTGAGTTCTACGGCCCCGATTTTATCAGCCGATTCATTTAATAAATTGAGTGCATGCTGAAATTTACCTAATACGTTTGCATCTGTTAAGTCGGTGGATTTTACCAGTCTGATGGCCCTTATCAATTTTTCAAAACCTTCATTATTTGCTTTTACCCCGTATTCCAGCGTCACCCCTTCATCAATTCTCGCTTTGACCTGGTTGTCATCTCCTTGGTAAAAAAAACTGGGTTCTGACGTGGTGGTTATGCCATCTGCGTCGAACGTTGGTGCATCTGCCAGGTCCCCCGCATTGACGGGTTTCGTATCGGTTTTGGTCCCGGAAAATAAAAAACGACCATTCATTTTGACGTTTAGGAAACCTTCGAGTTGATCCATTTTAATTTCAGTAAAATCATTCTTGTCGATGCCATCTAGTGTTCCATCCTCCAGTACATCACGTACCAGTGTCCTGACTTCCTTGAGAATGTCACTTACGGCATCCATGCTGTTGAGCATCGTTTCCATACGCATATCAATAAAGGTGTTGTCCTTAACGAATTGATCTATCCGCCTTAGCGACGACTCCACCGTCAAAAGACGGCCCGCGTCATCACCAATTCCAAGATAATCCTGAGAATTTTGTTGCGTAGTAAGTTTTATTTGTTGTTCATTGATGCGGGCCTGTGACTTCAGGATCAAAGAATTGATGAGCCTACTACTCGAGAGATTTGTTACGCGTGAAACCATTTTTTATATCCGTGCCAATTAAGAACCTAGTTTGGTTGATTAAACCATATCATTCAGGACTTTGAACAACGCCTGTGTTGTCGTTATAATGCGGGCTGCAGCTAGGAATGCCTGTTCAAAAATGATCAGGTTCGCGAGCTCTTCATCAATGTTAACGCCACTGATTGATGCATTCTTGGTGGCCAATTCCTCTCGAAGGTTTCCCTGAACATTAAGTGCTTGTTCAATTGTTTGCGACCTTACCGAGGTGACAGACAAGATTTTCGCAGAATAATCTGAGAATGTGGCACTACTTGCCGCAAGACCTCCAATTGTTCCTTGTCCAGGTATTCCACTGAAACTGACGGATTTATTAAATACTTCTGCCAGTTCCTCAGCAATAGATCCGTCTCCTACAGCTACACCTTGCGAAACATCGACGGTTAATCCACCGGTATCGACGATCATGAAGTCGTCACCGTTGCTGTCATTAATTTTTAGCTTGAATTTTGTGTCGTCTGTTTCATCTATCACTGCCTCTGCCGTGATATTCGCCCTTATCAGAGTTACATTTGTGTTGATTGCCGATACAACGGCAGCCAGGGTATCAGTAGTTGCATAGGAAACGGTCGCAGTTGTAGAGCTGTCAATCGTAAATTGTAGCGCCCCATTTGCGGCCAATGCAGGGATGGTGGCATTAAATGCCGTGGTCTTGCTGTTGAAAGCCAGGGATTCGAATGTGTTTGACTGCAGGGAGCCTCTAGATATGAAACTGTTGTTTTGCTGGATATCCTCCCGAATTTTCAGTCTATTGCTTAGGCCGCGTGTATCCGTTCTTATGTTGGTGTCGGCCAGGAGAGTTCCTCCTCCGGTCTCCACGATGGCAAATTCATCCCCTTCAGCATCTGCTATTTCAAGCCGGAATGTTGCGCCGTCAGCGACAATTGATGCGGTTACACTTTCGTTGCTTAAAGTGGCATCGGCCGTGTCATTTATCTTTGCTGCAAGGGTTGTCAGTGTATCGGAGGCGGTATAGGCAATGGTCTTAGTCCAGGCAGTGCCGTCATTACCCGTAAAGTGCAGTGTTCCTGCTGTTGTGATGGCATCCGTAGTACTACTTGCAAAGGTGTCGCTACGATATCTGGAGAAGTTCTCGGCAGAATCGATCAAGCGATTTAAACCAAAGAAATCCGAGAAACCTTTATTGAGGTCGCCAGCTGCGCTCACTGAACTGGTCAATTCATTGAAGGCCAATCGGAGATTATTGCTTGTATTGAGCTCTAATCGACCGGAAGTATTTATCGATGCGGTCAAATTCGTCATGGTTGAGAGGCCGGTTACGAGGTCTCCGACAGTCCGGACCTTCGGCGTGAGGTCGGTCAGGAGGGACCCTCCGCCTGTTTCGGTGATGTTAAAAGTCTGACCGTCCGTGTCGGTTATTTTGAGCCTATTTAAGCCCGTGCCGTCTGTCGCCACTACTGATGCTACAATATTTTGAGGGCCGCTTACCACAGCGTTGATTTTGGTTACCAAGCTATTTAGAGTATCAGTGTTGGCGTAATTTACCGTTAAAGCGAAAGCCCCTGCATCATTAGAGAACGTTAATTGTCCGGCAGTCGTGATGGCGTCGGCCGTGGCGGAGGCAAAAATTGAACTTTCATATGTTGTAAATCCCTCGGGCAGGGAGAGATCTACAATTTTATCTTCTTGGAGGACGCCGTTATCGTCTACGATACCAATACGAACTTGACCCGTTCCTTCGAACCTGGTGTCAGATTGGACAAACCTATCTCCGGTGAAGCCGAATACGGCCGGTGCGCCGGCACCCTTATTGTGGACAGCATTAATCTCGACTTTGAGTTTCTCAGCCAATTCATCCAATTGCGACTGAAGCATAGGTAACTCAAAATCGCGAATATCGATCAAGCCCTTAAGGCGACCAGAAGATATCCCCGTCGTTAGATCAGTATTTGGAGCTTCCTCTCCCACAAAAATACCAGGTATCCCGCCGACGGGGTGGCCAGAACTACCCGGTCCGACATAGTTGGTTGCCGTCTTAGGAGTATACTCGGATCTTGAGACTATGAGGCTGGGTGACGCGTATGAGATTTTCAGCGCGGATCCACCGTTAACGACAGTTTGTCCAGTCCCGGTGAAAACATTGACCGCACCGGTACCAGTATCAAAGTATTTTATGTTAACGATTTCAGCTAATGAGTTAAGTGAGCGATCCCGTTGATCTTTGAGTTCAGAGCCATCGAGATTTGAATTTTCGAATTGAACGATTTGGCCATTGATTTTGGCTATTGTCTCCACCAGCAAGTTGAACTCTGTTACGGTCGTGTTTATATCATTATTTGCTGTATTTCTAAGACGTTGAATTTCATCGGATAAAGATTCCAGATTACGGAGGACGTCTGCACCGCTATTCACGGCTAAAAATTGAGACGCTTCGACCTCAGGTGATACGGCTAGGGCATCGAATTGGGAAGCGAAGTCTGCTATCTTGTGGGTAATGGAACTGTTGTCTTCAGGTCGCCCAAAAAATTTATTTATTTGAGAAAGAAAGGCGTCCTGTTGTTCAAGTTTTCTGGTTTCTGAGGTTTCATTCCGTAACAAGTTCAGAATACCCTCATCGACACTTCGCCTGACTTCACCTACGCTGACGCCGAAACCTTTACCACCGATGACTAGCGACTTAGGGGAAACCTGTTTACGGGAGTATCCCTCGGTATTCGCATTGGCAATATTATTAGAGATTGACTGAAGAGCAGCTTGGCTCGTCTGCAATCCACTTAATGCATCTTTAAGGGTTAATTCGAGTGACACGAACTAGCTTCCTTTATAACAGGGCCTCTCTGATACTAGATTTCATCGTTAACGCCGACAGATAGGGCTGGCGTGAATGCATGCCTAATAGAATTTTTTACGCTACCAGAATTACCGTATGTTTTTGTGGCAACTCCATTATCGCGCACAACCTCCTGAATGACTGTGAATACACGCTTAGTCGCTTCAACCTTCGCTAATAACCTATTACAGTTTTCTTCTGTCAGTGTTTGGAAACCCTCAACGGTTTCAGTTAAGCGCTTGAGCATCGAGGGGTCGGCGTCTTTTTTCACGTTATCTATTTCAAAACCCTGTATGTGGATTTCATAGTGCGCGGTAAGCGCTTTTTTTTCTTCTAAAAGCTGTTTTAATTCTTCTTTATTTCCAGGTTTTAGAAGTAACTCATTTTCTTTCTGGATCAATTTGCTTAAGCGGGCGATGGTATCGAGCAGCATTTTAATTTTGTCGTTTGTGGCCATTACTGAACCTCCTGTAACTTGAGGATTGCGCGTTGGATTGAATCAGCGATCCCGATGCCACCAGCTTCAGCCATAGACTTCCCCATTTCGTCAACCATCATCGAACGCCAAATCTTTTCGGCGTGCCCCCCTCCGAACGGCGGTTCCGGGTTGATGCTCGTGAACATGGGTTGCAGCATTTGACCTAGAAAAAATGCTTCAAAGTCTATCGCTGTCTGGCGAGCTTTTTCGGTACTTAGGTTTTTGCCGATTGCGGGTGCCTTTTTTCCAGCTTGAAGAGAGAGTGAGCCCTCAGTCATCAATGCAGCGTCGACCATTACATCACCACTATGTCTGCTTGGAGGGCGCCAGCGGCTTTGATGGCCTGTAAAATTGTGATCAAGTCTCTAGGACCGATCCCAAGAGCATTTAACCCATTGACTAAATCCTGTAGGGTTACGCCTCGTTCAACAAGGGCGAATTTTTTTTCCGCACCTTCATCAACCTGGACGTCTGTTCGGGGTACTTCAGCCGTTTCCCCTGCTTCAGCAAATGGGCCGGGCTGGGATACTTGCGCCGCTTCGCTAACCCTTATGGTAAGGGAGCCTTGAGCAATAGCGACAGTACTAATTTTTACGTTTTCTCCCATGACAATGGTTCCAGATTGTTCGTCGATAACAATTCTTGCCACCTGATCGGGTTCTATCCGTAATTGCTCAATATCTGTCAGGAGACCAACAACATTATCTTCGTAACCGCGGGGGATCCGAAGTTCCACAGTTCCTGGATCACTTGGCATTGCTGCGTTGGTTCCTAAAAAAGCGTTAACCGCCTGAGCAAGACGACGGGCTGTTGTAAAATCGGGGTTTCTTAGCGTAACGCGAACTTTTTTTAGGGCCGCCAGTTCAAAACCAACTTCCCGCTCGACGATGCCGCCGTTAGCTATCCGGGCGCTCGTAGGCACCCCTTTTGTGACGGTTTCTGCGGCACCTCCTGCTGAAAACCCCCCCACGGCAACCTGGCCTTGAGCTACCGCATAAACCTCCCCATCAGCACCCAGTAGAGGGGTTACTAAAAGTGTCCCCCCAAGTAGATTTGATGAGTCGCCTAGTGCACTGATGACAACGTCTATTCTGTTACCCTGTCGTGCAAATGCCGGTAAGGAGGAGGTGACTATTACGGCGGCGACATTCTTTGAGGTTAGGCCCGTCTCCGTTGGTTTTACGCCTAGACGTTCAAGCATCGCCAGTAAACTCTGCTTGGTAAAATGGCCGTTCGCCAGAGTGTCGCCTGTATTGTTTAGGCCTACTACGAGCCCATAACCAACCAGCAAGTTTTCCCTTATGCCTTCAAAGGAGGCAATATCCTTGATCCGGGATGCACCCTGTACCGCCGATACAGAAAAGAGTGTTGAAAATAAAATGACTACGAGGTTGAAATAGGCTCCCCGCATGTACTTAATCCCTTTGATCCTATTCTTGCTCATTTTCCCACCGTTATTGCCTTATAAATTAGACTATTTTTACGGTTATTCTGCTAACATATACTCTAATATGCGAATTTCGTGCCAAAAATGAAAATTTACTAACTTATTGAAATATTGATGTGAATTTAAAGTTTGAAGTAAGTTTATTTAATTTTTAGCAACGTCAGATGCAATTGCCGGGCACTAATTGCCGGGTGGGCAATTCCCCTTTAAATCAAGGGCGGAGATACCGTTGTATCTACCCCCTCAGATTTTTATAGGTACTTGCCAATGTCTTAAGACTTCATATCGGCTGCGGTGGAGGTCATCTCGTCCACTGTCTTGAAGACGGTTGCGGAACTATTGTAGGCCTGCTGAACTAGGATCATCGTTTGAAATTCAGTACCGAGATTTACGTTGGATATCTCGTGCTTAAACGGAACCAATTGAGCGACGCCGCTTAAATCAGCTTCGCGTAGCAAGGCAGTCCCCGATGCCACAGACTCAGAAAACGTGTTTCCCTGTTGAAAGTCCAGGCCATTCGTATTGACGAAGGTTGCGAGGGGCATTTTATACAATGGTCTGGCCACACCATTGGAAAATTCCCCAATTATATTGCCTTTTTCATCAAATTCGAAAGTCCGAAGGTCACCCGGAGAGCGGCCGTCTTTCTGAAAGTCTGTATAAAAAAACTGCTGTCCAAGAGATCTGGTCTTTGAAAGGTCCAGCGTTATCGCGCTCGTTTGTCCATCGTTCCAGGTGACATCAACCGGCGTTGTTGTGCCAGCCGGAAGAGTGCCATCAGGCCCAAAGATGAAGTCTTTTGTGGTGGTGGATGTCCCATTTATGGGTGCGATACTTAATGTCCACTCCTGAGCGGCGTCGCCCTTTGTCCAGACAAAATCAAGGGAGTTAAGGTCTCCCGTTGCAACGAAGACGCTGGCCTTAGCCTTCTCAATTTGGCCGGTAGCTGCAGTGGCAGGTAGGGTAATTTGCAAGTTTGCGGCGGTTGTAGCCGAGGCGTCCGAAATAAATCCGAACTGATCCACTCTCATGGCTTCTGGATCCGAAGCAGAGTCGATCTCCCCTAATTCATTGGCGGGCCATCCTTGTACGAAGTGACCATTTTTATCCACGAGAAAGGACTTATTGATTGTAAAGGAGATGGGATTTGCTCCTGTTTTACTAATCGTGTCTATTGATCCGTCTGCACGTACGAAACCCGTAATAGTTTCCTCGCCATCATTCTTTAACTGAAATTGGCCATCTCTTGTGTAGAGTGTCTCACCTGATCCATCGCCTTCAGTGTTCAAAACAAATAGCCCCTTTCCGCTAATGCCAAGGTTGTTTGGATTGTCGGTTGAGTTAAGCACCCCTTGTTGTTCAATGTTGTTAACACGTATTGGCACTATCCCCCCGACATCCGAATTGTCGAAAAAGGTCGTTGCGAGGGCTGTCCTGAACCTAACATCGGTGGATTTATAACCACCCGTTCGCATGTTTGTGATGTTGTCCGAGATGGCTCCAAAGGCTGATGTCTGGGCCATCATGCCGGCTATGGGTGCCGACATTAATCCGTATAAAGCCATCGTTATGCTCTCCCACCGAAATTAGGTGCCGGTAATGCCGGCGACAAAATATTTATTTTCCTGCTCTTTATATTAAGCAATTTTAATGCCAATACAGAAAATTTGTTAAGAGCTTGATTTTTTTAAAAAAATTATAGGATTATTTGTATTATGTCTGTTTGAAACGATTTAACCCGAGGAGATAGGCAAATTTTGCCAGATGTAATAGATGCTTTAATGCTAAGAAGCTTCCCAGTTCAGGTAATTCGGTTTATCATTTTTTTATGAGAATCCCAGAAGTTAAGAAGCCCTCCACGCAGCCCCCCCGTAAAGCAAAGAAAGGCGAACCGGCAAGAGGAGTAAATTTTTCGGAACATTTAAGCCAGGCTTCTAAAATTTCCTCCGAAGCAGAAGTGTCTTCGAGAAATACGGCGGTTACGGGTATAAATTCGATCCTCACAGTTCAGGAAATTATCGATCAACCCGAGCGTGAGGAACGGAGGCAACTGGAGGAATGGGGTAACGACATTCTTGATTCACTAGACGACATCCGCCATGGTTTTTTGATTGGCGCTATACCGAAAGAACGTCTTGAGACCCTAGCTCAAAGGCTCAGGGTGCGGAAGGCGAGTGTCAGTGATCCTCGACTGATTGATATTATTAATGAAATAGAACTGCGTGCAGAAATCGAGTTGGCCAAGCTAAGCCGAAACATTTAATCTATATGACAACATCAACCAAGCCGGGCAGTCACCACAATTTCCAGACGTTCCTAAAGCCGGTCGCGGTGGTGGAAACCTCCTGTTCGTGCGGAAGGGATGGTTGAATCATTGTTGGAATATACGTCTCAAAGTATTTTTAATCTGAAATTAGGTGCACTTAGAAAATAAATTTCTTTCTTTATCAAGTATAAAGAAAGCTTGAGAGGCTTAAATTCAAAATCTATATTTAGCCGCCAGTATGAATGTTGCAATGGGAAGGCGATAAGACGTGACGGTGACGCTTCCGCCCGACTACAAACCGTCGGAAAAAGAAACATTTTTAAATGATCTACAGCTGGAGTATTTTCGCCAGAAACTGCTCCAATGGCGCATGGAATTGCTTGAGGAGGTAAATGAGACCCGCACAAACCTTAAAGAAACCAGTTTGGTGGAACCTGACTTGGGTGTTAGGGCTTCTGTAGAAGCAGATCGTTCATTGGAGCTTCGTACTCGTGACAGGGTGAGAAAATTAATTTCCAAAATTGACGAAGCCTTGGCGAGAATAGAGGACGGATCCTACGGTTATTGCGAGGAAACTAATGAAGCAATCGGAATAAAGAGACTGGAGGCACGTCCAATTGCAACATTGAGCCTTGAAGCGCAGGAGCGCCACGAGCGCATGGAAAAAACCTATCTCGCAGAGTAAATAGTGATAACATCGAAACGTAAACGCAAATAAAAAGAAGGCCGGTGGTATGCCACCGGCCTTAAGTTGTTCCAATTCTGATTGGAATTAGAACGGGAAAATTATGTCTATCATTCGAGTGCCGTAGCGAGGTTGTTGTAGGTCGGATATTGTTCCTCGGCCACCATAAGCGACGCGCATTTCTGCTATCTTTGAGTGCCAAATTTCGTTGTCTGAGTTTATGTCTTCCGGTCGGATAACGCCCGTTACGAGAACTTCCCTGAGTTCAAAGTTCACTTTCAATTCCTGGCGAGCGAAAATAACGAAGTTACCGTTAGGTAAAATTTGTGTAATGATGGCGGCGAGCGTAATTTCTAGCTTTTCAGATCGGTCAATCGCACCATCGCCTGAAGTAGCCCGGCTCGTTCCAAGACTTAAGGCAGTCGCTGGGTTAAGTCCTTCTGGTAAAATCTTTGTAAACTCACCTTCCAAACCTAGGAGATTGGTAATATCTCCGTCCTCTGTATCGTCCCTTGCCCCTGTGGTTTTATTAGCCAAGGCTGCGCTATCTTGAATTGACAATTTAACGGTTAGGATATCGCCCACGTCGCTGGCGCGTTGATCTCGAAAGAACGCGCGAGCACCAGGTCGCCAAAGAGAATTGGCCTTACGGACAATATTTTTTGGCATTGGCATCGGCATGCTCACGGGACGGTATTTTGGTCGGGACGTTGGATTGGCGATGGCGCTGACCTGAGGTCCACTCTTCATTTCAGATAGGCGTGTTAGAATATTACAGGATGTCAAAAGGATTGCGGATACTATCAAAATGCTGAGCCTCAGAACGGCATAATGGCGCTTAGGCATTTGTTCCTCCTAGTTTACGGCGTTACGCTCGAGCAAAACGACAGCTACTTTGTTAACTCCAGTGACGCGGGCTTCGATCTTCTGTTTACTTTGCATGTTTTTAACCTGAACCGTATCTCCAATACTCCCTTCCTGGAGAGCTTTTCCTCGCGCTGTTAGTCGCATCGCGGGTGTGGTTAGGTTGATCGTTACTAGACTTCCCCTCTTGATTAGGATGGGTTTACGAATGTATGCATACCTGATTGGTGTGTTTTTTGTGATTGTACGTTTTGCAGCCATTCCGATTAGATCTTCTTCGTCCATGACGATGTCTTGTGGAATTTTTGAAAGGCGTACGTTTATCCATTCGATATCGTTTCTTCTGATTTCATGACCTCGACGCATCCTTTTGTTGACGACAGGAATTGTTTTCAATTGATGCACTCGGCCGCTAACTTTATATCTTTGGCCTGATGGATCATTGGCGGGAGCTGTTAAGTTAGCGATGAAACGACCGCTTCCAGGTTCATATCTCAGACGTTCGATGCCTACCGACGCTAGCTGGTTAGTCGCGACGTATATTTTGATTAAACGCCGCATCGTGATTTCAATTTTGCCGTCAACGCCTTTCTCACGAAGGGATGCAGTGAGTGCATCCTCAATTTGATCACGGTATATTTTTTGACTTGCCCGCTCCACTATGACGCGAGTGGCAAGGCTCATCGGACGCCAGTCTATCTTGTATGCGCGTGCTACACGATACAGCCATTTTGCTTCGAACGTTGCTGTGCGACCGGGTTTTGGCGATCGAGCAATCCGCGTTGACGCTCTTTCATCAGAAATTCCAAAAAAATCTTCTAGTGTGAGATATTCTGATTCGACAATGACGGAAGTTCTAAGCGATATTTCTCTGGGTGACAGTTCTGTGGCCAATACCCCAGAACTAAGGAACACCCAAGTTGTCAGAATTATGGTGCCTATTTTACTCATCCTGAGCTCCTATTTAATTTGGTTGAGGGTACCCATCATTTCGTCAGAGGTCTTAATTACTTTGGAATTCATCTCATAGGCACGCTGCGCCGAAATCAGCTCTGAAACTTCAGAAACGGCATTTACGTTTGATGTTTCTAGAAAGCCTTGTAGCAATGTTCCGAAGCCTACCGCTCCGGCATTCCCGACAGTGGCTGTACCTGAGGCTGGAGATTCCAAGTATAAGTTGTCACCTATTGCCTCTAAACCGGCATCATTGGGAAATGTTGCGAGTTGAATTTGGCCTGCGTTTACTGGTGCAATCTGCCCGCCTATTTTGACTAAAACTTCGCCGGTTGAATTGATTGTTACGTCTAGTGCAGCCGGGTCGACAGTAATGGCTGGATCGAGAGGGTTACCGTCATGCGATACAATATTACCTTCTGGGCTCAATTGAAAAGATCCATCCCTCGTGTAGCCCGTTGAGCCGTCGGGCCGTGTGATTTGGAAAAAACCAGTACCCTGAATTGATAAATCAAAGGTGTTGTCTGTCGCAGTTAGGTTGCCTTGTTCATGAATACGATAAACTGCAGCTAATTTGACGCCTAGACCTAACTGGACCCCTGAAGGAACAATCGTCCCTGCGTCAGATGAGGTTGATCCTACTCTCCTTAAATTCTGGTAGATTAGATCCTGAAATTCTGTGCGTCGCCTCATATAACCCGTGGTATTCATATTGGCTATATTATTGGAGATGACCTCAACATTTTGTTGCTGAGCTAGCATCCCCGTTGCAGCAATATTTAAAGATCTCATTCTTCGGCCCTTTCGTATTTATCTATTTAAGCCCCTACCCGAGGCGCCAGTTGTTGGATCATTTTCTTTTGCCTTTGATCTTCCCGGCTGATGAAACTGCGAACACTCTCAAAGGCGCGGTGTGTCTCAATCATTTTAGATAATTCTAAAATTGGTTGTACGTTTGACCCCTCCAGTGCGCCCTGGATTATGACAGGGTCGTCAACATTGACTGGCGCGTCATTGGTATTCAGCAGACCTCCCGCTTCTTTTTGGAGATTTTGAGCTTTTTCGAATTTTACCAATTTGATCTGACCCAATTCCCCGTTATTGCTTGATACGGTGCCATCTCGGGCAATGCTGATATCTGTATCTTCCGGCGCAAAAACTAAAGGAACACCGGCTCCGGTTAGGACGGGGAACCCCTGTTGGTTCACTAATTGGCCTTGATTGTCGGTTTCAAATCGCCCGTTTCGCGTGTAGCGTTGACCGTTAGGTGTCTCCACAACAAAAAAGCCGTCCTTCCTGATCGCTACGTCAAGGGTGTTTCCCGTTGTGTTAAGTTGACCTTCAGAGAGATCCGTTATTTGCGCCACGTCTCTAGTGAACGATAATTTTACTGGAAGGAGGCGGTCACCGCCTCTTGATTTGACGAGATGTTCAACGAACAACATCTTCTGGCCTTTAAAACCTGTGGTGTTCATATTCGCCAAATTATTGGCGATTACGTCCATTTCACGTTTCAACGTGCCTTGACGCGACAGCGCAATGAATACTGAATTCTCCATTTTCCCGTTCCTTTTTTTATAAAGGATATTGTTGAAACGTTATATGCATTCACCGTGCCAGAAAAAAATATTTATGAATAACAATGACTTAGGTGTATGCGTCCGCATGTTACGAGAATTTTATGAGTTGCGTTTTCGACTGGTGGGAAAAATTTTCCTGCTAATTATCGTCCATATTTCGACTTTACAAATGGCACAATTCCCTTCGCAATATGCTATAGATGCCCCAGAATAATATTCCGAAAAGGAAAATATTTGGAAGAAATCACTCCTCAACTACTTATTAACTATCGAAACATATTCTCTTAACAAATAAATGTGGTGCCAGAAAATTTCTGGGCTCAATAACAATAAGATTATTTGGTGATGGCGGAAGAAGAGCTTGAAGAAGAACCTGAAGGTGAAGACGGCGAAGAGGCGTCTTCATCTGGTGGGAAGAAAAAACTCCTAATTATTGTAGGTGCTGTAGTGCTGCTTTTGATCGGTGCTGCCGCTGCCGTATTTTTCAGCGGTATTTTAGATTCTGAGGAAACTGAGGAGTCGGCTGAAAAAGAGGGTAAGGAAGGCGCCGAGGCTGGAATGGGAAAAAAGACCTATTTTGTCGATCTGGACGAGATGATAGTCAACCTAAATACAACCGAGCGACGTCAAAGTTTGCTTAAAATAAAGGTTTCCCTGGAAGTCGCCGAACAAAAAGATGTTGCGATGGTACGGGAGTTAACGCCCCGAGTGGTTGATAATTTTCAGACTTATTTGCGTGAGTTAAGATTGGATGACCTGCGGGGATCTGCCGGAATGTACCGTTTGCGTGAGGAATTACTTACTCGAATAAACATAGCAGTTGAGCCGGCTAAGGTTAAAGCAGTTCTCTTTAAGGAAATGATTGTACAATAACGGTTGTGGTCGTGAAAGGTAACCTAGAATGACTTCACTACCTGGTGATGAAGAAGTAGATCAAGAAGCAACAGCTGAAGAAGAAATCGAAGCGCCCGAAAGTACGGGCGACCCGAACGGCGAAAATCAAGAAGATTTGGCGGCCGAATGGAATACAATGGTTGGCGATGAAGAAGGGAACGAAAAAGTAGCTTCACCTGAAGTCGCTTCCGATGCATCACGCGTTTTAAATCAGGATGAAATTGATAGCCTCCTTGGATTGTCCGAAGTTGAAGATGGTGCTACCAATCAGTCTGGTCTCAATACCATTCTTAATAGTGGAATGGTTTCCTCCGAGAGACTTCCAATGTTAGAGGTGGTTTTCGATCGACTTGTCAGGATGATGTCCACTTCACTAAGAAATTTTACTTCTGATAACGTTGAGGTTACGCTTGATAGTATAGATAGCCTTCGCTTTGGTGATTATTTGAACGCTTTACCACTGCCAACGATGTTGGGGGTGTTCAAAGCAGAAGAATGGGATAACTTAGGGCTAATTTCTATTGATAGCTCGCTTATCTATTCTACAGTTGACGTTTTGTTGGGAGGTCGCCGCGGTACCGCTGCTATGCGTGTAGAGGGGCGTCCCTTTACCACGATAGAACGTAATTTAGTAGAACGGATGGTGCATGTTGTCTTGGCTGATTTGAGCGCCGCCTTTGGTCCTTTGAGCCCCGTGACATTCCGATTTGACAGACTTGAAACAAATCCACGGTTTGCCACCATTTCTCGCCCTGGAAATGCGGTGGTTTTGGCCAGGCTTCGGATTGATATGGAAGACCGTGGCGGACGCCTTGAGGTCCTAATCCCCTACGCAACCCTCGAACCGATCAGGGAACTTTTGCTCCAAATGTTCATGGGTGAGAAATCTGGCGTCGGCGGGTCTATCTGGGAAACTCATTTGGCAGAAGAACTTTGGAAAACCGATATTGAACTGACAGCTGTTCTTGACGAGATGACTATGACACTTGGTAAGGTATTTGATTTCAAGGTGGGTTCTCATTTGCAACTGAATGCTATGCCTGATTCAGAGATTGAGGTTCGTTGCGGTGATATCCCGATGTTTACTGGTAAAATGGGTCGCAAGGGGGAAACAATCGCGATCAGAATTAACGAACGACATGAAAAAACGACATTATAAAAAACGATATCATAAAGAGTAGGACGAGCGAAAATTGGACTTAATATTAGAGGCTTTCCTTGCCCTACTTTTGTGTACGGCAATTGGTTATGGGATAATTCTTAATCGACGTATTAAGGAGTTACGCAAGGATCAGGACAACCTTGATAAACTAGCGAAGAATTTTGCAAAGGCTACTTCCCGGGCAGAAGCCAGCATTCAACAATTAAAGGTGACGAGTGATGCTACGTCTCAGGCACTCGATCGAGCTATTAAACAAGCTAGTGGTATACGCGAGGATCTGATGTATTTGATGGAGCGCGGAGAGAAATTAGCTGACGTTCTTGAGATAGGAATTAGATCAAAGGAAGGTCGGTCTCCTGTGGAAAGTCTTACTGTTAAAGGAAAAAATATTTCTGCTCCCAAACAAGATTTTGAAGGCCCCGCTAAGGGCGAGGCGGAGCGGGAATTGATTAAGGCCCTAAGAGCAGTCAGATAGATGAAAATCTACTTTAAAGATTGCAAGTTGTTATGAAAATTTTGGGTAAAATTAGGCTGGTACCGGTTACAATTTTCGCGGCTACTCTAATGCTGACGATGAAGATAGCGGATATCTTTGATGATTTTAATTTACAGAATATTCCTTTGCAACTCTCCAAAGCGGTGGCGCAAGATCAAACGCCTAAACCAAATACAACCGCGCAAGATGAGAAGAAATCGCAACAAAAAGCTACTTCCGGAGCCAATAATAAAACCACGTCAACCGAAAAAGAAAGCTCGAAAAGTAAGGAAAGCGAGAAGGGTGAAGCTTCTGGAAAAGATGAAGACAATCCAGACAACGATCCCACATTGTTTACTCAGTCTGAGATTGATTTATTACAAGAGTTATCGGACCGCCGTGAGAAGATAGAGAAAATGTCCAAACAAATTGATTTGCGTGAAGGCCTGTTGAAGGCTGCTGAAAAGCGCATTAGCAAGAGGGTTTCTGAACTTAAGCAGCTTCAGAAAACTATAAACGATCTTATTAAAACTCATGATGATCAGCAAGAGACTAAAATGGCAAGCCTCGTTAAGATTTATGAAGCAATGAAACCTAAGGATGCAGCCCGTATCTTCGAGGAGTTAGATTTAGATACCTTATTGATAGTGGCGGAGCGAATGAAAGAACGTAAACTTGCACCCGTTATGGCCCAAATGAACCCTGAAAAAGCAAAGGACGTAACCGTAGAACTCTCGAGGTTACGCGAACTTCCACTTCCAGGCACTCTTGTTATTAACTGACTTATTTAAGCGGCTTAATTTTGCTGCAAGGGTATGAATATTTAGAGCAAGGAGCGTTGGGGTTATGGATAAAGAGACGACGCTACTATCTCGGTTGTAAACATCATAAGTACGCAGATTTATAATTTGTAAATTCTTTTAATCAGGTTTTAATCAAGGGTAATAAAATAATTCAGAAGCGTTTAAATTTTTTTTCAGCGCTATTTTTTCAAAGTTAAAATAAACGTCGTCTCTGGGTTTTGTTGTGAACTGATCGCCAATGAATAAGAGAAGTTTGATACCGGTAGTTCCTAGATTTGCGTTTGTGGAAACTAGATAATTAAGAGGGTGGTTGTGAAGGGTAGCCGAAAATGACGACCTCACCTGGTGACGACGACCTAGAAGTAGAAAAAGCTTCAATTGCAGGTGAAGCGCCCTTACCACAGGATCCGAACGATAGTAGCACCGAAAGCCAAAACGGATTGTCAGAAAACGGTGATGATAGGGGCCAAGAAAGTCTTTCCAATGATGGAGATGAAGGAGAAACCGGCGGTCAAGAGAATGGTGGGTCCGAGTTGCCGGTTATGGGGGAAGCTCAACAATCTTCAAATAACCTCGGTCAGGTCACAGAAAAAAAAGCGGAATATTCGTCATCAGGGTCCTCAGTAGTTCAATTTTTAGCGCTCTACCTTATAGTATTGGCCTTTTTTATTTGGCTAGTTTCGCTTGCGCGTTTCGACGGTGTTAAATCACTTGCCGTGATCCAGGGCTTGAAATCAACATTTGAGACTAGGGAGATAGAAAAGGATATAGCTCAAATAACAACTTTAATTAGATCCAAAGTTACCTCTTCAAAACAGTTTGAGGATAGCATTAGTGGGCTATTTTCAACACTCTTAGGCGTCGAAAAAGTCGAGGCGCCGACGCCGGGACGGACAATGAGAGTTGTTATGAATGCCGACACCTTATTTGAGTCTGAAAAAACAAAAATAAAACAATTTAACTTTGCTTTTATGGATAGGGTGATTGCATCATTAAGTGAACGTCCTCCAGGATATCATTTCGATATGGAATTTATCATCGGCTCCGATGAGGACGCCAGTGGCTATGGTACTCTCCCTGTCAACCAGACCCTTCAGATGGCGAGAGCAGGAGTTTTTGTCAGGAGCATGCTAGCGAGAGGAGCACCACCGGATACGCTTTCCGTAGGTATTCGCAAGGGTAATCCCAACACCGTCACGCTCTGGTTTTATATCAGATCACCTGTGGAGGTAAATGCTTACTATGAGGAGTTAAAAAAAACCGCCAAAGTAGCGCCCAACGGCGATACTTTGGAGGAAACAATCAAAGAAGGGGCTGCCAGTGGCGGATAGCAATGCGGCTACCCAGGAAGAGACAAGCGTTGGCTGGATACTTATTTTCACTGATATGGTGGCGTTATTATTGAGCTTTTTCGTAATGCTGTTTTCCATGTCTGCAGTGCCGGTGAATGAATGGGAAACGACTATTGATATTCTGGAAGAAGCTCTCAATCTAACTTCGGAGGAAGAAAAGGATCCCACAGAGGATTACAATATCTCGTCCGTTTTACTAGAACGCGCGAGGACCAACGTAAACTACCTCTTGCCGATCATTGAGCCCAAAATCAAGCAAGACGAGATAATTAAGGACAGTCCGATTATCCTTTTGGATGACAGGATTGTAATTTCACTCTCGGGAGATCTTCTCTTTGCTTCTGGGAAAGCTGAGTTGACCAAAAAAGCGAGAAAAGCGCTATTTAACTTGGGTGGTGTACTACGAAACATACGAAATACCATTGGAGTTTACGGCTACAGTGAAGACGAAAAGTTCGATAGAGACAAATATTCTTCTGATTGGGAATTATCTTTGGCTAGAGCGGTTTCCGTAGCCAACGAGCTTAAGAGAGCGGGTTATATGGAGGAAATACTGAGCTTTGGATATGGGGGTGCACGTTCATTCAGACTTGCAAATGTATCTAAAGATCGTCGCCAGAACCTCTCACGGAGGGTAGATATTGTGATCATGTCTATCCGTGGTTTGAAATGACTTGTAACCTGAAAAAAAGTACCACTGTTAGTTTGTTGGTGGCGTTGGGATTATTTGTCGGGACAGCGCCAACCCTGGCAGATCCAGTTGTTATAGAGGAAACCCCGAAAGATGGATTTGCCAGGATAAAATTTATTTGGCCATCGCCGGTGCCATTTATAGCCAAGATCGTCGACAGGCAACTTAAAGTCAGTTTTGCCCGCCCAATTGACTCGAATTTTGAGAGCTTGCCCGGTAAATTGATTGACTATATTGGACGTCCACAGCTCAGTAATGGGGGGACGACCCTTACCCTGCCTACAAAAAATGATTATGGCTTAAATTTTAATTCAAGGGGTCGCGTAGTCACCATAGATCTTGTTGACTTAAAGTCTCCACCTTCCGCTCGCTCGCGGCCTGTTCCGATAGCAAAATCAATTGAAAAAGTCGAAATTCGGACTGGACAACATAGTGACTATGGTCGACTTGTCTTTGATTGGAAGAAGAAGGTTCCATATACACTTCTTCGCCAAGGAAATCGAGCAACTCTCAAATTTGGAAGGGCGGCAAATATAAACGTTTCAAATTTTAAGAAGCGCCCCATAAATAATGTCGATAGTTTCCATAGTGAGATACAGGGTGACAAAACAATCGTTAAATTCAAGTTACCCATAAAATATCGATTACGAGACTTTAGTAGCGGCTCAAAAGTGGTTGTGGATATATTGAGCGTTCGCGGGAAAGAGAACACTGTTGTTGGTTCTAAAATATCGACACTAAGTCAACCACAAGCTTCTAAAGAAGTTGTAGAGAGGGTTGGTTTTGTTGGGGGTCAATCTGCTAAGCGTCCGCTTTTGATCTCCCCTTCAATTAGAAACCAGGCAAACACGCCTCTTCCCAAAACTTCCTCTTTGATTAACGCTGGTCTTGGAGTGCCGACCACTTTCAAACTGGGTAAAACATCCACTCAATCAGGTAGGCCCAAAATTTCTCTTGGTATTTCACGTGCCAAAGCACAAACAGCGGCACCTAAGGTGCTGTCACCGGCTGGACCTGATGGCGGGAATGAGATTGTAACCGTCCGCCTGGGTTGGGATGAGCCTGTAGCTGCTGCAGTGTTCAGGCGTGCCGGGGCCTTATGGATAGTATTTGATAAAGCCAAGCGATTTGATGTTGAAAAAATTAAGGAGCAAGCAAAAAAAGCGGTTTTATCTTTGGACCAGGTTTCCGCTCCAAGAGGAACCTTCCTTCGGTTGTCGACATCCCCGGGCATGAACCCAAGCATTAGGCGGGATGGCTACGCGTGGGTTCTCGATTTTAAAAAACAACCAATGGCAGCTCAAACGCCCATTGAAGCAAAATTACAAAGTACCTCAGCTTCTGGTCCACGCATATTTTTGCCCATGGTACAAGCTGGTGAAGCTCTGCCATTTCACGATGCCTCCATAGGTGATAATCTGGTTATTGTTCCTATCATTCCATTATCAAATGGTATAAATAAGCGCTATTCATATCCTGAGGTCCGGATACTACCGACCTTACAGGGATTTGTAATTCAACCCAGAATTGATGATGTGATAGTTAGGTCCACCTCCAAAGGTGTTCAGATTTATTCTGGCAGCAAATTATCACTTTCACCACCTGATCCAAAGGCAGAAGCTAAATCAAGGATCAGAACCCTCAGCGCGATGAAAAAAATATTTAAATCAGATGTTTGGCGTTTAGCCCGTTTAGAGGGCATGAAAGAATTTAATCAGACCCGTCAAGAAATGATGGCCCAAATTGCTAACTCCCGCGGTAACGCGAAGCAAAATGCCCGTATTGTATTAGCGCAATATTTGTTTGGTCAAAATTTTGGATATGAAACCTTGGGTGTTTTACGACGGATAAGGAATGCAAATCCCAGTATTGAAAGCTCTGCGGGCTTTCGGCTTCTAAGGGGAGGTTCCAAGTTTTTGATTCGACGTTATGAGGAAGCAGGTAAAGACCTCGACCATCCTTCTTTAAATGAAAGCGATGAAGGACAATTCTGGCGTGCCATAAATCAAGCCGGTAGGGGCGCATTGGTTGCAGCTTCTGGAGCGTTAAAAGCAACTGGAAAAATAATTCTCTCGTATCCTAAGCGTATCAAAATTCCTTTAGGGCTACTGATAGCTGAGGCGGCGGTCAGGGCGGGGGATGTGGAATTTGCGACAAATTACCTTCAGATGATCTCAGAGGATGAACCTACCCCTAAGGAAGTTGACCAACTGGCGCTTGTCGAAGGTAAATTACAGCAACTCGTTGGTGAGTTTGCTGCTGCTGTTGAGGCTTGGGGGTCAGCTGCAGAGGGTGAACATCGTCCGAGTGTGGTTCAGGCAATTTTTAGAAAGGTCGACCTTGACCTGTCAAGAAAGGTGCTCAAAACCAAAGAAGCAATCGAAGAATTAGAACGTATCCGGTTTTCGTGGAGGGGAGATGACATAGAATTAAAAATACTTCGTAAGCTTGGACGTCTCTATTTTCAAGTAGAGGACTACAGTAATGGTCTTAGAACGTTACGCTCAGCCGCTTCCCATTTTGGAGCCCATCCTGATGCCCCAAAAATAGCAGAGGAAATGTCGGGCGCATTCGTGGATCTTTATTTAAAGGATGTTGCAGACAGTATGTCGGCAGTCAAAGCAATTGCTCTCTTTGAGGAGTTTAAGGAGCTTACTCCCGCAGGTGAACAAGGTAACGTAATGATACAAAAACTCGCTGATCGCCTGGCACAAGTAGATCTGTTGGAAAAGGCCGCAAAATTACTTACGCTGCAAGTCGAATTCCGCCTCCAAGGTGAAGAAAAGGCGCGGGTAGGTGCACGTCTGGCAACCATTCGTCTCCTCAACAAACAACCAGGGCTAGCGGCTGATGCAATAACCAACTCTGATGAAAAGGATATTCCTCCGTTCCTGGAATCCCAGCGTAGGCTACTTCTAGCCCGTTCATACATCGATCAGGGCCTTGAAAATAAAGCTTTAGGCGTTTTGGATGCGGATAACAGTCGATATGCAGATCTTTTGCGTACAGAAGTTTATTGGAAAGCACAAGCTTGGCCACAAGCATCTCGTGCGCTTCAACGCCTGATTAAGGCAATCGGAGCGGAGCCCAATCAGAAGCTTAACGAAAGTCAGGCGTTATTTGTGGTCAATCAAGCAGTTGCTATGGCGCTAGAGGGTAATGAAAGAGGAACCGCCAAATTGGTGCGCGATTTTGGGGCGGCAATGGGAAAAACTAGCTTTAAAGATGCCTTCAGACTAATAGCGTCACCTGACGCTATTGGTTTGGTAGATTTTCGTTCAGTCGCTGACAAGGTCACGACTGTTAGTAATTTTGATAAATTTATGGCCTCTTATGAGAAGAATTCAAAGGATGGAAAGCTCAGCAAAATTAACTAACTCTAATCTATTAATCTGGGTTTGCATTCCATAGGATGTTTTATTTAAAAGTACCGGTTCAGACCTATGCATATTTTATAGGTCCCCACTAAATAAAATCTCACAAAATATCTATTAAATAGAGCGTTCTTTCTAAATAAAGCAGTAAAGGCACTCCCCGAATAGTGGACACAATCAGGGGAGATACTATCGACGAGTTTAACAACGATTGGGAGAATTCATGCAGTGATATGGGTCTCATTTCATACATAAAATAAGAAGGATCCCACCTTTTACCAATTGAGCTATATGGTGCCCCAGTAAATTTAAGATTTTGTACAAACTCTTTATCAGGTAAGTTGTGTATAGATAATAACCCGGAAAGACGCCGCTAGTGGATAGAACTAAGAAAACATCCAAGCTTGAGAAGTCTTTACAATCAGCAAACTCACCTTTCGAACAACGGAGGTTTTCTTTCCAGCAGACCTTGGACTTAGCCTTGCAACACCACATTGCGGGCGACTTATCTAAGGCTGAAAATATCTATCAACAGATACTACAAACCGATCCAAATTGTCCTGACGCGTTACATTTTCTTGGTGTAATCTCCCATCAAGCGGGAAAAAGCAACCGAGCCGTTGATCTCATTAAAAAGGCCCTCACCGTCAAACCCGATTATGCCGAGGCGCACAGCAATCTGGGAAACATACTACGTGAAATCAGAAGGTTTGGTGAGGCTGTCGGTAGCTACCAAAATGCTCTTGCCGTCAAACCTGAAAATACTGCGGTACACAATAACCTCGGGCTTGTATTCAAGGAACTCGGGAGGTTCAATGATGCCATCGCTAGCTATCATAGGGCACTTACTATAGAACCCCAATCTGCCCAAGTGCATGCGAACCTTGGCACTGTCTTGAGGGAAGTAGGGCGACTGGATGAGGCGTTCAATAGCTATCAAAGTGCCCTGACTATCAAGCCCGACTTTGCAGAGGCGCATAACAATTTTGGTAATGTACTAAAAGATCTTGGAAAGTTGGAGGAGGCTGTTGCCAGCTATCAAACAGCTCTCACTTTAAAACCCTATTTTCCCGAAGCGGGAAGAAAACTCCTTTTAGTTATGCTGTACGTCTCGGGACTTTCTCATGAGGAAATTTTCACTGCGCATTTACGCTTCTCCAAGAACCACGCTCGACTCATAAGTCGCTCCGAAGAAAATTTCACTAATGAGCCAATTTCAAATCGGCGGCTTCGGGTCGGCTACCTGTCGTCGGACTTTCGGGATCACCCCGTCGGATACAATATCCAGCCGCTGCTACATTTCTACGATCGGGGAACCCTTGAGGTCTATTGTTATTCCGACGTTCCGCGTCCGGATGCGATAACTGAAAAGTTCCGGTACCGTGTAGATCACTGGCACAGCATCATTGGAAAGTCAGACGCTGAAGTGGTTAGGATGGTGCGTGCAGACGAAATCGACATCTTAATCTGTCTTGCAGGTCATTTTGACAGAAACCGTCCGCTATTTTGTGCCCACCGTGCAGCACCAGTGCAAGTGAGTTACCACGATGCCACAACCAGTGGTTTGGAGGAAATGGATTACCTGCTTACAGACGACTTTCTGAATCCTCCAGATACTAAAGAGTTATTCACAGAGGAACTTCACAGATTGCCAGTATTCTACCAATGGATGCCAATTGATGATGCGCCGCCGGTTGAACCGCTTCCAGCGAGACAGATTGGTTTTATAACTTTTGGATCCTTTAACAACCCATCTAAGGTAAACGAGAAGGTGATTAGTCTTTGGTCGGAAGTCCTTAAAACCTTTTCTACTTCGCGATTATTACTTAAATACAAGAACTGGTATGACCAGTTGTCTTTACGTCACAGTATGGTTGAAAGATTTGCTGCCCACGGGATTGAGGAGGATCGAGTCACGTTTGCTGTTACACTCGACACGTTTTCAGAACATCTTGGGCATTACAGCAATGTGGACATTGGACTAGACCCATTTCCTTTCAACGGAGTAACTACAACGTTCCAGGCACTTTGGATGGGGGTTCCGGTAATTTCGCTTGCTGGTCAGACACTCAGGAGCAGAACGACCGGCTCGATCCTACACCATTTAGGTCTCAATGAGTTGGTGGTAAATACGCCTGAGGCATACGTGGCCTGTGCGGCGGATTTGGCAGGGAATCTTGTGCGGTTGGAGACATTGAGGACAACCTTGCGGGAGCGAATAACTACCTCACCACTTTGTGATGCACCCGCCTATGCTCATAGCGTAGAAGCCGCCTATCGGGATATGTGGCGAAAGTGGTGTGCTGGTCCCAACCCTCCAAAACGAGAAACAGAAATTAATGCGCGACCCTCTATGTAATCTTCGCTCGCAATTAGCTCTTTCATGTGCCACCAAAACTTTCAAGCAGACTACCTGAAATTAGGAACCAACCATCCACCAGTACAAAGAACACGATCTTAAAAGGTAAGGCTATAATGATTGGTGGTAGCATCATCATACCCATTGACATCAATACTGATGCCACCACCATATCAATGACCAAAAACGGAACGAAAACCAGGAAACCAATTTCAAAAGCTCTACGCAGTTCACTAATCATGAACGCTGGAATAAGTGCTTTAAGCGGTATGTCAGCCGGGTTTTCGATCAAATTTTCACCGGATGCATCCATAAAAAGTTTTAGATCCTGTTCCCGTACATACTTACGCATAAACTCATGCACGGGCTGCGTGCTTCTCGCGAAAGCCTCTTTCTCCTCTATTTCACCGTCTATATAAGGGCGGACACCTTGATCCCATGATTTTTCCAGAGTGGGCATCATCACGAAAATTGTCAGAAACAAGGCAAGGCTCATTATGACTTGGTTGGGGGGAGTTTGTTGTGTTCCCATGGCTGTCCTGAGAAAAGATAAGACGACTACGATGCGTGTGAAGGACGTCACCATTACTAAAATCGACGGGGCCAAACTTAGAACGGTCATCAGTAGGAATAATTGAATGATCCGTCCCGTTGAGCTAGGTCCGTCACCTAAATCTAATGAGAAACTTTGTGCCAGAGCGGGTTGAGCTAATAGCAAAGCTAAGCCAGCGATTGACAGTAATTTAATGGATAACCTTGGAAACAGGGTGCTAATTTTCATTGAGTTTCAGCCCGCTAACGGCTGTGGTTTTTCTACTGCCTTTAGGAAAGACGGTTGGCGTGACTTCAGATCTGATAAATCTTTATCGCCTGGTCCATTGCCAATAACCTGCTCATTATTAGTACCAAGTAGTAAAAGATGTTCAGATTTATCACATTGGACTAATACAACCCTACGTTTTGGATCTAGGACCATTGTCTCAATAATTGACAACCTCTTTGATTTACCTCTCACAATTGGGCCCCTATTACCGAGACCGGACCGCTTTGCAATTATGGCGAAGCCGCCAATCAGCCCAAGAACAAACAACAGGGCCAATACGAACTTAAAGTAGTTGATCGTTTCTAATTCCATGTTTTTGTGTGCCTAATTATTAGAAGTTAGATATATCTTGGATTATCTTGAGTATGGAGATTTTGGTTAATCATGGGTTTGTTTTTTCTTCATCGTCGTTTTGGATCTGGCCGGCGTTTGCTCGGTATACGTATGACAGTATTTCAGCTACTGCAGCAAAGGCTTCGATTGGAATTTCACTGTCGACATCAATGGCCGTAAGAACTTCTGCAAGGTCGGCGTCTTCCCGGACTTTGATATTGTTGCTCCAGGCGATTTCCAAAATCTGTTCTGCAAAAGTGCCACTTCCATGTGCCAGAACGCGGGGAAACTTTCCGTTTTGGCTCTCATCACTAAGTGCCGCAGCTTTGGGAATCTTTTTAAGCTCGTTACCGGCTGGATTAATGCCTTCCTTTACCCGGGCACGGACGCCAGCCTTTTCGTTAGAATCTGACACTAATCTCACCACCAAATCAGCTTGCTTTTTGTTGTCAGTTAGTTTGAGCTAACATGTTTAAAAACGTATTAACCTATTACTGGGATCACCTATTTTTTCTCCCTTGTTGTAAGTATTTTTCTCCTACGGTGCATAAATGCCATTTAACGAGAATTAAAGCCTACAATAATGAGTTGATTGAATAGTAGCCGATGAAATGGAACATGACTGAAAGCATTAAAGCCAACTTGACTTATAGTGTCGATACGGGTGTTAAGCCTGTAAATGAGACCATGGAGCAAGGAAACATTGCGCGCAAATACACTGGTGTATTTAAGGAGCACGCAGTTACCGTGCACAATGGCCGACCTCTAAGGGATAAATTTGTTCTCGATGAACATGGTTTCAGGTTTGTTGATCATCCTACCCGGGTCCGTGATTTTCATGATCCCGATGAGTTGAAGTCTGTTTATTATCCGGAGATGGAGCAGCTGGTTAAGGATGCCTCAGGTGCATCACGAGTTGTTGTATTCGACCATACCATTAGAGCAGGTGATAAGAACGAGAGGGTGAAACGTCAACTTAGAGAACCTGTCCACCGTGTTCACAATGACTATACGGAGTGGTCTGGTCCACAGCGTGTTCGCGATATTTTGCCGGATGAAGCTGGAAACCTTCTCAAGTATCGCTTTGCAGTCATTCAGACTTGGCGTTCCATTCGTAATCGAATAGAGGCAGACCCACTTGCTATTTGTGAGGCTTCAACGTTGTTGGCCAAAGATCTGATCTTGACAGAAAGACGTTATCCAGACCGGGTGGGTGAGACTTACCAAGTTGCTTATAATTCTAATCACCGCTGGTACTATTTCCCGATGATGGCTCGCAATGAAGTTCTTGTATTTAAAGTATACGATTCTCAAACAAACGGGGGAGCACGGTTTACTGCACACACGTCATTTACTGATCCAACCTCTCCACCAAATGCAAAACCTAGAGAGAGTATCGAGATTAGAACGCTGGCGTTTTTTGATCCTTAATAAAATTTTAATTTCTATGTTAATAGAATAATGGAATAAATAGATCTGAATTTTCTCCAGTGCGTAGAACACGTGCACTGATAGGTCGTCTGGAAGGGTTGGTCTTCTAAGTTAAAAATCTTCAGGCGTGAATGATAGGTAAGTTAATACGTTACTCAAGAATTGAGTAGGGAGTAGTGCAGCATGCTAGGGGTAAAAGTAAAAGCCGGCTTTGCCGGAATGGTGATAATCACCGGTTATTTGATAATATCAGCAATTCCCAATAACAAGGCACACGCAGCCACGTGCCTGGCTTTGCCAGAGGTAGCTTGGTGGCAAACAACGCATGATAAGATTGCCCGGCATGTGGATCGTCATTATGGCGGTAAGTGGGATCCTTATATCGCAAAATGGGAAGGTTACCGCGATAAAATGCAGACCATCCTCGATAAAGAAGGAACCGCAATTGTTAAATCAAGAGGCGTGCGTCTCAAAGGAGCATCACTTAAAAAGCATATTAGTAACGTGGAAAAGCGCATCCGTATTACACGGTGTTTGAAATTAAAGAACAGTGGCCAATCGGCATCTCTGAATTCTTTGGGCAGCCAGAAATTAAGTCTTACAGGTAATAGCGTTGCCATTATGTATCAAGCCGCTAAGCAACAGGTATTCTATCTCGCAAAAGCCACAAATTATACCTTAACTAAGGCGGACAAGGTAAGAGCAAAATATTAATCACTGACGTTGATTAGTAAAAGTTGAGGTTAGAAGTTAGCTTTATTAGACAGATCATAAATACTAGCATGAGTTGAAAAATTGAAAACGACTTGGGACTCCTAGTTCACCAGGATGAAGGAAGCCCATATAGAGCCCCACTCAAAGAGTGGGGCTCTATTATTTATTCTTTAGCGAATGGAAATCTGCTTTCATAGTTAAACCCTGCAATGTGACGAAAATAAGCGAAAGCGCGGTTAAGAGACGACGATGTTGAGGGTGCCAAAAAAGCGTGGTTCATCTTCGTGCGGACGAGACCATAATAAGTCCAGGTTTGCCCAAGTTCCTTTTGTATTATGTAATATTGATCAAACCCACCCGCTTTAACAGCGTCAAAAAATGGCACTTGAAATGGACTGATATTAACGGAGGAAAAAATTAGCCGTTTAGGGCTGCGCTCAATAATAGTCATCAAAAAAATAACGGGCCCTAACGGGGAGCTTTCGTCTTGGAAATAATAGAATTGAGCTCCAGACTGCACGTCCATAGATGTGAAGTCATTCCGACGACTCTCCAAACCAATATTGGAAAGGGTGCCTGCGTCGTCAAATAGTGGTCGCCATTCATCATTAGAGACTGACCAGTAGCGCATTTTGGTTAGGGTGGAAAAACTTACCACTCGCCGGGCAAAATCCGCGACGTTATCGACATTAGTAAAGCGCCCGGAGATGGCCAGCATAATATCAAAGGTTAATGTATTCCAATTCATGCAGGCTGGGGGCACCCAACTTGGAATTTGATCTCGCGTCCAGATCCGGGTTGCAAAGGTTTGGTCAGTGCGGGGATAGGCTGGAATGACTTTACCGGTGCAGGGTACCCGAGGCTCCTGGACTAAAAATTGAGCGTGTCCAGGTTTTATTGGGAGAATGGAAGTAGAGACTAAAAAAAGAACAAAAAAAGTTTTGTGCATCGATTGATTAATTATTCTCGAAATATAAGCAACAGGTCCTTGGCGTTGACAGGTTCACCAATGGTAGTGACAATTTCGGCTATGACGCCGTCCTTGTTAGCGGTGACTGCGGTCTCCATTTTCATGGCCTCGATGGCAAGCAAGGTATCACCGCGCTTAACCTTTTGCCCTACTTTTGTAACAATTGTGGAGATAACACCCGGCATTGGTGCAGCGACGTGATTTGGGTTTCCATCGTCTGCAAGTCGGTTGGCGGGATGTTGGTTTTCCGCCGAGAAATCAGTTACGCGCATGGACCGTGGTTGGCCATTAAGCTCAAAAAAGACCGTACGCACACCATTTTCGTCAACCTCACCTAGAGCCAAAAATCGGATGATTAACGTTTTTCCTCTTTCAATTTCTACGGCGATTTCGTCTCCCGTTCCCATGCCGTAAAAGAACGCCAGCGTTGGCAGTTGGCTTACATTTCCGAACTTCCTACGATGCGCAGAGTAGTCAATAAAGACCTGCGGGTACATCAAGTATGATGCTAACTCTTGATCCGAAATCCGTCTGCCGACTTTTGTTTCTGCTTCCTTTCGTTTAAGTTTCAGGTTTACGGGCTTCTTGTTAATCCCAGGTCTCTCAGTTATGGGCTTGCGACGTTTAAGGACTTTTTTCTGGAGTGCCTTTGGAAATCCACCCGGTGGCTGGCCCATTTCGCCTCGGAAAAAAGAAATAACAGATTCTGGAAATGCAATTTCTTTCTTTGGTTCCACTATATCCTGTGGTGTGATGTTGGAGGTGATCATCATGAGTGTCATGTCACCAACGACCTTGGAAGTGGGAGTTACTTTTACGATGTCACCAAACAATTGGTTAACCTGTGCATAGGTTTTAGAAACTTCGGGCCATCGCCGATCAATACCCATTGAGCGCGCTTGCTGTCGAAGGTTGGTATACTGACCTCCGGGAATTTCGTGCTTGTACACATCGGCAGTCCCAGATCTAAATTCAGATTCAAATCCAGCATAAAGTGTACGTACTTCTTCCCAATAGGTGTCGATATTTCTAAGAGCTTCTCCGTTTAAGCAAGTGTTTCTTTTAGAATTTCTTAGCGCTTCTGCAATCGCACCTAAATTAGGTTGAGAAGTAAGTCCGCTCATAGAATCCATGGCTACGTCCACGGCATCTGCACCAGCCTCAACGGCGGCTAACACGCTTGCAGCTGAGATGCCACTTGTGTCATGAGTGTGAAAGTGGATAGGAAGACCTGTCGCATCTTTCAATGCGCCAACCAATATTCGAGCTGCTTCCGGTTTGCAAAGCCCTGCCATGTCTTTGATGCCTAATATGTGGGCGCCGGCAGACTTTAGTTTTTTACTTTGTTTAATATAGTATTTCAGGTCGTATTTAGAACGGGTTGGGTCAGTGATATCACCAGTATAGCAAATTGAACCTTCGCAAAGTTTTCCAGCCTCAATAACTGCATCCATTGCGACCCTCATATTTTCCACCCAGTTAAGGGAATCAAAAACTCTGAAGAGATCTATCCCTGCGCCGGCCGCTTGTTGCACGAAGTATCTTATTACATTATCTGGATAGTTGGTGTATCCTACTCCGTTGGAGCCACGAAGGAGCATCTGTGTCAAAAGGTTCGGCATACTCTTTCGCAATTCACGTAGCCGTTCCCAAGGGCACTCGTTTAAGAACCGCATGGCTACATCAAAAGTGGCGCCGCCCCAACACTCCATGGAAAAGATATTAGGTAGAAGGTGGGCGTAGGCTTTAGCGATATTGACAATATCTTTTGTGCGAACTCGGGTAGCTAGCAGAGATTGGTGTGCATCCCGCATCGTGGTATCCGTAATTAAAACCCTGTCCTGGTCTAGCATCCATTGAGAAAATTTTTTAGGACCTAGTTTTTCAAGTAATTGCTTCGAACCGTCAGGCGGTTCAACAGATGGGGTTGTTGGTGCAATAGGTTCCGCCGCATGAGCGGGTGCGCCTGTGCCCTTTAGTTCGTTATTGCCATTTACAATGACTTTACCGACAAAGTTCAGTAGACGTGTAGCTCGGTCCCGGCGTTGGGAGAAATGGAAGAGTTCCGGGGTTTCATCGATGAAACTTGTGGTATATGTCGCTTTTAAGAACTTCGGGTGCTTGATGACACTTTCTAAAAAAAACAAATTGCTATTTATCCCTCGGATCCGAAATTCTCGCAAAGCACGATCCATCCGAGAGGTGGCACCTTTGGCGTCTGGTGCCCAGGAGGTTACTTTAACAAGCAGAGAGTCATAAAAGCGTGTAATGAGTGCACCACTGAATGCGGTGCCGGCATCTAGGCGTATACCAAAACCTGACGGACTACGGTAGGCCGTGAGGCGGCCGTAGTCAGGAATAAAATTATTATCTGGATCCTCTGTGGTAACCCGGCACTGGATTGCATGACCGTAGAGAGGGATATCTTCTTGCCTTGGGATGCCGCTTTCATACGTACCAATTCTGGCCCCTTCTGCGATTTTGATCTGAGCTTGAATCAGATCGACGCCAGTCACCCATTCTGTAACAGTATGTTCAACTTGAATTCGAGGGTTTACCTCTATGAAATAGAACTTGCCGCTGTCGGCATCCTGGAGGAATTCTACGGTACCTGCATTGCGATAGTTAGCAGCCGTAGCGACCTTAATTGCTTCACTGCAGAGTGATTGACGGGACGTACTGTTTAAATAGACGGCTGGTGCCCGTTCTATTACCTTTTGATGCCTGCGTTGAACTGTGCAATCCCGCTCGTACAAATGAACTACGTTACCGTGGCAATCACCTATAATTTGGATTTCTACATGGCGTGCCTTACTCACCAGTTTCTCTAGATAGACTTCTGAGTTGCCGAAGGCACCCTCAGCCTCGCGGCGCGCTGCAGAGACATTCTCTATTAACTCTTTTTCACCATTGACTACTCGCATGCCGCGACCGCCGCCGCCCCATGTTGCTTTGACCATAATAGGGTAGCCCAAATTTTGTGCGAGTTTCTTGATACGATTTTCATTCTTGGGAAGAGGTCCAGTAGCTGGCATGACCGGTACGTTAGCGCCCTTGGCGAGTTCTCGGGCAGCTACCTTACTACCAAGTTTGCGCATTGTGTCGCCGCTTGGCCCTACAAAAATGATTCCTGCCGCCTCGCAGGCATCAGCAAAATTGGGGTTCTCAGACAAAAAGCCATAACCGGGATGGATGGCATCAACTTGTGAATCCGTGGCAATTCTGATGATGTCATCTATGTCAAGGTAGGCATCAATCGGGTTCTTACCCTTTCCTACTAAATAGCTTTCATCAGCTTTGTAGCGATGTAAAGCGTACCGATCTTCGTGGGAATATATAGCGACTGTGTTGATATCCATCTCAGTCGCTGCACGCATCACACGAATGGCAATCTCGCTTCTATTTGCGATCAATAGCTTTTTAATCTTGGTGTTCTTATTCGACAAATTAAACGTTTAATCCCATAGTTCAGTGTTTAAGAATGCCCAACTTCACGTTCTTTAAAATTAAGACATTGATTTTCATGTAGATATATAAAAGTCGACAAATATGGTTAAAAAGCAAGACTTATACTGACCCTTAGACGAAATCTATACACTAGCCATTTGAGAAAACGGCATAAAAATTAATCTGACATTTTGAGTCTGGGTGCTCACCTTTCCCATAATTACCGTAGTAACTATTTCTTAATATCAGTCAGCCATAATTTATCTTGGGTTTAGCACCCTAAATGATGCTGAATGGCACAAACAGATTATTTTAAGTGGATGGTGTGTGATGGAGCTAACTAACCTACCAGTATTTGGGTTAATTAGGCAGCGTATGAACTGGCTAAATCAGCGCCAGGCAGTGATTGCCCAAAATGTCGCTAATGCGAACACACCAGATTATCTTGCTCAGGATCTAAAGGCATTTGATTTCAAAAATGTCATTCGTCAAAACCGACCTAAGACGCAGCGGGTTGCCGTAAATCTAACCAAACCAACGCACATTCCCGGTTCTCAAGGGCAGAACTCCAGCTCATTTAAGGAGATAGACGTTCGCCGACCTTATGAAACCGCACCAGACGGCAACCAAGTTGTTCTTGAAGAGCAGATGATAAAGATGAATGAGACCGCCACAAACCACAATCTAATTACCCAAATTTACCGAAAGCAACTCGCGATGTTTAAGACTGTTACGCGGCGCGGTGGAGGATAATTTATGAAATTTACTTTAGGATTGAGTAGTTGGACGATTTAATATCTTCACTAAAAATCTCTGCTGCCGGTATGAAGGTGCAGGGAACACGATTAAGGGTAATTTCCGAGAATCTAGCGAATGCCGATTCATTGCCCACTGGGCCTGGAAAATCACCCTACCGGAGGAAGAATATCCAATTTCAGAATGTCTTAAATCGTGAATTAGGCTTAAATCTGGTGAAAGTAAAAAAGATTGGCGTCGATAAATCGGAGTTCAACCGCCGTTTTGATCCGGGTCATCCAGCAGCTGATGAAAAGGGCTACGTTCAAACGCCTAATGTTAAGACGCTAATTGAAGTGATGGACATGCGAGAGGCCCAACGCTCCTACGAAGCCAATTTGACTGCCATCAGAACTGCACGTTCTATGATGAGGGCTACTATCGACTTGCTACGACGTTGATTATTGGATGGTTAATCTTAATTGAAGGGAAATAAATGACCTTAGAATCTTCGAATGCAATAAGTGCCTATAATTCTGCATTAAACCGCCTTAATGAAACACCGGGCAATAGCGGCTCGGGCCAAGTTAATGCCAATGATTTTACGCAAATGGTAAAAAACTTTGCTGAGGGTGCCGTTGAGGTAGGAATGAAATCTGAAGTTCAATCAGCCGCCGCAGCGGCTGGTAAGGCAGATCTAAACTCAGTAGTCGTCGCGGTAACTGAAGCTGAGTTAACGCTCAATACGGTAGTTGCTGTTCGTGATAAAGTACTAGAAGCTTATCGTGAAATACTTCGAATGCCAATTTAATTTGGTGCATGGATAAGCATGAACCAAGCTGATGTGCTTGAAATCTCAAGGTTGACCTTTCTTGTTATATTGAAAGCTGGGGGGCCGATCATGGCAGCGGGTCTGGTAGTAGGCTTGATCATCGCTGTTTTTCAAACATTAACATCTATCCAGGAAATGACCCTGACTTTTGTTCCTAAGATCATCATAATATTCGCTGCGGTGATAGTGTTTATGCCATTTATGATGACTTCAGTTATCGATTTCACCAATACGCTATATGATAAAATCGTTGGTCTCAGCTGACTACCTTCGGTGAGCAATAAGTAATGCTTGAAGAGTTATTGTCTTTAAATCTTTTTGCCTTTTTTTTAGTTTTTGCTCGTGTAGGGACAGCTTTTTTCTTATTTCCAGGATTTCAAAGTAAGCAAGTTAATATTCGGGCACGCCTCGCAATAGCTCTAGCAATAACGTTTTTGCTCACGCCTCTATTGTTGGATATTTTGCCAAGGATGCCGGGTTCTCCTTGGATGTTATTTGCCCTGATGATCGGGGAGGTTCTATCGGGTGCTATTCTTGGCACCATTGCATTAATAACAATTTCAGCTGTGCATGTCGCTGGCACTGTCGCATCATTTGTCTCGGCGATGGCAAATGCCTTGATCTTCGATCCAATCTCGCAACAGCAAAGCGCAATTGTAGCTGGTTTTCTCACCACGACAGCGCTTCTTCTCTTATTTGTAACCGATCTACACCATCTTCTGATTCAAACCGTTATAGATAGCTACAGCCTTTTTCAGCCCGGCGTACTCCCAGCGTTAGATGATGCAACGCATTTGATAGTTAGGCAGGTAGCAACGACTTTTAAACTAGGAGTTCAATTGGCGGCACCCTTTATAGTCGTTTCTATAGTATATAATTTAGCATTGGGTTTGATGACGCGATTGGCACCGCAAATTCCAATTTTCTTTGTCGCCCTGCCGTTCCAACTAGTTGTATCAATAGTGCTATTGATGATTGTGGTACCGAGCATAATGCTGGCATTCTTAACCCATGTTGAGGACGGGCTCATGCCTTTTCTCTTGCCAAAATAAATTTATTATTTAATCACCTATGGCTGACCAAAATGATGCAGAGAAAACTGAAGAACCGACAGCCAAAAAGCTATCTGACGCCCGGAAAAAAGGAAATGTAGCTAAATCTCAAGAAGTCAATAGTTGGGCCGCGTTGTTGGGATTGCTAATTTGCTTAGTAACATTCATCCCCTGGCTCATGTCAAAAGTGACCTTGATGAATTTTGTATTTTTGGAATCTCCTCATTCAATAGAAGTGAATAATGAGTCTATTCAGGGACTATTGCGAGTGACTGCTACTGAACTTTTTTTGATTGTCGGACCCATTCTTTTTTTCTTCTTAATCTTAGGTTTCTTATCAACATATATTCAAGTGGGTGGAACATTTTCTTGGGAAAAAACTAAGCCTAAATTGAATAAGATTAGCCCGCTTGCCGGAATTAAGAGGCTCATAAGTCCTCGTTCTCTTGTTGAGTTTGCTAAGGGTTTGGTAAAACTGGTTCTGGTAGGCCTCGTATTGTTTTTTGTCGCGCTACCACTCTTGTCTGACATAGAGCTTTTTCCTGGTTTTGATCTTTTTACGAGCTTTAAGCGAATACAGGAAATTGCCGTCATACTGGTTTTTTGGACTATTGCGATTATGTCCATTGTAGCAGCCTTGGACTTCGCCTACCAAAAGCATGACCATATAAAAAAGCTGCGAATGACAAAGCAGGAGGTCAAAGACGAACACAAGAATTTGGAGGGGGATCCAAAAGTTAAGGCTAGGCTCGCACAGATAAGACAGGAACGGCAGCGCGCTCGAATGATCGCTAATGTAACGGAAGCGGATATAGTCATCACTAACCCGACACATTATGCAGTAGCTCTAAAATATGACATTAATACGATGCCGGCGCCAATTTTAGTAGCAAAAGGTGTCGATGAATTAGCTTTGCGTATGCGTGACGTTGCGGATGAAAATGAAGTTCCCATTGTCGAAAATCCTCCCCTGGCGCGGGCTCTATATGCGGCGGTAGAGTTAAATGAGAGTATACCAGAGCATTTATATAACGCTGTTGCCGAAGTTATTGGGTATGTTTTCCGCCTCACAGGTAAACTCCCGAGCGATGGCCCAATTCACCCACCAAAACCTGATTGGTCTATAGATCCGGGGTATTCAGATGAAGGAGGCTTGACCGAGGTTCGGCACTAGAATTGCTGATTTATCAGTTTTGGATATGCTAATAATTCCAAGGGTTGAAGAATGATTAAGAATCGCGCAAGAAAGTGGAGTTGTGACGGACCATAATCGCCAAATACCGTTAGCTAGCCGAATGCAAAAGTTTACAGCTGTGGTTTCGCTGGATAAAATTTATGCAAATCTAAGATCAGTGTTACGACCTCAATATGCAGGATTATCTCTGGCTAGCATACTAACCGGAGTTTTTGTGGCGTTTCTAATTCAACCGATTGAAAACTCATTTCTAAAGATTGGTGTTTTGGCCGTAGTTGGAATTTTGATCTCACTACTCTGTGTTATCACGTGGAAGATGGGGTTTCGTTTAGCGAAGATTAATGCGCGCCGGGAATTAATCGACACGTTATGCGATTCAGATGAGGCAATTATCTTAGCCAAGTCCGACGGCAAAGTAATTTGTGACACGGCGGCCTTCCGTCAACTTATTAGTACTGTCGATCCGGGTGATTTGCTTGGTCTCACAGAGGTATCCAAATTGGCGGAAAAGATAACACCCGCAACGACGTCAAATTTTTTGCGCCTGAAGGAAAGTGCTGTCATTGGTAGGAGAGTTGCTAGCGAAATCGAGATCAGGAACCCCGATGGCAAACAGCATTTTTGGCGTGTCTCAGTAGATCCTGTTGGAACGCCTCCTGATCTCTCAGTGTGGACATTTGTGGATGTTACAGCTCAGAAGGAATTTGAGGCTAATCGCGAAGACGAGCAAAAGTTTATATTTGACCTTTTAGATGAATTGCCGGTGGGATTTTTTTCAGCAGCCCAAGATGGCACATTGCAATATATTAACAAAACATTGGCAGATTGGTTATCTATAGGCGCAGATAGGAATATTGGTTCAAGTGGTCATTATCTTGCCGATTTTTTGGTGCTTAACGAAGGAGACGAGCATCAACCGGCGGTCGATCCGGATGAATCTGGAATGCATGCGGGACTACAGTTGAAGAATAGTGACGGTGAAACGTTTTCCTCGTATCTCATTCAATCGCAAAAAGAGAACAAAAAGGGTGAGTTTATGTATAGCCGTTCAGTGGTTCTACGTGAACCATTTACGCCAATTGTGGATGATGGAACTGGCGGTCCGTTGCTCCGGAAGATACCTTGGCTATTCTCGGATTCTCCGGTGGGCATAGTTCTTCTTGATTTGCACGGCATTGTCATAGACTGCAATCGGTCTTTTTTAAAAATATTGGGTTTGCATAGAGATGGGGTAATAGGATGGCCAATCTCAGATCGCATCTCCAAGGAAGACCGTGATAGTGCGAATGCTGCCCTTGCCAAAGTGGCGATGAAAACAATGCGAGCTGTTCCACTTGAGGTTAGAGTGCCAACCGACGGTGAGAGAGAAATTACAGCGTCTTTTTTTGTTAGCGGCATAGAAAATAGTGATGCAGAAGTAACAGGGTTGATCCTACACGTTAGAGACACCACTGATGAGAGAAACCTTGAAGTTCAATACAATCAAGCACAAAAAATGCAGGCGGTGGGACAGTTGGCGGGAGGTGTCGCTCATGACTTTAACAATTTGCTGACCGCAATGGGTGGCTTCTGTGACTTGCTTCTAAGCCGACACGGCCCAGACGACCCAGATTTTTCTGACATTATGCAGATTAAACAAAATGCTAAACGGGCAGGTGATCTAGTGCGCCAACTGCTGGCATTTTCCCGTCGACAGACTTTGCAGCCCAAAATCTTTTCTATTACTGATTCCTTAAGTGAATTATCGAACATGCTTTGCAGGCTAATTGGAGAGAATATAGAGCTAGATTTAATTCATGGAAAAGGTGTGGATTTGATCCGAACTGATCCAAGCCAATTCCAGCAGGTAGTGATTAACCTCGCAGTTAACGCCCGTGACGCTATGCCGGGTGGTGGCACGATCACAATTACGACTGAGCACGTATCGGTCGAAAACGCGGTCCAGCGCGGCCACGATGTGATGCCAGCTGGCGAATATATTCGGATTAACGTAGCTGATACAGGCTCGGGTATTGCCCAGGAGGATATAACTCGGATATGGGAGCCCTTTTTTTCCACCAAGAATGTAGGCGAGGGAACTGGACTAGGTTTATCCATGGTCTACGGGATTATCCGCCAATCGGCCGGTTATATATTTGTAGATTCAGCTATCGGCGACGGAACAACCTTTGAAATTTACTTACCTGCTTTTTCAGCCGCAGAGGTGAATGCGATTGGTGGAGAAATTGCCGGGGTTGGGGACCCGGAATTGATCGATGAAAAAGACTTAATTGGTGAAGCAACCGTCCTGCTTGTGGAAGACGAGGATGCAGTGCGAGTATTTGGCGCCCGGGCGCTTAAAAACAAGGGCTATAGAGTTTTGGAGGCCGAGGATGGTGAGCGGGCTTTGGATGTAATTAATGGTTTCAGCGATCCCATCGATCTTATAATTACTGACGTAATGATGCCTGGCATGGATGGCCACACATTAGTACGGCTAGTCCAAGAAGAGTTGCCAAATATTAAGGTAATTTTGATGTCGGGCTATGCGGAAGACGCAATTCCGGGAGAGATTGCGGAGGATGGCGGTATAAATTTTTTGCCAAAGCCTTTTAGTCTCCGTGACTTGGCGGGGAAGGTTAAAGAAGTAATGGCGAGTTAAATAGCTTCTTGGCATGACTGGCCAAATTTAATTTTTCCTGAAAAATATTGCCGAGGTTTGTTCTATGGTATTGGTCAGGATTATAACGGTATTATAACAAGTGGGTAAGCTTGATTGAACACACTATCCATTTTTAATCTGCTGCCTCTACCTCTGCATAAAATCCATATTGTGGATGTGGGTGCAAGATACACCGAAGTAGAGCGTTATGCTGACTTGTTGGAGGGGGGTATAGTTCAACTAGTAGGTTTTGAGCAAGACGAAAGCCAGTTGCCTGCCTTAAATAAGCGCTACCCGGATCACAAGTTCATTTCAGCTTTCATTGGTGATGGATCGAAAAGGACGTTTTACAACTGCTATTATGGAGGCTGTTCATCCCTTTATCGGCCAGATCCTAAAATCATTAATCAATTTACGAGTATAGCAACTACAGAAGGATCAAATTTCGAGGTTGTTTCAGAAGAGTATGTCCAGACTACCAGGCTTGATGCCATCCACGAAATTGATGCGTGTGATTACTTGAAAATTGATGTTCAAGGCGCGGAACTCGATGTTCTCAAAGGGGCGGAAGAAACTCTAAAGGACTGCTTAATTGTTGAAGTTGAGGTGGAGTTTGTTCCCCTATACGAAAAACAGCCTTTATTTAGCGATATTGATAAGTTCATGCGAGATCAGGGCTTTTATTTACACCGACTAATGGATGTTTCGGGGCGAGCATTTAGACCATTTACTTTAGATGGAAACCCCATGAAGCCTGTAAGTCAATTGTTGTGGGCCGACGCAATTTATGTCCGAAGGTTTGATCAATTTTTTCAGTTTGAACCGCGACAATTATTAAAAATAGCTGTTCTTCTTCATGAGTTATACCAGTCGGTAGATTTTTGTGCTCTAGCCTTAGAATATTATGATGGCCAAATGAATACATCTTTATTTACTACTTATTCGGAAATGCTTTCAGAGAAAGACGTAAAAATATCGTTTCACAATATCAAGGATTGGACAGATTAGCTCCCCACGATCCCTAAGAAGTTCAGTTAATGATGAAAAAAGAATCAACGTGTAAATTTGGGTAAATCATTCTTTATTTTAGGCGGCACTCCTCGCTGAAAATTATACGAACAAAATAGAAATAAAAATAAAAAACAGTTTAAAAACAATAATATAAAATTTTATATTGCATTGAGAACAAAACATGTACATACTGAATTGTTGAAACCTCAATACCCCTGTGAAATAAGGAACAAAATCAATGACAGATCCTGCGCTTCGCCTAGTGGAAAAAGAAGATATGAATAAATCGAAAGCATTGGACGCTGCTCTCAGCCAGATTGAGCGCGCCTTTGGTAAGGGCTCCATTATGAAACTGGGTCAGCAGGAAAATGCAGTAGAGCTGGATGCTGTTTCAACTGGTTCACTTGGTTTAGATATTGCAGTCGGTATTGGCGGTCTGCCTAGGGGGCGGATAACTGAAATTTATGGGCCGGAAAGTTCAGGTAAGACTACCCTTGCGTTGCACGCTGTGGCAGAGGCTCAAAAAACGGGGGGAACCTGCGCTTTTGTGGATGCCGAACATGCTCTAGATCCGTCCTACGCTAAGAAACTTGGAGTAAACATAGAAGATCTTTTAATTTCTCAACCAGATGCGGGTGAACAGGCTCTTGAAATTGTAGATACACTTGTTCGTTCAGGAGCTATTGACGTGTTAGTCATTGATAGTGTTGCTGCCCTTGTCCCGCGCGCAGAACTGGAAGGAGAAATGGGTGATCACCATGTGGGCCTTCAGGCTCGTTTGATGAGCCAGGCACTTCGCAAATTGACCTCTTCGGTGGCCCGTTCAAATACCCTGATAATTTTTATCAACCAAATACGTATGAAAATTGGAGTGATGTTCGGCAATCCGGAAACTACTACCGGTGGCAATGCATTAAAATTCTATTCCTCGATCCGTCTGGAGATACGTCGTATCGGCGCGATTAAGGATAAGGAGGAAGTAATCGGCAACCATACAAGGGTGAAAGTAGTTAAGAATAAAGTTGCCCCACCTTTTAAGACTGTCGAATTTGATATTATGTATGGCGAAGGTATTTCCAAGGCAGGCGAGTTAATAGACTTAGGCGTGCAGGCAGGGATTGTTGAGAAGTCCGGGTCATGGTTTTCTCATGATTCCCAGCGTATTGGTCAGGGCCGAGAAAATGTTCGCCAATTTTTAAGGGAAAACATGGATGTGGCTAACTCTATAGAGCACAAAATCCGGGAAAGCGCAGGTCTATTATCCTCTGAAATGATGACGCCATCAGACTTGGTGACGGCCCCCGACTTGGAAAATGAAAATGAGGATGAAGCATTACAACTTAAATCTGAAGAATAATAATATCCTAAAAAAGGTTTGCTGGTAATCTAGAGCGGTGCCCCCTAAAGTGGGGCTGCCAAGTTTAGTAGTGAATTGTTATGGCCCTTTAGCAAACTAATTAGCATTCTCGAACAATCTTTCTTAAGTTTTATTTTGAGAAACATTTTATCTCAAGACAACAAAAGCTTTGGTCAGCGTGTTACAGGATACATTTCTTCTATGCAGTCAACAAATGATATCCGCCAGACGTTTCTTAATTATTTTGCTAAAAACGGGCACGAGGTGCTCGCTTCCGGACCTTTAGTACCTCATAACGACCCTACACTAATGTTTACCAACGCTGGTATGGTACAATTCAAGAATATATTTATTGGGCAAGAAACACGGGACTACACCCGCGCGGTTACTTCGCAAAAATGTGTGCGTGCAGGTGGTAAACACAATGATTTAGAAAATGTTGGTTATACAGCTCGACATCATACGTTCTTTGAGATGTTAGGTAACTTTTCCTTTGGAGACTATTTCAAAGACTTAGCTATTGAATTGGCTTGGAACTTGGTCACTAAAGAATTTGGTCTACCAGAAGAAAAATTGCTGGTTACTGTTTATGCAGATGATACTCAGGCCTTTGATCTGTGGAAAAAAATTTCGGGCTTATCAGACTCTAGAATTATTCGCATCTCAACCAGCGACAACTTTTGGTCGATGGGGGATACAGGTCCTTGTGGTCCCTGTTCGGAGATATTTTTTGATCATGGTGATCATATACCTGGCGGTCCACCCGGTAGTCTTGACGAAGACGGCGATCGCTTTATCGAAATTTGGAACCTGGTTTTCATGCAGTTTGAACAACTGTCACCCAATGAACGTATGGACCTACCGAAACCAAGTATAGACACAGGTATGGGCTTGGAACGGGTTTCTGCTGTTCTCCAGGGTACACATGATAATTACGAGATCGACTTATTTAACGAATTGATACAGGCTTCAGCTGACGCGGCAGATGTTCCGGTCGATGGGAATTACGGTGTATCTCATCGTGTTATCACCGATCATTTGCGAGCTAGTAGCTTTCTTATAGCTGATGGTGTTCTTCCTTCTAATGAAGGTCGTGGATATGTTTTACGTCGCATTATGCGAAGGGCCATGCGACATGTCCATCTATTGGGATGCACCGAACCCCTAATGTGTAATCTAGTGCCTACACTTATCGGTCAAATGGGACAGGCATTTCCAGAACTCATCCGTGCCCAGGTGTTGATTACCGAGACACTTGAGTTGGAGGAAAGAAAATTTAAAAGAACATTGGAACGCGGCTTAAAGCTTCTCGCCGAAGAGACCGTCGGGCTTAAAGAAGGGGAAGCACTTGGTGGTGAGGTGGCGTTCAAGCTCTATGATACATACGGTTTCCCTTTAGATCTTACACAAGACGCTTTACGTCGCGATGGTTACGGCATCGATTTAGCTGGTTTTGATGATGGAATGGAGCGACAAAAAGCTGAAGCCCGTGCAGCCTGGAAGGGGTCTGGTGAAGCCGCTACAGAGCAAGTTTGGTTTGAACTAAATGAACAGTTCGGTGGGACGGAATTTCTTGGTTACGATATGGAAGAAGCGGAAGGTCTGGTTTTAGCATTAATTGTTGATGGTGAGGTTGTTGAGCAGGCACAGCAGGGAATGGAGGTTGCGGTAGTTTTAAATCAAACACCATTTTATGGTGAATCTGGTGGTCAGGAAGGTGATCGGGGAACTATCCTTGTCGGTGATACAAGGGTTTCTATATCGGACACGCAGAAAAAACTTGGTTGCATTCATGTTCACATAGGAACGGTTTCCGTTGGGACTTTGAAAACCGGTGAAAATGCCACCCTGAGAATTGACATAGCGCGGCGCAGATCTCACAGGGCGCATCATTCGGCAACGCATTTATTACATTCTGCTTTACGATTTAAACTGGGTGTACGTGTTACACAAAA
>Ga0209501_10000292_pt1 | contig 63568 bp, 61 predicted proteins | sample ArcticOcean_MG_C_4_FD_187434 | JGI IMG/M metagenome (GOLD analysis project Ga0209501, IMG submission 187434) | Marine microbial communities from western Arctic Ocean - ArcticOcean_MG_CB4_134 (SPAdes) (version 2) | ecosystem: Environmental > Aquatic > Marine > Oceanic | place: Arctic Ocean...
AGCATGCCAACATTGGGAGATACAGCGTGTGCAGCTATAGCGAGCCCCATCAACAAAGCACACACCGTCGTTATCATCTTCGGGTTATACTTTGTAAGCCAAATACTTGATGGAAGCGCCATTAGGCCAAAGCCCAGAAATCCAGTAGCACCTAACAATCCTGCATCTATAGGTGTAAGCCCAAACTCTTCCTTCCATATTGGCAACAGCACACCAATAGAAAAGAAGGCAAGAGTTTGGATTACATCCATACTCCACAGCAACGGCATGACTACCCAGGCAAAACGAGGCTGTTCATTTTCCGGTAACAGAGAGTAGTCCTTTCATGAAAACCTTAAACGCCATCAAATAAATTCCTCGGGACATCAACCATCATCGATTCGATAGCAGAGTCCTGGACTCCTAACTGGCGTAACCTAGGTAGGACGATACGACTTATAAAACAAATACCCTCTGGATTCTGTTCCTGCCTCGCAAGCTCTTGATCTGGCAACCGCATAAACGTTATGGGAAAGTCATGGGACAAGCTAATCTTCTTCTGATATCCGAGCTCGATTAATTTTGCTGCAACTACCGTTCGTTCTTCCCAGTCCAATCCAGTTCGGATGCTGCCGCGAAACCCTCCAGGGTATCTATCGAGACCGACGGTACAGCCTTTATCTGCTAACCCGGTTAGATATTCGATGTCATCAGTATCGTTGCTGTGCCCAATATAAACCTTCCTTAAATCCACCCCTTCATTCTCAAATATCTCAATTTGGTCATTGCCAACTTTTTCTCTAGCTGCCGTATGGGTAGAAATAGGAACTCCCGTCTGGATCGCTGCTCGAGATGCAGCTCGCAACACTAGCTCATTCCCAGGTGTCACGCCCTCCTCAGAAGTCGCTACCTTTATGATCCCAGCTTTAATATGGGTTCCTTCAATTCCAATTTCAATTTCCTTCACAAAAGAATCAGCCAACTGATCAGCTGTAACTCCATTAACTATAGCCCGAGGAATATCAAGCCAAAGACCTGTTGCCAAAATCACGTGTACCTTGGAATTTTCAGCAATAGACTTGATCAACTGCATATCTCTACCCAAATCCATAGTCGTGACATCCATATACGAACGGATCCCTTCGGAATAAGCGTCCGCTAAAGCTCGAATACCTGCATCCCTAGCTAAATCAGTATCCATAAACTCAGGAAAGACCTGAGGAATACCTGCCGAACTATTTGCCAAGTGCTCATGCATAAGCATAAACCCCAAATCCTTACTATCAATAAGGCCGCACACCGTATTTACATTTGTCATTACCCTTCCTTTATATGGAATATGAATGCTTTTCATTTCACCATACTTCCACCGACAATCGTGGAATAAAACAACTGACCACAAGGCAACTGCACACAATTCCAAATTTTCTTTGTTGATATGGCGAAGATTATATCTAAATATATCTACGGAATGTTCAGGAGTTGTGCTCCTGAGCAAGCAACCAATATTCCAAGCTGTCGTAAAGTGCCATCCAGGTCGCCTCAATTATATTCGCAGATGCTCCAACAGTTTGCCAAATTTCTCCTCCTTGAGATGATTCAACGAGCACACGAACTACCGAAGCCGTACCTTCTCCTAATGACACTACTCGAACTTTGTAATCAACTAGTTTCACCTTAGTAATATCAGGATATTTGATACTTAATGCCTTGCGTAACGCACTATCCAACGCATGAACTGGCCCCACTCCATGCCCAGCAGTATGCACTACTTCATCTCCCATAAGGAGCTTCACTGTCGCCTCAGAACTGACCCCTAACAAATCATCCTTGCCATGTGTTTTCTGTTCAATGAAAGTAAAATAGTCCACTAATTGAAATTTAGGTTGATACCCTTGTAGTTGCCGCAACACCAGAAGTTCAAAAGAAGCGTCCGCAACTTCATATTGGAATCCCTGGCTTTCTCTTTCTTTAATTATTGATACTAGCCCTCTAACCTGATTATCAGTCAAAGCGCCATGAAGTCCCATTTGATCTAACTTAAAAAGTACGTTCCCCCGTCCAGCCAAATCAGAGATCAAAACAGCATTTGTATTACCAACTATGGGAGGATCAATATGTTGGTAACTACGCTCAACCTTACCTACCGCAGCCGCATGCAACCCTGCTTTATGTGTAAAAGCGTTCTTCCCCACATACGGTTGATTGTCAGCCATAGGAATGTTAACAACCTCACTCACAAACCGTGATACCTCAGTCATCCTAGCCATTTGTTCTGGATGGAGCAGCCGTATACCCATCTTGAGTTGTAAATTTGCAATAATAGATAGGAGGTTCGCGTTACCACACCGTTCACCATAACCATTGATGGTACCTTGAACTTGAATTGCCCCAGCCTGAATTGCAGCCAAACTCCCGGCTACTGCTGTCTCAACGTCATTATGAACATGTATACCCAAAGGTACTGCAACATTTTTGCCAACTTCCATAACTATTCTTGAGATATCATGAGGCAACGTCCCGCCATTCGTATCACACAGTGCAAGACAGTCTGCTCCTGCAGCTGCAGCTGCAGCTAAGCATTGAATAGCGTACGTCGGGTTAGCCTGAAAGCCATCAAAGAAGTGTTCAGCATCAAAAATGACTTCCCTTCCATTTTCCTTTAACCAATCAATCGAATCACGAATCATCTCAAGATTTTCTTCCAATGAAGTCTCTAAAACTTCAGTAACATGTAGATCCCAGGATTTGCCAACAATTGTCACAACTGGGGTTTCAGCTTCCAATAGATTTTTAAGAACCTGATCATTCTTAGCAACACCTCCAACTCTTCGGGTGCTCCCAAATGCCACAAGCTTGGCATGCCTAAATGTTACCCCACGCATCCGCCTGAAGAATTCATCGTCACGAGGGTTAGCCCCAGGCCACCCGCCTTCAATGTAATGAATACCAAGTTCATCAATCTTTACTGCAATACTCAGTTTATCCTCAACAGAGAGAGATATTCCTTCCTGCTGGGATCCATCCCTCAACGTAGTATCGTACAATAACAAACCTGCCATCAGTATCTCCAATATCTCATGTGTAATGTCTAACTATTTATGCATTAATCTTTATGACTATTGAACTGCAAACGTACTATCCAAACATACTATTGTCAACGGCACAGCGAATAGTCACGGAAACTATACTCTACAGGCACGAACGGAAACCCTCGGGGCAGGTGAGGGATTAACATGACGGCAGCGATAACCAAATCGAAATTATATCTATACTGAAATTAACTAATTCCCCACCAAATGTTGATCCACTCATGCCCGCTAAAACAACTGAGATGCCCAATTTACACCCGATAACAGCAGTTCCAGCAGAGAGCGTTAATACGGAAATAATCAATCCTAAAGCTGCCCCGATAGCTCCGTCGACCCATCCAAGCATGACAAACTGGAGGGTCTTTCTCACTACCGTCCATAATATCCGAGCCATCACCATGGTAAGCGTAAAAGAAACCAGAAAGCTTAAAAAGACCTTTAAATTCTTATCTTCTACACGATTAAGGAAAATTTCCTCAAAAAAATCGCTGTTGCCAAGCACATATCCTAACAACAGCCCAGAAACGGCGAATGCTGTTTTCAGTATTCCTGTTCGCCAACCGACAAACATTGACACCAAGACAAACACTAATACAACTATATCAAACCAATTCATGATTGAAGAGACTCCCGTTTACTTTTTGAACACTTGGGAAATTATCTGTCGATTAACATAAATGATCACCGAAAGAAAAGTACAAGCCCAAATAACACCACCCATCACATCACTTGCCCAGTGTACCCCAAGTAGCACACGGGAAACCCCAATGCCAGCAAGAAAGACTGCTGTACCTCCCAGCAGCAGGATTCTTAGAATCCCTGCAACCCTTGGGAGCAATCCAAAATAAAGAATGATACCTAGGAGTAAGGTGAAGTGAATCATATGCCCACTCGGAAAAGAATAGCCACTCACCGAATCCACCGCTACATACACAAGCCCCACATCTGGTCGCGGTCTAGCAATCAGAACTTTTAATGCTTTTGCAATAAGATTTGGAATCACTAGTGTTCCTGCCCAACTTGCGTGAAGCCACTCTCTTTTGATCCCGAAGATGAATGCAACTGTCGCAATCTCCAAGAGTCCCCACTTTGTCGTACCAAACCTGTGAAACAACTTTGAACTTCCCTCAAAGTGAACGAGGAAATTCCTCTGCACCCACTCGGTAATAGCCAAATCAAGACCAGAATAACTCTGCCCCGCAGCAACAAAACTTACCAAACAGGCTAAAGAAATCCATGCAGCTACCGGTGCTATATTTCGTATCATCATATGCCTCGTATTTAAAACTTTGGGGAGATACTCGTCATCAGATATTTACCGTTATAGCCCAACAGTAACCCTCATTGTACACCTATACAAATTATTGCCTTGTGAGTTGCTGGTCAACTCAATATAATTTGAAACACATACTGCGTTTTAGCGGGGGATTAAATGGAGAAGACAAAATCCCAATTCAATATTGCGATAGATGGACCAGCAGGAGTCGGAAAAACTACAATTGGCCTTGCGTTAGCTGAAACTCTTGATGCTCGTTTTGTTGATACTGGAATTATGTATAGGGGAATTGCATATCTCGCTATACAAAATAACATTTTACCAATTCAACTAGCTAAAATTATCCAGCTTGCCACTGAAACCGTCTTCACGCTAAACTCCGATGATCAGGGCATTGAGAGTCAGCTAATGATTAATGGATCTCTTTTCGCCGATATGTTGCATACAGAAACAGTTAACTCTATCGTTTCAGACATAGCAATGATACCCGAAGTTAGAATTCCGCTTGTCGCATGGCAACGCTCTATAGCAAGCAGTAAGAGAACAATAATGGTTGGTAGGGACATCACGACTGCCGTTTTACCAAAAGCGGAACTCAAGGTTTATCTCGACGCATCCTTAGAGGAAAGAAATCGCCGCAGGAACCTACAAGATAACTCACAGAGTCATAGGATGATTACTTCATCGACAACTATTGCATCAAGAGACGAAATCGATTCTACGAGAACAGCCTCGCCTCTCTATATTGGAAGTAGCGTCACTCGAATTGACACCACTAACCTCACGTTCAATCAAGTTTATGAGATTATACTAAATACGGCTAAGGCAAAAATACTATAATTCCGGACAGAATAGTATGCATTTAACTTATAACTTTTCCAACAAAGCCTTCAAGATTGCTTTGATTTTGTTCGCTAAAATCACCGTTAATGGAGGGAAAGGCGTTCCAAAATCAGGACCTATCATAGTAGTTGCTAACCACCTGAGTATCATTGACCCAGCAATCATAGCCCAAGCGATACCCAGACGCATTCGTTGGCTTGCTAAAAACTCTCTTTTCAAGAATTTTTTTGTGGGAAGATTTTTGACTGCATATGGAGCTCATGCAATATCCCGCACCGGCCCTGACAGTCGCGCCATACGATGGAGCATCGAAATATTGGATAACAATGAGATAGTGGGAGTTTTCCCTGAAGGAACCCGTCATCACAATGGTATGCACAAGGGACTAAATGGATGTGCTTTGCTCGCCCTTCAAACTGGAGCCTCCATTGTGCCTGTAGCTGTCACCGGAACGCAGCATTTAAACAAACTATGGCATCTTGTGTTTCCAACAGGTAAAATTCACGTTACGGTTGGAGAGCCATTTGTGCTAGGCAATCTCAATTCGAATCCGACCAAAAGTGAATTGGACAATACAACTCTTATAATTATGCATCGTATCGCTAGCATGCTTCCCGAGACCTATCAAGGAATATATCAAAAATCAGCTAGTGAATCCCTGCCCCAAAACCACGATTGCAATATTTTGTGCAAACCAGAAATCTAGGTGAATCCCAGTGTGCGGAATTATCGGTTATACAGGAACACAGCCAGTCGTTGAGATACTAGCTAACGGGCTCAAACGCCTAGAATATAGAGGCTACGACAGCGCAGGTATAGCGGTTATAGGAGAAAGTGCATTTATTGAAACCAGGAAGACTGCTGGTAAAATTTCCCTGCTTCAAGAACGCCTAAATGCTGAAACCACTATTGTGGGAACTACAGGCATTGGGCACACACGATGGGCTACCCATGGGAAACCAGTTGAAGAAAATGCCCATCCTCTACTTGACTGTAAATCTCAAATAGCTGTAGTACATAACGGCATTGTAGAAAATTTCCTATCACTAAAGGCTGACCTCATTAGAGATGGTCATACCTTTCTCTCAGAAACAGATACAGAAGTCATCCCCCACCTCCTTGAAGACGCTCTCGGAACCGGGCTATCTCTCCAAGAGTCAGTAGCCGATACTGCCCAGAAATTACGGGGCGCCAATGCTATAGTCGTTGCAAGCGTTAAAGAACCAAATATTCTCATAGGCGTAAGAATTGGTAACGCCGGCGGACTAACGGTCGGACACTCGGAAAGCGGATCTTTTATTGCAAGTGATCTCCCTGCGATTCTTCCTCATACAAACACGGTAACCTTCCTAGAGGATAAAGAACTTGTTGTGCTCAGTCCCGAATCAATTTCATATACAGATTTGAAAGGGAATGCTGTTTCTAAAATATCAACAGTCATAGAATTCAAACCAGACGCCATCTATAAAGATGGTAATGATCATTTCATGATAAAGGAAACACTGGAACAGCCATCAACATTCTCCAGTGCCCTTAGAGGTCGAGTATCGTTTGAAACCCATGAAATCACACTAGACGATCTGCCTTTCACTCGAAAAGATATTCAAAATCTGCAAAGGGTCATTCTTGTTGGGATGGGGACAAGCTATAACGCCTGTGCAGTTGGCAAGCATTGGTTCGAGCGAATTGCTCATCTTCCTACAGACGTAGATAACTCTTCAGAATTCAGATACCGAAGCCCTGTCATTGACAGCAATACCCTCGTCATTGCTATTGGACAATCAGGGGAAACTGCCGACACATTGGCAGCAATGGAACACGCAAAGAGTTCCGGGGCCCGTCTGTTGACCATATGCAACATCCCCAGTAGTCAAGCAGCAAGAATGGCCGAGGGCGCGATATACATAAGGGCTGGGATAGAAATTGGCGTAGCATCAACAAAAACGTTCACTTCAACATTAACGACCCTTTATTTACTTTCACTTCACATCGCCACTATAAAAGAAACAATCTCAGCAAAAGAAATCATAACCAAAATTCAGGATTTATCGACAATTCCACATAAGATGGGGGAAATCTTAGCCTCACAGGAGCAGTATGCCAAACTTTCCCAACAATATTCCTCTTTCGATCATTTCTTTTACCTAGGACGCGGCATACACTATCCGATCGCCCTAGAGGGAGCTCTCAAACTCAAAGAAGTGAGTTACATCCACGCTGAAGGTTATCCAGCAGGAGAAATGAAACATGGTCCTATCGCTTTAATTGATCAAAAATTGGTTGTAGTAGCAATAGCACTTCAAGACGAATTATATAACAAAATGCTTGGGAATATTGCGGAGGTAAAGGCCCGTAACGGGATTGTTATTGCACTGGGAACTGAAGAGGACGTAGAACTCCAGAAACTTTCTGATCATTTTATCTCCATACCAGATGTTCCAACAGATCTTAGCCCACTATTAAGTGTTATTCCCCTCCAACTTTTTTCCTACCATATGGCACTCAGTCGCGGTTGCGACGTCGATCAACCACGAAACCTGGCAAAAACGGTAACAGTTGAATAGTTTTACAGGGGGGTACAATTAGCACCATAGATATTGCTTTCAATGTTTTTTCAGATACCCCAGAAGGCAAAGACCCCGACTCACATAGTCCTACACTAAGAAAGTATCACCAAATTCTTTGGAGCAACCCTCTTCCAATCGGTAAAAACTTCCACTTGGATTTAGATACCCCAAGATTGTTACACCACAAGTCTGAATTAGGAGAGTTTTTTTCTCTCTAGTGATGCCATAGGTCACACGTACAAGAATGTGAAAAAGATGAACCATGTTGTGGAAAGAGTTCCGACTGACGAAATTAATTCTTTTTTCTCTCTTTGCCCCACAATTGCTGGTTTTATTATCTTCCCAGTAAAAAAAATTGACAATAAAATGACGATTACCGGTGCAAGGGGAATAAATCACAAGATACAAGATAGGTTTGATCTTACACTGGAGTGCATAAGAAGATTTTATTTGAAAGAAAGCAGTCCATTGAGTGATCCATTAGAGAGATATTCTCAGTTTTTCAATCTATTCGATGACTTTAAGGGGTATGTAAATTTCTTTCATCTTCAAGATTCAGTTGAAAAGGACTACTCAGAAGTTAAATTTTGGCACCTATTTAATAATTTTGATTATTCTCCACTACCGAAAAATATTGATGAGTATCAATCATACAAAATAAGAGTAATTGACTTTATTAAGGCAAGAAATCAAAGGATGCTTAACTCAACAAAGCAAAATCAATAGTATTCAAACCAAAGAGAAGTTGCCTCTTTCTTTGTGAAGGGAATATCTTTACGATAATGAGAATGAAGTTGGTTTGTAGAAATTTTTACGATGAATGTGACCCCCCCCCATGTTCAACCTATTCAGTGACCGTAGAATAGATCACTTGAACTCATAATTGCTAGATGGATTTTGAAAAGTTTCTGACATTAAAATCGCCCGATTATAAAGGGCGTACTCTTTGAGGATATATGGTCTTTTTCTGACATCCAAATAGAGTACACTCATGACTTTATCCAACTAGTCTTCCCGCTCGACAAACCAAGCAGGAATAATTTCAATGGACTGTATTTAGATAACAATTCCATAATAAAAGAAATAAGGGCTAGCAAAATGGCGAAAGAAAACCTAATTAAATCTTCAGAATGGTTTCTATCATTTCTATGTAGAAACGATCCGTGGAAGCACAGATATAATCATAATCAACTGCGTATTACGCGCATGATAGAGTCACTGCGACTTCTTGTATCCAACAAGGAAGCAGACCAATGCAAAGAAACCATATTAAAAATGATACCGGAATGATACCGGTAAGAAGTTCCATTAACGCACACACGTTGCTATTTTGGGAAAATGCCTAATCACAAATACACCAAAATCAAATGAGCTCAGATCAAGAATCGCAATATTAGCAATAACGCACAGGATGCATGATTATGAACCTGAAGCTGAGATTCAAGAAAGGAGCTCCCTATACTCGTACGAGCATAGGGAGAATATGCTATCCAAATCAGGTTCGCCCATCAGATGGGACTTGCTACACCAGATATCACGAAATCAAAAACAATTAGATTGTTTTCATGAATATTGGGGTTCCTGCAGAACCGGACATGATAAGACAAGTGACGCTGCAGTTGGGCAACCACTTAGATATAGAAGAGAATCAAGGGTTAATAAACACATCAACAGCGACCCCAAACATTGATTTCTACAGGTACAAAATTGATTTTTCTATAGAACGCATATAACTAATTCCTGCTGTTTTTGAATTGTCTCGTGAGAAAGGCGGCTGATGACAACCTCGACACAAAAAAACAACGGTAGTTTCCTCGATGTCTTCACCGTGCTTAGACACGACCGCTATAGACGATACTGGTTCGGACTCCTAGCAACTGTGTTCGGCTTCCAGATAATGATGATCTCACAAAGTTGGATGATCTACGACCTGACCAATTCGAAGATATGGCTAGGGTATGCAGGGCTTGCAGCAGGAATCCCGGCGATAGTCTTCAATCTTTTTGGTGGCGTAATTGCTGACAAAGTCAATCAAAGAAAACTAATCATATCGACTCAAACCATCAGTGCTCTGATGCTGCTTATCCTCGGATCACTTGTACTCCTTGAAGTAATAGCCTCTTGGCACGTTTTGGCGATAGCTTTTTATATTGGCTCAGTGCAGGCCTTGACAATCCCAGTCGACAAGCAATTTTCCCTCAGCTTATTGACATGATGAAAGCAGTCGCATTGAATTCAATGGTTTGGCAAGGCACGCGTATTGTTGGACCTGCGATAGGGGGCATCATCATCGCTACCAAATACGGAACTGCACCTGGTTTCTTCATTGGAGCGCTAGGCTTCATTACTATGTCTGCAGCTATGACCACTATCAAAGACACTGATTCCAAAAAAACCTCAACAGGGAAAGGCATGTTTCAGGATATGATAGAAGGCCTTCAGTTCATACGCCATCATCCATTATTCTTAGCTCTTATAGGTTTGACCTTCTTCAATAGCATTTTCGGCATGTCATATATAACGCTTCTGCCCGTATTCGCCAAGGACATTCTGGAAATCGGATCAAGCGGGTTAGGTTCCCTACATGCAGTTTCCGGTATCGGAGGAATAACAGGAACTCTGATAACGGCTAGATTGAGTAAATCCATAGGGCGAGGAACAATTCTTAGCACAGGGGCAATTTCCTTCGGTATCTGCCTATCCCTATTTGCTATATCCAGTGCAACCCTGAACAGCATCCCGTTATCTGTTCTTTTCATTTTTCTTGCCGGTATATCCAGCTCTCTCTACATGATCACTATCATGTCAACACTTCAAATCATGGTACCTAACGAATTGCGAGGCCGAGTAATGGGCATATACGGGATGACATTCAACCTCATACCCATAGGTGCAATGCAAGCTGGGTTTATAGCAGAACAATGGAGTGCCGCAACCGCAGTTATCGTTGGAGGAATAGCTGTAATGATATTCGCCATCACAGTTCAAATGTTCAGTAAACAAGTCCGTAATCTGGGCATTATTTAAAGGACCCATCAACCATTTAAAACAATGTTATCAATCAACCTAGTAGTACCAAAACACACCGCCGTCGAAACCACAGTAGGACGGTCTACTTGAACAAGCTCCAACAAGGTCTCATCGTCAGCGAAACTAACGTACTCAAGTTTCGCTAACTGCTCAGCATCAACTCGAGATCGAAAAGTCTGTTCCAGTACGATGACGTCCTTGACGCCACATTGAAACTGTTGTTGAACATCAGAAAGTCCCACATAGATACATGCCGCAGCTCTCCGCTCTTCTGAACTCAAGTAAACATTACGGCTACTTATAGCTAAACCGTCTTGCTCCCGCACTGTGGGAACGCTAACCACCTCTACATTAACATCTAAATCTTCAACCATCTGCTTAATCACTCGCACCTGTTGGGCATCCTTCTCCCCAAAGTAGGCATAATCTGGAGAAACTTGATTAAATAGCTTGAGTACCACTGTAGCAACACCCTTGAAGTGACCTGGCCTCTGTTTACCCTCAAGAACCTCAGTAATCCTACCCACTTCTACCCAGCTATCAAACCCATCAGGATACATAGTATTTGAATCAGGCATGAACACAAGGTCTACATTTTCCTCTTCCAGCATTTGTAAGTCTCGCTGCTCATTTCTGGGATATTTTTCGAAATCTTCCCCAAGTCCAAATTGAGTGGGATTAACAAAAATCGTAGCCACAACTGCATTACATTCTAGTGAAGCGCGCCGTACCAAAGACATATGCCCATGATGAAGGTATCCCATTGTAGGAACCAAGCCCACGGGCTCTTTGAGAGCTGCCCGTGCCTCATGTAGTTCGGCTATTGACTTAACGACTAACAATTAAACCTCACAGCTACAGAACCAACTAAGAATACTCAGATCGGGCACCATAAAGAGCATCAAGTAATTCCTCATCCATGTCGAAGCTGTTCTCTAAAGATGGAAACCTACCTTCAGAAACGTCACCTATATACTGCTTTAGGGCAGCGAGTATTGTTTCTGATAAGGTTGCGTATTTCTTCGCATGCTTCGGGGAAAAGCCTTCAAAGAATCCCAGCAAATCATGAATAACTTGAACCTGTCCATCACAATCTATGCCAGCACCGATCCCAATGGTAGGGACATTTACTTTTTCTGTAATCAGCCTTGCTAGAGGAGAAGGAACACATTCCAAAACAATCGCAAAGGCTCCCGCTTGTTCAAGTTCTATCGCATCTTGCAACAATTCTGCTGCTTTTTGAGGGCTCTTCCCTTGTACACGATAGCCTCCAAGCGTATTGATTGACTGCGGAGTTAATCCTATATGCCCCATAACAGGAATACCACTCTTCACTATTTTCTTGATAGTAGGAGCTACCACCACGCCACCTTCAAGCTTTACAGCCTGAGATCCTCCCTCCTGAAGAAACCTCCCTGCATTATGGTGTGCAATTTCAGGGCTTACTTGGTATGACATAAATGGCATATCTGCTACAACAAGGGCATTTTGTGTTCCGCGAACCACTGGACGGGTATGATGCAACATTTCATCCATAGTGACTGGTACCGTCGATTCATAACCTAACACTGTGTTCGCTAAGCTATCACCAACGAGAACTACATCAATCCCTGCTTTATCCGCAATACGTGCCATAGCATAGTCATAAGCAGTTATCATGGCTATTTTCTTGCCTGAGCGAACCTGCCTCTGTAATTCTGGTATAGTCGTTCGCATTATCATTCCTCCGGTAAGACGATATTTTATATAATCGTTTGACTGCCACTCTAGCACTTGATCCCTCAGTGACCAGCAGCAACCTCCATGAGGCTAGGGCTACTTATTTTAACGATCTTGTTGCCTGCATCAACTTGGACAAGCCGAGGAGTATGAGTGTTCATCTCTTCTTCTGTCAGAGTTAAATATGCCAGAATTATCACAATATCCCCTTGATACACGAGGTGAGCAGCTGCCCCATTTATACAAACCTCACCACTACCTCTTACACCAGGGATAACATAAGTCTCTAACCTAGCTCCATTGGTCACATCTAAAACTTGAACTTTCTCATATACCATCATGCTCGCAGCTTCCATCAGGTCAAGATCCAATGTAATGCTGCCTTCGTACTCCAGATCTGCCCCCGTCACCGTTGCCCGATGTATCTTGCCACTGAGAAATGTCCTCATTATTTTCTCCTTAGTGTTACACCTGATATACCCAAAATCTAATTTCGTTTGTAGTTGAATAGACTAGTCCCCACTCTTTAGATACGAACACATCAAATCATCCACCCGTTGCTTAAGTTTGCTATCAAGTTCAACATCAATATCAGTACAGCGAACCGAATGCTTTCCCAGAAATGCATAGAATTCTAATAAGTCTCCATCAAACTCTTGCAAACTTTCCAAATGCCCTTCAATAGTACTAGTGTCTCGTCTCGCAATAGGGCCAGTAATCGCTCGCTGCAGCCCATCTCTTTCTGCATTATCCATAGTTGCCCTCATAAGCGGTATTAAAACTTTAAGCGCAATCTCGTTGGTAACACCTAACTGCTCCCACAATTTCAAGGAGTGATGAAGAGCGGTAAGCATATAACCGCACACCATCACTGCCGAGGCATGATATAAAGAACGCATCTCATCTTTAATGAATAATTTAATACCACCAACCGATATAACTACCTCTTGTAGCCACTCAACTAACCTTGTATCTCCTGCCACAGCAAATCCAATTCCTTCAAGTTGGGTTGGAGGGGCGATGGAGTTAACAAAAGTTTGCAAAGGATGGAAACTCGCTACCATCGCCCCTTGCCTGGCTGCTCCATCCAGACACTCTAAGGTTCGTGCCCCTGAACAATGCACAACCCCATGCCTTTTAGCCCAAGATAGCCCACTTACTGATGATGCAATTGCATCATCAGGTACCGCCACAAAAACTACATCACACTCATTCACAACACTTTGATTAGAGGTATACGAAATGATACTAGGCAGCCTTTGAGCAAGTGCCCTGGCCGAGGTATTGTTCTTGCTAGATACAGCTGCAACAACGTAGCCTTTTTCGATAAAATTAGCCGCCAAATTACCTGCAACCTTTCCTGACCCAATAAATCCAATTTTCGATTGCTGGCTCAATAGCGTCATCTGGCTAACTCCTTTATAGACGGGATACCCTTAACCTCTGTCGCAAATTTGACCGCGTTCACTATAGCCTCTGCGGTTATTTGCACACACGCAGTCAGTAACTTTTGGAATTCAAATGGAGGAGACCCGATACCTGTTCCCACTGCAAACACTACATCCCCATCAGCCATCGTATGGGTTGGTCGTATAGCTAAAGCAAACCCATCGTGAGCTATAGAAGCAAGTTTGTTGGCTTGTTCCTTAGAAATTGCTGCATTAGTAGCGACAACCGCTAAAGTAGTATTGAATTCTTTTTCATCAGATGCAACCCCGTCCTGATCCTGATCCTTAGCCAAGGCGATTTCAACACTATCTCTGAACCCCATACCATCTTCCCTACGCGGGCCTGCGACAATATCTCCACTCCTTGGATCGTGAATTGAACCAACCGCATTCACCGCAGCTATTGCTCCAATAACGACCCCATTCCCCAAATCTAAGCTTGCCATCCCTATACCAGATTTAACGGCCGCTCCCATTCCCATCATTTTGCCAACAGTGGCTCCAGTCCCAGCCCCAATACTACCTTGCTCTTGCTGCTCATTCGAAGCATTTAAACATGCTTGATATCCTTCTTGATATCCCGGACGAACCCCACAAGTCGCTACCCCTAGATCAAAAAGAATAGCAGCAGGAACAATTGGAACGATATTCTTTCCTGCGGGGAATCCTATTTTCTTTTCTTCAAGATAAGCCATCACCCCGCCAGCTGCATCCAACCCAAATGCACTGCCTCCACTTAAGAGCACTGCATGAACTTCTCGCACCAAATTCCCTGGTTTCAGCAAATCGGTTTCGCGAGTTCCAGGTGCAGAACCCCGCACATCAACTCCTCCGACCGCTCCATCCCCACACAATATTACAGTGCACCCCGTACCGGCAGTATCATCGGTGTAATGGCCAACAGAGATACCAGGTACATCTGTTATCGTTTTCCTCATAATCAAATCACACAAAAAAAACCGCCACGCTTATCATGATAAGCAGTGCGGTTATCCTTTAGGCTGTTATTTCTTGCCGTCGCGGTCATTGATGATCCCCGCAGCCGAATTAGACACCTATCGACCTATTAGTTTGCCTCAATCCAAGTAGACAACTCAAGCATATTAACAGACCGCGCCTCCTAGCACAACCCCATCATTTAGCGTCACTCAATGGAACCAGCACACTTTCTAGCTGAAACCAAGAATCCAGTATGTCCAACCATTCGGTGCATTGGACGAGCACTATTCGCAGCTATATACCAAGGTCTAAGTAGTATTTCAATACTTTCAACCATTTCGAACGATGAGTGAGTCTGCAAAGTGAATGCCAAATTATGCACTTGAAGTATCGTCGGCAAAAAACACACAATAATGCCCCCAGGTACTAATTTCTGTGCGGCATTTTCTATAACTCTCCATGGCTCTGGGAGATCTAAAATGATCCGATCTACTGTGTCCTCAACAATACCATCATATATATCGTTGCTTCTAATACGGAAATTTTCAGGAGCTCCTGCCATAACACTTATGTTCTCACGCGCCTGGCTGATCGCTTCGTCACGAATTTCATAACTAGACAGATGCCCCTCTGGACCTATAGCTCGCAGCAATGCCATGGTAAGTGCACCTGACCCCATACCCGCTTCAATCACATCTGCTCCGGGGAAAATATCCCCAACCATAAGTATCCCACCTATATCTTTGGGGTAAACAACCTGACTTGCCCTAGGCAAATTGGTAACGTAATCGGCCAGTGTAGGAACAGTGGCATAGTACACCTGTCCCGTGTTAGTTCTAATTCGTACCCCCTTTTCTTGGCCTATGAGGGCTGCATGGTAAACAATACCCCCATGAGAATGGAAGGATTCACCATCTGCGAGGTTAAATAAGTAACGGCGGTCTTTCCTATCCACCAAGAGTACAAGCTCTCCCTCTACAAATCGATTCAAATCACTCATACTCAGTTCTTTCAGTTGGCCCTATAATTCGCCGTAGCCCCACATCCATATCAGCAAATTATAAGGCCAAGTAAACCGTAGGCTACCTACCCTTCATTCTTCCCCTATTACTGCCTTTACTTCCTCAAGGATATCCTTGGCTTCGGGTAGTTCACCTTCATATATTCTATGGAATCTAATAATGCCCTGTTTATCTATAATCACTATGGCCCTTTTACTTACCCCGCGTTCCTCGTTATATACTCCAAAGGAATCTGACATCTCCCCTTTGGGATGAAAGTCGGCAAGCACCGGATATGGTAATCCTCCCAAGGAAGCCGAATATGCCTTTTGAACAGCCGCGCTATCAACGCTCACACCCAGAACCTGAGTGTCTATCGACTCAAATTGCCTATTCTGCAATCTGAAATCGGAACATTGGTGGGTTCAACCACCGGTGAATGACATAACATGCCAGGATATAACGACGTTCTTTTCTCCGCGAAACTGGCTTAGAGTTACTGACTCTCCGGTACTGGAACGAAGCTTAAAATCAGGGGCTTCCTGCCCAACACTAACCATCACTACACCTCCTCAGTAATAATCAGGTACGTATCACGACTCACAATCTGTAATCACGGATCAAATTTCCGTTCATCCATCAACCTCATTATGCCATGCTCAGTATATCTTTATCATCTGCTTTGCCAACGCTATAGCACTCTAAAACGTGATAAGATTTATAAATACTGAGTAGCCTAATGTTATTTCAACGAACTAACCATACACCGTTTCCATAAACACATTTACTCCAATACGCAAATTCAACGAGTTATGATGCTATCCCAACCAACACCAAAACCCATATTATGGTTAGAACAAGTAACAACTGACCTCACGTCCTTAGTAGGCGGAAAGGGAGCCAACCTCGGGCAGTTACTACACGGTGGATTTCCAGTACCCACAGGATTCGTGGTAACAACCTCAGCTTTTAAAAAGACACTTGAAACTAACAATCTCACAGATGCAATTCACACTATTGAAGCAAACATTGATCACTCGGACCTAGAAACACTGGAGATTAAAGCACGTAACATACAAACCTTAATTCTTAACACAAAAATTCCGTTCGACTTACTCTCGCTCATGTTGAACGCCTTCAACTCATTAGATTGTTCTTTAACTGCAGTTCGATCTTCAGCAACTATGGAAGATTCCATCACTGCATCTTTTGCTGGACAGCAAAACACATACCTAAATATTCGCACGTCAGCTGAGTTCATTGATGCATTAATGAACTGCTGGGCTTCACTATATGAACCAAGAACCATCAAATATAGATTTGAAAAGGGATTGGGGGAATTACCTATTGAGACAGGGGTAGTAGTTCAATCAATGATAAATTCAGATGTATCCGGCGTCATTTTTACTCTAGACCCTGTAACAGGAAACTCCGGAACAGTGACAATCGAGGCTATTTACGGATTAGGAGAACCATTAGTTTCTGGTGAAATTACCCCTGATTTGTACATAGTTGAAAAAGAATCAGGGCACATTCATAAGCAAATCATCTCCGAACAAACTTGGATGCTTAAAGCTAACGATGATTACTCCCCTAATCAACCAAACAACGTCCAAGTATCCATCGACCAAAGTGCCCAGGAAATCCCAAAATTAAGTGGAGTCCAAATTAGCCAACTTACACAAACAGCAATATCTATCCATAATTACTATGGACTACCTCAAGACATCGAGTGGGCAATATGTGAAAATACGCTCTATATACTCCAAACCCGTCCCATCACCACTGTGCACTGAACGAACTATCAAAGGATCTTACAAGTTATGGACCAACCTACCAAGGAACAAATCCTTGAAAATTTCGAATCCACGGAGCGTTCATTATCTCCCTTCGCTGTCACAAGCCGTTCAAGCAAAGGCAGGGCAAAAAGGGAATCAAAGGATCAAGTCTTTGTGACAGCATATCAACTAGATCGTCAAAGGATTCTATATACCAATGCCTTTAGACGAATGAAACACAAGACTCAAGTGTTCCTAGCTCCTCAAGGAGATCACTTCACAACACGATTAGCCCACACATTGGAAGTATGCCAAACTGCTCGCACTATTGCATTAGGGCTTAATTTAAACACTGACCTCACGGAAGCAATTGCCTTGGGGCATGATCTAGGTCATACCCCTTTTGGTCATCTAGGTGAAGAAGAATTGAATAGACTATCTCCGCAAGGATTTAGTCACAATTTGCAGAGTTTGAGAATAGTAGACAAACTAGAGAATGAAGGGGTGGGGTTGAATTTATCATCAGAAGTCAGGTACGGCATCGTAAGCCACTCTAAACCTAGGGGCAACTTCCTGACGCACCCTGATATTTCCGAAGAATTATCCCTCGAAGGACAAATTGTCAGAATATCAGATGCGTTAGCTTACCTAAATCATGATTTGATCGATTCCTTTCGTTCAGGCATGCTCATACCAAAAGACTTACCACAAGGCCTCACCAGCGTGCTTGGCAGCACCTCCTCAGAAAGAATGCAGACCATGATACTCAGTGTGATTTCCTCTTCATGGAAAGTAACTGGTTTATATGATCCCAATCCAATCTCAGACGCACCAGACATCTACATTTCAGTTACAGATCCAGTTGCATCCGCTATCGAGGAGCTACGAGAATTCCTTTTCCAAAATGTATATTTGCCTGTGAGTGACAGTTTTGCAGGAGAACAAGCACGAGCCATAATGCAAATATTGTATAATTACTACCAGAATAACGCTGAAGAATTACCATCACCCAAAGGATCTATCGAGCCAGATATTTCACTGAGAATTCAAGATTTCGTTTCTGGGATGACTGATCAATATGCCATAGCAAAAGCAGAAACGCTCCATCCAGGTATCGGTTCAGAAATCACCAAACCCTATATGCCCGCAGAGTAAACAATGACTGATATAGCCGACATAAAAGCACGACTAGACATCGTAGAAGTGGTTGGTGGCTACGTTGAGCTGAGACAGGCTGGAAAAAATTTCACGGCTCCTTGTCCGTTTCATGCTGAAAGGACTCCCTCCTTCTTTGTATTCTCAGACAGCCAAACTTGGCGTTGCTTCGGAGCCTGTGCCGCAGGTGGAGATGTGCTAAACTTTGTACAAAAGGCAGAAGGGTTGGACTTCAGCGGGACTCTAAGATTCGTTGCTAAACAGCTAGGCATAGAACTTTCGAAACCACAGGGCTCTTCCCAACCCAATCATACCCTCCCACTATTCTCAGCCAATGACGCAGCCATGAAATTCTATATTAATCAACTGCACGCACCACAAGGGCATAATGCATTGGTATATCTTCATGGTCGAGGACTATCTCAAAAAACAATCGATGAGTTTCATCTCGGTTACAGTCCAGAAGAAACTGGTGTTTTAGTCAATCATCTCATGAAAACTGGATTCCCTCATGACATACTCGTTGCTGCAGGGCTTATCAATAGTTCCAGTGACGGTAGCAGGGAAGTCTTTAGAAACAGGATTATGTTCCCTATCACAGATATTCAGGGACGCGTTGTTGGATTTGGAGGTCGCCAACTAAACAACAATGGGCCAAAATACATGAATTCCCCCCGTACTGAGGTATTTGATAAAAGCCGTACTCTATACGGACTTGAACAAGCAGCTCCAACAATTCGTGCCAACGGCACTGCAATACTTGTGGAGGGGTATATAGATGCGATAACTGCGCATCAAGTTGGCTCTACCAACGTTATCGCCTCAATGGGAACTGCGATCACTCAACCTCAACTTGATTCACTCATTAACATCGCATCCACTATAATATTTGCCCTAGACGCAGATTCTGCGGGCCAAAACGCTACTCTTCAAAAATTATCAGAAGCTTTAACATCATTCCAAAAGCTTCAAACAAAATCAATGGTGCGTTCCACCAAAAACAGTACCATATTTGCAACACCTAAGAAACAGATGGACTTCCGTGTGCTTTCTCTTCCTGAAGGTTTTGATCCAGACACCTTGATACGGGAAGACTTGAAGCACTGGCAAGATCTTGTCTCAGAAGCCCAGCCGCTACTTGATCGCCTATTCAAAGAAATTTCAAGTCAGACAAACATTCATTCCTCAACCGACAAAGTAGCTCTTACAGAAAAACTAATGCCACTTATTTACAGCAGCGTTGACAATTTTATTGATCAAGACCACTACTTCCAACTTCTTGCACAAATTCTCGGAGTAAGTCGTTCCACTTTGCAAGCAAGCGTGGGGCACCAACAATCTCAAATAAGGGCTACACGAACAAAGAATCAGGACTCCTCTTTTGTTGCTTCGTCTAATGCCTTTACTGCTGCGGAATCTAATTTCACAGAAAACTATTGCTTAGGCCTGATATTGAAATACCCAGAATTAAAAGATATGGCGACTCATTATGCTCTAAATGAGCTATTCTCATCAGAGAATCAAGCACTATTTACTGTTTACGAAGAAAATGGTACAATTGAACGGTTACGGGATGTAGTTCAAGGCACTCCCCTTGAGCCTCATTTACAAAAACTGATCTCTATCAAAATTCCTCCTCTAGAATTAGCCGAGAGGACTCAGGCTTTAAAGCAAACCCTAAGAACACTTCAGGAGAAACGTTTACGGGAAATGAAACGGCAGGAGTCTGAAATTTCTGCTGAGGGAATCTATAACAACCACGAATCTGGACACTCGTTCGATCAAAGTGCACTGAACACCAACGAGGAGCTCCGGAGGCTGTTTAACGATAAAGATAGGAGGCCTTGAAGTAATGGTTACAAAAGAAGAATCACCTCATGATGATGAATTTAGGCCCTTTGAACGGGGTTCGTTCTTACAATCATATAATGACCCCAGTAGAGACGAATTCACGGATGAGCCTAAACCTACTCCGTCTAGGTTCTCTATAAACTCCCTAGCGGAGCACGAAGCGGAACCCGCTGAAGAACTCGATAGAAACATGCCATCCAACACAGATATTGAAAATTCTGTAGATGTAATCGACGATCCTGTTCGAATGTATCTAAGAGAAATTGGAAGGGTCTCCCTTCTCACGGCTAAAGACGAACGGAAATTAGCAAAAGACATGGAATGCTGGGAAAGATTGATAGACCTTGGACTCCTAGGCGACGAAGCGAATAACAGTGAAACCTCTGGAACTGAGATAGTACAAGCCTTAGTTCATCAAATTACCAGTGTTACCCCGCTTCTCGATGTCATCACAGAACTCTTAGAGATAGATCAGCCGATCCTCGCTCATGATATGATCGGCCATCCCAAAATCCGGGAAACCATCGATGGGGAAATCAATCAAGAACTAGTCTCTCAAATTGCCGAAAAGATCCCTCTGGAGGAAACCCAAATCACCAAAATGATGCTCAGCTATGCTGTTGATACACGACTTCTACCTCCAGATTTCCACACACTAATACCACAGGATATGACTTGGGAAGACTTTCGAAGCATGTGCAACTCTGGAGAATTTCTAGAACTTATCTATCCCTTCAGTAAAGAATTTAAAAAATTCTACCAAAAAATCGAAACCAATGGAGAGTCCTCTGAGAAACACCTAGTTGAGGCAAATCTACGATTGGTAGTAAGTGTTGCCAAGAAATATATCGGACGTGGCATGTCATTATTAGACCTTATTCAAGAAGGGAATATTGGGCTAATCCGTGCTGTGGAGAAATTCGACTATAGAAAAGGATACAAATTCAGTACCTATGCTACATGGTGGATTCGCCAAGCAATAACACGGGCTATAGCTGATCAAGCCAGAACCATAAGAATCCCAGTCCATATGGTAGAGACCATAAACAAACTGATGAGACATCAGCGTAGGCTTGTGCAAGAATTTGGAAGAGACCCGAGCAGCGAAGAGATAGGCGAAGCTATGGAATTTAGTCCTGATAAAGTAAGGGAAATAATGAAAATTTCCCAAGAGCCTGTGTCCTTAGAAACCCCAATTGGGGAAGAGGAAGACAGCCATCTAGGGGATTTCATTGAAGATCGATCAACCATGGCCCCAGCGGAAGCAGCTTCTTTCCGACTTCTTAAAGAGCAGGTAAGTGAAGTCCTCGAGACACTTACTGAACGTGAACGTAAAGTTCTACAATTACGATTTGGACTAGAAGATGGGAGAAGTCGCACTCTTGAAGGAGTGGGTATGGAATTCGGGGTGACTCGTGAACGTATCCGGCAAATCGAAGCAAAGGCACTTAGGAAACTTCGCCACCCAAGTCGATCAAGAAGACTTAAAGACTTTCTTGAATAACTTATAACGAAGCCTTATACACAACACTGTCTAGCGTAGCGCTCAGCTTCCCCGTAAGTACGGTATAGGCTGAGCGTTTATAGTTATTCATAAGGGCCAATGTTGTATCAATCTATTTACAAAGCCTATACTGAGATTAAGTAGTACAATTAATGTTGGGAGACTGTAATTGGAAGATCGCCATCGAGCTCAATCCCTAATAAAAACAGTCGTTGAGAATACTAGTAAAGTGATCATTGGGAAACAAAGTGCCGTTGAGTTAGGCGTCATCGCACTATTCTCTCAAGGCCACATTCTTATTGAAGATGTACCTGGTGTGGGAAAGACAATGCTAGCAAAAAGCATAGCAAAATCTACTGGCTGCGACTTCAAACGTCTACAGTTTACCCCCGACATGCTCCCTAGTGATATTACTGGTACCAACGTTTACAATCAACGCTCTAACAACTTTGAATTTCGACCTGGTCCGATCATGTCACAAATGGTCCTTGTGGATGAAATCAACAGAGCAACCCCCAAAACCCAATCTGCACTCCTAGAAGCTATGGAAGAACATCAGGTTAGCATCGATGGTATAAGCTATGACCTACCAATACCTTTCATGATCCTCGCAACTCAGAACCCAATCGAATATGAAGGTACTTTCCCATTACCAGAAGCACAATTAGACCGATTTTTGATGCGTATTCGTCTGGGATATCCATCAACAAGTCAAACTATAGAAATATTAGGCAGCCAACAATACGGCCATCCAATTGACTCCCTAGAACCAGTTGCTCTACCATCCGACATAATATCGGTAGCAACGGCTGCAATGGCAACTCATCTGGACGATATGATTAAACAATACATTGTAAGAATAGTGGAGGAAACACGTGAGGACGATCAAACAATACTTGGGGCTTCGCCTAGAGCCGCTATTGATCTGGCCAAAGCTTGTAAAACTTACGCTCTTGCTAAAGGCAGGGATTTCGTGATTCCAGATGACGTTAAACACCTTGCACCTGCTGTTATGTCACACAGATTAATCTTAGATACTAACGCACGTATCCAAGGGATCACTGCAGAGCAAATAACCCAGGCCATTTTAGACCGGGTCCCTGTCCCTAGATATAAACCAAATTCATAGGCGCCCGTCACTTCGCAAATACTCGTCAACGAAATAAGAGGATCAATATGCGCCCACGAGCAATAGTCATGCTAGTATTGCTTGCTTGGTTAGTCATATTAGGATTATCTACAGGGTTCCCTTTGTTTTATAGGCTCGGGTATATAATATCAATAGGACTTTTCATCAGTTATATATGGAATTACCTCAATCTATGGCAAGTAACTGTTACTGCAGAAAGAAGAACCGGAATTGCCTATACCGGTCAATCATTTGATATCCGTATTTGGGCTACTAACGCAGGATTTTTTAGCAAAAGCAGGATTGATATCCGGGACTTGTCCACATTAACCGGTAATTCCCACGTAACTCCTATTGCGTTAGGATCACGCCAAACCAGATCATGGTTGCTCAATACAACCTGCCCTCACCGTGGGGCTTACACACTCGGACCACTGGAAGTTCACTCAGAGGATCTCTTTGGCTTCTTCTATAAAACAAAGATTCAGGGAACTCAACAAAATATTGTTGTCTATCCTAAAATCATTGAACTGCCAAGTATAAATAGTCCCTTACCCCACTTTTTTGATGAAGGTACAAAATCCAAAAAAACACAAGTCCCCACACCTCAGGCCACCTCTATAAGGAAATATGAGTTTGGAGATACAGTAAACCGAATTCACTGGCCAATGACCGCCAAACATGGAGAGTTGATGTCAAAAGAATTCGATGTGAGTTTCTCAACTGAATCCTGGATAGTTTTAGACCTACAATCCACGGCTCACAGAAATCACGGTTCTCATAGCACAGATGAAACAGCGGTAACTGTAGCAGTCTCATTAGCAAAGCGCTTAATGCACTTGGGAACATCTGTCGGAATATTATCGCAAAACAGTACAGCTATAGAAATACCGCTGGGCCGGGGACAACAACATCTCATAAGAATGCTTGATATTCTTGCCCACAGTCAGGCGGATGGGCATGCCCCTGTAGAGACAATTCTCACAAACAATCAACATAAATTTGGAGAACATTGCATTCTCACAATCATAACTACAGCATTAAGCTCCAGTTTGTGGAAAGTACTCCCACGCTTACAGCGCACAGGTATAGCCATATCAGTAGTACAAGTAGAGGTGGATCCTATACATACAAAGCCTACAGAACCATTCTTTCAAAATACAATTCCCACTGTATATATTAACCCGGAAAGTAATCTGGATATTTCTCTGAAACCCCTCTATATGCCTCTAGCACCAAATTCCTTGCGAAATAACCATCCAGTCCCCGACAATTTGGAGTAGGGTTTCATGATAGCAAAAAAGGAATTTCCCAACTTCGTGATCACTATCGGTACCAATGTATGGATAGGAGTAAATTCCCTTAGACCACGTACTAGCTGGATTACTTTCTTACTCTTATTTTGCATGCTATTTGCACTCAATACCTCAGTTGAACGTGCCGAATGGGCACCTATACCAAGGTTAGGGTGGATAACACTCCAATCAATGCTAGTAGCCTCATTCTTAGCGTCAATCCACAATATAAATATCATCTTCATCCATCTCATAGGGTTGCTTGCTTCCATTCTGTTGCTCCAAAGAATAGGAATTTCTCTGATAACCGAAAGCGAACCAAGTGAGTTGCTATATCTCTTGAGTAGAATCTCTGATTGGATCAATATTGCAATAACCGGAGGAATCAGTGATGACCCGCTACCGCTATCTCTATGGATTATAACAGTGTGCTGGCTGATAAGTTATACGGCAGCATGGTCAATAATTCGCCACAAAAACATATGGTGGGGCATACTCCCAAGCACTATAACTCTTGTCACTGTCTTGAGTTACCTTCCTGACAACTTCTCATTTTACTTCTTCATGTACATAACTTTTGCAATCCTATTGGTTGCCTGGCTCCATGGGTTGCAATCTCCAGCACCACTACGAACCCTTTCTTCCAGTGAAATTCTTTCTGTATCTTCCATTAATTTTGGACACTCAATATGGGTTGCACTACTACTAGTCATAACTGCGAATTTCCTTCCAGTCACTACAATTTTAATCGACCCGCTACGTAAAGGCTACGATCAAGTCCACCAACCAATAGAAGCAATCCAAGAACAATTCAACCGACTTTTCGCCGGAACCACAGGCAAGAAAGCGAGTTCATTCCCATCGTTCGGGAAAACGCTACCTTTCAAGGGGCCCCTATCATTTCAGGGGGTAATCGTGTTCACTGCAACCCCCTCCACCCCAACCTATTGGGGAGCTCAGGTGTACAGCGAATACACCTCTTCGGGTTGGATCGCATCGGAATCAACAACAATAGCCGTCGCACCTGAATCGCCACAGCCTTTTACGCCCTATTCCACAATGAGAACACAAGACCATGTTCTAACATTAAACTTCCCGACTACAACGTTGTTTATGCCAGGCATTCCTGCCAATTCTGATAGAGCAACTTCATTGGTCATAGCGGAAAACACAGTTTTCAAACTCAATTTAACTCAAATATCCGAGTCATCTACATCATATCCAGCGGATATCCGTCTATGGAAAGAACGGATATCAAAGCTTACGTCAGTTCCTTCATACAAAAACTCTCAGACGCACTCAATCTCTGAGCTATTCTCACAATACTTCCCGGCTAACACTCAAATACAAGGGGCCACCTTTGCATCTCCCTCAGGAGCATCAACGCTCCTTATAGATCAAAGAGAAAATGATGTCGAATCATCTTCTCAAGATAAAATTAAAGACATAATACTTTCCCACATGTTGCTCACACCAGATACCCTTTTAACACTTTCTCTAAGTCGATTACCTACATCAACACCTGATATCGTTTCACTACGTACCACTAAAAGAATGTCTACAGGAGATCAATATTTTATCTCCAGCAAAACATCAACTGCTTCTGCCGTCGCACTTCGAACAGCAGATCAACAACAACCTCCATCGGTCACAGATCGATATCTTCAACTTCCAGTTTCCATACCTGAACGGATCAGGTTACTTGCCGAGGAAATCACTGCAAACGAAACCAATCAATACGACAAAGTAGTCGCTCTACAGGCATTTCTTCGAAGATATGAATACAACTTAACTAGAGACAAGCATCCTCATCAAAGCGACGCAGTAGATCATTTTCTTTTTGAGAGCAAAGTTGGCTATTGTGATGATTTTGCCTCTTCATTGGCAATTATGGCTAGAACCTTAGGCATACCTACCAGAATCATGGCAGGCTATGGGCCGGGGGTTGGAGAAGAATATGATGATTATAGTATCATCCGCGATGAAGACAGTCACATATGGCCTGAAGTCTTTTTTACAGAATACGGATGGATTGCCTTCGAGCCAACCCCAAAGTACTCATTACCATCGCGATCCTCAACAGTTTCTCCATCAGATACTCTTGAGCCTGAACCAGACTTGACTAACGATATGACGGACATTTCAGGTGACGAAGAATTATTTGACCAAGAGGGCATGTCACTAGAGGGGATATTCGTGGGTTTCAGTTATGAAAATAGCCTCGGATTAAGCTTCAGGGCCGCTGCTCTGTTTTCCTTGTTAATCGTAATGATTGTGTTCACCATGCTATATGGTACTTGGAGGAGAATGATGAAATCGCTTGGAAATCCAGCCAGAACATACTCTCTTATGTGTACATTAGGTCGTTTAGCTGGCGTTAAACTACTACCCAGTATGACTCCATTCGAATATGCCAACTTTCTTACAAGAGCTATACCATCCGCAGCGCGGTCAATAGAGACTGTATCAAACGAGTATGTTCTACTAGCATATGCTAAGCCAACTCAAACTCTATCAAACACGTCGATACTCGACAACGCACTTAAACAAATCCAATTCGCTACATTCGCTAAACTCCTAAAACTAGGTAACCGCCAAACTCGGCGACCACAATGAATACTTCCACCTCTCGATATTACGACATAGAACAGCTACCCCACGGCTGGGTAGCCGCAACATGCTCTGACGAAGGAATAACAAAGCTGTCACCCCCAAGTTTTTCAGAAGAATTAGCCCTGTCATCTATTAAAATCAATCGCTCCCTAACAATCAGACGGCCCACTAAATTCATACTATTATTTCACGAGCTCACTCTTTATTTTGATGGGAAAATCGAAAATTTTTCTTCCCCCGTTGATCTCTCTGAAGGTCCAAAGTTTTTTCATCGTATTTGGGATATATGCCGTACCATTCCTTATGGGGAAACACGGAGTTACAGTTGGCTTGCCTCAGAATCTGGCAATCCAAAAGCCCAAAGATCGGTTGGGCAGGCCATGGCTCACAACCCTATTCCATTCTTGATACCATGCCATAGGGTAGTAAGGGTTGATGGTCAATTAGGTGGTTATGCCTGGGGATTAGATCTCAAATCATGGCTACTAAATATTGAAAACAAGAATCACAGATTGCATAAAAAGCCAACTCAATCAGTTCAATCTCGTAATTGCAGATACCTAAATAGACTAGGGTGCACTGTTTGAACTGCTGCAAGCGCAGCGAACGCAACTCGACGAATGGTAAAGTGTGCTGACTGTTGGGTTCTTAGTTTGAATAGATGATAGCACTCCCGCAAATTGAGCTTGACCAAGACCCTCCTCAAATGCGCATGTGTCACCACATACTGAGCAATATTTTCTGAAATTTCTGCTAATTCACTCTCAACTTCATGTGCTAGTTGCATATCATAATCAAATTCTTGTCTAAGCCCAACTTCATCAATGAAATCAGGAACAATATACCCAAGGTTCGTAGTTAATTGTTGGGGAATATACGTCTGCATACGATGCCGCTTGAATTCCCGGTACGCTCCATAATCCATAACCAATTCGAAAACATACTCCACAACTTCCAATTCACGCCCTGGGGCATCATGTGGGCCAAGATCTTCAAAATATCTGTCCACAATGTTCTGTATAGCGTCATCATCTAGCAGCGATATCTTCTCTTCAATGCGTCCATATGAATCGGTCCCATATCTGTAAAGAATTGCTGCTGCTAGTTTTCTTGGTGCATCCCGATCATATTGAAGTAAAGTAACCGCTACATCATCAGTTATCAAATCAGCAGATAATCCTTGAGCGTGTTCTATATTTAGTTCTCGCTGTGTATCTCTAAGTGTATGGATGTAGTTGTTGTAGTTAGCGTATTTTATCAGAGTGGGCGTGATCATTCTTCCTTGCTCCAACAATTCATCCCCTATAGCTCTTTCCTCTTGTAAACCAGAGGAAAGCAATTTCGTTATAGCGTGCTCCATAGATCTTGCATTCATCGTCACCCCGACATTCGTCAAAGTACTCGCAGGCAAAACGAAACGACAAGAGTCAACAGCTGCTCGGCGTAACCGCAATCTATATCCACCATTAGATTCACCATTGGTCTGTGGCAAAACCAACGGTAATGAATCCATCATTTTGGAGACCATATGCGTATACGAATCAAACAAGTATTGGCAAGCATTTCGATAGGTAGCTAAATATTTCTCGTCGCCCAATTCTTGAGGCTCAAAGAAGGCATTGCGCTCCAAAACTTGGTACCTGCTTGATTTTTCCGTATACGATGCTAACCTATTGTCCTCCAATGTATCGCAAGCTAGCCTCGATATATTTTCCACCGCCATATGCACAACCGCATGCTCGGCAACTGAAGCATGGCCATAGCTTAGAACCCATCTCTCATGAAATTCTGCTGCTTTCTCGACTCCAACCTCAGCGGCGATGACATCAAACGCCTCCGGCCTTCTAGATGTCATCGCAAACACAACTGCCATCTGCTCTTGGCTCAGATCTGCGTGATCCAGAGGATATATTCGCCGCCTAGGAACAGCTTCATTGCTTTGATTCATTTACCTATCACTTTCTCGTCCAGGCACTTCTAACGATACAGCCAAAACCAGGGAGTTATACTCAATTAACTAAACATGAATAGCTCGTGATCCCAACAATAATGAAGCTTCCTTGATAATTTCAGATAGAGTTGGATGTGCGTGAATTACGTCTCCAATATCGGCAACTTTGCCTTCCAAACTATAAGCAACCACTAATTCATGAACCATCTCCGTAGCACCGGCCCCAAGTATCTGGGCGCCTAAGAGCTCACCCGTTTCGCTATCGATAACTAATTTAGCGACTCCTTCAGTCTCTCCATCAGCGACAGCTTTAGCAGCCGCAGCGAAAGGGAAGCGCGACACACTCGCCGTGTATCCATCGTCAATTGCTTGCTGTTCATCTAATCCAAAACTAGCAACCTCAGGGTGAGTATAAACCGCACGAGGAACAAATCGATAATCAATAGGTTTAACGGGCATACCGGCTATATTCTCTGCAGTCATTACCCCCTGAGCGGATGCAACATGAGCCAACGGCATAAGGCCAGTGACATCACCAATTGCATAGATATTGGCCCCGGAGGTTTTCATTTTCTCATCAACAACAATGAATCCATGTTCGTCCAAATCTACTCCAACTTTATCTAAATTCAATCCACCACTATTAGGAACGATACCTGCTGCAACAATCAACCGTTCATATAATTTTTCGCGAATACCATGTGAAGCCGATTCGAGTGTCACGGCACAATCGGAACCTCTAACCTGTACATCTCTTACCTTAGTGCCTACCATCACTTGCACACCTCGCCGCATCAGTGATCTTGCAAGCAATCGACTAATCTCTGAGTCCTCACTAGGAAGCAGATGTTCTGCAATTTCAGCTACTGTTACAGAAACTCCATAAGCATTTAATAGGTACGCAAATTCACATCCGGTTGCACCACCCCCAACAATAAGGACCGACTCAGGCAAATCCCGCATACCAAGAACATCCTTACTATTCATGATCATAGATCCGTCATGTGGGATGTTTCCCAAATCCCGAGGACTTCCGCCGGTGGCGATTACATAATACGTTGCACGAATGAGTTCATCTTTGCCATGCAACTTTAAAAACCCAGACTCATCAAAACCAGCATCTCCGGAGATGATCTCAACTTCGTTTCTGGTTAGTAAATGTGCTACTCCTCGCCGTAACCGAGACACCACATCTCTGCTTCTTGTCTGGGCAACACCATAATCAATGGTTAAATTCTGGAATGCAAATCCAAATTTTTTTCCCAGCTTCAGGGTTTCAATAACTGCAGCGTTTTGAAGTAAAGCTTTTGAGGGAATGCACCCCCAATTTAGGCAAACACCACCAAGGTCATCCCTTTCTACCAAAGCAGTTTTCAAGCCACACTGTGCCGCTCGTATTGCCGCCACATACCCACCTGGGCCGCCGCCCACAACAACCACGTCATAGTCCAAGAGCAGACTCCTTTCAAAAAAAATCACCCACCTGTAAATTGTATCACCGAACTATCAAGTATTTCATTGAGACTCAACGTCAGTGATTGGGAATATAGTGCTTTTTACGAAATACTATCACTTTCAATTTTCTGATAAGTATGCCTTCACTACTACTAATTTATCTCAAACGGAATTGACTCAGATAAACTAGAAATGCTAAGCTATTTTCAGAATCATTGGGGCAACTCACGTTCTTTTACAACTGATGAAAGATAAGGTGCTTTATCGCAAGATAAAGCTTAAAGGGATAGCAAGACCGGTGCAACTCCGACGCAGTCCCGCTGCTGTAACCAGTCTCTAAGCAGATTGGAAGCCAGAACGCCCGCCTTAGCAGATAGATTTTGCCAACTCCGAGGAGAGCTCTAATCAATGAACATTTTAGCTGAACTCCTTCTAGGTGCGCTCATTGCTGTATCATTGATCAGCTGTAACACCAACGATGACACCCCGGTCATCTCACAAACACAAATTATTGATGCCACCGGAGAAGTACTTAGCTTTAAAGAACCCCCAACCCGATTAATTTCCCTAGGGCCAGGTAATACAGAAATCCTTTTTGCCCTTGATGCAGCCCACTTGGTTGTCGGTGTTGATGATTTTTCCGATTATCCAATTGAAGCAAACAAAATTGAAAAAGTTGGTGCTCCTTTCCCTTCGTTTGACTTAGAACGGATTGTTGCACTTGCCCCAGACTTAATAGTTTCTACCGAACTTGCAGATTTCAACACTACCCTTAGAGATTTAGGCATTCCAGTATATGTATCGAACCCACAAACCCTTGAAGAAGTTTTCAAGATAATCAACGATATCGGAAAACTAATTGGCCATAGCGAAAATGCCACTCAACTTAATAGCGATATGTATTCCCGTATCACAAGTATTGCAACACTTACTGCTAGTGCAACGCCAAGAAAGGTTTTTTATGAAGTTGATGCTAGCGATCCAACCCGTCCGTACACGGTTGGATCTTCATCGTTTGTGAATGACATCATTGAGATTTCAGGTGGTATCAACATCTTCAAAGACGTCGATATTGCATATCCACAGGTGGGACTGGAAGAAGTGGTGGCACGAGATCCCGATGTCATCCTACTCGCGGATGCTTATGCTCCGGTGAATCCTCAATCAGTAGAAGCTGCTGCTAACAGACCCGGATGGAAGTGGATCACAGCAGTACAAACAGGTGGGTTAGTACCAATTAACCCAGATCTATTCAGTCGCCCGGGGCCTCGTTTAATTGACGGAATAGAGTACCTATCCAAATTACTTCATCCACTCATTTTCCTGAATACTGAACGTTAACCAAATGATATTGAACATACGCAATAGACAGAAACTCACTATAACTCTATTATCCACTGCATTACTTCTCTCTTTATTACTTGGAATATCACAAGGATCCGTTTCGTTACCCATAAAAACTATAGTTGCTACTTTTACATATCCACTTTCCCATAACTCATTTTCATTCAAAGAACCTACCATTGAAGCCATAATTCTCATAGATATACGTTTACCCAGAGTAATAGCCGCAGCATTAGTAGGCGCAAGCCTAGCTGCAAGTGGCGTACTTTTCCAGGGTTTGCTGAGAAATCCTATGGCTGATCCATACTTTCTAGGCACTTCGGCCGGTGCTGCACTAGGTGCCACTCTTGCCCTTTCGATAACCGGTGTAACTACATTCTTTGGGTGGGGACTAATTCCGACATTTGCTTTCGCTGGAGCTATAGCAACGGTCACAGCCGTTTATTTATTAGCTACTATAGATGGAACAACCCCGGTCATAAGGTTGATACTAACAGGATTCGTCGTAAGCGCTGTTCTAATGGCAACAGTCACCCTACTAATAGTCCTGAATAGTACATTACAACTGAATATCCGACATCTTGTTGCCTTCCTGTTTGGAGGATTTGGGACCAACAACTGGTCCCAAATCCTTACGCTAATGCCTATCATCTTCATTTGTTTATCATATTCGGTAGCAACCTCAAATATTCTTAATGCATTTTCCCTTGGAGAAGAAGCTGCTTACAACCTCGGAGTAAATATTCGTCACCATAAAGCCCTCATCATTATAGTAGCCTCTTTACTCACCAGCAGCGCTGTTTCACTGTCCGGGCTGATCGGATTTATCGGATTGATGGCACCCCACGCAGCACGGATCGCAATAGGGCCAGACCACAGACAATTAACTATTGCTGCGTCTATCGCAGGTGCTACGTTTATGGTGCTTGCGGATCTAATTGCAAGGATCGCGCTAGCTCCAACAGAAATACCAGTAGGAGTCATAACGGCATTACTTGGAGCTCCGCTGCTTTTATATTTGCTCAGAAATCGAGCCAATGCATATGAATTCTAACGAACCAATGATCCACCTAACAAAAATCTCCTACACTTACCGTAAAACCGTCGCACTAAACCAGATCAACCTATCAATCGCAAAAGGAGAATTTATAGCATTGATCGGGCCAAACGGATCAGGGAAAACAACCTTGATTAAATTATTGTCTGGCTACTTACACCCAACAGAAGGAATCGCGTCTCTAGATGGACACCCACTAACTCAGTGGAGTCACAAATCACTGTCTCGGAACATTGCAGTAGTTCCACAGCAAGTCACCATTCCCTTCTCTTTCACTGGAAGGCAAATAGCCCTGATGGGAAGACTGCCGCATATGGGCTTATCTGCACCAAAAATAGAAGATCACGAGGCAGCAGAGGAAGCCCTTGAGCTTACAGGCGCAACTGATCTTGCGGAAAGAACCTATAACAGTCTAAGTTCTGGAGAAAAGCAAAAAATCATAATAGCCCAAGCCCTGGCCCGCAAATCCAGAATCCTGCTCTTAGACGAACCCATAAGCCATCTCGATATAAAATGGCAAATCCAAACCTTACAGCACCTTTCAACCATAAACACTTTGGGATCCACTATTGTCACAGCCATACACGATCTTAATCTAGCTGCTATCTATTTTCCGAGGCTGGTACTTATCTCAAAAGGACAAATAGTAGCAGATGGCTCCCCAGCAACTGTCCTAACCAGTAAACTACTCGAAGAAGTTTATGAAACAAAAGTAGTTATCCATTATCCCTTTGATACCAGATATCCCCAGATATCCCCAATGCCTATACAAGCTCCAATCCTACCCTGATGACATAGTTTTTGAACCGATGCTATAATAAAATCCAGCACTCGCGAACTGTTCTTAACCCATCCTGATCAAGGAAAGTGAAATGGGTCCAGAAGAATTCGGCTTTAAAAAATTCACAGAAAATGCTTTTTACAAAAGTATAAATATACGATTAGTAGAAGCCGCAGATCCCACACCGGGACAGCATATCGTTGATCTTGCTTGTGGTACCGGACTGATCACACAGCTACTCGCTGAAAAACTGCAAGACGCCAAGGAAAGTCTTATTATCAGCTTTGACCACTCATCCTCAGCACTTCGACAAGCAAAAGAAGAACTCGCTACTGCCCGTACCTCCTTAGTGGAGTTCGTGCAAGGCAGAATGGAAGAACTATCCGATAGCTTAAAACAATCAGTAGATACTGTCGTTTTTGGGAACGGCATACACTACGTTCCTGACAAACAAAACCTCATACATCAAATTTTCTCAAGTCTGAAACCCGGCGGAATGTTCGTTTTCAATACATCTTTCTATGAAGGTTGGACCCGACCAGAAAGCCAAGCATTCGCACGCCGTTGGATGGCGAAAGCATTAAGAGAACTCCGTGAACAGCATGGCCTTCGGCCTACGAGAGACAAAGTAGAATCACGTAACTACCTTACAGTTGATCAATATTGTGAGATGCTTGAAGGACAGGGTTTCTCTATCAAAAAGAAAGAAGAAATAAGTGTAGAAGTCCCAGTTGAGGGCTGGATTGACATAAGTAGATTTGAAGATTTCATTGTAGGTGCAATGCCCGGTGTTCCATTAGCAACCGCTAGTCCCATACTTCAGGCTACAGCACGACAGACCTTTTCTGACATGAATCTCAAGCATGTGCCCCGAAATTGGTTACAGGTTGTTGCAATTAGATAAAAACAAGGCCTCTATAAATCACCATCAAACGATTATGCCTCTACCCTAAATTGGTTGTCCCATAAGCTCGCACTGGTAATACCTGCAGTATAGATGATGCCTGCGTGGCACTTGCAACTGCCGCCTTGGCAGTATCAATCGAGGTGAAACAAGGTATGCGCCGCTCTGTAGCGGCTCTCCTTATATCAAACCCATCACTAAGTGGGCCGCGCGCTCCTGACACCGTGTTGATTACTGCAACTACATCTCCCTGCAAAACAGCATCCAGTATATTCGGGTGCCCTTCATCTATCTTCTTATATGTTGGTACAGCTTTATACCCTAAAGCCGTGATTAATTGTGCTGTGCCTTCAGTAGCATAAAGTTCATAGCCACTTTCCGCCAAATCCCTAATTAATGAAACGCTATCAGGTTTATCCCTGTCTGCAATTGTAATAAGGACAGCCCCCTGACTGGGAAAACTCATACCAGATGCTATCAAGGCCTTGGTGACAGCACCGTGAAAATTGTCGTCCACCCCCATAACTTCACCTGTAGATTTCATTTCCGGCCCCAAATAGGTGTCAACTCCAGTGAGCTTGGACATCGAGAAAACAGGAGCTTTTACTGCTACCAATCCCGACTGGGGCCATAAACCAGTCTCGTACCCCATTTCTGCCAAAGTTTTCCCTAGCATCACCTTAGTGGCAAGTTGCACCATCGGGACACCTGTTACCTTAGATAAAAACGGAACTGTTCGGCTTCCCCTTGGATTAACCTCCAAAACAAATACTCTATGGGGCTCCTCAGGATAATTCGGCAAATAGGGACTCCTAGCTACACCCCCCCCCATAATCACATACTGAATATTCATTAACCCCTTCAATTGAAGTCCTCGAGCTATTTTCACCGTATAATCAATGAGGGTGTCTATTTCTTCCTCAGTCAAGGTCAGGCCAGGGTAAATTGCCATCGAATCTCCACTGTGGACACCAGCACGTTCTATGTGTTCCATGATTCCTGGAATAAGAACGTCTTCTCCATCACATATAGCATCGACCTCTACTTCTTTCCCTTCTAGATACTTATCAATCAAGAGTGGCCGTCCATCACTCGCAAAAAATGCTGATTCGAGATAGGACATCACTTCTGCTGGATTTTGAAGTATTGCCATCGCACGTCCACCTAAAACATAGCTGGGTCTCACAAGAACTGGATATCCTAAGCTTTTTGCGACCCCAAGAGCCTGTTCCATTGTTTCGATTGTGCTACCTGGAGGACTAGGTAGTGCTATATCCTTGAGAAATGCTTCAAACCGCTCTCTGTCTGAAGCAATATCTATTGCTTCAGCCGATGATCCAAGTATTGGCATCCCGATTGCGTCCAATTTCTGGGATAAATTTATTGCCGTCTGTCCCCCAAATTGCACAACACTCGGTGGATATGTAACTCCTCCAGGTCCTTCGATTTTTTCGTTATCTAAAACATCCAAAACGCTCTCTATATCTAATGGCTCAAAGTACAATCTTGCACTGGTATCAAAATCTGTTGAGACAGTCTCTGGATTAGAGTTGACCATTATGCTGGCGACATGCTCTTCTTCTAATGCCCAAGCAGCGTGAACACTGCAATAATCAAATTCAATTCCCTGCCCAATACGAATTGGGCCGGAGCCCAAGACAAGTGCCTTAGCCCCAGGCAAAGTTTCTGCTTCATTCTCCTGTTCATAAGTGCTGTAGAAATAGGGGGTGTTTGCATCAAATTCTGCAGCACAGGTGTCAACCATTTTGTAAACAGGGACAATCCCAAGAGATTTTCTTTGATGCCGTACTTCAAGCCAATTTTTACCAGTTAGTGCAGCTATTTGCTCATCAGAAAATCCCATTCTCTTGATCTTCCTGATACCATCCAAGTCTTTCATCAATCTCGGAATTTGAGTTTCCATATCCACAATACGGGCAATGGCACGAATAAACCAAGGATCAACTAATGTCTCCCTTGTCACCTGCTCAGGAGTTATCCCCTGTCTTAGGGCTGCTGCCATGGCCCACAGTCTTGTATCATTGGGTTCCCAATAGGAACTCGCGAAATCATCTTCACTTGTCCATTGGGGGTCCTGCCAGAGTAACGATCTGTTATCAAATTCTAAAGACCGAACTGCTTTTTGCAATGCAGCTTCAAACGTTCGTTCTATCGCCATCACTTCGCCTGTAGCCTTCATCTGAGTTCCTAAGCTACGATCCCCGGTGGCAAATTTGTCAAATGGCCATCGCGGGATCTTCACCACACAATAGTCCAAGGCAGGTTCAAAAGCAGCTACAGTTTGTCCTGTAATAGCATTTGAAATGCTATCTAAAGTTCTACCCACTGCTATTTTTGCAGCAACTCTAGCAATTGGATACCCCGTAGCCTTACTAGCTAAGGCAGAACTCCTGCTAACTCTTGGATTAACCTCGATAACATAATAGGGATCAACTATTTCTCCCTGAACCCCTACGATAACATCTCGCACTTCAGCTGATGGAGGAAGGGCAAATTGCACATTGCACCCCCCTTCAATGCCCAACGCCCTAATGATTCTGAGACTTGCAGAACGAAGCATCTGATATTCCCGATCTGTAAGAGTCTGACTAGGAGCAACCACGATGCTGTCCCCTGTGTGAACTCCCATAGGATCCAAGTTCTCCATGTTACAAACCGTAATACAGGTATCACTAGCATCCCGAATCACCTCATACTCCAGCTCCTTCCAGCCTTCAAGTGATTTTTCAATAAGTACTTGATTTATTGGACTAGCGCTTATCCCACTATCGACAATAACCCGTAGCTCGTCACGCGTCTTTGCTATACCACCACCTGTCCCGCCTAACGTATAAGCAGGCCGGATCACCACAGGCAACCCTATCTCTTGAGCCACCAAATCAGCCTCTTCAGCCGAATCCACTGTAGCCCCAGGGGGCACCGGTTCGTTCATCGCGAGCAAAAGATTCCTAAATGCTAGGCGATCCTCAGCAACTCGAATCGTTTCCAACGGAGTCCCTAAAAGGGAAATTCCATATTTGTCTAGCACTCCACTTTCCGCTAGCTCCACTGCAAGGTTCAAACCAGTCTGGCCACCAAGTGTAGCCAAAATTCCATCTGGGCGCTCTTTTTCAATTACCTTAGCCACAACTTCAACGGTTAGAGGTTCTATATACACCCGATCGGCAATTCCTTCATCAGTCATAATAGTTGCAGGGTTAGAGTTAATCAGTATCGTAAAAACACCTTCTTCACGCAACGATCTGCAAGCCTGAGACCCGGAATAATCAAATTCTGCGGCTTGCCCAATCACAATCGGACCTGAGCCAATTATCAGTACCCTGTTCAGTTGTTTATCTGTCACGTTGCTTCTTCCTTAGTAAATTATTATATGAATTCCGTCAGCATATCTTCGGTAGCAGCTAGCTAGTATCACTTGTTACGTTTGACCATATCTAGAAATGTGTCAAACTGATCTTCATTATCCTTCGGGCCTGGAGACGATTCAGAGTGATACTGAACCGCCATGACCATATTACTTTCATCCTGTATCCCCTCAATAGTCAAATCATTAAGATTCGTATGAGTAACCCGAATTGTTGACGGCATAGAATCGGGATTTATCGCATATCCATGATTCTGGGCAGTCACGAAGGTCCGATTTGTTAGAAGGTCTTTTACAGGATGATTCCCACCTCTGTGCCCAAATTTCAGCTTATATGTATCTGCCCCTAAAGCACGTCCCAGGAGTTGCTGCCCAAGGCAGATACCAAACAACGGAACTCTACCAACCAACTTCGCTACATTTGCAACTGCATACTGCAAATTCACTGGGTCTCCAGGTCCGGGAGAAATCAAGACCCCATCTGGGTTGAGGGACAGTATATCCCGTGGATCAGTATGAATAGGCACCACTTTTACATTCCATCCCTTCTCAGAAAGAATACGCAAAATGTTGAATTTCACCCCACAATCGACAACAACAATATCCCCGAGTGCCGCTGTCTGGTCATCACCCCGATCCCATTCATACACCTTTTCAGAAGAAACTAAGGATGCAAAATCCAGAGTGCCATAAGCAGGCACCTCTCGTAGTTTTTCAAGAGCATCGCCTGGATTGCCATCAATCCCAATCATGCCACGCATCACCCCATAAATACGTAGTCTCCTAGCAACAGCCCGAGTATCAAGGCCACTGACCCCAGGTATCCCCTGCCTTTTCAAGTAAGAATCCAACGTCTCTTCACTCAATATATGACTAGGCTCTCGACATTCGCTGCGGACTACAAAGCCTGCAACTTGTATCTTGGCTGATTCCTGATCCATCTGGTTAATGCCATAATTCCCAATCAACGGATAGGTCGGTATGACTATCTGGCCGGCATATGAAGGATCCGTAAGCATTTCCTGATAGCCCGTCATACTCGTATTAAATACAACTTCACCATGAACTGAATCTACTGCTCCGAAAGAATCCCCCCAATAAATTGATCCATCTTCCAAAACCAAATAGGACTCCATAAACTGCAATCCTCTCTATTAAACCTAAAATGCCTCGTTACAAGGAAAATACAAGATCTCCACCATATATAGTCTTCAAAACCCGCCCCTTAACAGTCACTCCGTTCAAGGGTGTGTTTTGCCCCTTGGACAAAAAATCTTTGGAATTTACCTTCCAGATCATCGCTGGATCAAAAATGGTTATATCTGCTTGTCCACCTTGTCGAAGCGATCCTAGATCCTTTCTCCCAATAATTCGAGAAGGCCCCTCGGTGAGACTACTAACGATAGCCTCAAGAGATAAAATCCCTTGATCAAACAAATGCAAAAGCAAACAAAGAGCTGTCTCCAATCCACTTATCCCGAATGTAGCATCCTCATAAGAACAGAGTTTGTCCACAACAGTGTGAGGAGCATGATCAGTAGCAACGACCTCAACTATCCCTTCCCTCAAGGCTCGCTGTAACGCATGAACATCTCTATCAGACCTTAACGGTGGACTGACTTTGGTGTTCGTATCATATCCATAACTAATCGCAGCATCGCGTAATCCAACCGCAGAGCCAGTAACCCACTCATCAGTTAAGACTAGATGATGGGGGGTAACCTCCGCTGTTACCCTGACTCCTCGGTCTTTTGCACTCTTGACTAACTCTACAGACCTTTCTGTACTGAGATGAGCAAGATGGAGCCTCCCCCTTGTTAATTCTGCCAAGGCAATATCACGAGATACCATCGCCTCTTCAGCAGCAGTAGGTATTCCAACTAGGCCCAAGCGCTCAGAAGAAAAACCATAATTCATCACTCCCCCTGGAGCCATCGTTCTATCTTCACTATGATTGATAATTGGAAGCCCAACGAGATAACTATAAGCTAAGGCATGCCTCATCACATACCCATCCGACACAGGATCTCCATCATCACTAAATCCAACAGCGCCAGCTTCCGCAAGTTCAGACATGTCCGTCAATTTCACCCCCTTTCGTCCACGAGTAATGGAGGCTATCGGTAAAACCCTAACCTGACCCTCTATCCGAGCTCTTTCAATCAAGAATTGAACACCTGCCACACTGTCTGTAGCTGGGTCGGTATTGGGCATTGCACACACTGTAGTAAAACCACCAGCAGCAGCAGCGAGGGTTCCAGTATGAATGGTTTCCTTATCCTCAAAACCAGGTTCTCTCAAATGGCAATGCATATCCACGAAACCCGGAGCGACAATAGCTCCGGTAGCATTAATTCGATGGGCTTCTGGTAAATCAACAGCAGCAAAAGCCCCTGGGGTTCCCAACGCTTCTATCTTGCCATCAATAATCAACAAGTCTCTTTGTTCATTAAGGTTCTGTGTTGGATCAACAAGGCGACCGCCAGAAATCAATAACTGCTTCTTACTCACACTTTGCTCCTATGTCACAGATTCATGCCCGACTATACCCAAATATAGTAGCGCCATCCGAACTGCTACCCCATTGGTTACCTGTTCAGTTATCACTGACTGACTGCCTCTAGCAACTTCCGAAGTAATTTCGACCCCGTCCTGAACCGGCCCCGGGTGTAGAACAATAGCATTCGGCTTTGCTAGGCGTAGTCTCCTTTTATCCAACTGGTATAAGCGAACATACTCCCGCATACTCATCACTTCTGGTCTACTATGATTTTCTGACTGAACACGGAGTGCCATTATTGCATCTGCGCCATCTAATGAAGCCTCTATCGAAGTTTCAATTTTTACCTGGGAGGTTCTAGGGTCACCTCCGCCTATCTGCGTAAATGCCTCAGATAGTGGTAAAAATGCCGGGGGTCCACACAATGTTACATCAGCACCCAGTTTCACCAATCCCCATAAGTTAGATCTCACAACCCGACTATGAACAACATCTCCCACTATCACAATCTTTTTGCCAGCCAACGATCCTAGTCGATCCCTAAGCGTATAAAGATCTACTAATGCTTGGGTTGGGTGCGCATGCATGCCGTCACCTGCATTAATTATCCCAACTCGTCCAAGATGCCTGGCGAGCATACCAGGCACTCCTGCATGCGGATGCCTTACTACTATCACATCAGCCGCAAGTGCCTCAAGCGTTTCAAGCGTATTGAGCAAAGATTCTCCTTTTGCTACACTGCTAGTACTAGTCGCAACGTTGATCACATCTGCATTGAGAATTTTCGCCGCCTGTTCGAACGATACTCTAGTTCTTGTGCTTGGTTGGTAAAAAAGCGTGACAACTGTTTTTCCACGAAGGCTAGGGGCTTTCTTTATCCCTCTTCCTAGGATTTCCTTCATCGCCTCAGTAACGCTCAAAATGTGCTCCAGTTCCTCGACGAGAAAATCCTCCAAATCAATTACATGCTTCCGTCCAGAAATCCTCATCGCCGATGTCTGCTGCACAAGCAAATCTCCACCTCTAGCCATGAAATACCTCCCGTGCAATCAAAACTGCATCTATACCATCTATTTCTTTAAGCTGTACCTGCACCATTTCGTGTCGTGATGTAGGCAGGTTACGACCAATATAATCACCTCTAATCGGTAATTCTCTATGGCCTCGATCCACTAATGCAGCTAGTTGAATCAAGTGAGGCCGCCCAAACTCCAAGAGCCCATCAAGTGCAGCCCTTATACTTCGCCCTGTGTATAGGACATCATCGACTAAAACAACCCTTCGGTCATCCAGCGTTGTTGGTATTTGGGTAGGATTCAAGGGTTTCCCAATTCTAGTATTGAGATCATCACGGTAAAGCCCAATTTCTAACGAACCGACATCAACTATCACACCTTCAAAAGACTCAATCAAATCTGCTAAGCGCCTAGCTAGTGGAACTCCTCGAGTGTGTATGCCCACTAGCACTAGGTCAGTTGCCCCAGGCCCTCTTTCCAAAATCTCATGGGCCATCCTCGCTAGTACACGGTTAATATCTGACTCATCCATCACCTTTTGGACATACAAAAAGGCACCTCTCCTTGCTATCCAACAAGAGGCGCCAACAGCGTGATTCCATTGTGCCGATCTAAACGACCTTGCACCACGCCCTTATCAGCCTCACTGGACTGCTTTTAAAGGACTCAACACATACTGTGATGGCCACATTATATCAAATTTAATCTTACCCTGCTAGATCATGATCTGGGGGCTGTTGTTTCACTTGATTTGACTTGATAGAATGACGTATCAGAGCAACAGCAACCACTAAGCAATCTAGTCAGGAAGAGCATCCATGAATGTACTGGTAACTGGCGCAGCTGGATATATTGGGAGCGTTATCGTAGCGGAATTAATACGCTGCAATCACACTGTTATCGCCCTAGATAATCTTTCGCTAGGGCACAAGAAAGCAGTGAATCCACAAGCAACATTTGTACACACAGACCTATCCGAATATGGCCAAGTAAATAACATCTTCTCCAAACACAGCATCGATGCGGTAATACATTTGGCAGGGCACTCGCTAGTTGGAGAATCAATGCGGGATCCAGGAAAATTCTTTCGAGCAAATACACTTAATGGACTCAACTTACTCGAGGCTATGCGCCATAACGGAGTCAAGAAATTTGTGTTTTCCTCCACTGCAGCTGTTTATGGTGAACCTAAAGAAATCCCACTGACTGAAACTTCTGACTGCACTCCAATAAATCCGTACGGTGCATCCAAATTGCAATTTGAGCAGATCCTCCCCTGGTATCTAACCACCTATGGGACCGAATATATGATCCTCCGTTATTTCAACGCAGCTGGCGCTACCGATACCTTAGGAGAAGATCACCCCATTGAAAGCCATCTTATCCCACTTATCCTTGAAACTGCCTTAGGGTTCCGGCCTAAACTTGAGATATTTGGTTCAGACTATGATACAAAAGACGGATCCTGCATAAGGGATTACGTTCACGTTTCTGATCTAGCAACCGCACATGTCAAAGCCCTGAACCTGATTGAGCAACCCCAAAACAGGGTGTATAACCTAGGTATCGGCCACGGATATTCGAATATAGAAGTGATAGCAGCAGCTCGAAACATCACCGGGCTAAACATCGAATCAATATCTAGCCCTAGACGCCCTGGCGATCCTCCTATCCTCATTGCGAACGCAGACAGGGCATTTAAAGAACTTGACTGGACCCCACGTTTTCGAGACATTGAGTCAATCGTGGAATCTGCATGGCAGTGGAAAGCAAAATATCCTAATGGCTATGTTGACTAAATCCGATAGATAGGCGTATATAATCAGAAAGACGTTGAACAAATTTAATCAGAAAAATATTGGGAGGTAGGTTTGAGCGTGTCAAATAGAGAAAACGTGATCATAGTGGGATCTGGACCAGCTGGGTACACCGCTGCTCTGTACACTGCCCGTGCCAACCTTATGCCCTTAGTGATTGAAGGAGCAACCCCCGGAGGACAGTTGACCATTACTACCGATGTGGAAAATTACCCTGGGTTCGTAGATGGCATACAGGGTCCCGAAATGATGTTGGTATTTAAAGAACAAGCTGAACGCTTTGGAGCTCGCTTTATCAGTGGAACCGCAACTAATGTCTCGTTAACTACAGCCCCTTTCACAATAACAGTTGATGAGGAAGACATTTACTCGGCAAATAGCCTCATTGTATCCACTGGCGCTAGTGCAAAGCTCCTTGGCCTCGAATCTGAAACCATATTAATGGGAAGAGGGGTCTCAGCCTGTGCCACATGTGATGGCTTCTTTTTTAGGGATAAAGAGGTAATAGTAGTCGGCGGGGGGGACACTGCTATGGAAGAAGCAACCTTTCTCACAAAATTTGCGTCAGCGGTATATGTTGTTCATCGAAGGGATACTTTAAGGGCATCAAAAATAATGCAGGCCCGGGCCAATGAAAACCCTAAACTTCATTTTATTTGGGACTCATCTATCGAGGATATTTTATCCGAAGACCACGGCGTCGTTACCGGGGTAAAAATCAAACACCTCCCAACAAACCAGACATACAAAAAACCAATCAGTGGTGTGTTCATTGCCATTGGACACCAACCTAACAGTGAACTCTTTGCTGGTCACCTTGATATGAATGAAGCAGGATACATACTAACAAATAATGGTACCAACACGAATATTCCTGGAGTATTCGCATGCGGCGATGTTCAAGACTGGAACTATCGTCAAGCTGTAACGGCTGCAGGTTCAGGGTGTATGGCCGCAATCGACGCAGATAGATACCTTGCTGAACATCATACACTTCTTATGCCTACACTTAAAACTACAGTCTAATCCATTATCTAAGGTTGATTAAAGGTTTTAGGGAGGGGTTCTTCCGAAAGAACCCCTCCCTAAAACCTTTAATCAACCTGCCATTATATTTGTTCTCTAGAATCTAGTGCCCGATCTTAGGCTCCACGCAAACGAGGATCCAAGACGTCTCTCAGCGTATCTCCCATCATATTGAAAGAAAGAACCACCAAGCTAATTGCCAACCCAGGGAAAAGCCCAAGCCACCATGCAGTTTCAATGAAGCGACGACCCTCACTTAGCATCATACCCCATGATGGAGTTGGTGGTTGCGTCCCAAGTCCTAAGAAACTCAGCGATGCCTCAATAATGATAGCAAAGCCAATCTGCACAGAAGCCAGCACAATAATCGGAGCAAAGCACTGCGGCGTCACATGGAGCAACATTATTCGCGCTGAACTGGCTCCGATAGCCTGTGCAGCCTCTACATATTGATTTTGTGACACCACTATACAGGATGCCCTAATAGTTCTACTGATACCCGGCCATATGATAAATGATATCGCTATCATAGCCGTCTGTGTACTAGGCTCTAGCACTGATGCTAGAGCCATAAGTAATATTAACGAAGGGAATCCTAAGACGACATCGACAATCCGCTGCAGGAGCATGTCAAACCATCCCATAAAGTAGCCGGATACAAGCCCAACAACCACACCCACGCCCACGCCAATAATAACGGCAATGAATCCTACATAGAGTGATATTCTAGCTCCATGGACTATCCTTGCCCACACATCTCTGCCTGACTGATCTGTTCCAAGCCAATGGGCAGCACTGGGCGGTTGAAGCGCTGCACCAACGACCCGCTCAGCTGAGATTGGATCATATCGTCCAACAACGTTAGCAAATATCGCTGTAAGTAACAATATCGTCAGCACTATGGAAGATACCGTACCCAACGGCTTTTTCTTGGCTATTTTCCCAAGTCTTGCGTACCAAGTTTTCTTCGGTCTAAGACCTGCAACAAGAAGTTGGTCAGCAGCAGTATTTTCAGTAGCCATTGAGCGTAGCCTCCAACGTAATCAATTTAGTTAATTGAGCAACCATAGTTTCCGAAAATGCCCAACAGAGAACTTATAGCACAGTGATCTTAATCGTGTCAAGGCATTGCTGCCTCTCTCCATCCTCTATTCCCTCCTAGCCTCGTTGACAGTTGAATCTCTGGCTCATAATCTGAATTCCACAGCCCTCATTCATTATGAACCCATTAAGGCAAACTACGAGAACAGAAATGCAAAAAGAGGCTAGAAAGCGCAGCAGAAATTCTAGACTCTTCAAATTACACAATCACCTTAACTGGTGCAGGGATGTCCGTGGAAAGTGGAATACCCCCTTTCCCGGGTTCTGGTGGTTTATGGACAAAACTAGGGGAACCAACCAGGACAGCCTATCAAACCTTTCTCAAATCCCCAAAGCTTGGTGGAAAAACCAACTTTCAAATGAACATTTCTCTGAGATCAACGATTTTTCAGCCCGCTCTCATTAATGCCACGCCCAACGATGGTCATTACGATCTGGTTGCTCTTGAGGAAATTGGTCTACTCCAATACATAATCACTCAAAATATGGACGGGCTCCACCTCGATGCAGGCAGCTAGAATGTAGCTGAGATTCATGGCAACACCCGGAAATTACGGTGTATAGGATACGGATTCAGGATTCATCGAGACGCTTTCTTGATATCTGAAATCCCTCCGAGATGCCCTGAATGCAGGAATATCATAAAAAGCGATGGAGTTATGTTCGGGGAGCATATACCCCCAACACCTCTTGCCATTTGCCAAGAGGAGACATTAAGGGCTGATTGTATTCTGCTCTTAGGAACCGCTGCTACCGTGTATCCTGCCGCGAGTTTGCCAGAAATCATTTACGTAATGGGGAAATCTTATAGAAGTGAACACAGAAAGTGGAGTACTTTCTGTGTTTTGTACCATAACCCTCTTTGGGCGCACCAGGATGGTGCTTCTAAGGCTATTATCGCTCCTACCCCAACGCTGCCCCCTCCCTCCACATCATTTCTTCAGTTCACTCAAGCTCACCGTCTTGGATCCGCAGAACTCTGTCTGATTTAGCTGCAACAACTCCATCATGTGTTGCTATTATCACCAATGCTCCCTGCTCACGAGCTGCAGATTGCAGAACGGTGAATATCCTTTCGGCAGTCAGTGAATCAAGATGACCCGTGGGTTCATCAGCCAAGACTATTTTTGATTTCTTAGCTAGCGCTCGAGCCACTGCAACCCTTTGTTGTTCTCCGCCTGATATCTCCTCGGGTAACCGAGTTAGATAACGCCCTAATCCAACTTGAGCTAACGATTCTTGCACCCGATTCCATCGTTCTTGCCTTGGTAACCCCAACATTCTAAGGGGCAAATCCACATTCTCTGCTACCGTCAAAAGCGGGAGTAGATTGAAAGACTGGAACACAAATCCGATACCCAATCTACGCAAATGCTCCAAATTAGAATCACTAGCTTCTGAGGTCTCAGTTCCTAAAATATTAATCTTGCCTTGTGATGGGCGGTCAAGTGCGCCTAACAAACTCAAGAAAGTAGTCTTCCCAGACCCCGATCTACCTAATATCGCAATTACTTCTCCAGCATCTGCCGACATATCAATATTCTTGAGTATCGTTAGCTTAGAGCTTTTTACCGTAAAATGCTTGGAAGCCCCCTGTACGAGTATTCCGTTAGCTCGTTGCTCTTCCATTAACTACCTAACTCTTTCAACGAAATCCGAAGGTCATCTTGGAATCCTACCACCCTTGCCCGGGTCTTACCTTTATAAGTCATTAGAAATTTCTCAGGAAGACTGATTCGACCAGTACGATCAATAACTCGATATTCTTCCCACTCATCTGGTTTCCCATACATTCTCAAATGTTCGCGGTCTATCCTTCCGTCAGAAATGTACAAGATTCTATCTGCAACATCGTATACCGATTCATCATGAGTAACCGCAACAATAGTCGTACCCAGGTCAACCCCAACATTTTTTAGCACTTGCCATATATATCGTCCACTATCAGAGTCTAATTCCCCAGTAGGTTCATCCACCAAGAGCAGCCCCGGTTCATTAGCCAGTGCGACAGCTATTGAAAGCCTCTGCTGTTCTCCTCCGGAAAGATGACTCGCTTTACTATTCGAATGCTTTGCCAAATCAACCATCTGAAGTAATTCCTGCTCAGTCCACTGCATTTGATTGAAACGAGAGAAAAATCGTACAGCCATTACATTCTCTTCTGCTGTCATATACGGGATTAGATTCTCACTTGCCCTCTGCCAAACAAACCCTACTGCCTCCCTTCGATAAGCACTAACAGCTGTCTCCTCCAGAGCATCTAAGTTCCAGCCTCCTATGCTTACAGTGCCGGCCGATGGGCGCTCAAACCCCCCGAGTATTCTCAACAGGGTTGTCTTCCCGCTACCACTAGAACCAAGAACTCCCACGAACTCACCAGAAGCAACATTTAAATCCAAGCCACGTAGCGCAACAACATCAGTCTGCTTTGTTGGGTAAATTTTAAACAAATCCTGACATTCTATGTGATTGGCATCCATCCAGATAACTCCTCATTCCATGCGTTATGGCTTATCTAAATACATCTTACAATTCCTCCAAACGAAGGGTTTGGGCCTTCTGAAACATTGCGAGCCACATTTGACTGACAATCATCAAAGGAGCCAATACCCCGACAACCCCAAGGCAAACATAACCGGAGCGTATCCAATCAACTGTAGTCACTACTGGCGGTAAGATACGGGCACCATCCACATCCACATTTATCATCGGCACGATAATCAACTGCAAAAGATTCCCTAATAACACTCCGATTACAACAGACATACAACAAATGAGAGTTATATCAACAACCATAGCTGCATATGCCTTCAACGAAGACAAGCCTAATGCTTTCAACACAAAGAAAGTATTACGCAGTTTATCCACCTGCATGGCAAATACAGTTACAATACCAGCCACCGTGAAAGCAAAAGAAGCAAAACTAGCCACTATTATCCAAACCCACCACCCCCCAAGCACCACCGGGTCTAATCTACTGTTATTTAATAGTTGATCGCTCCGAACTACAGACATAACCCTAACAGAGTCATTTTCTGACCCCCAGGCTTCTATACCAAGATCACCCGCTCCACTAGGAAAAGTTGCCCAAAATTCATTGGGAATGAAATGAACAGATGGAGCAGCAAGCAACCACCGATCCATAAATTCACGTATATCCACTAATACTAACCCCCGGTAATCTGTATCAACCGTAGGAAAATAAGAGATCCCCCCCACTATTTCAATGGGTATAGTTTGACCCATGACCGAGCCGACAAAAACCTCCCCAACTGATTTAGCAGTGCTTTCCACCACGGAATCAGAAACCCACGCCCTCAACGGAGATCCTCTGCTGACCGTACTGATGCCAGCGATCTCGAAAAAACTCACCTTTTGCCATGAGAGTACCCCATAGCGGTCTTCTTTATCTTCTAAACTAGCCCCCAGATCAAAATCCACCTCACGCCCATCCAAGGAATATGTCGTAACTCCCCATATATTCGGGTCATTGAAGTTGCTTAAGACAGTTCTTGAGGAGTTGTCTCTTCCAAATGCATACAAATTATCCAAATATAACGCACCTGGACTAGAACTTCGGCGTGTTGATTCCTCATGTACATACAACGACAATAAGGTATAGGGAGCCCCCTCCATCAAGGCAGATGAAGGGAATAGATCGACTTTTAACTGCCTAGTTTCCGTGAAGTCTAAGAGGCCAAAACTGTGATTGCTAATAACCCCATTACCATCTCTCAAGCGGACCATCAAGCTCATAGTAGGGCGTACTCTATCTGGCGTGACACTTATCGCAAGCCCAAAAGTATTAGCCGGGAGCACCATCGGGATGGCTTTCTGATCCTCCACCGTCAAATCGTTGAGTGCCTCACTCCCTTTTCCATCAAAAAAATCATCCCGATACCAGGCGACCTCAAGATAAGACAACGGATCAATAGCAAGCATAGTGAATGTTTCTCCCAGGTACGAACTGATATCCGACACAGCCCCCCGATAAACTGGACTCACTTGAGTTACATTAAGGTTGTTCCGAATGTAGTTCTCCACTCCAAAGGAATTTTCTGAATAGGTAACCCTCCCAATCCCAATACGAATGTCAGCGCCTGCCGCATATAGAGCTCTTTCTTCCATATTCGTTTTGATTGCCTCTCCCAGACTAAGCGAAAAAACTAGCACAGCGACACTTGCTGCCAACAGCAAGAAACCCATGCGTAAAGCAGAAAAACTCCTACTCATAGATATTGTGCCCAAATACAGCACTGTATTCCCGGTGTTTCCGACAATCCTAGCTGCTAGCGAAAAGAACAATGGAAGAACCCGGACAAACAAGAGTCCAACAACAATACTAATACCAATCGGTAAGGCATATGCTAATGGCGCAATTTGAGGAACTCCTTCTTCAGACAAAGTCACCAAACTGCGACGCCCTAGCAGCTCCCACATTACAGGGATTATGACCACTAACAAGCCAATATCGAGGTTATATCGGAAAATAGCAGGAATCCCCACACCCCCGCGATTGCTTTGTCGAGTGTTGATTTTCTGCGATAGTATTCGGGCAAATATACCGACCATCATCGCCACAAATCCAATGCATGCCACTATCAACGAAAGAAGGAAATTATTTACCCCAAGAGCGAAACCTGCTATTTCATTAAGCGAAACCATCTCAAACATCGGGGTGAAATGCAAACCAACTAAACCGACTAGACTAATCAGTGGCCCTAACAAGGTAGCAGCCACAACACACAAACAAACCTGGCTGATAGGTATACTGAGCAAAGCCCAACCTTTCGCCCCTCTTTGCGTAAACAACAGAAATTCCTTTTCTTGCCGCTCCCAAAACATCAGCCCTATTGCCATGACATAAATAAAGGCAACTATACCCACCTGAACACCTATGAGAACTATTGGTACACCTGCCAAAAAAAGCTTTTTTTCAATGTTCTGAAGAAGACCCGGAATCACGGATTCTATCCTGATACCTTCAAAATCATTAGATAGCTCTTGCCGAACATTATCAAAAACATCCCCGACAGATAGAAGGGTTGCCGGGGCGACGTAGGTAGAGTCAAGCGCCAACCGCCAAGTCCTATCAAACGTGGTACGGGGAAGGTACTTCGGCAACAACTGAAAGAGTATCTCGTCAGAAACGAACATAGGAATAGATTCATACCCCCCAGGGTCGCCTATTGTAACTCCCAATTTATCCTGCCAAACAACACTCGAACCGGGCGGCAATTTCACAGTGCCAATTACGTGCACTGTTACTTTTTCTACCAAATCATCCCAATAGGGAATCAAATGCAAACTGTCACCAATTTGGATATTCCACAAAGTAGCCATTTCTGCGTCCAGAACGACTGGTATCTCGATAAAACTCTTATCCTGCTGAAGAAGGGGAATGCCCTGCCCATATATCACCTCCATATCCTGCAAAGCATCTGGCAGTGACACTAAAAAGGCTCGACCTTCTTCCACTTGGACATCAGATGCATTGCCCTCCAAATAAAAAGTAGCACTTTTCCGATATCGCCGTACTGGCAAGGCTTCCTGCACAACATAGCGCTGAATGACCCTATCAACGCTTTGGTCTGTTTCCATAACCTCGCGATACCCCACCCTCACGCTAGATAGGGTGGCCTCAAGACGCTTGCTCCTTTCACTTTCTAGCGTAAGTTCATGGTTAACCGAAGCGTGTTCCACTAGGCTCTTGTACCCATCTATAAATGTAACTACCGCCGTAGCTAATATAATTCCTGTAATTACTACGGCGAATCTCATCCATTTTCGTGTAATTGATATAACAAGAGTTCCACTAAACACGCGTGATTCCTTCTGGAACCTTGGCGATTGTTGAACCTCTAGTCCCAAATCTCAGAGCGAAAATAAATACTGCAACTAATCCTATTTCAATAGTGACCATCATTGCGAGAATCGTCTGTACTGAAATTGCACTATCTGGAATAACCCCGACAGGGCTACTTTTTGCAAGTGGCCAGAGCAAAGGGGACAGTTCTTTCGAAAGCGTTCGTGCAATGACAAACCCAACTGCCATACTTAGGCTTATGGGCGCAATCGTCTCAACCAACGCTAGGCGCCAAGCACTTTTAATGGAATATCCCAGCGCGTTTATACTTTCAACAAATTGCCGCCGCTCCCTCATGGCATTGGTTGTTACCGTACCGATCCCAACTGTACTGACAACGGCGATAACCACGAAACATCCCATAACAAACGCATTCAAAATTGTTTCGATGACTGGATCCTGCAAGCCTGCAATGCTTGTATCTCCAGATAAATCAACATTCCAAACAACTCCAACTGAAGCTGCTAGCCCTACATTCAAAGTAAGAACCATAATCGCCAGAGTCCCTAATGTAAGCAAAGGGACTGTCGATCGGGCATTAGTTTTTAACATAGCCAACACAATGAAAAATCTCTGCGGCATCGTGCTCCCAGCCCTAATTCTCACCACATCTGCCAAGAATTCAACTAACTGAGCGCACAACCCACTAGCACCTACCAAGAGCATAGCTGGTGCCAGAATCAGCGCAATATTTGAAGCCAGAAAATTCTCGGAGCTATCAATGCCACTAGTCACTCCATGCAAGCTTAACGCGCTACCTGCAATAATTATTCCAATGGGCACATACATTGGCAATGACCTTGTGGCTCGGTTGTTTTGTCCAAAGACTGTCTCCAGAGTTCTAAGCACAAATGGAACCACAAATAAAATCATTCCAGCTCCTAGCCCAACTAGCGACCATAAAAAGGCAAGCCCAAGACCTCCCGGCTCCACTATATCCATATTGAGAGAATCTCTAAATTTCGAAGCAAGGAACTCTGGAACGAAAGTTGCTGCTGCAACTATCCCAATGGTAAGCGATAAAGCAAACATCAAGATATTTACAGCAATAGATGGTAAGAGCACTCTCTTCCATGGCATTCCTCTATCAAAAAGCTTCCGATGATCCTTAAACTCACGAATCGAAAGAGTGCTACCCAAAACCAAGAAATACACTGCTGAAAACGATACAACAGCAGCAACCCCCACATAAAGTGCAAGACGAACAGCATTATCCCTTGCAACGGTTACTTCATTCAGAAGGTCGAGGCTAGAAAAGACGGACCCCCGTGAGTACCGTTGATTTAACTGACTTTCAAATTTCTTTATCTCTTCCGGGGGCACATGGCTCTCAATCTTTTCTAGGACCGCTTTATCAATAACTCCATACCACCAATAGTTTGCTGTAATCGGAGCTAACTCTAAGCCAATGTGTCCAAGAAAATCATTTAGCCCTAGAGTTACCGGAATAACCATATATGACCTCATCCCAGACCCTACAGGATACGGGGTCAGCCGATCGTATCCCATCCAGTAAATGTCGGCTTCATCACGAACTTCTAACACAGCTCGAATCACTCCAGAAAGTTTTCTCTCCCCGTTGTCCGGATCTGGGATAACACTTATCCGCGTGCCCACATCGACTCCAAGCAAATCAGCAGAATCCCTACCTATGGCAAGAGGGATATCCCTACTGCTAGTACTCTCCGCAAATGGCCAAGTCCCCTCGACTATTTGAACGTGATCTTCTAATCCTTCAAAAAATTGTAACAACGCTTGAGGAGATGATGGGGTAACTTGCAATTCTTCTGATTCAACGACAACATAAGCCGATTGAATAGTTCCATATGTATGTATAGTGGAAACAAAAGAGGCGATTGTATTGTCTACAGAATCCCTGACAGCCTCGTCGGCCTCAAAATACCATTGAATGCCCAACGGACGATTAGGCAACAATACCTGTACGCTCAACGCCTCGGTAGCATTACGTTCTAGTTCAAATTTATAACTCGCGCTACGTGCCATTTCTTGAAAAATTGGTATGCTTGCAAAAATGAAGGAGAAGGCGAAGGCCCCTAACGCCACTTGAACCAGTGATAGCCACCGAGTACGCAAATAGATTTTCATTACCCTAGAAATGCGGTTAGCCATACTAGTACTCCGTCTGGCTTTTGTGAGTCAATCGATAACAGCTTTCATCAGGTCGAGCTAGGCACCCAATTGTTATGACTATCTAGAGACAGACTTGCACGCCATAAACGCACCCAGTCCACCAAGCAATCCTATGTAAACACCGATAAATATGGATACCCCCAGAACTTGCAGTATCCCACTTATATCATGAAATAAGTTCTGTTGGATCACGAATATCAAAGCAACACCAACAAATATACCTAGCCCCCCCATACACAAGCCTATGCTAATTGCTCTTTGCGGCGTCACCTTAATGGTTGTTCCCCCAATAAATCCACCTATCAGTGGGCCAAATGGCCCTGTGATGAAATGCAATATGGGGGGTAAGATCCCCAGAATAGCTACAAAAACCCCAATGACACTCGCCTTGAGTATAATCGTGGCTAGTTTTGCTTCTTTTGCTTTCACGTATGCCCCACTCAATAGCCAGGAACAGCCCCATCCCAGATAGGGGACCATACCGTAAAGTGCTCAGTATGAGTTGACTGATTCTTATCAGTTCACGTACTATTACCAGTGCTAAGTTAATAATAAGGATTACTGCTTACGCTCACTCGGCCCCGTGGTGTAGTCTGGTTAACACACAACACTGTCAATGTTGAGATCACCGGTTCAAATCCGGTCGGGGTCGCCATCACCATGCCTATGGAAAAACGCTACTACTTCAACATGCTGGCTCAGTTTGAGGAACAACACGTCCACTCTTTTCGTACACCAGCCACCTCAATTTATCCTTGCCCAGGAAAGGGGTGCCTCTCTCCACTTCCACCTCCCAATACCGTGTAACATTTCCACGTCTGTCAGCTGGCACAAAAACCGCATCCCATTTTGCTCCCAGGCTATCAATCAGATTGCAAGATTGTGACTCAATCACATAACAGGTGCTCCCATAGTACACTCCTTCACGATCTTCACATGAGTCGTCATTTCCCACGGCAACCGCAGTTCGTATATCATACGTGCGAGCCGATAAATGTTCTTTCACGACGCCTACAGCCGCAGAAGGAGTATAGAGACGATCTTGAGCCTCTTCAGCATCCTGGCAACCGAGCACTGTTATCCACATAATCACTATTAGGTTAACAACGAGTATTTTAATTGACGAACTGATAATCATTTCCACCACTACACGAAAATAATCTGCTTCCATAGCATGCTAATTTGGTGTATTGTACATGGATTCCTATCAGTTTATTTAAGGGATTTCCGGGGTATCATTACAGACTATCTTTGAGCTAAAGGGGCCTTACATGCCAGCTATAGAGAACGCTCTTGGTGCCCTCGGATTATCACTACCCCAACCATCTCGCCCAGTAGCTAATTATGTTCCCGCCACAACGAGTGGCAATCTAATATTTCTTTCTGGTCACATCCCACGCAATCCCGACGGATCGTTCATCATAGGCAAACTTGGGGAGAATTACACCACAGAACAAGGGTATGAAACAGCCAGATTAGTAACATTATCACTTCTCGCATCCATCAAGCAAGAACTTGGTTCTCTTGATAAGATAACGAAGATAATCCGATTGACTTGCCTCGTGAATTGCACATCCAGTTTCGTAGAACAACCGATGATTGCCAACGGGGCATCGGATCTTCTGTCAAGTCTTTGGGGGGCGGACAGTGGCCATTCTAGAGTTGCGATAGGCGTCATCAGCTTACCTGGCGGTGTCCCCGTGGAAATCGATCTTGTAGCGGAATATTTTCACTAACACTGACTAAAGTACCTCTTGCCCTGTCCTCAAATTCATGATTCCATGTAAATCCTCTTATCGAAATCTAGGAATTTTATGTCAGCGCGCTCTACGTAAAATCCACTGTCTGAAAACAATCACCCCCGCTAAAGACACCCCAACACCCAAAGCCCCGATGATAAGAGCCCTGAAATTACTCGTCACCACTTCTATGGCGTTCATACTATCAAAATAATATATAATCAGTGCTAACAAGAAAAACCTCGCACCTCGCCCAACAATTGAAACTGCTATGAACGGCCTTACATCAAATTTCAACACCCCTGCTGTTATAGCAAACACTTTGTAGGGGATTGGAGTAAATGCGGCAACGAAAACAACCCAAACCCCATACCGTTTGAAAAGGGTTTCCACCTGTTGTGCTCGCTTGACCGATACTATTTTCACTAAAACTGGTCTTCCAAGCCAAAAACCAAGCACCCACCCCACTACAGCACCGGCTACTGATGCCACTGTAGCTACCACAGCTAATAGAAACACCACCTTTGGTTTTATAGCCGCTATCCCAAAGATAAGCGGATCAGAAGGAATCGGATTAAAAATTGATTCCGTGAAGGAGTTCACCACTAAAACCCAAACAGCCCACGGGCTGTTTGCGAACCCTGCTATCCAGTTTTGTAGTTCATGCAATGCATCTAGCACTATCAATCAATACTCTCTAGTATCGTAATTCGATAGACAAGAACTCAGTGATTAAACCAAATTCGTCTAGTAAAGATAAGTATACACACATAGGTCCCAGCGCCTCACACCTTCCCAACTATTCACGCGCTCCCGCTACAATTACATCTATCCGACCCCCTTGCCATCGTTTACAACCGTGATATAATTGGTTTTGGTGGCAGATTGGTGTGTCCAGCACCCGATTTGCAGGTGTGTTTCGTAGCATTCCTGCTTTTTGGATAGTAAAAGAACCGTCCTCAGTATCGGTGACCGGGCCTTTGCCAACTAATTGTAGAAAGGAGATCACCGATGGATTACGAGGATAGAACGCTATCATGTGTCGATTGCGGACAGCCCTTCATCTTCAGCGCGGACGACCAGTCTTTTCATGCCGAAAAAGGATTCACAAATGAACCCAAACGCTGCCCTGCTTGCAGGCAGTCACGAAGAGCAGAGCGTGGCGGTGGGGGAGACCGTGCCGGATTTGGACAAGGTCCACGCGAGATGCATCCCGCAGTCTGTGCAGACTGTGGCAAGGAAACTACTGTACCCTTCCTGCCTCGTGGAGACCGTCCCGTGTACTGCAGCGACTGCTTCAGCACACGAAGACCTAGCCCACGAACAAGCTGGTAAGCAACCAGTAAACTAAGAGATAAACGAAACCTCAGTGAATTTAGGTTTCGTTTATCTCTTTAATAAGCATCATATTTATATAAAACCACCACTTCGCACATTTCTACATCTTTCTTGGCCCATCCCATTAATACGTAATACGCAACTATCTGGTTCTTTTATACCGAAATAAGTAATATTATTTAGATAAATTACCTTTGGCGTCAACAAATCCCGTGTTGACAGAATTATATGCTCTGTATAAACTCTTGGAAGTTGAGTCGCGATCTCTATATCAGTAGATTCAAAACACAAGGTTATCCGCAGAACCAAATCAAGGAGGCGCACAATGGATTTCTCTACCCCATACACAGACGAACAACAAGCATTTAGATCAGAGGTTCAAGGATGGATTCAAGCCAACGTTCCTGACACTATGAGAGAGCCTGTCGATCCTCAAGATTTCAGCAAAGAACAGTATCTCTTCTGGAGAGAAAAGCATCAACAGCTGGCAACAAGAGGATGGCTCTACCCAACATACCCGACTGAATACGGAGGAGGCGGCCTCACCGCTGACCACGAAACAATCCTGCAAGAGGAATTTTCTAAAGGTGGTGTCCCACGCTCACCAAACAGTGATATCGTCCTAGCAACTCTCCTAGTGTGGGGAAGTGAAGAGCAGAAAGAAAAATTCCTCCGTCCAATGCTTACCGGAGAATACAATTCTTGGCAAAAATTTACTGAGCCTCAGTCAGGGGCTGACCTTGCAAACTACCAAAGTACTGCTGTCAAAGACGGCGACGACTGGATTCTCAATGGGCAAAACGTATTTGTAAGCGGTCGGCCGAACACTGACTGGGGACTCGGTGGACCTACCTACATGTGGGGCCCAATGCTAACCGACCCAGATGCACCTCGTCATAGAAATCTCGGCTTTTTCATGATCCCGACAGACGCCGAAGGTGTCACCATGCGCGAACAGCGCTTGATCAATGGATGGGATCAACACTTTATATTTCTCGACAATGTACGCGTTGCTGGAGACCACCTCATCGGAGGAGACCATCAGGGGTGGCAGGTTACACAGACTACCCTTGAGGGAGAACATGGTGGCCGTGGTCAAGCGTTCCCGCGTGATGAAGCAATGGATAATATGCTAAAATATATTCAAGTCGAGGCACGGAAAGGGGCAGAACGTGCAAATGATGATGTAGTCCGACAAACTGCTGTTGATTCCTACATAGATTTTGCTGTAAACAACTTACTACTCCAGCGAACTTACTGGATGTACACTTCGCGACAAGCAATAATCACTGAAGGTATCATTGCCAACGTATACCGCAGGGAAAATGCTTGGAGGCAATCAGGCCGAATTCGCGAAGTCATGGGTCTCAGTGGTATGCTGGGGGTTGATGATCCACGGGCTCTTTTTGGAGGACAACCTGAAGTTTATCAAAGGGCTGCATTCGCGCAAGGTCACGCAGGTGGTAGCTTGAACGTTGCACGCGTCACCGCAGCTCGGCGTATCGGTATCAGCAGAACCCAAGAACGTCCTGCACCGACTCCAGCAACCGCTACCCAGCACGGCAGCTAAAACCAAAACACTTGAGGGGGCTTATAGCCCCCTCAAGTGTTTTGCAAATCAATCGCAACCTGACCTAATCTCTCATAGAGGAGGAACGGGACTTGTAATGAATGAACACCATCACTTCCAATACGTTAAAACTATTCCGTCAAAGTAAAGGCTATGCCTTCCGCAGAACTAGGTTCATGCGGACTAGCCACACTCCTAACACAAACTAATACACATCCAAGGCAAACCCCTGCCCATTTGGAGTATCCTTATGATCAAGGACCGCTTTCTCCAAATTGTCTTCTAGTTCTCTATCTATGACCAACAAGGCATCATCACTGCCATCCCTCACCACAACGATATCCTCATCGCTTATCTGATCAACAACTATGCCAAAATCTCCACCACCTGTCCATACCGGGGGCATAGCTAGCCTTAATATCTGCTGATACCCCATGGCTCTAACCGATACTATCCGTCTCAGTTCATCTCTGGCTTCTTGTGTAATTTCCATATTGATCCAACAAACCTTAACTAAAATTTCTAAACCACTCAAGTTTGTACTCCATGCTAACATATAATGACATTTCCATTGAGTTTATATAAGAAGGGGGCTACTGTTGATTCGAAGTTGGAATGGAAACAAACCTGTCCTGCGCCAAGACGCTTATGTAAGTGAGATGGCGTATGTGTCCGGAAGGGTAGAGCTAGGAGAGCGAGTTACGGTATGGCCCGCTGCAGTTATCCGAGCAGAAGGGGTTGAAGGATCGGTCACCATTGATCACGACTCTCACGTACAGGACGGCTCTGTGATCCATACGGAAACCCCCTTGCACATCGGTCACGCAGTGAACATTGGCCATGCCGTTGTGATCCATGCGAATCAAATTGGTCATCACTGCCTCCTCGGAAACAATGCCACTTTATTAGAAGGTGTCGAACTAGGCGATTACTGCTTAGTTGCTTCAAATACGGTGATCCTAGAAGGAACAATCGTGCCTTCCCAATCGTTCGTCGTTGGAGTACCTGCAATTATTAAGCCTCTAACTTCTTCCCAAAGAGAACTGCTAGAAACCGTCGCAGAAGGAATTTTCGAGAACGTTGCCGGATATGAGGACACCTAGAACTAGGCTTCGTGGCAATGCTCTCTTAGCTACGTTTAGTAGGAACCCGCAGGATAAATATCGTTCCCCAACCCAAGAGTACAACGGTGCCTAGTCTCGCTATAACTGCCGCATTAATCGATCCCATCTGAATCTCTTTCGGGATCCCAGGCAGTTGGGTATTGAGGTACACCGCACATATGGCAAATAGTGAGAAGGCCCACATTAACGAAATAGAGATCACCTTGGCCCTTAACGGCATGCCTTTCCCTTCCCTGTATTCCCGTATGGACCGTCCGAACCATTTGTTCTTAGTCACGAAATCGTAGAACCTTTGCGACGACCTAAAAAAACAGGCAGCAGAAATCAGTACGAATACTGTTCCTGGTAGTCCCGGCACTACATAGCCAGCGATACCTATAGCAAGAAAAATAACTCCAGCTAAGAGCAGCAAGGCTCTAACAACCGGGTTTCGTTTGATTTGGACTTCATGCTTTTTATTTTCCGTCATGCCATCCCTCTAGAAACGCTCCACAGTACCAAGCATCGCCACTGCGTCAAATACACCCGCGGTATTCTAGCACTCCTGTATAGCTGTTTTCAAATAGGCGCGATCTCCACTCTGTCAGTAAACCACACAGGCCCTAACTAATTGGCCATTGGGATTCTCTGGATCATGCGATCAGCCAGGCACGTCCGCTTAATCGCTGCTAATTGACGGGATTCCTGGAAAACATCCGGATAGCCTCTCATGGGAACTTAACACGCGGTGGTGCCCATGGCCAGAATATATGCGCGCAGCATCAGGAAGCGTGTAAAGTTTCTGGGTGATACTCCCTAGTATCACCATCGTAGCGTCTGGGTCCTGCTTTCTCCTGGGCCTCCCGCGTACAGGGTATCTCCGGTAAAAAGATGCCCGGGAACCAAAAGCAAACAGATCCAAGAGTGTGCCCAGAGGTATGAAATATCCTCAATTTAATAGAGTCTGCGTGAACCACTGCATCGTCATCCACGGTAAAATCCGGGCTAAATGGAACACCCGCGATATCGCGTTCATGCATTCCTACCGGTGCACCGGTATGTGCCTTAATTGCGGGCAGCCCTTCCCAGTGATCCTCGTACTGATGGGTAATAAGCACAGCCATCACAGTGGTGTCTCGGGTATCCCCTAACACCCCCTCAGGATGCAGAGGAGCGTCAATGATAATGCTTTCTAGAGTTAACCAAGGGCATAACCCCCCCAACAGATAGGCATTATTCCCATCTGCCCCGCAAAAAGTCCTGTACATGCGAATATCACCCCCATATAGAAGGGTCATTCTCTACCGCCATATCACATCAAACGTCTGGCCAGTTGGCTCACTTATACCGTGCGACGCCCTACGATTCGCACAAGCTTCATAGCGTTAGCAGCGAATCTAGCCGGATTATATGGGTGTGTTGCCTCATTTCGCAACAAAGTTCCAGCTTCGATGATATAGTTACAACAATCAACGAACCTACGAGAGCAATATGCCTGCCACTCCTAAACAGCGACCCAGAATTTTCTATGGCTGGTACATCGTACTAGCACACATGGCCATTCATTTTTACATGAGCGTTATCGTTTTTTATGGTATGGGCGTTTTCCTCGGCCCAATACTGAAAGCTTTTCCCTGGACCCGTGCCCAGTTTAGCTTTGCAATAGGGTTGCAGCGGATCGAAGGAAGTGTCGCCTCCCCCATAATTGGCTTTATCGTAGATCGTTTTGGATCTAAGCGAGTTGTCTGGATTAGCGTAGTTTTGATGAGTGGCGGGCTGATACTGATGAGTCAAGTCCAATCCCTCACGCAATTTTATCTAGCCAATCTAGTGGTTGCCGCTGGGGTAAGTGGTGCCATAGGCATCCCTTATACCGTACCAATAGCTCACTGGTTCAACAAAAAGCGCGGCCGCGCTATGGGGGTCATGTTCTCCGGTCCGACTATATCTGGAATCTTTCTGCCATTAATTGTGCTTGGAATTGCTGAAATAGGCTGGCGCCCCACCTTACTTATATGCGGAATTGGGGTGCTCGGTGTTGGCATACCGGGGGCTTTAATAGTACGGGACAGGCCTGAACGTTACGGCTATTTTCCTGATGGCGACAGCACGCCCCGGTCCTTTGATCTAAATCCTGATTACGGACTCCCCCTTGTTGAAGCCTTAAAAACCCGATCTTTTTGGTTAATAACCATGATATTTGGCCTTGTAGGCATGGGGCCAAGCGCTATGTTGTTACACCAGGTGCCTTACTTTGAAAGCATCGGCTTCTCGACTTCGATCGCTGCCACCACTGTGGCAACTATGCTGATTTTTAGCGGTTTCGGCAGGATTTTTACCGGTTTCCTCTTGGATTACATGGATCTCCGAAAAGTCCTCCTCGGTCTCATTGTGCTACATGTAGCAGGATTGCTCCTGCTACTCAGAGTAACAGCCTATTGGCACACGTTAGCTTATGCAGTCCTCTTCGGAATTTCGTTTGGAGGCACCATCCCCGCTGGCCCCATCTTGGCGGGAGTGTACTTTGGTACTCGCTCCTTTGGGGCAATCACGGGCCTTATACAATCGCTAGGCGTTGTAGGAGGGGTACTTGCTCCGGTACTTCTCGGAGCTATTTACGACTCATCGGGAACCTACTCAAGTGGTTTAATTATCTTAGCTGTCCTGATTGGGGCGGCCATTCCTCTAGTCTTTTTACTTCCTAAGCCTCTCACCACACGCTGACATACGATCGCCGGCTGCAAAGCCCTATATTTGAGATGGAAACCTAGACCTAACATCATAACGTGCTGCAGGATATAATATTCCTAAAGGAGTATAGCTATGATCGACAATACCAATGCTTCCAACCAACTTAACAGCGACTTAGAGAGCTATACCGGAGGGGTAGATCTAATACGTGGCCCTCCACAACGAAGGGGTAAGGGTGATATTTGGCCTCCCTGAGGTTCAACTCTATCACGCCGTGATGCCACTGCTAGACTACCCGGATATCCACTTCATAACCACACGCCACGAGCAAGCAACAACCTACATGGATGGATGGGTATGCAAGAGCCAGCGGGGGGAATCGGCGTATCCATGATAGTCCCTGGGCCTGGTCTACAGAATGCCTCAGCCGGGATCACCAATGCCTATGCAACTTCTTCTCGAGTGCTCGTAATCTGCGGCCAAATAGAACGAGACAAGATTGGCAAAGATATCGGAATACTCCACGAAATCAACGACCAGCTAGAGATTATAAAGCCCATAACTAAGTGGCAATCTCGAATCCTAACAGCGAGAGATGTCGCCCCAACAGTCCGACAGGCTTTTCACCAGTTGCGGAGTGGCCGGCCCCGACCTGTAGAGATCAAATACCCCCAGAAGCACTGGCGGAAAGCACGCCCTCCCTCCCGTACTCCATCCTTGGCATTGGTCCAGCTTCTATCGACGGAGCCGCCATCGAAGAGGCAGCTGATCTTGTCACTGAAGCGAAAAACCCCGCTATTTGGGCAGGTGGAGGGGGTCACAGTTCAGGCGCATCGGAAACTCTTCAGCGTTTTGCCGAATACCTCCAAATCCCTATCTTGACCACCCCTGAGGGGAAGGGTCCTATTTCCGACAAGCACTACCTCTCCTTAGGGACCCCCAAGGAAGATCCACCGGCGAAAGCACTGATCTTCTAAGGGATTTCTTCTACACCTGCGATCTGGTTCTTGCCGTTGGCACCAGATTTGCTACTGCCAACCCAAACCCCAATCAAAAAGTATTACAAATCGACATCGACCCTACGGAGCTCGGCAGGAACCATCCCAACACTTTTGGAATAGAGGGAGATGCCAGTGAAGTGCTCGCAAGTCTGCTCGAAGCAGTCGAAGCTATACCCCCCCCGCGTGAGCCTAAGAAAAGTCTCTTCGCCGCCATGAGAAACAGCCGTTATAACGACCCCCAAAACCAAGTTGAACCCAGCACGCATACATCCAAGCACTGCAGCAAATATCCCTGATGATGCCATTCTCGTTACTGATATGACTATCATGGCCTATTATTCCCGAGTCCACTTTGCAACCTACGAACCACGCAGTTACTTCACTTCTTCTTACAGCGGGAATCTCGGATCAGCGTTCCCAACAGCGCTGAGAGTCAAAGTTGCCCAACCTAATAAGGCAGTTATTTCAATATCTGGAGATGGGGGTTTCCTATTTAACTCTCAAGAACTTGCAACTACAACACAGTACAGCATTAACGTCGTTGCCGTGATAT
>Ga0209501_10000294_pt1 | contig 63430 bp, 58 predicted proteins | sample ArcticOcean_MG_C_4_FD_187434 | JGI IMG/M metagenome (GOLD analysis project Ga0209501, IMG submission 187434) | Marine microbial communities from western Arctic Ocean - ArcticOcean_MG_CB4_134 (SPAdes) (version 2) | ecosystem: Environmental > Aquatic > Marine > Oceanic | place: Arctic Ocean...
ACCTACGGCGACCCGGCGAGCGTCCCGCTCAAGGTCTGGGACGCATACACCGCCCACGCTACCGGGTGGACCGGCTACACCCACCAGAGCGCCAACAAGCGCCTCCGGGACGTTCTCAAGTATTGCCAAATAAGCGCGGATTCTGAGGGTGACAGTCTAGCCGCACGGGGTGCCGGTATCGGGTCGTTCCGAGTACTGGCGCACGGTGAGAGCGCCCTGCCCTTTGAAATGCTCTGTCCTGCGTCAAAGGAAGCGGGCAAGGTGTCAACGTGCGCCACCTGCAAGGCTTGCTCGGGTCTCGACGGCGCTAACGTAGTCATACAGAGCCACGGCATAGGCAAAGGCCACCACACCCCCAGCAAGCGCCGTGCGCTAACCCTACCCGTGCTAAACCCGGCACGGGCCCACCACCACCACCAGCTAGGACGGTAAAGAATGTCGAAATATGCGTACATCATATGGGTCAAAATGCCGGACGATAGCGTCAAGCGTTTTGGCTACCCGATCCCGGCTAACACCTGGGTGCTCGCCGGGGAAAAGATGAAGCTGGCCGAGGAATACGGAGTGGACCCGAACAACGTCATAGTCCACCACCGGGAACATGGCGCGATTCTCTAACCGGCTGGCGGGGTTCGACTCCCCGCCGAGCCCGTATGCAGGACAGCACGGGGCAATGGTGCCCACCACCACCAGATAGGACGGTAGAGAATGACGCTGAACAACGTAGAGATCCGAATCACAATCGAGCTTCTCAACTCGCACAAAGTTGCCGCCCCGCTCCAGAAAGAAGAGTTGCTCTTCGATGTGGACCGGGAAGGCGAGCTAGATGGCGGCTGGGAAGGCGATATCGTCACGGTGCTGGGTGAGTGGTTCGACGGGTCTGAGTACACCGAAGAAGGCTAACCGGCTGGCGGGGGATCACACCCCCGCTAGTCCTTGCAGGACAGCACGGGGCAATGGTGCCCACACCACCGAGGGGGAAGCATGAGCAAGATAATTTTCGACTTCGTAGGCGGGGACGACGAGAAGAACAGGCGCGTAGAGGACGCCATGCGGAAGGAACTGGCGAAGCTCGGGACCGATCCCTATCGGACGCCCGAGCAGAAGCAGCGGGAGGCCGAGATAGACCGAGAGCTTGAGGATCAGTACGGGGAAGAGGAATGAGCCGGGGCTACAAGGCCGAGGTTCTGGTCGATGGCGAGTGGGGCCAAAACGGTATTGTGTGGCCTGACCGGGCGTCAGCCGAGGCCGCTGCTCGCGACCTCTGGTCGCGCTGGACGCTCACAACCGACCACAGGGCCGTGGAGGTGGACGAGGAGCCCAACCGGCCAACCTGGGACGCTCACGTTGCGGCCCACGGCCCGCCGCCCAGGCGCGTCAGATTATGACCGGCAATGACTACGGCTACGACCTGGAATTTGTGGTAGCGGTTCTCCTAACCGGCGTTTGCCTACTGGGAGTGACGTTGGCGCTGGAATTCATCTCAGACCGGAGGGACAAATGACCGAGGCAAAGTGGATAAAGGCACCGCTTGGCATACGTTAGAAAGACAGGGAAAGCCCAGGCGGTACACCAAAAACTAGGATGGCGACTTGCCATCTGTATATAACTTGCGTATTATGACTGTCCACAATGGAGGTACCTGTATGGCGAAAATGACCCCCCCACCAGACGATGCGCCGTACCGCTGGGCCATCGTCAGGTTGCAGCAGCGCATCGAAAGCTCTGGGATGAGCATATCCGAGTACGCCCAGACGCAGGGTTTCCCGAGGGCACCTAACACAGTCTACCGCTGGCTGCGCGGGGAGTACCCGATCCCGGCAGAGACTCGGCGCTGGCTGTTGGGCGACTTGAGGCTGATGGCTGACATCACCACCACCCCCACCGAAGGAAATGACGATGGATAACCCCGCCGAATACCACGATGCCCCTGCGGATGTCCTGGCGGCGATAAGCCGCTGGGTACAGTATCGGGACTACCCAGGCAGCTTTATCATGCGCGTTCTGTGCAACGACTTGATCGGCACTGTTCGGTCGGCAGACCCGCAATCCCTAGAGGCCCTGCCGGTCATTCTCCGCTACCTCCACAACGAGGTGCCAACGAATTGCTATGGCAGCGAAGACAAAGTCAACGAGTGGGGTGAGGGGCCTCACCCTGCCGCCGCGCACGACCACCTAATTTTGAACGCAAGCCCAAACACCCTGCAAAGCTATCTGGATGCAGCGCACGATGTCGGTGAGGTGAAGGGCTCGAGGGACCAAGAGGCCGACGCGATCAAGCGGGTGGTCGAGGCATCCCGCGCCAAGGAGGCCCGCTTCGTAGAGGAACACGGCACCTCCTCCGCCGAATTCTTCGGTGAGAGCGGCGTCTCGGACGCACAAGACGAGGCCATGCGGGAACGCGAGGAAGCACAATGAGAAATCTCTACGACTTGCCACTTGTCGCGAAATTCTGGTCGGTAACCAGCTTCGCGCTCCTGTTGTTTTTCTCGGGTGCGACCCTCGGCTCGACCGCCGCCACGCAAGACTTTTCCCCCAACGAAATCACCTTCACCTTTGTCGCGCTCTCCTCGCTTTGCTTGCTCACCTTCGCTTCTTCCCTCTGCTGGTACTGGGAAGCGGTGGGGCAACGGCGTGAAGCTCTTAACCGGCAGGAGGTAAACTGATGGCTACTCCCACCCACGCTGACATCTGGGCTAAGATGTCTACCATCGACGTTTCGCCATACATCAAAAGCCGTGGCGTCGGGAACCGCACCTTGAGTTGGATTCCCTGGAGCGATTGCCTTGCTTTGTTGCAAGCACATTACCCCAACTTTGAGTACGAGTTTTTTCCCGTCACGCTCTACCCGGACGGCTCCGCAGAGGTAAGCTGCGAGGTCACTATCGGTGACGTTTCGCGCCGGGTAGACCTCCCCGTCATGGATCACAGGTTCGACGCTATCGTCGCTGGGCCGGGAAGCTCGCCCTCAAGTCGCGACATCAATGACGCGAGGTGGAGAGCTTTCGTGAAAGCAGTTGCCATTCTCACGGGGCTAGGCTTCCAGTTATACCGTGACGGCTCCGGTGTCCCGGTGCCCGTCAAGACCACCAAGAAGGTCGCTGCCAAGAAGCCTACAACCGTCGATGGCAAGAAGGCCCTGGCAGAGAGGCTAGAGGTCTTAGCGGCGATCCTAGAGGCGTGTGAGGAGCATGGCGGTGTGGACACCAAGCACCTGACGTTGGGGCGCGAAATCATCTCAGAGGGCGGTCCCCTCCTTCGAGCGAACAAGGCCATCAGCTTCCTTGAGCAGGAGGTGGGCAGATGAGTCGCTATGTCGGTATGGATGCAATCGACACACCTCCTGCTCAAAAAGAAGAGGTGGTGGACCCATCCCAGGTGTCCATGTTCTCAGATGCCCCTATGGCGAGGAACTCCGACCGCCACTGGGCGATTGAAGCCGCCGAAAGTGTCGCGCCGAAGCGTGGGAAGATCCAACAGGCGGTCATCGACGTATTCCGTAGTTACGGGGACATGACAGCGCACCGGGCCGAACGCTTGGATGAGTTTGAAGGCTACCGCTCCAGCACGATCCGTAAACGCATCAGTGAATTGCTAGGAGTCGGCATCCTCGAGTACGTCGAAGGAGAAGGGGAAGCAACGTATCACCTAGCAGAAGAACGCATCAATAACCCGTTGCCACGGGTGCGCGTCGAACGCTGCCCGTGTTGCCAGCGTCCCGTAACCCAAAATCTTGGGTCAACCACCACCTAACAAAGGAACGACCAATGCCCGAAGACAAAGAATTCCCAACTGGACTGTTCGTATCACCTCCCCGGCCCACTGCCCCAGATTTCGTTAAGGGCCGCATCAGCATCAAGGTCGCGGACTTCATGGAGTACATCTCCGAAAAGGATTCTGAGTGGCTCCGCATCGACCTGAAGCAGAGCAAGCGGTTAGCAGATGATGGGGGTGAGGTTTGGTACGCCCAGGTCGATACCTGGGTCAAGCCCTCAGAGCGCGTTCAGGAGAAGGAGAAAGGCGATGGCCTCCCCTTCTGACTCCTCACTGCACGGGCTGGTGGGGCAACTACTCCCCCAGTTAATGGCAGAGATCGGGGCCACCCAGGACGAGGTCAGGCGAGCCTCTGCGCGTCTTGGGCGCGTCCCCCCGGCATTGCTCCAGAACGGCAGCAAGGCTGCGCTAGACAACGCCAGATCCTCTCTCGACAAGGCGTCTGACCAGATTGTCATTTGCCTTCAGAAGCTACATGAGCAATACCCAGCCAGCCCTGCCGGTGGCTAGGCGCAAGTCCCCAGAGCGCCAAGTCTCCAAGGCCATCGTGAAATTCCTGCACATGGTCGGGTGCAGCGCCGTCTACTCAACCGAACAGGGGTATCGCCCACAGAAGGGCGGCACTAGGACGAGTCCTGGGATACCGGACTTGATCGTCTTCGGCACACCAGAGCTTCCGTTCTTCTTCATCGAAGTGAAGGCGGGGAAGGGTCGGCTTCGGCCATCGCAGATTGAATTTCAACTTGAATGCTCCCTGGGAGGCATACCTCACCTAGTGGCGTGGGACGTTCGTGACGTTTTCGACTTTATGGAGCAGCACGGTGCCATTGAGGGCGTAATCAATTGAGTGGATTTGTGCTGCTGTCCAGGGATCTGCTGGAGAACGACCTGTGGTCTGGGTCTGGAGATATTCTGAGGCTGTTCATATACCTAACCATCAGTGCCAACTACGGGAAAAGGCACTACACCTACTCTCGCGGGGCAGTCACGGTCACGGTCAAGAAGGGTGAGTTCCTGAGAAGCCTGAGAAAGATAGGCGAAGACTGCGCGTTCACGGGCAATAACAAGCTCATCACTTGGTCAACGAGCCGGGTGTCTGGTATGCTCAAGCAACTTGAGGCTGATGGCCGGATCGAAGTCCTGTCGAACTCGGCACTTGGAACACATCTAAAGATCCGAAATTACGAGTCATACCAAGACTTTTCTAGCTACAAGAGGAGGGAGCTTAGAACAGATGCAGAACAGATGCAGAACAAAAGTAAACAAGTAAGAACAGTAAAAACAAAGAAGGCAGAAGACCCGGCGACCAAACAGCGAGCAGATGCGTTGTGGGCTGTCTACTTGGAGGAACTCAGCCCGAAGCCGCCGCACCCCAGGTTCACAAGCAAGAGAGCGTCTGTGCTAATGGCACTCTACACTGAACAGCTATCCAGTAACGGGGCAGACCCGCTGGTCCTGTTTCGCAAAGTCTTGAAGACGGTGAAGGGTAGCGACCACCATATGCAGAAAGGAAAGGGATACCACTTGCCGGAATCCCTGTTTCGTAGTGAGGAGCGCAGGGAAAGTTGGACCCACCGTGCCCTGGCAAAAGCCAAGGCACCCAACCGAACCCCGACAGTGAGTCGGGATTGGAGCGTAGACACATGACCACCACCGTAATGCATGACCAGAGCGCGACAGACTACCATGCTGCACCAGGCGCATCGGCCTCACGGCTGAAGGAACTCAAGCGCAGCGCAGCCCACATGAAGTACGCGATGGACAACCCGCAGGAATCGACTCAGGCGATGATCATTGGATCGGCCACGCACTCTGCCATCCTCGAGCCTGATCTGTTCGTGAAAGAGTGGGGCCGCATCCCAGAAGGCGACGGGAGGTCGAAGGCCGTCAAGGAAGCCAAGGCCGAACTCATCGTCCAATATGGTGCCGGTCAGATCCTCAAGCCGGATGTCTATGACAACATTCTGGCGATGCGCGACAGCGTTCTCGATAACGCATTGGCCCTGGATCTGCTCGACGGTGCCGAAACGGAAACGAGCCACTACTGGAGAGAAAGCACCGACACAGTCAGTGATGAACTTGTTGCTGCCCGCCTAAAGGGGAGGGAGTCGGTGTTCCTGCTGGGTGATGTCAAATGCAAGGCTCGCATCGACGCGCTGCCGCGAGAGGATTCCATGTGGAGCGACTGCGTAGTGGACATCAAAACGACTGCGAACGCCCACCCAGACGAGTTCCGGCGCACCGTATTCAACTTTTCGTATCACCTTCAAGCCCAGCACTATCTATCAGCCGCCGAACGCCAACGGTTCATCTTCATAGTTGTCGAGCGGGACGCACCGCACTGTGTGGCGATCTACGAGTTGGACGATGACGCACTCAAGCTGGGCTACGAAGATCGCGAGTTCCTGCTGGGCCAGTGGGCGTTGTGCGAGGCCGAAGAGGCCGCAGGAGGCCCAGACGCATGGCCTGGGTTCCCATGTGAAGAGATCCAAGAGTTGTCGCTGCCGGGTTGGGCGTACACCCGATGAGGGCCGGTAGCCTGTTTTCCGGCATCGGCGGTTTTGATCTAGGTCTGGAAAGAGCGGGACACGAAATCATCTGGCAAGTGGAGAACGATCCGTACTGCCGGAAGGTGCTGGCAAAGCACTGGCCGGATGTGCCGTGTTATGGGGATATTCACGATTGCAGTGTTCACAATCTGGAGGAGGTGGATGTGATATGCGGTGGATTTCCTTGTCAGCCCGTGTCAGTAGCCGGGAAGCAGCGAGGTCAAGACGATGAGCGATGGCTCTGGCCTGAGTTCGCGAGGATCTTACGCGAGCTACGACCCCGATACGCGCTTGTGGAAAACGTACCAGGGCTCCTTGTTCGGGGGATGGGAGATGTTCTCGGGGACTTGGCCGCAGCAGGGTATGATGCGGAATGGGGCCGTGTTTCCGCTGCGTCCGTGGGTGCCCCTCATCTCCGGAAGCGCGTCTTCATTGTGGCCCACTCCAAGTGCGAGGGATTGGAAGGACACACCGGGGATGGCGACCACCGCCACGAACCCGGACGGATCAATACGGGACCGAACCGATCAACTAGCGAGGGCTGTCTACCATCGGGAGACAGACTCGACGGCGACTACTGGGCGGTTGAACCCAACGTGGGTCGAGTGGCTCATGGGGTTCCCGCTCGGATGGACAGACTTAGAGGATTAGGCAACGCCATCGTCCCACAAGTAGCCGAATGGATTGGGAGGCAACTCAAATGAAGAACATATTCTCAGAAGAGTTCTTCGGTGAGTGGGAGGAGGCGCAACTCAGGCCGGTGTCTGCGATCCCAACACATTTGCCCACCCTCAACCGGGTCATGCGCGATGATGGGGGCGGCAAAGGAATCGCGAAAACCTCTGGCTGGCTCATGGTTGTAGGTGGATCGCCCGGATTTGGGAAGTCAGCGTTCTCGCTGAACCTGGCGAGCGCGGCCCTCAACGCAGATACGCCCGAACCCGTGTCATTCATCAGCCTCGAGATGTCTGGGCCACAGTTGGCTACACGGCTGTACTCGCTGCACAGTGGCACTGCGCTCAAGCTCTTGGAGAAGGGTGGTTTCAGTGAACTCGCATGGGCAGACACCCACCCCAGGTTTGCCGAACTACCGCCCGTCTGGGTGCCCGACAGATTGGTGACCGGGTGGGAACACATCATGGACTATGTACAGAAGTGCCATGACGAGGGGTGTAGGTACTTCATACTAGACCACCTCCAGTGCGTGGTGCTTGGCGATGACGAGGTGCTGCACCGTGGCATCCAGCGCGTGATCTCAGAGCTTCGCGCCTGGGCCGTGGCATCTAAGAGCGCCATCGTCATTTGTTCGCAATTCAACAGGGCGACGAGTTCGGTGATGGAGACACCACGCAGCACGGGCCTGTTTGGTGGGCATTCCATAGAGAGCCATGCGGACATCATCTGCCTACTCGACCACTCGCGTTACAAGCGGGATGGCAACACAGCAAGAACGTGGCTCTGCGTTACGAAGAATCGGCATGGCCCCTGCCTCGAGATCCCCGTCCAGTGGGACTACAAGACACTACGCCAACGGGAAGCAGACGCCGACGAGGAGGCGATGTGGCCCACATGAACAAACGTCATGTGTCGGATGCGCGATACGCATGGAAGCAACAGACGCCAGAACAGAAGGCTGGGTTCGCGCGGTGGCTCGCGGAGCATGGGCTTGCACAGGCGTTGTATGATATCGGCTTTCGGGGAAGAGATGGCTTCGTTGGCGAAGTCAGTTTGTATCTACCCGGCACTCTCCCTTTTAGTCCAGCAGACCAGGAAGAGGAGAGTGAGCGCCTTCGGATGAGGATCGCTGGGGAGGTATTGAAGAAGGTCGCGTCCATGCCGGGGAAATATTTGGAAGGATTTGTTCCCTGGGTGGAGAATGAGTGATACAAGGGCTTCGTCGTTCAGCGTGGAAATCATCCTTTCGGCGTCAGAGATGGCGTTCGCCGCTTTCTCTGGGGTAGCGCGGGAGGCTGCAAATCGAGCGGACGGCAGGGGACGGGCGGGTGGCTTCAGCAAAAGCGGGTGGGACACACACATTGAGGGAGCTTGTGGCGAGTGCGCGGCGGGGAAGTGTCTTGGCGTGTACTGGCCTCCGGGGATGGGAATAATGAAAGGGCCAGACCTACTCCACTGCATTGAGGTGAGGACTACGCCTGGGCACCACCACAGGCTCCCAGTCAAACGAACTGACCCAGAAGATCGGTGGTTCGTCCTCGTCACAGGCACCGCGCCGGTATTTTTTGTTCGGGGATGGGTTGGGCCGGATGAAGCGAGGCGGGATGAGTGGTGGGACGACACGATTGAGTATCCAAATTGGATGGTGCCTCAATCCGCGCTTCACCCGATTGGCACACTGCTAGATGCGATACACCAAAATGGCTAAAGACACAGCAAACGCCATAAGGCTCCTGTCTGCGTTGGAGTTGCTGCCGTTGGAGAAGTGTACGCCGGATGCTGCGGAGTGGCGTCGAGATATCGAAGACGCGATCCGCGACCTACGGGGTGGGGGACTGCCCCCTGACGATCCGTTGAGGTACGACGGCGGTGAGTTGGTGTCGGAAGAGAGGCTCCAGAGAAGACTTCAGATTATTATTGATTCATGGCCCAGTTGGGAACAGGAGAAGAAGCGTTATGGCAGGAAAAAGCATTACTCAAAAAACCGCTAAACGGCTCGACGCATATGGCGAGAAAAACGTCTTCGCCAGCTATGTGCAGTATCGCCATGTCAAGAAGATGTTGCATGGTCTCGAGCCTAGTATCGGCAAGATGTCGAAGCGTATGTTCTACGATTGGCTTCATGCCGATAAAACCGAAGGACGCTGGAAGCGATGGAAAGAAAACCTGAAGATCGTCGCGGCTGACCTCGCTGAAGAGGCCCTGGCGATAGCAGACGGAACCGATCCCGAAACTGTGAGTGTCGCACGGCTGCAAGTAGAACAACGCAGATGGATGTCCGAACGCTATGACCGGGGCACATTCGGCAAGGCGGACGCTCAGATAAACGTAGCTGTCGGGATAGATGGCGATTGGCTGGCAGGGCTCAAGGCCGTCGAAGCGAAAACGAAAGCCAAGCACGAAGAGATCCCGGAAGCCGACTACGAGATCGTGGAGGAGGAAGCGTGACCCAGGCTATTTACTGACTGCCATGCCAATCGCGAACCCGGCAGCGGCCATCCACCAATCAGCCTTGAGCCGCAGCCCGAAGCTGGGGGACATGGACGAGCGCAACGCTTCGATCTGGCCTACCATGATGACCGCGCTCGCCTCATGCTCCACAATCACGGCCCTGAGTCCCAACGCCAACTCGCTGGCCTGACCGGCGCGTAGCCGTTCAGCCGCTGTCAGGCTGCGCTCGACTTCGATCACCTCTTCCAGTGCGGCGATCTGGATCTCGTAGTTTTCGACCACCGCGTCTAGTTCTACGACTTGCACGGAGTCCAGGGACGCTCTCAGGCTCTCTGAGATGGCCTCAGAACGCTCTCGCGCTGCCTCACGGCTACGGGTGAGCCTGGCGACCTCACGCTCAGCCTGGATCCTCTGCTGGGAAGCCGCCGAATCTGCCGCTGCGAGTGCTGCGGCCAACGAATCGGCGTGGACAGCCACAGAGTCCAGAACGAGTTGCTGTACCTCTAGTCGGGACTCTGCGTCATCTGCTATCCCACGCCAGTAACTCGCCTGGGAGCTTTGCTGGATGAAGACCGCCAAAACACCGACAACCGCGATGCCGATCCAGACCCAAGGCGGGATTCTCATCCGAACCACACTGATTTCATTCTTTCAGTTTCCGCTTTGTGCTTCCGGTCCCATTCTGATACGCCGTCTGGGTGGTCAGGATGACGCTCTGGCGTGAAACACTTCATGCAACGCACTTCTTCGGTCTTTATGCTGTACCAGACCATCCCACAGCTTGTTGCCCGACAAAGCGAACACGGGCCTTGGGCACGAAACTTTTTATTCATAAAATTTCTGACGTTGACCCACTCTTCCTCGCCCATTGGGCCGTATACGATTTTGCCGCTACTCATTTATTCTTCAACGAACAGGTTCTCCGGCTCAACACCGTGCTGGTGCAATAAATAGTGTTTAATCCCAAGTTTCATGGTATGAATCAGTCGGCAGGTATGAAGTAGGGTTTCTAGGGTTTCTGGGTGTTCCGACCCCTCTGCGCTTCCACGATCCATTTCCATGTGAGTGTTAAAAAGCATCTCGTCAAGAAGTTTTCGTATGTTGAGAACAAGCTCTTCTGGGCCTTCCTCATGCTCTGAGTCCCAGTAAGAGCTTTGCCACAAAGCTACGCCATCACGGGTTGGTTGCTCCCAATCTTTGTATCCACTCACGATGATCTTCTCCTTACCATCGTGCTGGTGCGCTTCTGCCGATCATCCCACGAATGTCGATGTGCGTGAAGGTCTTGTAGCGACCGATACCGAACTGGGCGCTGTCAGGATGAGCTTCCAACATATCCGCGACCTCGCTAGGCGTGAAACCAGCCTTAACAACATCGGCAGCACCACAGGTGAGGTGCATGGACCTCGGGACGCCACCGATCCGGTGGTTGTACGAGGAGTCGCGATACCAAGAATTCACGCGCACGGGCATCACGCGCCTTGATGAGCGAAGGTCGAGCAGCACCCGGCATAGCAGGATCGCGTTGTGGATTAGGTGGAGCGGTGGAACCCGCAGCTTCCAGGGCTGGTACAGCTTCGTCCCAAGTGATTCTCGGCCAACGTCACAGATTTCTAGCGGGTGGAAATGCTCAATGCCCCCTGCTTCTAGGGCTTCGCCGCACACCTCGACCCACTCATCTTTCGTCATCGCGAAAGCCAGGGTCATTGTCGAGGAGATCGGGCCTACTCGGCTCTCTGGTCAGAGATGCGCCGATCCCGCCCACTATCGCACCGATCTGTGGCCCGAAATACTGAGCGATCCTGGGACCGGCAGTCCACATCAGAAGGCCAGTGAAGATCGTGCCGAGCAGTGCGTAGGCAGCGTTGGGCACTTGAGCCCACAAAAGCGAGTCAGCTACGATGATCACGGCAGTGAACGCCAAGGACGCTACCAGTAGAACTCGAGCGGCTGACAGTTTGCCTTTCTCGTCGGCTAGGATCTGGCGGATCATGTTAGTCAAAAAGATCCCAAACGAACAACCCCGAACCACCCAGAAGTGCGCCTCCACCGAGCAACCCAGCTTTGCCAGCCAGACCCTTCTTTTTCCCGCCAGCCTTGGCAAGTGCTTGGACTTCCTTCCAGGCTCCGTTGAACGCTTTGTCGCCCTCCTTCCCCGGCTTAAAGAACATACGCAGCCACTCCTTCCTTCCTGCCAATCGCTTGACAGCCTCCTCGGGGTTTTTTGTTAAGGCTTGGCGCACTTCCGTATCGAAAAGACCCTCCATGAAATTGCCGAGTGTCCTTTCGGTGCTACCTACCCCGCCATGTTCGCTGATCTCCTTGATCGCGATCCTCAACCCGTCCGGCGTCTGGAGAGCCCCTTTGTTGAACAGTTGTGGCCTCCCCATTCTTCTTCCGGCTAGATTCTTAACAGAACCACTTCCCATAAGGTAAGCGTCAACGTCTTGGATCGCGGCCTTGTAGCCCTTGGTAGCTCTGTCCGTACCCTTCCCGTAAAGCCTCCGGTACACATCGTCCAACTTGTCGAAGAGGATGTCGGCTTCTTCCACCTCACCGGACATATGTCGTAGGTTCTGCCACAGAGCCTTCACTTCTTTGTGCGCCAAACGTGGCACTGACTTTACGGGCCTGAGTTTGCCGTTCTTGAACTTGACCGCGTTCCTTAGCTTGCCTATGGAGGTCATGTCCTTGAACGTCCCCTGTGCCGAACTGAGGGCCGTCTTTACCTGGGAATGCTTGGAAATCTCCTGAACGACATCCACCGCCTCTTGGTTGAGCGCGTTGAGTCGATCCGCACCCATCTTCGGTCGCGCTTTATCGCCCCAACCTGTCGGGAATGACGTATCCAACTTCTTGAATGTGCCGGAAGCCGCCTCCAGTGCAGTGTCAAGCTCCCCCAGCCTCCGAGATCCGGCCCTGGTGACGGGCCTCAGTGCCTGTTCCGTAGCCTCTGCACCCCAAGCACTTGGCCTAAGCCCCGGTATCGGCGGTCGTAGTAGGCCCCCTATTTGTCCGGCCCTCGATCCAGCCGCCGCTTGTCCCGCTTGTCCAGCTTTCCGTGCCGCCCCGATTACAGCTTGTCTAACCGGGGACGGCTGGGGCAACTGTACGGCCTGTCTAACCCGCTCCCCTACCTTCTGCTGCGCTCTCCCTAGCAAGCTCGGTGGCGCACCTTGTTGCCCTATCGGTGTCACTGGTATGTCGGCAGGATCTGGCCTTGGAGCCCGTGCGGGAGCCCGTCGCGGCCCACCCCTTGCTGCTTGCACAGACTCTAGTGCCTGACCTCCCCGCGTGGGAGCCAAGCCACCACCTGCCCAACCCGTATACTTAGGCGTGGCTGCTCCGATACCAGCACCCAATAAGCCGCCAGCAAGTCCCATCTTCACGGCTCCACCAAGACGCCCACCTTCGTCCGCAGAACCCGCACCGTAAAGCGCACCCTCGGCGGCACCGAGCCCACTAGCGGCGAGTGCCCGTTGACCAGTACGGGCCGATCTGAGGCCGCGCCCCAGTGTAGGTAAGACTCTCGCAGCACCGCCCGGCACGAACAATCCAGATGCCAGACCACCAAGCACTTCCGCGCCTATAGCCATCCCAGGATGGTCTGAGCGGTATTGGGCGAGATTCTGTCGGGCTCCGGTCCTGGCTTCCTCGGGAGTTTTGCCGCCTGGAAGATTGGCAACAAGCCCCGCGAGTTCATCGGACAATCCGAATGTTGCGCCTTGCGCGGCTGTGCGAGCGAACCCAGCCAGACCCGACTGATCTCCGCTATCGCCAGGATCTCGAGACTCGGGAGCAGCAGACCCTTCGAGTATCCTACGGCCCTCGGCGCTATCGACCGGAACTGCCTTAGTCCCGTTCCACACATACTCGACCCCGGTTTCGGGATCAGTGTAACGATAACCGCGCTCCACTCCGTTACTCATCGCGGCACCGAGCCCACCAGCGGCGTTGGAGCCATCCCCGCGCGCCTTCTCTCTTCTTCGGTCGGAGTATAGCCTGGACGGAACATACTAAATGGCTCATTCTGCGCCGCTATCGAAGCAGCCACCACGGCATCGGCGTCTGCGCGAGCCTGTGCTGCCTCCACATTCGCCCCACGCAAATCAGACGATTCCTCTTCCATCACTACTCGAGTCAACTGCGTCTTTGCCCATTCGCCTCTCGCTTCAAGGTTCTTTTGTCGCGTCAGGTTGGGATCATCCACGAAACCCCTCATGTCTACACGTTCCATCGCCTCCATCTCACCACCCATCGCACGAGCCAAGAGCGACAGTCCTCTCATCTTCGCGTTGACCGTCTGCTGAGAATCACCCCACGATGGGATGACTGCACCGTAATAGCGCATAGCTTCGCGATTGGTCATCTGTGCGCCGGACAGATAGCGAACCAACGGGTTGATGGCTTGGAGCGCGTGGGCTGTAGCCGTCGCGTAGGCTGCTCCTGCTGAATTGCTCTGGGACCATTCTTTTAATTTCGCCTTGAGGAACTTGGTAGGTGCCCAATCACCTTCTTCGGATGAACCTGACGGGTCACTCAGAACCATGTTCATCATCATGGCTGCTTCGTCACCAAGTTGTAGTTCGCCGTCATCATTGAACCACGATCCTTCGGGCATATAACCTTCGGCCTTACTCCAAGATGACCGTGTAGCCTCCATTATCTGGGTGGCAGTCGCATCTGGGTTATCGAGAAGGATCTGACCTTGCAATTCATCAAACACATCATCGTCCCTCACCCATCCAGCCAGACTCATCCAACCTCCGGTGTCTACAAGGCTGTTAATCGCAGCAAGAGAAACCAAACCTAAAGACTCTTCTTTCTGGAATTGGCCTCCTGCACCTCCTGCGCCTCCTGCCCTGGCACTAGCGGGTGGGGGAACCGCGTATTCGGAAAGCTGGAATTCCACATTACCGTCTGCGCCGGTCCTGTAGAATACGTCCTTGTAAGTCCCGTCAGGTTGCCGTTGGGACCGAGTCATCTGCTTAAAATCGTCCAGAGGTATCTCTTCGGGATCTTCCGGTCGCATCTGCGTCAATACCATAGCGAAATCCGTGTCACCCTGTTCAAGCGCAATCGCCCAAGCATCGTCCCAGGCCTCCATACTGAACTCACCACGCTCGCCAGTTTCTGGATCAACAGGCATTATCTTGCCGTATGCTTCGCGCCTAGCAGCATCTTGAGATGTCGCCAGATCCTCTGCTGCAATCCTTCTAGCGCGGTCCTCGTCTTGGATGCGCTTCGCTTCTTCTCTCTCACCTCCTAGAAGCCTCCGTCCTTCCAGTTCCTCGTATGCACCCAACCCTGCTTCAACACCCTGCCCAACGGTTGCGAGGGTACCCCACGGGTTGCCCTCCATCATGCGACCACCAGCAGCCATCATCGCCCTGGCTATATCGCTCCGTTTACCGCTGCCTCTATCTCCGAGCAACCGCCCAAAAAATCCCTGGGCAGGAGCCAGTACGTCCTCTGGGCCTCCTTCGGGGACAGAGGGGCCGGATTCGGCGGGTGGACCGCCCCCCTCCCCGAATCCCTCTGGGATTGGGAAAGCAGTTGGATTCTGAGCGAACCCACCATACGCGACTTCGGGGCTGGTCCTATACTCGCCTTGAGTGTCTGTGATAGCGCCCAGGTCGTTGGAAGACCCCGGCGTCCCGTAGTCGTTCAAGATGTCGCCTACCGCTCTTGGGGCACTGCCCTCTCCCATTCGGACATCCCTCAAGATGTCGCTTACCGCCCTATTTCCCGCGCTATAAACCTTCGGCGCGACAGCAGTGGAACGGGGCGCTATGCTATCAGTCCAGCCTTTCGTGGCATTTAGAGCGTTGGGATTTGGACCTATCAGACTCACCCTGCCACCCATAGGGATACCATCGGGTGGGAGGTTGGGGCCAAGAAGGTTTCTCCCTCCACGCGCCCTATCCAGCAACCCCTGTCGCCATGACTGTGCTGGTGATAGCCCTAGACGGGGTGGCTCGTATGCCATTAGACAGTCCTTAACTTGGGTACATTAAACTGTTCCATCACGTTGGTCCTGGGCTCCCAAGGTATGCCGCGCCAAGGGTTGTCCCCAGCCCCATTAGCTGGCCCAATCTATCCGGCGGACGCTGGAACTGCTGCATACTTCCACCTGGCATCATGCCCTGCATGAGCGACAACGCCTGTACGCCGCCCTCCTGGCCGCGCAGCCATTGCTCGTAGTCAAACGCCTGTTGCAGCCTTTCCGCCTGTTCCTGTTGGGCGCCCATCTGCTGCAACTGCCCTGCGGCACCGAATGTAGCGCCCTGCGTCATGCCACCGATATCGGCTAACTGCTGGGCATTCTGCATCTGCTGCTGTCTGAACTGCGCTTGAGCGTCGAGTCCCATGCCAGCCGCCTCGAGACTAGCCGCTTGATTGCGCGTAGCGGCGTCCAGGCCCATCTGTGCTTCAGCCATCTCGCGCTGGGCGTTGATCTGTGCCTGTTGGTTACCCGTCTGCAAAGCTGACTGCATATTCTGTTCGGCAATCGCTATCTCGTTCTGTGCATTCTGCATCGCAACCTGTGTCCTAAGCTGCTGGTCCTGCATACCCGACTGAGCCTGAAACCTTTGGGTATTTGCCGCCGTCTCCACATTAAGCTCCGCGTCACGCATCTGACGTTGGGCATCGATCTGTGCCTGACGGTCACCACTCTGCATAGCCGCATTCAGATTGGCCTGAGACGCTGACAGCGCATTCTGGGCATTCTGGATATCGACTTGCGTACCCAAGTTTTGTTCTAGCTGCCCAACCTCTACACCCACCTGTTGATTAGCCAGCATAGCCTGTTGGGCACGGTTTGCATCAGACTCCCTGCGCTGTGCCTCGAGTGCTTGACTGCCTCTTCCCACATCCACACCTAACCGCTGACTTTGTAGGCCAGCTTCTTGCTGACGGCCAATATCAGCTTCCATTAACTGTGCAGCACGGTCGAATCCGGCTCCACGAATCGCTGCAACATTACGTTGCTGTGCCTCTAGCGCACCCAAGTCCTGAAGATCCGCTCGCGAACCGAATGCACCAGACCCAGCCTGTTGCGCCTGAAGAGCATTCAACTGACGCTGATAATCCTCTTCCGCTTGTGATACCTGGGCATCGACACCCGCCGTATTAATGTAGTCTTCGATAGCGGGGCCACTGAGAAACGATGCGCCTTTAAACTCTGCGGGATCTACACCATAAATCGCCTGAGTTGTCTGGCCCGTGACATCGCTCGCATCATACGCCGTAGGCCCACTAATCGATTGGGCTGAGATGTCAGTCGGTCCCGCAACCTTAGTCTGCCCTATCGCAGCCGGGGCATCGACCTTCCACGGTCCTTGGGCCGCAGCCGCAGTAGCTTCCCCGATCCCACTGGTATCAGTCACACCGGCAACCGTTGTCGTGCCAATCGTCGGGTCTGTGATGTCGGCATAGGTGGGGGCGCTTGGAGCGGCTTGTTCCAACAGTCTGCGCGTAGCTTCGGCCCCCTCTTCCATCTCCCGCACACCCACCGTTTGCGAGTAGGACCGTCCCGGTACCCTTTGTTCAGCGGGGATGTCCCAGGTCCAATCGGGGTGCGATGCCGCGTCTGCCCGCAAGCCAGCCCCCCTTCCGGGGCTTCGTGCGTCTTCGGCGGCTAGAAAAGCCTCCCAGCCTGGGTCGTTCGGCCCCACCCTCATTGGGCCAGGAGCGCGGATGCGCTCTTCTTCCGCTCTAGTACCGAGCAGCCCCGACATAGGTGTATATTGAGGTGTGGCGGGGGGCGGTGGGACTACTGGCCTAGCAATGGTCCCAGTAGTCGGACCTTGAATGGTGTCGGCACCAATCGTGTCAAACGAGGCCCCACTCTCGCTGCTATCAATGTCCTTGCTAAGGTTCTCTATGATGTTCTGCTCACCCCCGGTGCGAGTTACATTTCCGGCGCTACCTCCACCATACCCCCCATCCCCCGTACCGCTCTTGTACCCCGTTCGCATTTGCAGGTCGTACAGCGCCTCATCCCGCAGGGTCTGTGCATCTGTACGCCTTCTCGCAGCGGCCTGGGCTTCCGCTATCTGTTCTGCGCTCGAATTACCGGCTGACCCTGGGCGAATATAGTCGGTAAAGCCAAGATTCTGGGCCGAATACTGGCCGGGTCCAAGGATCGAGTCTGCTAGATACTGTTGTCCAGCCCCCGACATGGCTGACATCCCAGGCATCGCACTCGCGCCACCATACTGCCCCTCGAAAGGGTTTACGGCAGCTAGTGCCTTAGACTGATCCCATAGCGTTCTCTCGCGGGCCTGAGTCTTGTCATCTTTCTTTTCCTCACTCATCAGCTTTAACTCGCCGCTCTGGCTCTGACCCATTTTAGTTCCCTAGCTCCTTGATAAGCACCACCCGCTTATGCTCATAGCCGTAGGGCTTTAGGACTTTCTCCCAGCCCCTGCGCCCCACCACTTCGATCCCGTCACATTCGTGTTCTTTAGCGTGGAATTCTGCCGTCGCTAAAATGCTCTCAATGCTCGACTCCATGTCGCCACCAGCGAGCCAGATTCGAAGCATCCGCTTCTGTGGATATAGCGCAATTCGAAAAACTGACGCGCCCTTTTGGGTTGGATAGAAGATCGCGTGATCGTCCTCTATCTCCTTCAAAACATCGTCTACCGTGTATTCGTTGCCGCTTTTTTCTAGCGCATCAGCTAAAAACGGCTTGCTGCGCTCCCAAGCCTCTGTGAACCCGTTGTGCTGAGTCGAATTCATATCGCCGTAGTCCCCAAGGTGCCCGCGTCGGTCACGGTAACACTATAGCGTGTCCCGTTGGCAGAAACCAAGATCAAACGCTCGTTGTTGGCTAAATCGACATCCTCAAAGTGCTTAAAATTGCTTCTGTCGGCCTCTTCCATCGCGATATTGTTAAATATAAGCGCCTGGCGGTCATATTCTTGCCGGGGTTCGGGCAGCGTTAGCCGTTTTACGCCAGATGGTGCGGAAACCGTCATCGTCTGCCCCCTGGCTGCATCTCAAGGCGCGGAATACCCAGATTCCATGCTGCGCTAGAGTCAGAAGTCGCCTTCATGCGGCAAGTTCGGCCCGTGAAGCGGACTGAAGTCGGCGCGGCGAGCGTGTACGGCCCGTGCGTTGCATCGGAGTCAGTCGGGTACAGCCTTGTATAGAACGTGGTCGTGATGTCGCCTAGCGCCGTCACATCGGGGATCAAGCTCGTAGCTGACAGGATTCTATTCCCGTCACCAAGCTCGACCGGCCCAGATTCTACATATGGCACGAATATCGGACCAGCACTATATGTGGCGATGACCGTGGAGCCACCGCCTGTTGTCACGCTTGTCGCGTTCGCGCCACCAAGATTCGCGGTGAAAGTGGTTGCCGTGGGCACTGAAGCCACCGTCACCCACACATTGATCCGAGCGGCGATTATCCCGCCAACCGCAGTAGCCCTAGCGATCTTCACACTGTCTCCAATCTCTAGGCCGTGCCCTGCGCTATCGGTAATCTTGATGACCGCGTCGGAAGTGCTTGTCGTTGCGACTGGATTAGTGCCAAGTGCCACCGCTGGACCCGCGTCTTGGTAGGTGTTGCCCGCCTCATGCTCGTATGGGTTGCCGCTAGGATCGAAGAGGATCGGGTGCAGGAAGATGCCGCGACTCATCACCGCGCTACGCGCCATCGTGCCGACCGACCAATGCTTCTCGAGGTAGTTATAGCTGATATAGGCATCGACCTCACTGCTATCGCCTGGATAGAACCAACACACCTCGTTGAATAGAGTGTTGTGCCAAGCGATCACCTTACTCGCTTGCGCTTGGTTTATCTCGTTGACGAGGAACGATTCTACATCACATGGTATCGCCTGAACGTAGCCATCGTACATGAAGAAGCCCTGGGCGCTGCGTCCCATCCAATACGCTGTCGGGCCAGCTACCACCACCGCATTGATCGAAACGGGGCCGCAACTGTCGCCTATACGGTCAAACTGATAAGCGTAGGGGAGGCCAACGTAGGTAGCAGTGTGGGCGTCAATCGTAGTGAAGATGAGCAGCTTGTCGCGAACCTTGACCGCGCCGAGTAGGTCGCCCTCAGTCTCAAGGATGTGGTCACCGGCCTGGTTCGTTGCACTCGCCGTCCAATCGGTGTTGTCCTCCGAGTCCGACCAGAAGATTCTACGGCGATCTCGGTTGGCTTCTGCCCCGCCAGAAGGCACTCCACCAAACGCCATCTGGATTCTCTGGCTGGTCACCGCCGTGGCAATAACGAATTGTGGCGAGTTCGCGATACGCGCTGCTACGGTCGAGGTTGGCGTCCCACCGCTCAAGTCCCACTGGTAGATATCGCCGTCATCGGGGGTGCATCCAACGAAATCCTCGCCCCACAGATCCATGCTCCAGATCGTGGCTGGTTCGGGGATGCCAAGGTCTGGGCGGGCGTTGCCGTAAGTCGATTGGCCGTAAACTCCGTTACCGTAGCCCGTATTCGGGTCAGCGTCCTCTCGGCCAGCCGTGAATCCGGTAGGCGTGATGTCGTACAGGTTCGCGGCATGATCGTAGACATACAGATTCGCGTAGGTGCCGACAGCGATCCAACGCCGGAACGTATTGTCCATCCACGGGAGCGAGGTTCGTGGCACATTCGTGATGGGGGTCGTACTAGGACCCCATGCCCGCCAGCCGCCCACGGGGCCTAACGCGCCAACGCTCCACCGCATCAGATCAGCGTCATACCAGCGACCTTGCGCCTGGTATAAGGTGCCGTTCTTCCAGACACCTGGCGCGAACTGAAGTGGAACGTATTGCGCGGGAGGCATTAGCCAGGTGCGCCATTCGCAGAGGGCCGGGTAACAAAATGCTTGTTGTCGCCCTGAAACTCTGCCTTGATGATGTCCTTGTTCGCGAACCCGCCCGCGACCAGAAGGCTCTGGAGATTCTCGCGAGAATCATGGAACCCCTGGAACGCTCGCTCGTAAATCTCAGCTTGCCCGTCCTCAAGTGGCACAATCTCGTCCATAGAGATGGCCGTGACATCGCTCCCGAAATCCTGTCCCTCGACTGCACTCATATTACCGTCGCTCTTTGAGGTTGCTAGTTTCGACTTCAAGTGCCGTGATCCTTTCGCCATGTGAATCCACCTTATCGTCTAGTCTGGTGACTATTTTCTCTATCTGGGCTATCGACTGTCTCGCGCCATTCAGGCCGCTTTTCACGCCAGCCCACGCTGCGCCCGCTGCCGCCGGAATAGCCAGGAAACTCAGTATGGTGGTCAACTCAGACTCCATCCGACGCGCTTGCCTCTAGCGCCGCGATACGGTCCGTTAAGGCGGCAATCTCAGCCATCTGGCTCTGCACTACCGCTGTGAGCGGAACGACGATGCGCTCATACTCAAGGGAATCTGGCTCTCCATCCTCATTGAGCGCCACAAGTAAGGGCTCAAGCGGGGACACCGCCTCCGCTGTAAATCCAAGGTGGTGATGATCCTCCTGCTTGTGCCTATAACTAATCGGCTCAAGCGCGGCAATTAGGCTCTGCGCCCGTTCCAATTCGTAATCCACGACATCAGTCTTATACCGCAGCGATGATGTCGAGCGGGCCAAGTCGCCTGAGGAACTCACAAACATATTGACGGCGCTTCCGGTGGTGTTCGCGTAGGCTCCGGGGAAGCGCGCGGTGTTTCCTGTGAGCCTCATCTTTTCAGAGCCACCAACGAATATGTGGAAATCATCCGCCCCCTGCTCCGCCAGATAGGTGTCACCACCTCCGTCTAAGTACAGCTTTTTCGTAGCGGCCATCGTCACATCGTCATTTGCGACAAGGGCACCCGTGACAGTCAGCGCACTCAGCGTTCCGACGCTTGTGATCGCCGTCTGCGCCGCCTGAGTTACGGTTAATGCAGAGCCAGAGGCGTTGCCAGTGACATTGCCGGTCAATGCTCCAGCGAAAGTCGATGTCAGTACATTCGTGGTAGCGTTGTAAGTGATGCCCGGATCAGTCAATGCTGCAAGCGAGCCGGTGGCGCTGTCGAACATCGCGATATGCGAAGTCGCGTCACCACCAGAGGCCGCCACGGTGACCGTGGAGGCGAGGGTAGCAGTGGCTGAGTTGCCCGTGCAGGATCCAGAAGAGCCAGAGGCGTTGCCAGTGACATTGCCCACGAACGTCCCGGTGATCGTGCCGCCGTCGATGGAGGAGGAGCCAACGTCGATGGCCCCAAAGCCACTGCTGATGGAGCCAGCACCCAATGCACCGACTGAGGTGATCTGGGTCTGCGCGGCTTCGACGTTGAGTGTGACCGTGCCGGTAGTGCCGCCTCCTGACAACCCGGTGCCAGCAGTTACGCCTGTGATGTCGCCAACAGTAGGAGCGGCCCAGGTTGGGACGCCACTAGCGAGTGTCAACACTTCGGTGTCTGAGCCTTTGGCGAGTTTTGCGAGCGTGGTAGCGCCACTCGCGTATACAATGTCACCGGCGGCATAAGACGCCAGCCCCGTGCCGCCCTTATTCACCGCTACAGTCGTGCCCTGCCATGTCCCACTGGTGATAGTCCCGGTAGTGACGAGCGCACTGTCGCCCGTATAGGCGGTCGCGTCGGAGAGGTTGAAAGCCGGGGTTGCGTCGGAGGCCCCCAGAGCCAGCGTCACTCCTCCGTAGGCGACCGTCGAGTTGGCGAGATTAGCGTTCGCGATAGCGGTGCCATTCCAGACGCCTGTAGCAATCGTGCCTACGGCGGTCAAACTGGAGGTGACCACGGTAGACTTCAGGGTCGTTCCCGTCAGCGTCCCAGCAGGAGCGGCCACTACCGTGACGGCTCCCCCGGCTGACATTGTCGCATCGCCGGAAAGCGCAAATTCCGCTGCAACATTTGACGCACTGCCGATCCAGATTTTGGTGTTAGCGAGCGGTGAACTTGTGGGATCGATGTACGCCCCAGTGATAGCAGTGCCATTCCAGACGCCTGTCCCTATCGTGCCCAACGTGGTAATGCTGCTTTGGCCTACATACCCAGAGGCGATGGTTACTGCGTCAGCCGATACTGTGATCTTATCTGCCGTGCCGATCACATTCAGGGTGACCGCTCCGCTTGTGCCGCCACCTGTCATTCCTGCGCCAGCCACCACAGAGGTGATGTCGCCAACAGTAGGTGCAGCCCAGCTCAGGGTGCCGCTTCCGTCCGAAGCCGTCAGTACCTCGTTAGCTGAAGGCACAGCCCCTGGCATCGTCAGCGTGTGCTGGGTGACCGCCGAAGGAGCTTGAATCTTGACCGTGTCGGTGCCAGCGCCCGTTTCCTGAAGTCCGATACTGTTGAACTTGACGTTAGCCATAGTGACATCGGTGCCGCTGACACTGAACAGGGCGTCTATCTTCGTGATCCCCGTGTTGAGCGTTCCGCCCCAGGTGTCGGTGCTTCCCCCGACAGTTGGCAGCGTGATCTCCAGATTTGCAGTAGCCATAGTCCTATCCTAGTACCCGTGAGCGCATTCGGAGGCCAGACGCAGTATGCCGCTCCCGCTGTCCCTGTAAGCGCAGATCATTGAGCGCCTTGTCGAGACGGGCCGACCACATCGCGAGTCTTTCGTCATTCTTGAGGTACGGCTCTGCCTCTACTAGCGTCCCGAACAGGTAGATGTCGGGATGTGCGGCTAACAGCCAATTGCTCGTAGCCGAATCAGTTAGTGCAGCGATCCGCGTGTAGTAGACGATGCTGGAAGTGTAGGTCGAGTCAGGTGAGGGCAATATCTCCAACTGGCCGCTCGCCCCGCCAATCGTCGTAAAGTAGTACGGCTTGCCGGTCGCGTTCATCACGATTCTGCGCTCTGATATCTCTTCCGGCGTCATATACTCCAACACAATTACCGGCGAGAGATCGACCACGATTCTGATGATCTCAAGCGTGTTAGTCGGCAGTGTGGTGTAACGGCTCGCGAGCGAAAACGAGTCATCCTTCGCGATCATATCCGGCTGTCGGATCACGCGATTGAAGTTGGCTTCCGCGAGTTCGATGAACTCTGGGATGCGCGCCGTCAGGTCAGTGCGGTCGAGCCAGTTCGCTGTCGCCGTCTGTAACTGTGCGTAGGTCGTGATCGCCACCTAGACCCTCCCCGGCCTCGTCCTGAACACGCGATTGTCTTTGTCGTTCAGCCACCTACGGATCGCTCGCTGGTCCTTAAAATTGTTCGATATCTTCGCGAGTTCGTGGTAGATGGTCATTGGGATCGACGCGATCTTGTGAACGTCACCCTTCCAGGCAGCACGTTCGTCCACCGGGTTAAAAGCGCCTTTTGTGCCCTCAACTATTGAGGTCACATCCTGCTCGGATTCCAGACCCATATCGCCAGTGGCCTCATCGTAATGAAACCACTGCGTGATGCCCGTGGCTGGATCGTAGTCCAGCACTCGTTTCATAGACATTATGGTGCCTACTAGGGGGCAGGGGCCGAAGCCCCCACCCCACCAGCAGAACTACGCCGAGGTAATTCCGGCGACTACACCGTGGGCCTTCTCATTATTAACCTGAAGCCCCCACTCTTGGAGTACCATCCGCTTATCAGCGTCACCCGTCTTCGCCAATGTCTCGATGGTGTAAGGCCGCAGATTCGCGATCCTCACCTCGTCTGGGTCGATCAAGAACGCCCAGTTATTCATCAGCGAACCAGCACCAGCGTCGATCACTGATGTGAAGAAACGGTTCGGCACAACGGACAGATTACCGAAGTCGCTGACATAAATGTCTGCGGCCCCGATGATCACTGACGGCTCTGCGCCGTCCACGTTGTAGCGGCTAGAAGCGATACCACTGAAGGCGCTAACGGCGGTCTTGTTGAAAGGACCAACCATAAGCATCGACGGCTCGCCACCACTGGAATAGCATTCCTGCATCGTGGTTTTGAGCATCGCCTCCGTAAACGCCGTGGGCGTTCCGAAAGCCTTCCACACCTGGGCTGCACCTGTCGGGGTTGAACCCGAGTAACTAGGCGCTGTCACGTTTGTGGAGGTTTCGTTGGTTTTCAGCCAGCAAGGGAACCCGGCTGTGACACGGGCTGTCGCAGTCGCACCAGCAACCGCACCAACTCCGTTCAGCAGCGCAGCTACTTCGACGTTGCGCTTGAGTTCCTTCGCAGCTTTCGCTGCCTGGTAGCCAACCTCTGACGCCCGACCAGCCTTGTCCACGCGCTGCTCGGTGCCTGAGATGATGAAGTCCACCATGTTGATCTGGGCGTAGTTGCCAAGACGAACGGTTGGTGTGACTGCCGTGAATGTCGATAGATCCGCGCCTTCGATTACGGGCGTCCCACTGGCCGTAGCGAGGCTGTCGGTCTGCCACTCGAAATAGGTGTTATCTGCGTCTCTCGACCCAATGTTGCTCTGAAAGGGCGTTGTAGTCGGGCTGATATCAGAGATCAAGTCACTGAGATCCTCCCTAATGCCTTTCGCGTCGTAGGTAAGAAACGTATTGGTGACCACTGCCATGATTCTAAATCTCCAGTTATTCCGTCAAGATGTCGGCAAACAAAGCCGCAGCGTCATCGACCTTTCCGGTCCTTTTCAACTGCGCCCTCTTTGACTTCACCTGACGGGAGCGCACTCGGCGGGATGTCTCTTTGTTGCCGCCCTTCACGCTACCGATTTTTGATTTCGCCTCTGTGATCCTGTCGCCGTTCGTGAGTTCGTTATAGCGCATCGCATCGCGTAACACGACCAACGCCCTATGATCGTAAAGCGTATTGAGTTCGTTGTCGCTGTACCCAATCGCCTTACCGAACTCGACCAGCTTGCGCTGTTCGGTGGCCTGTAGATCGCCATCGGCCCACTCGGGAATTTTCTCCAACACCAGACTCTGCTCGACCGTCAGGCGCTCTTGCAGTTTCTTGTCATTCTCACCGGCAAGAAGTTGTTGCATACGCGCCTGTTCGGCTTGCACCGCCTGTATCTCGCCAGCCCTCTGTTGCTCAAGGTATTTGAGTTTCAGAAACTGGACCGGATTCTCTCGTTCAAGAGCGTCCCAATCCATATTTGGCGGCTTGTTGGCGGCCTCCATCTGTCCGTGGAGTTGGCTCAGTACCCCCTGGTATTGCTGGTACATTTGCCGTAGAGCCTGTTGCTCCTCACCAAAGCCATCTCGCTCCTGTGCAAGCTCCTGGCTCTTTTTCGTGTATGTAGCATAGCGATGGTATCCAGCGATGAGTTCGTCCAGCGGCACCTCTTCAGGCTTGCCGTCAACTGTGACGGTAAACGCCTGGGCCTCGCTGTCGAGTTGTTCATCGTCCTGTTCGTCATCGTACTGCTCATCCACCACCGAGTCATCGGCAAACTCGGCGTCCTCTTGCTCTATATCCAAAGAATCCGTTGAGGGTTGCTCTTCGTTAGAAGAATCTTCTTCGGGTTGCTCTTCGGTCCCGGTGAGCATTTGGGAAAACGTATCCTCAATTTGTCCCATAGAGCGTGGGCCAGCTTCTGTAGTACCGGCTTCGCTCATTACTTCCTTCCTTTTCTAGTTTTCTTACGCGACTGATCCATAGTCCAATCCGACACCAATGTTCGCAACCCGCGCAGTACCTCGTCAAGGGCGCGGCCTTGATGATAAAGGCTTTCACGCGCCTCAGTTTGGTCGAAATCGGTGAGATTCCACTGCGTCAGGATGTGTGTCCTCACGCTATCGATGACCTCCACGAAAACCTCGTCCTCTAAGATCTCCTTGGCACGGTATCCTTTCTGTTCGGCGCTTAGGCTCATCACAACCCTTCCTGAAGACTCGCCTTTACGACCTCAAGATCAACGTCATTCTGGAATTTCTCTTGTGCCTGGAATTCTCTAATGGCTAGGTCACCGGCAATTCTGGCGCTTTCACGCTCATCCAACTGCTGCTGTTTCAGGACGCCAAGCTGGATCTTCTGCTCGTCGATAGCTGTACGCGCCTGGATATCGGCCATCTGCGCCTGGGCGAGCAACTCTTCCGGTGACGGTTTCGGTGGCTCTGGCGGTGGCGGCTCATAGTCGAGCGGGACTTGCTTGAAGAACTGGTTCGAGTCGGGATACCCACTGATTTCGAGCATCTTAGCCAGCGTATTGCGTACCTGGCCCAGCCCGACCAGCGGATTGTTCGGCCCTAGCTTCTCGAGTGCTTCCTGTTGGCGCATCGCGACTTGGTTCAGCACGGCCAGCCGTTCGTCGATTGTGCCCACACCTAACCCGACATTCACGCTGCAATCCATCGTCGAGTCCCAGACACGCGGATCAATGGGCACCCACTCGTCGCGCAACCGGACAATACGCTCTTTGTCTTGATGCGTGATGACGAGCTTGAGTACGCCCTTGAACATCCGCTTGAAGCTGTCAGCGAATAGTCGCGCCATGAGTTCCAAGTGCTGTTCTGCGCCACGGATCGTCGCGCTTACCGCCGCTTTCGTAGTCGATTGCAGCACATCGGGGTCCAGGCCCTGGGACGCGGCTGTCTGTCCGGTTCGCGATTCTTTCATGCTGTCGAGATACTGGATCATCGGGAAGGCGTCTTTGCCCAAGAACGGCACATCCAACTGCTGCACCATGCCGGGCTGGCGCATTCTGATGACCGATCCGACCTCTGGATTCAGGACATCGTCTATGTTGACCATGCCCTCGACCACGCCGGTCCTGGGATACAGCGCGAACGAGAGCGAGTCGAGCATCCCACGCAGTACTGCGCTTTTCACGCGCTGGATGTCTTTCGTCAGGTCCGCGATATCGCTACCGAAGAAAACGTGCGGCTCGGGATCGCAAGCGAACATCGCGAACGGGATTGAGTCCGCCGCCTCGTTGTTCACGATCTGGTAGTTGTTGCCGACCGTGCAGATGCGCCTGAGTTCCGCTATGCCGTCGCCGTCATAGTCGATGTAGCAATATGCCTCTGTATAGAGAACGCGCCTCCGTTCAGCGGACGATACGGGGCCAGGCATCTCGGTATTCGAGTAGCGGGCCGTGTATTCATCGCTATCAACGAACGCGAACTCGTCGGACAGGTGATCGTCCAGCATATCCTCGTCGTATCCGAGTGCGACGAGAGCCGATACGGTGGACATCGTGCGGTGGCCGACAATCATCGCATCGTCCAGCGATGTAGCAGCCGCGTCCACAAAGAATTCTTCGGGCGGCATTGTTTCGATCTTGACTTGGTTGCGCTTACGGGACCGCTTGATCTCTACATCGTAAAGCTGTGGCGCAGATTGGCCCGCCGCTTCCATCTGGGCTATCTGTTCCGGCGAGATGCCGGTCGCTGGTCGGCCCTCGACGCTAACGGCCTCAACGCCCTCTTCTTGGAGGATTAGGCCAAGAGCGCCTTCGTCTAACCCCTCGAAGCTGTGCGTCTGGACTTCTACCGAATCGTCCCACCACCACTTAACGAACCCGCCCTTATTCATCAGCGCGTCCTTGAACACGCTGTAGAATATGCCTATCGCGTCATTGTCCTGCTTGATGATGTAATTCAGGTAGTCGGTCGCCTGTTCGCTCATCGCCATGTCGTTCGCGGTGCGCGGCACGAACTGAACCACCTTCTCCGAGCCGAAGAAGACGCGCATCATGGAGGGCAGCACGGCCTGTACGGAATCGCGTACATCGCGGCTGACAACCTGGGAACGGCCATCGACCTCGTTGCCGAACGGGTCGCCACGGTAATACTTAGTCGATTCTGCCCTAGTCGGGCTGATATCGTCGTCTATGTATTGGATCGCGTCTGAGATGTAGTTGCCGACCACTGCTTGCAGGTCAGCTTCACTCATCCCAACGCCAGCTTCGGTTTCAGCTTCGTCTATGTAGGCCAATATCTCAGCTTCCCGAAAAGTTTATGTTGCGCCCTGTGAGGGGCAGGGGCCGAAGCCCCCACCCCACCAGGGTTCAATCGTCTAGGGGCAGACCCCTTGGGGAAGTAGGATGCCCTCTCCTTCCTCTCTCGCACGGTCTTAACGCTCGGCAGAGATGAGCATCTCTCTGGCACCCCAAGCAACCGTGCTTCTCGTTCCTGCTTCCTGTCCCCTTCTTAACTGCTCTGGTCGCGTCAGGACTTGTCAGGGCCGGACTGAGTACCCGGTTGGACTGACTGGCGCGTACCTCTCGGCGGTGCAACTCCCCCGCTCCTGGCTCCTCAGATGTATCCTACACCCCCACACTAAAAAGGCGAGCCTAGGGGCACCATTCGCGGCCCTGTAGAGCGGCGAACCGTAAGGCTGTGGGAATTTAAGTTAGCCCATAGGACCACCATCCCACCGGGCTACCCCCCTAGACTACCCCCACCAAGTTCCTTCTAATCTTACCCATACTTCTACCCGCTCGTCCACCCATAGCGGTCCCGGCCTCTGACGCGAACGTCAAAACAAAGGCGTCTGCGCTGTCAGGTGATGCGACCCCCCTGCGCTTGAGATCGGCTTTCGATTCGATCTTCACTCTGCCGCTAGATGTATAGGTGTAGCGCACAGTAGTCAATTCTGTTTTCAACAATTCATCCCTGGGCAACCGCACATCACGGCCTTCTAGCCAGCTTTTCGCCTTATACCAGAGTTCGGCGCGAAGGTTCAGATAGTGGTGGCCCATCGCCGGACTTTCGCTGACGTTGATCGCGTAGGCTGGCAATTCAAGCTCACGCAGCCTGTCTGCTACACCAGCGCCCAACCCGATAGCGTCCACGAATATCTCGGTCGGTTTTTCTTCGCTGGCGTCATATTCGGCCTTAATCGCTCCGGTCAGTTGCATTGTATCGAGGTTGCGCCACAATCGGATCGGTTCCGTGATCGCGTTACCTTTTCGCTTGCAAAGCGCAGACGCATCAGCCCCAAACCGGGCCACATCGACGCCCCAGATCGTGGGTCCAAATTGGGTCGGCACTATGTCGCGGCTGATCGCGTCTGCGACGAGTTCTTGGGGGATAACCGTATCGTCATCGCCCTTGGGAAATTCTCCAAGCACCCGAACCCGGTAGGTGTTCGACTCCTCACCGTAGCGCAGTCGGCATTCTTCGATGTATTCGTCAGATACGCGCCCAGACTTCTCGCACGATATGTGGAAAGTTTTCCACCGATCAGCGAGTTTGTGGAAAGTATCGTAGAAATAGCCGGTACTTCTGATGGGGTTCCCGGCCAGTACCATCGTGGCGTGATGTGCTGACATTGAGCCGCCAGCAGATTCATAGACCTGTTCGGGTACGCCGCTGGCTTCGTCGCAGATCAAAAGAACGTGGTCGGCGTGGACGCCTTGCAACGCATCCGGCTGCTCCGCACGGCTGGTCTTCGCAGATATGAAGTTGCGTTCCGGGTCAGCGAGTAGCTCTATCCGGTCGGATTTGACGTTGAACAAGTCGCGGAACGCCGCTGGTGACTGCTTTAGCCATGATTTCGCTTCGGGCAGTAGGGCATCATGTAACTGCGCTGCCGTTGGGGCGGTGATCACTACTTTTGCGTGGTAATGTGTGCCAATCCACCAAAGAGCGAGCCAGCTAAGAACGCTCGTCTTGCCTACGCCGTGGCCTGACCGGATGCTGATACCGCGATTCCCTGCCGCTACCGCAGCCATCACATCAGACTGCCACGCATCCGGTTCAGCGCCGAGTATCCCTTCCACGAACAGGGCCGGATCTGCCCGCATCTCTTCGATGGACGCTTCGTAGTTCACTACACATCCCTGGTGCTGCTGTGTTTCACGTTCATGTTCAGCGCCGCCAGGTGTTTCTTCGCGTGGGCCGGGGTGCTGTGCACCTTGAGCGTGACCCAGCCCTTGGGTCTACTCACCTCGACCGTCTTGCCCTTCACCCTATAAGGCATTGTTTTCCCGTTGGCCTGGAGCTCTACAATCGCCATGCACGGCCCGCCAGCTTTCTCTCACGTTGTCGTAATCCTGACGGATAACGTCACCGGCCTCTATCAACTTGTTGCAATTATGGCAGGAGCCCGTGTGTCGCGCCCTCATCTAAGACCCCACCTCACCATACCCCACCACCTCGCTCCAGCGGATGGAAGTCGCCCGCAGATACCCCGAGCAGTCGATCCAGTCGCCTACCGTATTCTCGGTCGTTACCATCGATTGGTCGCCCACACTGCCGTGGCCGTATGTATCGTCGCAGTATTTGACCTTGATCCACTCGCCATCCCAACTGACCACCTCATCGAACCAGATCACCGACCCATCTCGTAGCTTAAGCCAGCGCGGCCAGGAATCGTTGGCGCGTATCGGGCATCCAGCCTCTTCCAGTGTTCTTGTCCTTGCTCTCCAAAACATAGCTACATCCTCTTCCTCACCTCGACCGCCTTGCCCTTCACCCTATAAGGCATTCATCATCTCTCGTCGTTGCGTATCGATTCCAGTTAGGGCGCGTAGCCCACCAGCATTCTCGAGAGCAGAACCGCCGCCTAGCCCAGCGGCCCCATGTCTCAATCTTTGGTTTCGCGTAAGTATCACCACAGCATTCACACAAGCGGGTAACTTCCACGCTATAGAGCATTCATCACTTCTTCAGCGACGGGAACTTCTTCTCGACCGCTCGCCTGACCTTCGCCTTCTCACCGTCAGTGCCGTGGGCCGCAACCATCGAGAGCGCCATGCGGGCGTGGCTGAGATCGGGGATCGGGTAGGCTCGCTGCCGTGGAAGCGCGAACGAGGAGTCCTTCATCCGCTTGCGTGTCTTGGTGGTGAGCTTCGCCATCAGCGACCGCCACGCAACAAACGCCTTTGCTCTGCCTCCGTCATCTGTGCGCCCATAGACTTACGCAGACGCTGACGCTCCTGTTCCGTCACCTGGGCACCCACTAGGTCACGCAAGCCAGCACCCGCTGCCGCACCCAACCCCTCGTTCATTCGTGCCCGTTCGCGATCAGTGGTCTGTGCGCCCGCCACATCGACATCACCGAACCGTGCCTGACCGGCTGTCGTGGGACGCTGACGCATACCCAGCAACTTCTTGAGTTTCCCGTTCTTCCCGTTCATCACAAATGCCTCCGTTCGTCGTCCCCTGGACTACACGCTATCTGCGTAGACCATAACTTGATCATGGCCCTTATGCTACCAACCGCTCAAATAGCTTATGCCGTCCCTCAACAACTTCAACTGACCGAGCGACAGATCGCCAGTGTGTTCGTCAAGCACCTGTCGTGCGTGTTTCGTCCAATCCATGCCGTCAAGAGCATACTGCTGGTCCACGTTCGAGGTGTCGAACCAGGGCGTGGCCGCTCTGCTCACTAGCCAAAGCGTGGCGTCGATGCGGTTTCGTGTGTTCCCGCGCCTACCGTCTGATGACGGACGAAGCTCACGCATATCCTTGACGGCCGTCACGATCATCGCAGAGGCAAGGGCGACGGCAGGGCGCGGGCCAACCCTGTCCAGAACTGAGCCGCCATCACCCCCACCCATAGGTTGTTTCTTGTTTAACTTGTTTACTATTGTTCTGGATCTGTTCATAGCTCGGTGTTTTTTTTAGAAAAAATGGCACAACCAAGCCGTTTACTGCACGTTTTCAAGTGTTCTTTGCTTTTCGGGGTCTGTTCGGGTGGGGGACAGCCCCAAACGCTTGCGCTGCCAAGGCAATAACTTGACGCCTTCCGCGTCCAGCCAGGCACCAACAGACGCAGCATCCAACACGGACACGGACGGGACACGGGACAGGCCGTCCCCTGTCACGCTGTCAACACCGTCCAGGCGCTTCTCGGCCTCATCAATCAAGGCTTGCATCAGTATCCCCTGGATACGCAAATCGTCTATCTCCTCACAGGCTCGCTCCATATCCCTGCGAACCGGATCGCCTACATGATAGAACCGTAACCGGCCCCGTAACTGCTCCACTATGTCCACACCGTTGACCGCCATACAAAGCCTCCACTCATATTGAGCGAATTGAGGATGTTCCCACTCGCTCTGGCAATATAGCAGATTTTTTTTGGATTGGGATTATGTCGTGTCGCGATGTGTGTCGCCCTGCTAAGGCCCTGCCCCCCCCCGGTCGTCGAGGGGGGGGGTAGTCGGAAGCCCCCGAGCCCCCGCCCGAGCCCCCGCCTGAGCCTGAGCCGAGCCCGAGCCCGAACCCGAACCCGAGCCGGTTCCGGTTCCGAGTCCCACGGGGGTGCGTAGGGTGTGGGGCGGTCCCACCCACCCACCCCGCGAGCCCCCCCCCGCTGCGCACACCCGAACGGACCTCACCCTCACCTCTTGCCGTATGTATGATACGGGTGTACACTCCCTCACATGGAAAAGCACACCACCACACAAGGAGCCACCACATGAGACACCCTACCGCGACAATCACTCTAGAGATCTCCCTACCCGGCGACTCAGTCACCGTAGAGGTCTCCGCCACCACCGACCTAGAGGAGCCGTTCTACGGCTACTGCACGGACACGGGTGAGCGCCTCTACTTCCCCACCCCGTGGGCGCTAGACATAGAGGTGGCCTAATGCGAGCCCACCGCAATCTCCACAGCCTCACCCGTCCCGACCGCTATGACCCGTGGACTTGGTACGACGGGGCTAGGGTATCGGGAAACCGAAAAACTGCCCAGTCCCTAACCTTGCGGGGCTGCACATTCAAGCACCCGAGCGGGAAAAAGGCCGAGGTTACTTGGGCGGGGGGTAAGCGTTCCGTTTACGCATGGACAACCGCCGACAGAATTACGGTCGGCGTCCCCACCGAGCTTCCCGCCGACGCCGTGCGGGTCCGGCTGAACCCCACCCGAGCCGTGGTCGTCTATCTTCTGAGCGACGGCAGCGCCTGGGCGGTGACACCATGACACCCGAGCGCCGCACCGAACTCTTCACCCGCACGGGTCGCCCCCGCCATAACACAGTGGAAGTCTGGACGGGGGCGAGTCGTATTGAGGGCTCACCGTTGGTGGTCTTGGTAACTGGGCTCAAGGGCTCAAGCAACAGTAAGACCGGCGACATGGTGCAATCGTACATCCTACGGGCTGACATGGACCCGCTACGGGCACTCCGGACGGGCTCAGATACCGCCATGTGTGGCGGGTGCGTCCATAAGGCCGAAGCCCACGATGGCACGACCTGGAGCGGTCGGTCGTGCTACGTTCGCGTTGACACGGCCCCGTTGGGGATCTATCGCGCATGGGATCGGGGCAACGTGCCACGGGTGACCCGATCCGAGTTGTCCGAATTGACCCGAAGTCGCCCCGTGCGGCTCGGCACATACGGTGACCCCGCTAGCGTCCCGCTTGCCATATGGGACGCCTACACCGCCCACTCCACTATGTGGACGGGCTACACCCATCAGAGCGCCAACAAGCGCCTCCGGGACGTTCTCAAGTATTGCCAAATAAGCGCCGACTCTCAAGGTGACGCACTGGCCGCAAGGGCAAGCGGTATCGGTTCCTTTAGGGTCCTGGCGCAAGGGGAAAGCGCCCTGCCCTTTGAAATGGTTTGTCCGGCTTCCGAGGAGGCTGGTAAGGTCGCAACGTGCGCCACTTGCAAGGCTTGCAGTGGGCTCGACGGCGCCAACGTAGTGATTCAGAGCCACGGCATAGGCAAGGGGCACCACAACCCCACCACCCGCCGTGCGCTAATCCTACCCGTGCTAAATCCGGCACGGGTCCACCACCACCACCAGATAGGACGGTAAACAATGGCAAAATCTGCCTACATTATCCGCATCGAATTGCCAGACGGTAGTATCAGGTCGTACCGCTACCCGAACACGGCTAACACTTGGGTACTGGCTGGAGAAAAGCAGAAGCTGGCCGATGAGTTTGGGGTGCCCCTGGACGATGTCACGGTACACATACCGGGACACGGCGCAATCCTCTAAACGGCTGGCGCGGGTTCGAATCCCGCGCTAGGCCCATGCAGTACGAACGGGCAACGGTGCCCACACCACCACCACCGAGGACGGTACAGAATGGGGAAGGTAATTTTCGATTTCGTAGGCGGGGATGACGAGAAGAACAAGCGCATAGAGGACGCTATGCGTAAGGAACTGGCAAAGCTGGGCATCGATCCGTACCGGACGCCCGAGCAGAAGCAGCGGGAGGCCGATATCGATTTCGAGATTGACGATCAGTGGGACGACGCAGAATGATCGATGCCACGATAGCCGCATTCACGCTGGTAGATATGCTGATCATGTTGGTGGCGGCTTTCGCCACTGGCTTCACGCTCGCCTGGACATGGAGGGATAGGTGAAACTCAAGAAAGTCGGCAAGATCGGCGTCGACTCTGGCAGCGTGATGGTAGTAGACCCCTGCTATATGCCGGACGGGGCCGTGCCGCCGCTGATCGACATCAAGAGCATCTTCGCTGACCTGGAAGACGCCCAGACCACCCAGGTAGGCAAGGGGCTGGCAGTCGCCGTCAGAAGCGGCTACGGGGATGGCGTCTATCCCGTCTATGCGCTGATGGCGTCACCGGAAGAGACAGACGGCTGGGGCGAGCGCGTGATGGGGCTGGTAGTCGATTTCGGCGGTGCGCGGGAATGGATCGGAAAGACCGGCTGATCCGGTTGGCATATGTTAGAAAGCTGGAAAAAGGTCTAGGAAATACACTGAAATCTAGGTTGGGCGGCTTGCCGTCTGTATGAAACTTCCGTATCATCAATGTCCACCAAAGAGGAACCCGTATGGCAAAAATGACCCCCCCGCCAGATGATGCACCGTACCGCTGGGCTATCATCAGGCTTCAGCAGCGCATCGAAAGCTCTGGAATGAGCATATCGGAATACGCTCAGACCCAGGGTTTCCCCAGGGCACCTAACACAGTCTACCGCTGGCTGCGCGGGGAGTACCCGATCCCGGCAGAGACTCGGCGCTGGCTGTTGGGCGACTTGAGGCTGATGGCTGACATCACCACCACCCCCACCGAAGGAAATGACGATGGATAACCCCGCCGAATACCACGATGCCCCTGCGGATGTCCTGGCGGCGATAAGCCGCTGGGTACAGTATCGGGACTACCCAGGCAGCTTTATCATGCGCGTTCTGTGCAACGACTTGATCGGCACTGTTCGGTCGGCAGACCCGCAATCCCTAGAGGCCCTGCCGGTCATTCTCCGCTACCTCCACAACGAGGTGCCAACGAATTGCTATGGCAGCGAAGACAAAGTCAACGAGTGGGGTGAGGGGCCTCACCCTGCCGCCGCGCACGACCACCTAATTTTGAACGCAAGCCCAAACACCCTGCAAAGCTATCTGGATGCAGCGCACGATGTCGGTGAGGTGAAGGGCTCGAGGGACCAAGAGGCCGACGCGATCAAGCGGGTGGTCGAGGCATCCCGCGCCAAGGAGGCCCGCTTCGTAGAGGAACACGGCACCTCCTCCGCCGAATTCTTCGGTGAGAGCGGCGTCTCGGACGCACAAGACGAGGCCATGCGGGAACGCGAGGAAGCACAATGAGAAATCTCTACGACTTGCCACTTGTCGCGAAATTCTGGTCGGTAACCAGCTTCGCGCTCCTGTTGTTTTTCTCGGGTGCGACCCTCGGCTCGACCGCCGCCACGCAAGACTTTTCCCCCAACGAAATCACCTTCACCTTTGTCGCGCTCTCCTCGCTTTGCTTGCTCACCTTCGCTTCTTCCCTCTGCTGGTACTGGGAAGCGGTGGGGCAACGGCGTGAAGCTCTTAACCGGCAGGAGGTAAACTGATGGCTACTCCCACCCACGCTGACATCTGGGCTAAGATGTCTACCATCGACGTTTCGCCATACATCAAAAGCCGTGGCGTCGGGAACCGCACCTTGAGTTGGATTCCCTGGAGCGATTGCCTTGCTTTGTTGCAAGCACATTACCCCAACTTTGAGTACGAGTTTTTTCCCGTCACGCTCTACCCGGACGGCTCCGCAGAGGTAAGCTGCGAGGTCACTATCGGTGACGTTTCGCGCCGGGTAGACCTCCCCGTCATGGATCACAGGTTCGACGCTATCGTCGCTGGGCCGGGAAGCTCGCCCTCAAGTCGCGACATCAATGACGCGAGGTGGAGAGCTTTCGTGAAAGCAGTTGCCATTCTCACGGGGCTAGGCTTCCAGTTATACCGTGACGGCTCCGGTGTCCCGGTGCCCGTCAAGACCACCAAGAAGGTCGCTGCCAAGAAGCCTACAACCGTCGATGGCAAGAAGGCCCTGGCAGAGAGGCTAGAGGTCTTAGCGGCGATCCTAGAGGCGTGTGAGGAGCATGGCGGTGTGGACACCAAGCACCTGACGTTGGGGCGCGAAATCATCTCAGAGGGCGGTCCCCTCCTTCGAGCGAACAAGGCCATCAGCTTCCTTGAGCAGGAGGTGGGCAGATGAGTCGCTATGTCGGTATGGATGCAATCGACACACCTCCTGCTCAAAAAGAAGAGGTGGTGGACCCATCCCAGGTGTCCATGTTCTCAGATGCCCCTATGGCGAGGAACTCCGACCGCCACTGGGCGATTGAAGCCGCCGAAAGTGTCGCGCCGAAGCGTGGGAAGATCCAACAGGCGGTCATCGACGTATTCCGTAGTTACGGGGACATGACAGCGCACCGGGCCGAACGCTTGGATGAGTTTGAAGGCTACCGCTCCAGCACGATCCGTAAACGCATCAGTGAATTGCTAGGAGTCGGCATCCTCGAGTACGTCGAAGGAGAAGGGGAAGCAACGTATCACCTAGCAGAAGAACGCATCAATAACCCGTTGCCACGGGTGCGCGTCGAACGCTGCCCGTGTTGCCAGCGTCCCGTAACCCAAAATCTTGGGTCAACCACCACCTAACAAAGGAACGACCAATGCCCGAAGACAAAGAATTCCCAACTGGACTGTTCGTATCACCTCCCCGGCCCACTGCCCCAGATTTCGTTAAGGGCCGCATCAGCATCAAGGTCGCGGACTTCATGGAGTACATCTCCGAAAAGGATTCTGAGTGGCTCCGCATCGACCTGAAGCAGAGCAAGCGGTTAGCAGATGATGGGGGTGAGGTTTGGTACGCCCAGGTCGATACCTGGGTCAAGCCCTCAGAGCGCGTTCAGGAGAAGGAGAAAGGCGATGGCCTCCCCTTCTGACTCCTCACTGCACGGGCTGGTGGGGCAACTACTCCCCCAGTTAATGGCAGAGATCGGGGCCACCCAGGACGAGGTCAGGCGAGCCTCTGCGCGTCTTGGGCGCGTCCCCCCGGCATTGCTCCAGAACGGCAGCAAGGCTGCGCTAGACAACGCCAGATCCTCTCTCGACAAGGCGTCTGACCAGATTGTCATTTGCCTTCAGAAGCTACATGAGCAATACCCAGCCAGCCCTGCCGGTGGCTAGGCGCAAGTCCCCAGAGCGCCAAGTCTCCAAGGCCATCGTGAAATTCCTGCACATGGTCGGGTGCAGCGCCGTCTACTCAACCGAACAGGGGTATCGCCCACAGAAGGGCGGCACTAGGACGAGTCCTGGGATACCGGACTTGATCGTCTTCGGCACACCAGAGCTTCCGTTCTTCTTCATCGAAGTGAAGGCGGGGAAGGGTCGGCTTCGGCCATCGCAGATTGAATTTCAACTTGAATGCTCCCTGGGAGGCATACCTCACCTAGTGGCGTGGGACGTTCGTGACGTTTTCGACTTTATGGAGCAGCACGGTGCCATTGAGGGCGTAATCAATTGAGTGGATTTGTGCTGCTGTCCAGGGATCTGCTGGAGAACGACCTGTGGTCTGGGTCTGGAGATATTCTGAGGCTGTTCATATACCTAACCATCAGTGCCAACTACGGGAAAAGGCACTACACCTACTCTCGCGGGGCAGTCACGGTCACGGTCAAGAAGGGTGAGTTCCTGAGAAGCCTGAGAAAGATAGGCGAAGACTGCGCGTTCACGGGCAATAACAAGCTCATCACTTGGTCAACGAGCCGGGTGTCTGGTATGCTCAAGCAACTTGAGGCTGATGGCCGGATCGAAGTCCTGTCGAACTCGGCACTTGGAACACATCTAAAGATCCGAAATTACGAGTCATACCAAGACTTTTCTAGCTACAAGAGGAGGGAGCTTAGAACAGATGCAGAACAGATGCAGAACAAAAGTAAACAAGTAAGAACAGTAAAAACAAAGAAGGCAGAAGACCCGGCGACCAAACAGCGAGCAGATGCGTTGTGGGCTGTCTACTTGGAGGAACTCAGCCCGAAGCCGCCGCACCCCAGGTTCACAAGCAAGAGAGCGTCTGTGCTAATGGCACTCTACACTGAACAGCTATCCAGTAACGGGGCAGACCCGCTGGTCCTGTTTCGCAAAGTCTTGAAGACGGTGAAGGGTAGCGACCACCATATGCAGAAAGGAAAGGGATACCACTTGCCGGAATCCCTGTTTCGTAGTGAGGAGCGCAGGGAAAGTTGGACCCACCGTGCCCTGGCAAAAGCCAAGGCACCCAACCGAACCCCGACAGTGAGTCGGGATTGGAGCGTAGACACATGACCACCACCGTAATGCATGACCAGAGCGCGACAGACTACCATGCTGCACCAGGCGCATCGGCCTCACGGCTGAAGGAACTCAAGCGCAGCGCAGCCCACATGAAGTACGCGATGGACAACCCGCAGGAATCGACTCAGGCGATGATCATTGGATCGGCCACGCACTCTGCCATCCTCGAGCCTGATCTGTTCGTGAAAGAGTGGGGCCGCATCCCAGAAGGCGACGGGAGGTCGAAGGCCGTCAAGGAAGCCAAGGCCGAACTCATCGTCCAATATGGTGCCGGTCAGATCCTCAAGCCGGATGTCTATGACAACATTCTGGCGATGCGCGACAGCGTTCTCGATAACGCATTGGCCCTGGATCTGCTCGACGGTGCCGAAACGGAAACGAGCCACTACTGGAGAGAAAGCACCGACACAGTCAGTGATGAACTTGTTGCTGCCCGCCTAAAGGGGAGGGAGTCGGTGTTCCTGCTGGGTGATGTCAAATGCAAGGCTCGCATCGACGCGCTGCCGCGAGAGGATTCCATGTGGAGCGACTGCGTAGTGGACATCAAAACGACTGCGAACGCCCACCCAGACGAGTTCCGGCGCACCGTATTCAACTTTTCGTATCACCTTCAAGCCCAGCACTATCTATCAGCCGCCGAACGCCAACGGTTCATCTTCATAGTTGTCGAGCGGGACGCACCGCACTGTGTGGCGATCTACGAGTTGGACGATGACGCACTCAAGCTGGGCTACGAAGATCGCGAGTTCCTGCTGGGCCAGTGGGCGTTGTGCGAGGCCGAAGAGGCCGCAGGAGGCCCAGACGCATGGCCTGGGTTCCCATGTGAAGAGATCCAAGAGTTGTCGCTGCCGGGTTGGGCGTACACCCGATGAGGGCCGGTAGCCTGTTTTCCGGCATCGGCGGTTTTGATCTAGGTCTGGAAAGAGCGGGACACGAAATCATCTGGCAAGTGGAGAACGATCCGTACTGCCGGAAGGTGCTGGCAAAGCACTGGCCGGATGTGCCGTGTTATGGGGATATTCACGATTGCAGTGTTCACAATCTGGAGGAGGTGGATGTGATATGCGGTGGATTTCCTTGTCAGCCCGTGTCAGTAGCCGGGAAGCAGCGAGGTCAAGACGATGAGCGATGGCTCTGGCCTGAGTTCGCGAGGATCTTACGCGAGCTACGACCCCGATACGCGCTTGTGGAAAACGTACCAGGGCTCCTTGTTCGGGGGATGGGAGATGTTCTCGGGGACTTGGCCGCAGCAGGGTATGATGCGGAATGGGGCCGTGTTTCCGCTGCGTCCGTGGGTGCCCCTCATCTCCGGAAGCGCGTCTTCATTGTGGCCCACTCCAAGTGCGAGGGATTGGAAGGACACACCGGGGATGGCGACCACCGCCACGAACCCGGACGGATCAATACGGGACCGAACCGATCAACTAGCGAGGGCTGTCTACCATCGGGAGACAGACTCGACGGCGACTACTGGGCGGTTGAACCCAACGTGGGTCGAGTGGCTCATGGGGTTCCCGCTCGGATGGACAGACTTAGAGGATTAGGCAACGCCATCGTCCCACAAGTAGCCGAATGGATTGGGAGGCAACTCAAATGAAGAACATATTCTCAGAAGAGTTCTTCGGTGAGTGGGAGGAGGCGCAACTCAGGCCGGTGTCTGCGATCCCAACACATTTGCCCACCCTCAACCGGGTCATGCGCGATGATGGGGGCGGCAAAGGAATCGCGAAAACCTCTGGCTGGCTCATGGTTGTAGGTGGATCGCCCGGATTTGGGAAGTCAGCGTTCTCGCTGAACCTGGCGAGCGCGGCCCTCAACGCAGATACGCCCGAACCCGTGTCATTCATCAGCCTCGAGATGTCTGGGCCACAGTTGGCTACACGGCTGTACTCGCTGCACAGTGGCACTGCGCTCAAGCTCTTGGAGAAGGGTGGTTTCAGTGAACTCGCATGGGCAGACACCCACCCCAGGTTTGCCGAACTACCGCCCGTCTGGGTGCCCGACAGATTGGTGACCGGGTGGGAACACATCATGGACTATGTACAGAAGTGCCATGACGAGGGGTGTAGGTACTTCATACTAGACCACCTCCAGTGCGTGGTGCTTGGCGATGACGAGGTGCTGCACCGTGGCATCCAGCGCGTGATCTCAGAGCTTCGCGCCTGGGCCGTGGCATCTAAGAGCGCCATCGTCATTTGTTCGCAATTCAACAGGGCGACGAGTTCGGTGATGGAGACACCACGCAGCACGGGCCTGTTTGGTGGGCATTCCATAGAGAGCCATGCGGACATCATCTGCCTACTCGACCACTCGCGTTACAAGCGGGATGGCAACACAGCAAGAACGTGGCTCTGCGTTACGAAGAATCGGCATGGCCCCTGCCTCGAGATCCCCGTCCAGTGGGACTACAAGACACTACGCCAACGGGAAGCAGACGCCGACGAGGAGGCGATGTGGCCCACATGAACAAACGTCATGTGTCGGATGCGCGATACGCATGGAAGCAACAGACGCCAGAACAGAAGGCTGGGTTCGCGCGGTGGCTCGCGGAGCATGGGCTTGCACAGGCGTTGTATGATATCGGCTTTCGGGGAAGAGATGGCTTCGTTGGCGAAGTCAGTTTGTATCTACCCGGCACTCTCCCTTTTAGTCCAGCAGACCAGGAAGAGGAGAGTGAGCGCCTTCGGATGAGGATCGCTGGGGAGGTATTGAAGAAGGTCGCGTCCATGCCGGGGAAATATTTGGAAGGATTTGTTCCCTGGGTGGAGAATGAGTGATACAAGGGCTTCGTCGTTCAGCGTGGAAATCATCCTTTCGGCGTCAGAGATGGCGTTCGCCGCTTTCTCTGGGGTAGCGCGGGAGGCTGCAAATCGAGCGGACGGCAGGGGACGGGCGGGTGGCTTCAGCAAAAGCGGGTGGGACACACACATTGAGGGAGCTTGTGGCGAGTGCGCGGCGGGGAAGTGTCTTGGCGTGTACTGGCCTCCGGGGATGGGAATAATGAAAGGGCCAGACCTACTCCACTGCATTGAGGTGAGGACTACGCCTGGGCACCACCACAGGCTCCCAGTCAAACGAACTGACCCAGAAGATCGGTGGTTCGTCCTCGTCACAGGCACCGCGCCGGTATTTTTTGTTCGGGGATGGGTTGGGCCGGATGAAGCGAGGCGGGATGAGTGGTGGGACGACACGATTGAGTATCCAAATTGGATGGTGCCTCAATCCGCGCTTCACCCGATTGGCACACTGCTAGATGCGATACACCAAAATGGCTAAAGACACAGCAAACGCCATAAGGCTCCTGTCTGCGTTGGAGTTGCTGCCGTTGGAGAAGTGTACGCCGGATGCTGCGGAGTGGCGTCGAGATATCGAAGACGCGATCCGCGACCTACGGGGTGGGGGACTGCCCCCTGACGATCCGTTGAGGTACGACGGCGGTGAGTTGGTGTCGGAAGAGAGGCTCCAGAGAAGACTTCAGATTATTATTGATTCATGGCCCAGTTGGGAACAGGAGAAGAAGCGTTATGGCAGGAAAAAGCATTACTCAAAAAACCGCTAAACGGCTCGACGCATATGGCGAGAAAAACGTCTTCGCCAGCTATGTGCAGTATCGCCATGTCAAGAAGATGTTGCATGGTCTCGAGCCTAGTATCGGCAAGATGTCGAAGCGTATGTTCTACGATTGGCTTCATGCCGATAAAACCGAAGGACGCTGGAAGCGATGGAAAGAAAACCTGAAGATCGTCGCGGCTGACCTCGCTGAAGAGGCCCTGGCGATAGCAGACGGAACCGATCCCGAAACTGTGAGTGTCGCACGGCTGCAAGTAGAACAACGCAGATGGATGTCCGAACGCTATGACCGGGGCACATTCGGCAAGGCGGACGCTCAGATAAACGTAGCTGTCGGGATAGATGGCGATTGGCTGGCAGGGCTCAAGGCCGTCGAAGCGAAAACGAAAGCCAAGCACGAAGAGATCCCGGAAGCCGACTACGAGATCGTGGAGGAGGAAGCGTGACCCAGGCTATTTACTGACTGCCATGCCAATCGCGAACCCGGCAGCGGCCATCCACCAATCAGCCTTGAGCCGCAGCCCGAAGCTGGGGGACATGGACGAGCGCAACGCTTCGATCTGGCCTACCATGATGACCGCGCTCGCCTCATGCTCCACAATCACGGCCCTGAGTCCCAACGCCAACTCGCTGGCCTGACCGGCGCGTAGCCGTTCAGCCGCTGTCAGGCTGCGCTCGACTTCGATCACCTCTTCCAGTGCGGCGATCTGGATCTCGTAGTTTTCGACCACCGCGTCTAGTTCTACGACTTGCACGGAGTCCAGGGACGCTCTCAGGCTCTCTGAGATGGCCTCAGAACGCTCTCGCGCTGCCTCACGGCTACGGGTGAGCCTGGCGACCTCACGCTCAGCCTGGATCCTCTGCTGGGAAGCCGCCGAATCTGCCGCTGCGAGTGCTGCGGCCAACGAATCGGCGTGGACAGCCACAGAGTCCAGAACGAGTTGCTGTACCTCTAGTCGGGACTCTGCGTCATCTGCTATCCCACGCCAGTAACTCGCCTGGGAGCTTTGCTGGATGAAGACCGCCAAAACACCGACAACCGCGATGCCGATCCAGACCCAAGGCGGGATTCTCATCCGAACCACACTGATTTCATTCTTTCAGTTTCCGCTTTGTGCTTCCGGTCCCATTCTGATACGCCGTCTGGGTGGTCAGGATGACGCTCTGGCGTGAAACACTTCATGCAACGCACTTCTTCGGTCTTTATGCTGTACCAGACCATCCCACAGCTTGTTGCCCGACAAAGCGAACACGGGCCTTGGGCACGAAACTTTTTATTCATAAAATTTCTGACGTTGACCCACTCTTCCTCGCCCATTGGGCCGTATACGATTTTGCCGCTACTCATTTATTCTTCAACGAACAGGTTCTCCGGCTCAACACCGTGCTGGTGCAATAAATAGTGTTTAATCCCAAGTTTCATGGTATGAATCAGTCGGCAGGTATGAAGTAGGGTTTCTAGGGTTTCTGGGTGTTCCGACCCCTCTGCGCTTCCACGATCCATTTCCATGTGAGTGTTAAAAAGCATCTCGTCAAGAAGTTTTCGTATGTTGAGAACAAGCTCTTCTGGGCCTTCCTCATGCTCTGAGTCCCAGTAAGAGCTTTGCCACAAAGCTACGCCATCACGGGTTGGTTGCTCCCAATCTTTGTATCCACTCACGATGATCTTCTCCTTACCATCGTGCTGGTGCGCTTCTGCCGATCATCCCACGAATGTCGATGTGCGTGAAGGTCTTGTAGCGACCGATACCGAACTGGGCGCTGTCAGGATGAGCTTCCAACATATCCGCGACCTCGCTAGGCGTGAAACCAGCCTTAACAACATCGGCAGCACCACAGGTGAGGTGCATGGACCTCGGGACGCCACCGATCCGGTGGTTGTACGAGGAGTCGCGATACCAAGAATTCACGCGCACGGGCATCACGCGCCTTGATGAGCGAAGGTCGAGCAGCACCCGGCATAGCAGGATCGCGTTGTGGATTAGGTGGAGCGGTGGAACCCGCAGCTTCCAGGGCTGGTACAGCTTCGTCCCAAGTGATTCTCGGCCAACGTCACAGATTTCTAGCGGGTGGAAATGCTCAATGCCCCCTGCTTCTAGGGCTTCGCCGCACACCTCGACCCACTCATCTTTCGTCATCGCGAAAGCCAGGGTCATTGTCGAGGAGATCGGGCCTACTCGGCTCTCTGGTCAGAGATGCGCCGATCCCGCCCACTATCGCACCGATCTGTGGCCCGAAATACTGAGCGATCCTGGGACCGGCAGTCCACATCAGAAGGCCAGTGAAGATCGTGCCGAGCAGTGCGTAGGCAGCGTTGGGCACTTGAGCCCACAAAAGCGAGTCAGCTACGATGATCACGGCAGTGAACGCCAAGGACGCTACCAGTAGAACTCGAGCGGCTGACAGTTTGCCTTTCTCGTCGGCTAGGATCTGGCGGATCATGTTAGTCAAAAAGATCCCAAACGAACAACCCCGAACCACCCAGAAGTGCGCCTCCACCGAGCAACCCAGCTTTGCCAGCCAGACCCTTCTTTTTCCCGCCAGCCTTGGCAAGTGCTTGGACTTCCTTCCAGGCTCCGTTGAACGCTTTGTCGCCCTCCTTCCCCGGCTTAAAGAACATACGCAGCCACTCCTTCCTTCCTGCCAATCGCTTGACAGCCTCCTCGGGGTTTTTTGTTAAGGCTTGGCGCACTTCCGTATCGAAAAGACCCTCCATGAAATTGCCGAGTGTCCTTTCGGTGCTACCTACCCCGCCATGTTCGCTGATCTCCTTGATCGCGATCCTCAACCCGTCCGGCGTCTGGAGAGCCCCTTTGTTGAACAGTTGTGGCCTCCCCATTCTTCTTCCGGCTAGATTCTTAACAGAACCACTTCCCATAAGGTAAGCGTCAACGTCTTGGATCGCGGCCTTGTAGCCCTTGGTAGCTCTGTCCGTACCCTTCCCGTAAAGCCTCCGGTACACATCGTCCAACTTGTCGAAGAGGATGTCGGCTTCTTCCACCTCACCGGACATATGTCGTAGGTTCTGCCACAGAGCCTTCACTTCTTTGTGCGCCAAACGTGGCACTGACTTTACGGGCCTGAGTTTGCCGTTCTTGAACTTGACCGCGTTCCTTAGCTTGCCTATGGAGGTCATGTCCTTGAACGTCCCCTGTGCCGAACTGAGGGCCGTCTTTACCTGGGAATGCTTGGAAATCTCCTGAACGACATCCACCGCCTCTTGGTTGAGCGCGTTGAGTCGATCCGCACCCATCTTCGGTCGCGCTTTATCGCCCCAACCTGTCGGGAATGACGTATCCAACTTCTTGAATGTGCCGGAAGCCGCCTCCAGTGCAGTGTCAAGCTCCCCCAGCCTCCGAGATCCGGCCCTGGTGACGGGCCTCAGTGCCTGTTCCGTAGCCTCTGCACCCCAAGCACTTGGCCTAAGCCCCGGTATCGGCGGTCGTAGTAGGCCCCCTATTTGTCCGGCCCTCGATCCAGCCGCCGCTTGTCCCGCTTGTCCAGCTTTCCGTGCCGCCCCGATTACAGCTTGTCTAACCGGGGACGGCTGGGGCAACTGTACGGCCTGTCTAACCCGCTCCCCTACCTTCTGCTGCGCTCTCCCTAGCAAGCTCGGTGGCGCACCTTGTTGCCCTATCGGTGTCACTGGTATGTCGGCAGGATCTGGCCTTGGAGCCCGTGCGGGAGCCCGTCGCGGCCCACCCCTTGCTGCTTGCACAGACTCTAGTGCCTGACCTCCCCGCGTGGGAGCCAAGCCACCACCTGCCCAACCCGTATACTTAGGCGTGGCTGCTCCGATACCAGCACCCAATAAGCCGCCAGCAAGTCCCATCTTCACGGCTCCACCAAGACGCCCACCTTCGTCCGCAGAACCCGCACCGTAAAGCGCACCCTCGGCGGCACCGAGCCCACTAGCGGCGAGTGCCCGTTGACCAGTACGGGCCGATCTGAGGCCGCGCCCCAGTGTAGGTAAGACTCTCGCAGCACCGCCCGGCACGAACAATCCAGATGCCAGACCACCAAGCACTTCCGCGCCTATAGCCATCCCAGGATGGTCTGAGCGGTATTGGGCGAGATTCTGTCGGGCTCCGGTCCTGGCTTCCTCGGGAGTTTTGCCGCCTGGAAGATTGGCAACAAGCCCCGCGAGTTCATCGGACAATCCGAATGTTGCGCCTTGCGCGGCTGTGCGAGCGAACCCAGCCAGACCCGACTGATCTCCGCTATCGCCAGGATCTCGAGACTCGGGAGCAGCAGACCCTTCGAGTATCCTACGGCCCTCGGCGCTATCGACCGGAACTGCCTTAGTCCCGTTCCACACATACTCGACCCCGGTTTCGGGATCAGTGTAACGATAACCGCGCTCCACTCCGTTACTCATCGCGGCACCGAGCCCACCAGCGGCGTTGGAGCCATCCCCGCGCGCCTTCTCTCTTCTTCGGTCGGAGTATAGCCTGGACGGAACATACTAAATGGCTCATTCTGCGCCGCTATCGAAGCAGCCACCACGGCATCGGCGTCTGCGCGAGCCTGTGCTGCCTCCACATTCGCCCCACGCAAATCAGACGATTCCTCTTCCATCACTACTCGAGTCAACTGCGTCTTTGCCCATTCGCCTCTCGCTTCAAGGTTCTTTTGTCGCGTCAGGTTGGGATCATCCACGAAACCCCTCATGTCTACACGTTCCATCGCCTCCATCTCACCACCCATCGCACGAGCCAAGAGCGACAGTCCTCTCATCTTCGCGTTGACCGTCTGCTGAGAATCACCCCACGATGGGATGACTGCACCGTAATAGCGCATAGCTTCGCGATTGGTCATCTGTGCGCCGGACAGATAGCGAACCAACGGGTTGATGGCTTGGAGCGCGTGGGCTGTAGCCGTCGCGTAGGCTGCTCCTGCTGAATTGCTCTGGGACCATTCTTTTAATTTCGCCTTGAGGAACTTGGTAGGTGCCCAATCACCTTCTTCGGATGAACCTGACGGGTCACTCAGAACCATGTTCATCATCATGGCTGCTTCGTCACCAAGTTGTAGTTCGCCGTCATCATTGAACCACGATCCTTCGGGCATATAACCTTCGGCCTTACTCCAAGATGACCGTGTAGCCTCCATTATCTGGGTGGCAGTCGCATCTGGGTTATCGAGAAGGATCTGACCTTGCAATTCATCAAACACATCATCGTCCCTCACCCATCCAGCCAGACTCATCCAACCTCCGGTGTCTACAAGGCTGTTAATCGCAGCAAGAGAAACCAAACCTAAAGACTCTTCTTTCTGGAATTGGCCTCCTGCACCTCCTGCGCCTCCTGCCCTGGCACTAGCGGGTGGGGGAACCGCGTATTCGGAAAGCTGGAATTCCACATTACCGTCTGCGCCGGTCCTGTAGAATACGTCCTTGTAAGTCCCGTCAGGTTGCCGTTGGGACCGAGTCATCTGCTTAAAATCGTCCAGAGGTATCTCTTCGGGATCTTCCGGTCGCATCTGCGTCAATACCATAGCGAAATCCGTGTCACCCTGTTCAAGCGCAATCGCCCAAGCATCGTCCCAGGCCTCCATACTGAACTCACCACGCTCGCCAGTTTCTGGATCAACAGGCATTATCTTGCCGTATGCTTCGCGCCTAGCAGCATCTTGAGATGTCGCCAGATCCTCTGCTGCAATCCTTCTAGCGCGGTCCTCGTCTTGGATGCGCTTCGCTTCTTCTCTCTCACCTCCTAGAAGCCTCCGTCCTTCCAGTTCCTCGTATGCACCCAACCCTGCTTCAACACCCTGCCCAACGGTTGCGAGGGTACCCCACGGGTTGCCCTCCATCATGCGACCACCAGCAGCCATCATCGCCCTGGCTATATCGCTCCGTTTACCGCTGCCTCTATCTCCGAGCAACCGCCCAAAAAATCCCTGGGCAGGAGCCAGTACGTCCTCTGGGCCTCCTTCGGGGACAGAGGGGCCGGATTCGGCGGGTGGACCGCCCCCCTCCCCGAATCCCTCTGGGATTGGGAAAGCAGTTGGATTCTGAGCGAACCCACCATACGCGACTTCGGGGCTGGTCCTATACTCGCCTTGAGTGTCTGTGATAGCGCCCAGGTCGTTGGAAGACCCCGGCGTCCCGTAGTCGTTCAAGATGTCGCCTACCGCTCTTGGGGCACTGCCCTCTCCCATTCGGACATCCCTCAAGATGTCGCTTACCGCCCTATTTCCCGCGCTATAAACCTTCGGCGCGACAGCAGTGGAACGGGGCGCTATGCTATCAGTCCAGCCTTTCGTGGCATTTAGAGCGTTGGGATTTGGACCTATCAGACTCACCCTGCCACCCATAGGGATACCATCGGGTGGGAGGTTGGGGCCAAGAAGGTTTCTCCCTCCACGCGCCCTATCCAGCAACCCCTGTCGCCATGACTGTGCTGGTGATAGCCCTAGACGGGGTGGCTCGTATGCCATTAGACAGTCCTTAACTTGGGTACATTAAACTGTTCCATCACGTTGGTCCTGGGCTCCCAAGGTATGCCGCGCCAAGGGTTGTCCCCAGCCCCATTAGCTGGCCCAATCTATCCGGCGGACGCTGGAACTGCTGCATACTTCCACCTGGCATCATGCCCTGCATGAGCGACAACGCCTGTACGCCGCCCTCCTGGCCGCGCAGCCATTGCTCGTAGTCAAACGCCTGTTGCAGCCTTTCCGCCTGTTCCTGTTGGGCGCCCATCTGCTGCAACTGCCCTGCGGCACCGAATGTAGCGCCCTGCGTCATGCCACCGATATCGGCTAACTGCTGGGCATTCTGCATCTGCTGCTGTCTGAACTGCGCTTGAGCGTCGAGTCCCATGCCAGCCGCCTCGAGACTAGCCGCTTGATTGCGCGTAGCGGCGTCCAGGCCCATCTGTGCTTCAGCCATCTCGCGCTGGGCGTTGATCTGTGCCTGTTGGTTACCCGTCTGCAAAGCTGACTGCATATTCTGTTCGGCAATCGCTATCTCGTTCTGTGCATTCTGCATCGCAACCTGTGTCCTAAGCTGCTGGTCCTGCATACCCGACTGAGCCTGAAACCTTTGGGTATTTGCCGCCGTCTCCACATTAAGCTCCGCGTCACGCATCTGACGTTGGGCATCGATCTGTGCCTGACGGTCACCACTCTGCATAGCCGCATTCAGATTGGCCTGAGACGCTGACAGCGCATTCTGGGCATTCTGGATATCGACTTGCGTACCCAAGTTTTGTTCTAGCTGCCCAACCTCTACACCCACCTGTTGATTAGCCAGCATAGCCTGTTGGGCACGGTTTGCATCAGACTCCCTGCGCTGTGCCTCGAGTGCTTGACTGCCTCTTCCCACATCCACACCTAACCGCTGACTTTGTAGGCCAGCTTCTTGCTGACGGCCAATATCAGCTTCCATTAACTGTGCAGCACGGTCGAATCCGGCTCCACGAATCGCTGCAACATTACGTTGCTGTGCCTCTAGCGCACCCAAGTCCTGAAGATCCGCTCGCGAACCGAATGCACCAGACCCAGCCTGTTGCGCCTGAAGAGCATTCAACTGACGCTGATAATCCTCTTCCGCTTGTGATACCTGGGCATCGACACCCGCCGTATTAATGTAGTCTTCGATAGCGGGGCCACTGAGAAACGATGCGCCTTTAAACTCTGCGGGATCTACACCATAAATCGCCTGAGTTGTCTGGCCCGTGACATCGCTCGCATCATACGCCGTAGGCCCACTAATCGATTGGGCTGAGATGTCAGTCGGTCCCGCAACCTTAGTCTGCCCTATCGCAGCCGGGGCATCGACCTTCCACGGTCCTTGGGCCGCAGCCGCAGTAGCTTCCCCGATCCCACTGGTATCAGTCACACCGGCAACCGTTGTCGTGCCAATCGTCGGGTCTGTGATGTCGGCATAGGTGGGGGCGCTTGGAGCGGCTTGTTCCAACAGTCTGCGCGTAGCTTCGGCCCCCTCTTCCATCTCCCGCACACCCACCGTTTGCGAGTAGGACCGTCCCGGTACCCTTTGTTCAGCGGGGATGTCCCAGGTCCAATCGGGGTGCGATGCCGCGTCTGCCCGCAAGCCAGCCCCCCTTCCGGGGCTTCGTGCGTCTTCGGCGGCTAGAAAAGCCTCCCAGCCTGGGTCGTTCGGCCCCACCCTCATTGGGCCAGGAGCGCGGATGCGCTCTTCTTCCGCTCTAGTACCGAGCAGCCCCGACATAGGTGTATATTGAGGTGTGGCGGGGGGCGGTGGGACTACTGGCCTAGCAATGGTCCCAGTAGTCGGACCTTGAATGGTGTCGGCACCAATCGTGTCAAACGAGGCCCCACTCTCGCTGCTATCAATGTCCTTGCTAAGGTTCTCTATGATGTTCTGCTCACCCCCGGTGCGAGTTACATTTCCGGCGCTACCTCCACCATACCCCCCATCCCCCGTACCGCTCTTGTACCCCGTTCGCATTTGCAGGTCGTACAGCGCCTCATCCCGCAGGGTCTGTGCATCTGTACGCCTTCTCGCAGCGGCCTGGGCTTCCGCTATCTGTTCTGCGCTCGAATTACCGGCTGACCCTGGGCGAATATAGTCGGTAAAGCCAAGATTCTGGGCCGAATACTGGCCGGGTCCAAGGATCGAGTCTGCTAGATACTGTTGTCCAGCCCCCGACATGGCTGACATCCCAGGCATCGCACTCGCGCCACCATACTGCCCCTCGAAAGGGTTTACGGCAGCTAGTGCCTTAGACTGATCCCATAGCGTTCTCTCGCGGGCCTGAGTCTTGTCATCTTTCTTTTCCTCACTCATCAGCTTTAACTCGCCGCTCTGGCTCTGACCCATTTTAGTTCCCTAGCTCCTTGATAAGCACCACCCGCTTATGCTCATAGCCGTAGGGCTTTAGGACTTTCTCCCAGCCCCTGCGCCCCACCACTTCGATCCCGTCACATTCGTGTTCTTTAGCGTGGAATTCTGCCGTCGCTAAAATGCTCTCAATGCTCGACTCCATGTCGCCACCAGCGAGCCAGATTCGAAGCATCCGCTTCTGTGGATATAGCGCAATTCGAAAAACTGACGCGCCCTTTTGGGTTGGATAGAAGATCGCGTGATCGTCCTCTATCTCCTTCAAAACATCGTCTACCGTGTATTCGTTGCCGCTTTTTTCTAGCGCATCAGCTAAAAACGGCTTGCTGCGCTCCCAAGCCTCTGTGAACCCGTTGTGCTGAGTCGAATTCATATCGCCGTAGTCCCCAAGGTGCCCGCGTCGGTCACGGTAACACTATAGCGTGTCCCGTTGGCAGAAACCAAGATCAAACGCTCGTTGTTGGCTAAATCGACATCCTCAAAGTGCTTAAAATTGCTTCTGTCGGCCTCTTCCATCGCGATATTGTTAAATATAAGCGCCTGGCGGTCATATTCTTGCCGGGGTTCGGGCAGCGTTAGCCGTTTTACGCCAGATGGTGCGGAAACCGTCATCGTCTGCCCCCTGGCTGCATCTCAAGGCGCGGAATACCCAGATTCCATGCTGCGCTAGAGTCAGAAGTCGCCTTCATGCGGCAAGTTCGGCCCGTGAAGCGGACTGAAGTCGGCGCGGCGAGCGTGTACGGCCCGTGCGTTGCATCGGAGTCAGTCGGGTACAGCCTTGTATAGAACGTGGTCGTGATGTCGCCTAGCGCCGTCACATCGGGGATCAAGCTCGTAGCTGACAGGATTCTATTCCCGTCACCAAGCTCGACCGGCCCAGATTCTACATATGGCACGAATATCGGACCAGCACTATATGTGGCGATGACCGTGGAGCCACCGCCTGTTGTCACGCTTGTCGCGTTCGCGCCACCAAGATTCGCGGTGAAAGTGGTTGCCGTGGGCACTGAAGCCACCGTCACCCACACATTGATCCGAGCGGCGATTATCCCGCCAACCGCAGTAGCCCTAGCGATCTTCACACTGTCTCCAATCTCTAGGCCGTGCCCTGCGCTATCGGTAATCTTGATGACCGCGTCGGAAGTGCTTGTCGTTGCGACTGGATTAGTGCCAAGTGCCACCGCTGGACCCGCGTCTTGGTAGGTGTTGCCCGCCTCATGCTCGTATGGGTTGCCGCTAGGATCGAAGAGGATCGGGTGCAGGAAGATGCCGCGACTCATCACCGCGCTACGCGCCATCGTGCCGACCGACCAATGCTTCTCGAGGTAGTTATAGCTGATATAGGCATCGACCTCACTGCTATCGCCTGGATAGAACCAACACACCTCGTTGAATAGAGTGTTGTGCCAAGCGATCACCTTACTCGCTTGCGCTTGGTTTATCTCGTTGACGAGGAACGATTCTACATCACATGGTATCGCCTGAACGTAGCCATCGTACATGAAGAAGCCCTGGGCGCTGCGTCCCATCCAATACGCTGTCGGGCCAGCTACCACCACCGCATTGATCGAAACGGGGCCGCAACTGTCGCCTATACGGTCAAACTGATAAGCGTAGGGGAGGCCAACGTAGGTAGCAGTGTGGGCGTCAATCGTAGTGAAGATGAGCAGCTTGTCGCGAACCTTGACCGCGCCGAGTAGGTCGCCCTCAGTCTCAAGGATGTGGTCACCGGCCTGGTTCGTTGCACTCGCCGTCCAATCGGTGTTGTCCTCCGAGTCCGACCAGAAGATTCTACGGCGATCTCGGTTGGCTTCTGCCCCGCCAGAAGGCACTCCACCAAACGCCATCTGGATTCTCTGGCTGGTCACCGCCGTGGCAATAACGAATTGTGGCGAGTTCGCGATACGCGCTGCTACGGTCGAGGTTGGCGTCCCACCGCTCAAGTCCCACTGGTAGATATCGCCGTCATCGGGGGTGCATCCAACGAAATCCTCGCCCCACAGATCCATGCTCCAGATCGTGGCTGGTTCGGGGATGCCAAGGTCTGGGCGGGCGTTGCCGTAAGTCGATTGGCCGTAAACTCCGTTACCGTAGCCCGTATTCGGGTCAGCGTCCTCTCGGCCAGCCGTGAATCCGGTAGGCGTGATGTCGTACAGGTTCGCGGCATGATCGTAGACATACAGATTCGCGTAGGTGCCGACAGCGATCCAACGCCGGAACGTATTGTCCATCCACGGGAGCGAGGTTCGTGGCACATTCGTGATGGGGGTCGTACTAGGACCCCATGCCCGCCAGCCGCCCACGGGGCCTAACGCGCCAACGCTCCACCGCATCAGATCAGCGTCATACCAGCGACCTTGCGCCTGGTATAAGGTGCCGTTCTTCCAGACACCTGGCGCGAACTGAAGTGGAACGTATTGCGCGGGAGGCATTAGCCAGGTGCGCCATTCGCAGAGGGCCGGGTAACAAAATGCTTGTTGTCGCCCTGAAACTCTGCCTTGATGATGTCCTTGTTCGCGAACCCGCCCGCGACCAGAAGGCTCTGGAGATTCTCGCGAGAATCATGGAACCCCTGGAACGCTCGCTCGTAAATCTCAGCTTGCCCGTCCTCAAGTGGCACAATCTCGTCCATAGAGATGGCCGTGACATCGCTCCCGAAATCCTGTCCCTCGACTGCACTCATATTACCGTCGCTCTTTGAGGTTGCTAGTTTCGACTTCAAGTGCCGTGATCCTTTCGCCATGTGAATCCACCTTATCGTCTAGTCTGGTGACTATTTTCTCTATCTGGGCTATCGACTGTCTCGCGCCATTCAGGCCGCTTTTCACGCCAGCCCACGCTGCGCCCGCTGCCGCCGGAATAGCCAGGAAACTCAGTATGGTGGTCAACTCAGACTCCATCCGACGCGCTTGCCTCTAGCGCCGCGATACGGTCCGTTAAGGCGGCAATCTCAGCCATCTGGCTCTGCACTACCGCTGTGAGCGGAACGACGATGCGCTCATACTCAAGGGAATCTGGCTCTCCATCCTCATTGAGCGCCACAAGTAAGGGCTCAAGCGGGGACACCGCCTCCGCTGTAAATCCAAGGTGGTGATGATCCTCCTGCTTGTGCCTATAACTAATCGGCTCAAGCGCGGCAATTAGGCTCTGCGCCCGTTCCAATTCGTAATCCACGACATCAGTCTTATACCGCAGCGATGATGTCGAGCGGGCCAAGTCGCCTGAGGAACTCACAAACATATTGACGGCGCTTCCGGTGGTGTTCGCGTAGGCTCCGGGGAAGCGCGCGGTGTTTCCTGTGAGCCTCATCTTTTCAGAGCCACCAACGAATATGTGGAAATCATCCGCCCCCTGCTCCGCCAGATAGGTGTCACCACCTCCGTCTAAGTACAGCTTTTTCGTAGCGGCCATCGTCACATCGTCATTTGCGACAAGGGCACCCGTGACAGTCAGCGCACTCAGCGTTCCGACGCTTGTGATCGCCGTCTGCGCCGCCTGAGTTACGGTTAATGCAGAGCCAGAGGCGTTGCCAGTGACATTGCCGGTCAATGCTCCAGCGAAAGTCGATGTCAGTACATTCGTGGTAGCGTTGTAAGTGATGCCCGGATCAGTCAATGCTGCAAGCGAGCCGGTGGCGCTGTCGAACATCGCGATATGCGAAGTCGCGTCACCACCAGAGGCCGCCACGGTGACCGTGGAGGCGAGGGTAGCAGTGGCTGAGTTGCCCGTGCAGGATCCAGAAGAGCCAGAGGCGTTGCCAGTGACATTGCCCACGAACGTCCCGGTGATCGTGCCGCCGTCGATGGAGGAGGAGCCAACGTCGATGGCCCCAAAGCCACTGCTGATGGAGCCAGCACCCAATGCACCGACTGAGGTGATCTGGGTCTGCGCGGCTTCGACGTTGAGTGTGACCGTGCCGGTAGTGCCGCCTCCTGACAACCCGGTGCCAGCAGTTACGCCTGTGATGTCGCCAACAGTAGGAGCGGCCCAGGTTGGGACGCCACTAGCGAGTGTCAACACTTCGGTGTCTGAGCCTTTGGCGAGTTTTGCGAGCGTGGTAGCGCCACTCGCGTATACAATGTCACCGGCGGCATAAGACGCCAGCCCCGTGCCGCCCTTATTCACCGCTACAGTCGTGCCCTGCCATGTCCCACTGGTGATAGTCCCGGTAGTGACGAGCGCACTGTCGCCCGTATAGGCGGTCGCGTCGGAGAGGTTGAAAGCCGGGGTTGCGTCGGAGGCCCCCAGAGCCAGCGTCACTCCTCCGTAGGCGACCGTCGAGTTGGCGAGATTAGCGTTCGCGATAGCGGTGCCATTCCAGACGCCTGTAGCAATCGTGCCTACGGCGGTCAAACTGGAGGTGACCACGGTAGACTTCAGGGTCGTTCCCGTCAGCGTCCCAGCAGGAGCGGCCACTACCGTGACGGCTCCCCCGGCTGACATTGTCGCATCGCCGGAAAGCGCAAATTCCGCTGCAACATTTGACGCACTGCCGATCCAGATTTTGGTGTTAGCGAGCGGTGAACTTGTGGGATCGATGTACGCCCCAGTGATAGCAGTGCCATTCCAGACGCCTGTCCCTATCGTGCCCAACGTGGTAATGCTGCTTTGGCCTACATACCCAGAGGCGATGGTTACTGCGTCAGCCGATACTGTGATCTTATCTGCCGTGCCGATCACATTCAGGGTGACCGCTCCGCTTGTGCCGCCACCTGTCATTCCTGCGCCAGCCACCACAGAGGTGATGTCGCCAACAGTAGGTGCAGCCCAGCTCAGGGTGCCGCTTCCGTCCGAAGCCGTCAGTACCTCGTTAGCTGAAGGCACAGCCCCTGGCATCGTCAGCGTGTGCTGGGTGACCGCCGAAGGAGCTTGAATCTTGACCGTGTCGGTGCCAGCGCCCGTTTCCTGAAGTCCGATACTGTTGAACTTGACGTTAGCCATAGTGACATCGGTGCCGCTGACACTGAACAGGGCGTCTATCTTCGTGATCCCCGTGTTGAGCGTTCCGCCCCAGGTGTCGGTGCTTCCCCCGACAGTTGGCAGCGTGATCTCCAGATTTGCAGTAGCCATAGTCCTATCCTAGTACCCGTGAGCGCATTCGGAGGCCAGACGCAGTATGCCGCTCCCGCTGTCCCTGTAAGCGCAGATCATTGAGCGCCTTGTCGAGACGGGCCGACCACATCGCGAGTCTTTCGTCATTCTTGAGGTACGGCTCTGCCTCTACTAGCGTCCCGAACAGGTAGATGTCGGGATGTGCGGCTAACAGCCAATTGCTCGTAGCCGAATCAGTTAGTGCAGCGATCCGCGTGTAGTAGACGATGCTGGAAGTGTAGGTCGAGTCAGGTGAGGGCAATATCTCCAACTGGCCGCTCGCCCCGCCAATCGTCGTAAAGTAGTACGGCTTGCCGGTCGCGTTCATCACGATTCTGCGCTCTGATATCTCTTCCGGCGTCATATACTCCAACACAATTACCGGCGAGAGATCGACCACGATTCTGATGATCTCAAGCGTGTTAGTCGGCAGTGTGGTGTAACGGCTCGCGAGCGAAAACGAGTCATCCTTCGCGATCATATCCGGCTGTCGGATCACGCGATTGAAGTTGGCTTCCGCGAGTTCGATGAACTCTGGGATGCGCGCCGTCAGGTCAGTGCGGTCGAGCCAGTTCGCTGTCGCCGTCTGTAACTGTGCGTAGGTCGTGATCGCCACCTAGACCCTCCCCGGCCTCGTCCTGAACACGCGATTGTCTTTGTCGTTCAGCCACCTACGGATCGCTCGCTGGTCCTTAAAATTGTTCGATATCTTCGCGAGTTCGTGGTAGATGGTCATTGGGATCGACGCGATCTTGTGAACGTCACCCTTCCAGGCAGCACGTTCGTCCACCGGGTTAAAAGCGCCTTTTGTGCCCTCAACTATTGAGGTCACATCCTGCTCGGATTCCAGACCCATATCGCCAGTGGCCTCATCGTAATGAAACCACTGCGTGATGCCCGTGGCTGGATCGTAGTCCAGCACTCGTTTCATAGACATTATGGTGCCTACTAGGGGGCAGGGGCCGAAGCCCCCACCCCACCAGCAGAACTACGCCGAGGTAATTCCGGCGACTACACCGTGGGCCTTCTCATTATTAACCTGAAGCCCCCACTCTTGGAGTACCATCCGCTTATCAGCGTCACCCGTCTTCGCCAATGTCTCGATGGTGTAAGGCCGCAGATTCGCGATCCTCACCTCGTCTGGGTCGATCAAGAACGCCCAGTTATTCATCAGCGAACCAGCACCAGCGTCGATCACTGATGTGAAGAAACGGTTCGGCACAACGGACAGATTACCGAAGTCGCTGACATAAATGTCTGCGGCCCCGATGATCACTGACGGCTCTGCGCCGTCCACGTTGTAGCGGCTAGAAGCGATACCACTGAAGGCGCTAACGGCGGTCTTGTTGAAAGGACCAACCATAAGCATCGACGGCTCGCCACCACTGGAATAGCATTCCTGCATCGTGGTTTTGAGCATCGCCTCCGTAAACGCCGTGGGCGTTCCGAAAGCCTTCCACACCTGGGCTGCACCTGTCGGGGTTGAACCCGAGTAACTAGGCGCTGTCACGTTTGTGGAGGTTTCGTTGGTTTTCAGCCAGCAAGGGAACCCGGCTGTGACACGGGCTGTCGCAGTCGCACCAGCAACCGCACCAACTCCGTTCAGCAGCGCAGCTACTTCGACGTTGCGCTTGAGTTCCTTCGCAGCTTTCGCTGCCTGGTAGCCAACCTCTGACGCCCGACCAGCCTTGTCCACGCGCTGCTCGGTGCCTGAGATGATGAAGTCCACCATGTTGATCTGGGCGTAGTTGCCAAGACGAACGGTTGGTGTGACTGCCGTGAATGTCGATAGATCCGCGCCTTCGATTACGGGCGTCCCACTGGCCGTAGCGAGGCTGTCGGTCTGCCACTCGAAATAGGTGTTATCTGCGTCTCTCGACCCAATGTTGCTCTGAAAGGGCGTTGTAGTCGGGCTGATATCAGAGATCAAGTCACTGAGATCCTCCCTAATGCCTTTCGCGTCGTAGGTAAGAAACGTATTGGTGACCACTGCCATGATTCTAAATCTCCAGTTATTCCGTCAAGATGTCGGCAAACAAAGCCGCAGCGTCATCGACCTTTCCGGTCCTTTTCAACTGCGCCCTCTTTGACTTCACCTGACGGGAGCGCACTCGGCGGGATGTCTCTTTGTTGCCGCCCTTCACGCTACCGATTTTTGATTTCGCCTCTGTGATCCTGTCGCCGTTCGTGAGTTCGTTATAGCGCATCGCATCGCGTAACACGACCAACGCCCTATGATCGTAAAGCGTATTGAGTTCGTTGTCGCTGTACCCAATCGCCTTACCGAACTCGACCAGCTTGCGCTGTTCGGTGGCCTGTAGATCGCCATCGGCCCACTCGGGAATTTTCTCCAACACCAGACTCTGCTCGACCGTCAGGCGCTCTTGCAGTTTCTTGTCATTCTCACCGGCAAGAAGTTGTTGCATACGCGCCTGTTCGGCTTGCACCGCCTGTATCTCGCCAGCCCTCTGTTGCTCAAGGTATTTGAGTTTCAGAAACTGGACCGGATTCTCTCGTTCAAGAGCGTCCCAATCCATATTTGGCGGCTTGTTGGCGGCCTCCATCTGTCCGTGGAGTTGGCTCAGTACCCCCTGGTATTGCTGGTACATTTGCCGTAGAGCCTGTTGCTCCTCACCAAAGCCATCTCGCTCCTGTGCAAGCTCCTGGCTCTTTTTCGTGTATGTAGCATAGCGATGGTATCCAGCGATGAGTTCGTCCAGCGGCACCTCTTCAGGCTTGCCGTCAACTGTGACGGTAAACGCCTGGGCCTCGCTGTCGAGTTGTTCATCGTCCTGTTCGTCATCGTACTGCTCATCCACCACCGAGTCATCGGCAAACTCGGCGTCCTCTTGCTCTATATCCAAAGAATCCGTTGAGGGTTGCTCTTCGTTAGAAGAATCTTCTTCGGGTTGCTCTTCGGTCCCGGTGAGCATTTGGGAAAACGTATCCTCAATTTGTCCCATAGAGCGTGGGCCAGCTTCTGTAGTACCGGCTTCGCTCATTACTTCCTTCCTTTTCTAGTTTTCTTACGCGACTGATCCATAGTCCAATCCGACACCAATGTTCGCAACCCGCGCAGTACCTCGTCAAGGGCGCGGCCTTGATGATAAAGGCTTTCACGCGCCTCAGTTTGGTCGAAATCGGTGAGATTCCACTGCGTCAGGATGTGTGTCCTCACGCTATCGATGACCTCCACGAAAACCTCGTCCTCTAAGATCTCCTTGGCACGGTATCCTTTCTGTTCGGCGCTTAGGCTCATCACAACCCTTCCTGAAGACTCGCCTTTACGACCTCAAGATCAACGTCATTCTGGAATTTCTCTTGTGCCTGGAATTCTCTAATGGCTAGGTCACCGGCAATTCTGGCGCTTTCACGCTCATCCAACTGCTGCTGTTTCAGGACGCCAAGCTGGATCTTCTGCTCGTCGATAGCTGTACGCGCCTGGATATCGGCCATCTGCGCCTGGGCGAGCAACTCTTCCGGTGACGGTTTCGGTGGCTCTGGCGGTGGCGGCTCATAGTCGAGCGGGACTTGCTTGAAGAACTGGTTCGAGTCGGGATACCCACTGATTTCGAGCATCTTAGCCAGCGTATTGCGTACCTGGCCCAGCCCGACCAGCGGATTGTTCGGCCCTAGCTTCTCGAGTGCTTCCTGTTGGCGCATCGCGACTTGGTTCAGCACGGCCAGCCGTTCGTCGATTGTGCCCACACCTAACCCGACATTCACGCTGCAATCCATCGTCGAGTCCCAGACACGCGGATCAATGGGCACCCACTCGTCGCGCAACCGGACAATACGCTCTTTGTCTTGATGCGTGATGACGAGCTTGAGTACGCCCTTGAACATCCGCTTGAAGCTGTCAGCGAATAGTCGCGCCATGAGTTCCAAGTGCTGTTCTGCGCCACGGATCGTCGCGCTTACCGCCGCTTTCGTAGTCGATTGCAGCACATCGGGGTCCAGGCCCTGGGACGCGGCTGTCTGTCCGGTTCGCGATTCTTTCATGCTGTCGAGATACTGGATCATCGGGAAGGCGTCTTTGCCCAAGAACGGCACATCCAACTGCTGCACCATGCCGGGCTGGCGCATTCTGATGACCGATCCGACCTCTGGATTCAGGACATCGTCTATGTTGACCATGCCCTCGACCACGCCGGTCCTGGGATACAGCGCGAACGAGAGCGAGTCGAGCATCCCACGCAGTACTGCGCTTTTCACGCGCTGGATGTCTTTCGTCAGGTCCGCGATATCGCTACCGAAGAAAACGTGCGGCTCGGGATCGCAAGCGAACATCGCGAACGGGATTGAGTCCGCCGCCTCGTTGTTCACGATCTGGTAGTTGTTGCCGACCGTGCAGATGCGCCTGAGTTCCGCTATGCCGTCGCCGTCATAGTCGATGTAGCACCACGCTTCGGTATACAGAACGCGCCTACGTTCAGCGGACGATACGGGGCCAGGCATCTCGGTGTTGGAGTAGCGGGCCGTGTATTCATCACTATCAACGAACGCGAACTCGTCGGACAGGTGATCGTCCAGCATATCCTGGTCGTATCCGAGTGCAACCAGGGACGATACGGTGGACATCGTGCGGTGGCCGACAACCATAGCATCGTCCAGCGATGTAGCAGCCGCGTCCACAAAGAACTCCTCGGGCGGCATTGTCTCGATCTTGACTTGGTTACGCTTACGGGACCGTCTGATCTCTACATCGTAAAGCTGTGGCGCAGATTGGCCCGCCGCTTCCATCTGGGCTATCTGTTCCGGCGAGATGCCGGTCGCTGGACGGCCCTCGACGCTAACGGCTTCAACGCCCTCTTCTTGGAGGATTAGGCCAAGAGCGCCTTCGTCTAACCCCTCGAAGCTGTGCGTCTGGACCTCTACCGAATCGTCCCACCACCACTTAACGAACCCGCCCTTATTCATCAGCGCGTCCTTGAACACGCTGTAGAATATGCCTATCGCGTCATTGTCCTGCTTGATGATGTAATTGAGGTAGTCGGTCGCCTGTTCGCTCATCGCCATGTCGTTCGCGGTGCGCGGCACGAACTGAACCACCTTCTCTGAGCCGAAGAAGACGCGCATCATGGAGGGCAGCACGGCCTGTACGGAGTCGCGTACATCGCGGCTCACCACCTGGGAGCGGCCATCGACCTCGTTCCCGAACGGGTCGCCACGGTAATACTTAGTCGATTCTGCCCTGGTAGGGCTGATATCATCGTCTATGTATTGGATCGCGTCTGAGATGTAGTTGCCGACCACTGCTTGCAGATCGGCCTCGCTCATCCCAATGCCAGCTTCGGTCTCAGCTTCGTCGATATACGCCAACCGCCACCCACTCCGATCCTCGCCCGTCCCCAACATAGGGCAACCCCCTAGACCGTGTCAAAGGAAGTCTCTGGGTCGATAAGGGCGCCAAGCTCTCGGGCGAGGAGAGTTTAACCATGTGGTCAATTAAGCCGGCCCGTGGACACCATTCCACCAGGCCAGGCCCCTTATACGACTCCAACCAGATTTCGCCGGATCTTTCCCTCGCGCCTACGAGATCGCCCACCCATAGCAGCGCCCGCGTCAGACGCGAACGTCAAAACGAAGGCGTCCGCGCTGTCAGGTGACGCGACCCCCCTGCGCTTGAGTTCGGCTTTCGATTCGATCTTCACTCTACCGCTCGATGTATAGCTGTAGCGCACGGTAGCCAGTTCTTCTTTTAACCCTGGATCTTTCGGGAGGCGAACATCCCGCCCTTCAAGCCAGTTCTTCGCCTTGTACCAAAGCTCGCTGCGAAGGTTCAGGTATTGTGCGCCCATCGCGGGACTTTCCGCGACATTCACCCCATACGCCGGCAATTCGAGCTCGCGCAGCCGATCTACCACACCCGCGCCCAGCCCGATTGAATCTACAAATATCTCGAGCGGCTTCTGGTCCGTGGCGTCATACTCAGCTTTCAGTGCGCCCGTCAATTGCATCGTGTCGAGATTGCGCCACAGCCGGATCGGCTCAGTGATAGCATTTCCTTTTCGCTTACAGAGCGCGGACGCATCTGCACCGAACCGGGCGACATCGACGCCCCAGACGGTGGGACCGAACGCGGTTGGCTCGACATCACGGCTGATCGCCTCGGTGATAAGCTCCTGTGGGATCACCGTATCATCATCGCCTCTCGGGAACTCCCCGAGCACTCGCACCCGGTAAACATTCGACTCTTCGCCGTAACGCAGCCGACACTCTTCGATGTACTCCGCTGATACCCGATCTGAATCGATGCAACTCACATGGAACGTAGACCAGCTACTCGACATCTTGTGGAAAGTGTCGTAGAAGTAGCCGCTCGATCGGACAGGGTTGCCGGCGAGCACCATAGAAGCGTTGAGCGCGGACATGGAGCCACCAGCCGACTCGTACACCTGTTCCGGGACACCGCTCGCCTCATCGCAGATCAGCAACACGTTGTCCGCGTGGACGCCCTGGAGCGCGTCGGGCTGTTCTGCCCGGCTGGTCTTCGCAGATATGAAGTTGCGTTCCGGATCCCGCTCGAGCTCAATGCGATCGGCCTTCACGTTGAACATATCACGGAAGTCCGGCGCAGAGTTTTTGAGCCACGCCTTGGTCTCAGGTAACAGCGCGTCCTGTAGCTGGGCCGAGGTGGGCGCCGTCAGGACCACCTTCGCGTGGTGGTGTGTCCCGATCCACCAGAGTGCGATCCACGACAGTACGCTAGTCTTGCCCACGCCGTGCCCTGACCTGATGCTGACCCCGCGATCACCCCGAGCGACCGCCTCCATGACCTCCGACTGCCAGGCATCGGGCTTGGCACGCAGCATGGCCTCCACGAAATACGTCGGCTGCTCCCGCATCTCGCGCAGCGGCAGCTCGTAGAAATCGGGGCTCACTACCGCCCCCCCATTCGTGTCATAAGACACAATCCGTTAGATTTGACCAGGATTCTGTACCTGACCCTGGAGGAGATATGCCAAAGATTGTAGAGGAAGACGGTTTCGTGATTTCATGGGGCCCGCGCACCAAGAAGGAGTCTGACGAGTTGTTGGCGAAGGGGATAAACGCTGCGCCTATATCATCACCCTCCCTCTCCCTCTCCACGAAGCTCATTCGCTCCAAGAAACGCAAGAACCCACGCCGGAAGGGCGACACCGGCCT